>Ga0210057_1000107_pt1 | contig 161467 bp, 152 predicted proteins | sample CryGeyCG2114_010_2_FD_183968 | JGI IMG/M metagenome (GOLD analysis project Ga0210057, IMG submission 183968) | Groundwater microbial communities from aquifer - Crystal Geyser CG10_big_fil_rev_8/21/14_0.10 (SPAdes) (version 2) | ecosystem: Environmental > Aquatic > Deep subsurface > Groundwater...
AAGACGAGTTTGGCGATTGATTTCTCCAAGGCCATAAAATGCTATAGAGAAGCTGTTAAACCTGTTGTGCCTTGTCAGAAATGTGAAATTTGTAGAAGCTTTCGTGCTAGCGCTGACCATTTTTTACTCGACAGTGTGGAGGAGATAAAAATTGACGATATCCGCTTGCTGAAAAAGAGATTTGCTTTTGCAGCCAACCGAGACGGTCACAAAACAGCTGTCATTGGAAACGCTCAAAACTTGAACAGAGAAGCTGCAAACGCTTTCCTCAAACTACTGGAAGAGCCGGCTGGAGCGACAACCTTTTTGTTCGCCTTACCTTCTTTGGGGTGGCTGCCGCAGACAATTGTTTCTCGAGGGCAGAAAGTTATTTTTACACTCAATACGGAAAAAGATTTCCAAAATTTTATTAAGCAGCAAAACATTGCCGCTACCAAGACACAGCAAGCCTTGGCCTTAAGAAGAATTGGTTTGTTGAAAAGAATTTTGGAGGATGAAGATCAGTACCTCAGCTATTCCCGAATAAGAGATTTGGACAGGCTGTCAGAAACCCCGGGACTCGAGTTTCTGAACCAAATAATGAGCCTTCATGATGTGGATTCACAGCAGTTGAGAATTTTATTTACTTATTGGTTGCTACTTGAAAATGAAAAAACACCTGACACTTTGCTAAAAAATTCTTTAAAAAAATCTCAAGCCATAGCGCAAGGGCTTGAAATGTTAACATTCAATGCAAATAAAAAACTTGTTTTGGACAGCATCGCTGTCTCAATATAAAAATATGACAAAAAAACTTTTTATCATAAGTGCAATGTTGTTAACCGCTCAGTCTTGTAGTCTTAACCCCTTCGGTGGGGGAGGCGGTCCGATTGGCGGAATACTTAAAAGCACTGATGCTGGGGAAACCTGGGAGCGTGCAGTTGCGCTCGAAGGGGAAGGTACTCTTGCGGGAGTCAGTACAGCTCATGTATACGTAGAAAAAAACGATGCCGATAATTTATTGCTGACCAGCCCTACAAACGGTGTTTACATTAGTTCGAATGGTGCACAAAACTGGAAACAGGTACTGTCAGCCAGAATTTATGACGCAGCAAGTAGCGGTAGTAGGCATGAGTTGATTGTCGCTGGCGGACAGTCTGGTGGAGTAGCAAAAGCTTTTCGTTCAAACGATCGAGGTGAATCATGGATTGAAGTTTTTTCTGAATCGGAGCCGAATACTTTTGTGTCGGCGGCAAGATTTTATCCTGGTAACAGCGAGGAAGTCGTTATCGGGTTATCAACCGGCGAATTGGTGCTTTCTCGAAATGGCGGCCTTTCCTGGAACCTGATGTCGGATTTAACCGGAAGAATTCTAGAGATATATATCAGCCCCTCCAATCGTAATCTAATTTATGCTCTTTCTATGACTGAAGGGGTTTACCGTTCAACCGATGGGGGCAACGCTTGGGAGAAAGCAACCGAAGGGGTAAAAGTCTCAAAGTATTTTGGGTTTGAAATTTTGGAAAGCAACGAAAATGCCATGTATGTCGCTACGGACAAAGGATTGTATCGTACGGCCAACGCAGGTGCAAACTGGCAATTACTGACCCTGCCTTCACATGAAGAATCTAATGTTGTCAGCGCAGTTACGGTCAATCAAAATAAAGTCAATGAGGTCTATGCAGCTATTGGTCAAACCCTTTACAAATCGCTCGATAGCGGCGATACTTGGCAGACAAGGACCTTGCCAAGTCCCGAGTCGGTCAGAGATATCGCGGTAGACCCAGGGCAGGGAAATATTCTTTACATTTCACAAGGACAAGTATTGAAGTAACAAAAAATAAGATGTACAAAGATTTAATCAAAAAGGGTAAACCAGATTTTGACAAGGCTGTAGAACATTTCCACCATGAACTGTCTACACTTCGGACAGGACGCGCTAATTCCGCCTTGGTAGAGAACGTGCAGGTCGAAGTATACGGAACAAAAAATCCTTTAAAAAACATAGCCAGCATTACTATCCCGGAAGCTAAGAGTATTTTGATCCAACCCTGGGATAAAAGTAATTTGTCAGAAATTGAAAAAGCGATTACTAATGCAAACCTGGGATTGCAGCCGACCAATGATGGTAATAATATTCGTATAAATTTGCCGCCACTGACAGAAGAACGTCGCAAAGACCTGGTAAAATCCCTGAAACAGTCGGCAGAGGAATGTCGGGTAAAGATTAGAAATGTCAGAGAAGATATCTGGAAAGAGGTTGGTAAGCTCCAAAAGGACAAAAAAATAACCGAAGATGAAAAATATGAAGCTCAGGAAGAATTGAAAAAGGTAGTTGATGAGTATAATGAAAAAGTCAAAGAGTTGGCGGACAAAAAAGAACAAGAAATAATGACCGTATAAACAATGATATTACTTACGATTTTAATTTTTGTTTTAGTTATCGGACTTCTCGTATTTGTTCACGAGTTGGGGCATTTTGTTATGGCCAAAAAAGCCGGAATGAAAGTGGAAGAATTCGGATTCGGGTTTCCGCCAAGGCTCTTCGGTTACAAATACAAAGACACTATTTACTCCATAAACTGGATTCCTTTGGGTGGATTTGTAAAAATTTTAGGTGAAGACGGTGAGTCTCCTGACCCCGACTCTTTTTCTTCAAAATCAGCTTTACGTAGATTCTCTGTGTTGATCGCGGGAGTACTGATGAATATGGTTTTAGCTTACGTATTAATTACCGGTGGGCTGATCGCTGGATTGCCAACCTTAGTCGGTGAAGGTGAGACCTTGGCTGCTGGCGCCAAAATTACCGACAGCCGGGTGACAGTGCTCTATGTCGAAGAGGGAAGTCCGGCACAAAAAGCCGGCATGAAAAGTGGTGATATCATAGCTGAAATTGATGGGTCGGCGGTTACTTCTGTTGAGGAAGCCCAAGATGTTGCGAGTTTGAAATCGGGTAGTATTCTCACCTATGCGCTTGCTCGAGGTGAGGAGTCTTATACTCTGGATATTATTCCGAGAGTAAATCCACCAGAAGGCGAAGGTCCGATCGGAATTGTTTTAGGTATGGTGGGCAAGGTTTCCTATCCTTGGTACAGAGCATTGTATCTGGGGGCGGTTAACACATTCGGGCTTGCCGTTCAAATCCTCGTCGCCTTTGGCTCACTGATCAAAAGCCTGCTCACTGACCGTGCTTTGATCGGCTCGCTGACTGGCCCTGTAGGGATAGCGGTACTCACTCGCGACGCTGCAAGACTAGGATTTTCTAATCTTCTGTATTTTACGTCAGTGTTGTCCGTGAACTTGGCAATCATAAATTCATTACCATTCCCAGCTTTGGATGGCGGCCGAGTGCTTTTCTTGATTATTGAAAAAATTCGCCGCAAAAAACTTAACGCCCAATTTGAAGGGTACGCCAACGCAGTTGGGTTCTTTCTATTGCTGGCTTTAATGGTTTGGGTGACGGTAAAGGACGTAAATCGATTCTCAACACAATTCGGAGTTTTGTGGGATAAAATAATAGGCATATTCTAATGAAACAATCGCAGCTTTTTACCAAAACAGCTCGCGACGCTTCCAAAGATGAGGTGGCCGCGAACGCCAAGCTTCTGACTCGCGGTGGCTTTATTTATCGCCAAATGTCCGGTGTCTACACTTACTTACCTTTGGGTTTTTTGGTTTTGAAAAAGATTGAAAGCATCATCAGAGAAGAAATGAATGCAATCGGCGGTCAGGAGATGCTTATGACAACACTGCAGGATCCGGAGCTTTGGAAAAGAACTGGGCGTTGGGATGATAAAGCGATTGACAATTGGTTCAAATCAGAATTGGTCTCCGGTAGTAAAGTCGGAATTGCTAACACTCACGAGGAACCTATTACAGAAATTCTAACTCACTTTGTCGATTCTTATAAAGATCTTCCTGTGTCGGCGTATCAGTTCCAGACCAAGTTCCGCAACGAGCTACGGGCAAAGAGCGGAATTCTGCGAGGTAGGGAATTTATCATGAAAGATATGTATTCTTTTAGCCGGTCTCAGGAAGAGTTCCTGGAATACTATGAAGCGGTCGCCGTCGCCTATGAGAAAATTTTTGATCGCGTTGGAATTGGTGAGGTTACTTATCGGACCAAAGCTGCAGGAGGCGCCTTCACCGGCGGCCTGACTGATGAGTTCCAGACTGTGTGTGAAGCCGGAGAAGACACAATCTATCTTGATCAGAGTAAGAAGTTGGCTATCAACAAAGAAGTTCTAAACCAGGAAAATTTGGAATTCCTGGGCATGGAAAAAAAGAATTTGAAAGAACTCAAGGCTATTGAAGTAGGAAATATTTTTCCTTTGGGCACGCGCTACTCCAAAGATTTGGGACTGCAGTACCGCGATGAAAAGGGTGGAAGTCAGCCTGTAGTGATGGGTAGTTACGGGATTGGCCTCGGACGCCTGATGGGCACCGTTGTTGAGGTGTCTCATGATGAAGACGGAATCATTTGGCCAGAAGCGATTAGCCCTTTTGACCTCCATCTCGTTTCTCTGCTCAAGGGAGATCAGCAGAAACAGGCTGAAAAGCTCCATAAAACTTTACAAGACAAAGGATACTCGGTACTATATGACGACCGGGAAGTGTCTGCTGGTATCAAGTTTGCAGACAGCGATCTTCTAGGAATTCCGAGGAGAATAGTAATTTCTGAAAAAACCTTGAAATTGGATTCTGTAGAAATAAAGATTAGAGCTGAAAAGGATAGCCTGATAGTAAAACTAGCCCATCTTGAAAAAAGTTTGAAAAAATAGTTTATGGGAATTAACGATTTCCTATTTAAAAAATTCTCCCGGGACGTAGGGATCGACCTGGGAACCGCTAACACCCTCGTCTATGTATCTGGCCGAGGGATTGTTATCAATGAACCTTCGGTTGTTGCTTTGAACACAAAGACGAAACAGATTTTGGCCATTGGCAACGAAGCAAAAAAAATGGTTGGACGTACTCCTGGGCACATCGTTGCCATACGGCCTCTTGTTGACGGAGTGATTTCTGACTTTGAGATAACGGAACAAATGCTTAAGTATTTTATCGGCAAGGTTCAGCAAGGTAGCTCCGGATACTTTTCACGGCCACGAGTGGTGGTCGGTATTCCGTCAGGTGGTACTGATGTAGAAAAAAGGGCGGTCCAAGATGCGGCTCTCAACGCTGGGGCACGCGCTGCCTATCTGATCGAAGAACCTATGGCAGCAGCAATTGGCGCCAGACTTCCAGTGCAGGACCCATCTGGTTCTATGATTGTTGATATTGGTGGGGGAACTACAGAAATTGCTGTTATTTCACTCGGCGGTATAGTTGTGGCAAAAAGCATTCGCGTGGCTGGTGATGAAATGAATGAAAGTATTATTCAATATGCTCGAGAAGAGTTTAATTTGCTTCTAGGAGACCGAACGGCGGAACAAGTGAAAATTGATATTGGATCCGCTTACCCGCAAAAAGAACAAATGGAAACAATCATGCGGGGCAGAGACATGGTCACCGGATTACCCAAAGAAGTCAGTGTTACCGATGAACAGATCAGAGAAGCGTTAGCTCGACCAGTTCGAGTCATTGTGAATGCGGTCAAGGAAGCTGTGGAGGAAACACCGCCTGAGTTGGTCGCTGATATAATGTCACGAGGAATCACGCTAGCCGGAGGAGGTGTCTTGTTACGAGGATTCGACCAACTACTTACCGAAGAAACGAAAATCCCAGCTTATCTTTGCGATGATCCATTGACCGCTGTTGCCAGGGGTGCTGGTGTGGTCTTAGAAGATTTGGACAATCTAAAAGAAGTTTTGATTCAAACGGAGTTCGAAAACGCGCCTCGATAAAAATCAGTATCCCGCATTCTTGTGACTGACAATTATCTGTCAAAATTTTTTTATGCTTTGGGATTATTAGCGATTTTGGTATTGCTGAATAGTTTTGGTTACATTGATTTTTTAAAACGCCCTGTTTTTTGGGCGACAAGGCCGGTGTTTTCAATTTCCCAGTCAACCGCAAATGTAGCGAAAGGATTTTTTGCGGCCATTGTAGATCTGCGGGGACAGCTGAAAGAAAAGAAGAATCTTGAACAAGACGTGGCAAGATTACGATCTGAGAATGCTTTGTTAAGGAGGCAAACGAGGGAATTAGTTGAGGTTAGTGATTTATTGGCACTCAAGTCTAGATTTGATTATCAAACAGTCGCTTCGACGGTAGTGTCTAAAGACCCAACCGGGCTTAAAAAATCCGTAACAATTGACAAGGGTAGCGAATCAGGTATCTCTCCTGGGGACGCGGTTTTGGATAGCAGTGGCAGTTTGTTGGGTATCGTTGAACGCTCGGAAAGAGGTTACTCTGTTTTTAACATCGTCACGGACGGTGGTATCAAAATCGATGCTGAAGCATTGGGCAGTAGTGCTTTCCTGGGGATTGTTGCAGGATCTCACGGAGTTGGGTTGACTATGGAATTGATTTCTCAAGAAGTGTCATTAGAGAAAGGAACAGAGGTAGTAACAAGTGGAATAACAGGTCGAATTCCTGCAGGGATTTTGATTGGATACATTGAGGACTCTCAGTCAAAAGAAGTCGAACTATTTCAATCAGCTTCCTTAGTTCCGGCCGCCAAATTACAAAATTTCAATAACGTATTAGTAATAACAGGGTTTTAATGAAATTTGATAAAGTAAATTTTGGGTTTATCCTACTGACAATTTTCTTGCAGTTGTCTTTTTTCTCTAATTTTAAAATTTTAGGAGCCACGGCAAATATTGTTTTGGGTTTTGTGGTCTGGTTAGCGCTCACGTCAGATATTGATAGTATTATCATTTCATCTTACGTTGGTGGATTTTTGCTCGATCTATATTCTGCGAGTCCTTTTGGCTTGAACATTTTTGGGCTTTTGATTACGGGGTTTGTGATATTTTTTATGACAAATGAGGTTTTCAAGAAGGGTGGAGTTCAGACATATCCTCTATTTTTAGTCTTTGGATTTGCTTTTTATAGAATGCTTGCATTTGCCTTCTCCTATTTTTCACAGTGGTGGTCGGAATCGGTGCCGGTGACTCTCTCAGGTCTTTTTCATATCGAATTTTTTTATAGTTTGGTTTATACATTGGTTATTTCGATGTTGATCATATATTTACATGATAAATTTTTCATGAATGACCAGAAGAAGGCGAGATATTTTTAATCCGACCTTTGAAGGGGCTGGCGGATTTGAACACACCCGTTCAGGAGTTCTGGACTATGAGCAGGCAGCTTTCGAACCTCTTTCAGGTGAAGAAGTGGGCGAAGAAAAAGCTCACAGTTCTTTTCGTTTGGTAAAAATACTTCTTGTATTGGCATTTAGCGTCCTGGCGGTTAGGATTATCGATCTTTCTACCATTCAGCATCAAAAATATCTGTCTTTAGCGGAAGGTAATAGGTTGCGGACACAGTACCTTATGGCTCCCAGAGGGGTTGTCTTTGATAAAAACGGACTGATTATTGCACATAACAAACCAAGCTTTGACCTTGTGGTCACTCCGTATGATTTGCCTCGGGAGAACAATGACAGTCTGATTAGCTCAGTGTCACAGTTTTTTGGGCTCCCCGAAGAAGAGATAGAGGATATTATTAGTGTTGTATCGGCTGATTCGTTTCAGCCAATTTTACTCAAACGTAACATCGAGGAGGAAAAAGCCTTGGCCTTTGTTACTCTGCAGGATGATTACCCCGGCTTTCAGATTCAGAATAGTCCTTTGAGACAGTACGAAGAGGGTCCGGTCTTTTCTCATCTCATCGGCTATACCGGGAAGCTCAATGAAGGAGAATACGCAGAACTCAAGGATCAAGGGTATCTTTTTAATGACGAGATCGGGAAAAACGGAATTGAGCTGACTTACGAAGAGTACCTGCGGGGTATTCATGGTCAACGTTTGGTCGAAGTGGACGCGGCAGGGCGATTGGTTGACATTTTCCGTCAAACGGACCCTGTTCCTGGTTCAGATATGATTCTCAATGTAGACAAGGAGCTGCAAGAGGTCTTATACGAGTCGTTGAAACGGAACATGGAAGCAAGGGGGGCAAGCAAGGCGGCAGCTGTAGCTTTGGATCCGCGTACCGGTGGCGTTGTCGCTCTGGTTAGTCTTCCAGGATACGATAACAATTGGTTTGCAGGAGGTATTAGTTCAGAAAATTACAAAGCGATAGCAGAGGACAAGAATATTCCACTGTTTAACCGAGCGATCTCCGGAACCTATCCACCCGGTTCGACTGTTAAACCGTTTGAAGCCGCTGGTGTATTGCAGGAGGGGGTGGTAGACGAGGATACTCGCATTCTTGACGAAGGTGCACTTTACGTCCCCAATCGCTATAATCCCTCTCAATTTCAGGTTTTCCGCGGTTGGAATCCCAATGGTCTGGGCAATGTGGATGCACGTGAGGCAATCGCAGTATCTTCGGATATTTATTTTTACACCGTAGGGGGAGGGCAATCGGATTTGGAAATTGACGGCATGGGGCCTGATCGTTTGGCTCGGTACTTCAATTTGTTCTTCCTAGGTCGTTTGACGGGAATTGATTTGCCAACGGAAAAAACCGGTCTGGTTCCCACCACGCAATGGAAGTTACAGCGTTTCCCCGACGATCCTATCGAGCAGCGCTGGTACTTGGGCGACACTTACAATATGTCAATCGGTCAGGGTTTTATGTTGGCAACTCCGCTTCAGATCGCAGTCGCAACAGCAGCAATAGCAAACGGGGGTACAGTGTATAAACCTCAAATTGTTAACAAGATTGAATCGTCTAAACTTAATCCGGAAAAGATTTTTGAACCTATCGTTCTAGGGGAGAAGTTCATAGACGATCGCTACATCAAAGTTGCTCAAGAAGGCATGAGGCTGGCAGTAACTGAAGGTACGGCAAGGTACCTTAATACTTTACAAATACCGATCGCAGGAAAGACAGGGACTTCACAGTTTGACGGCTCAGACCTATCTCGAACCCACGCCTGGTTTACCTCTTACGCTCCTTATGATGACCCACAGCTCGTTATTACTATTTTGGTTGAGGCAGGAGGTGAGGGGAGCAGCGCCGCGGTTCCGGTGGCACGCGATGTCTACGACTGGTACCAGAAAAACCGTATAAGGTTTGACAATCAATAAGAAAATAGTTAATATTGCCGATGTAATATTAAAATCAATTATGGGAGAAAAACATCTCTTAACCGAGGAGGGTTTAGAAAAGTTTAAAAAGGAATTAGAGCATTTGTCCAAGGTCAGGCGCCCGGAAGTGATTGAGAGAATTCAAGAAGCTGTCACGCACGGTGATTTGTCCGAAAATGCTGACTACGCGCAGGCCAAAGAAGAACAGGAAATGATAGAAACCAGAATCGGACAACTGGAGGAAATTATCAAGAACGCAGAGATTATTCCGAAAGCTCGTTCGAAAAACATTGTTACTGTAGGGTCAACTGTAAAAGTGAAAATCGGTGGTCAGGAGAAAACCTATACGATAGTTGGTTCCGGGGAAGCTAATCCTTCTGCAGGTAAAATTTCCAACGAATCTATTGTAGGTAAACAATTGATCGGACGTAAAGTTGGGGAAAAAATTTCGGTAGCGACACCAGCAGGAACAAAAGAGTATGATTTAGTGCAAATTCTCTAAAATAGCCAAAAAAACTCATTTCTGGTATAATTCAGTCAAATTTATATACAAATTTGGCTGTTTTATTTTATGACAACAAAAAAAGAAGAACAATTATATTCAGATCGACTCGAAAAGCTTGAAAATCTGAAAAAAGCTGGGGTAAATCCATATCCTCCTGATTCCTCTCGAACTCACACGGTAGCTGAGGTACTATCAAATTTTGACACTTTGGCAGATCAGGGTGCGGTGATTTTGACCGGACGTCTCAGAGCTCTGAGAGGGCATGGTAAGTTACTTTTTGGAAACCTTGAGGATGAAAGCGCCATAATCCAGATTGCCCTGAAGGCTGATGTTTTGGGCGAGCAGTTTGATTTTTTTAGTTCTACGGTTGATGTTGGTGACATTTTGCAGCTTTCCGGTAATTTATTTTTGACTAAAAAGGGCGAGCGTACTTTGCAGGTTTCAACTTTCAAAGTTTTGTCGAAAAGTCTACGCGCATTGCCGGAAAAATTTCATGGGCTTAAGGATACGGAAGCGCGTTTACGTAAACGCTATCTCGATATGCTGGCGAACCCGGAAACTCGAGAGATGTTCCGGAAAAAGAATGTATTCTGGTCAACTGTTAGAAACGCGATGGTTGAGGAAGGCTTCTTGGAAGTTCAAACCCCGGTCTTGGAGAGTATTCCAGGTGGTGCCGATGCTGAACCGTTTATCACCCACCACAATGCGCTTGATCGAGATTTCTTTTTGCGGATTTCACTAGAATTGCCCTTGAAGCGTCTTTTAGTCGGTGGATTCGAAAAAGTTTTTGAGATCGGACGACTGTTCCGTAATGAGGGAGTGGACCGCGACCACTTGCAGGAATATGATGACATCGAATTTTATTGGGCCTACGCCGAAGTCGATAAGGTTATGGATTTCCTGAAAGGCCTTTACGCAAAAATTGCAACTAATGTTCTAGGGGGTAGTGTCTCGGAATATGAAGGTAATAAGTTAGATTGGGAAGGTCAGTGGCAGAAGCTGGATTACTTCGAGTTGTTCAAAAAAGCGACAGACATTGACCTGAACGGAGATGTCACTGTCGAGATGCTTCGCAAAAAAGCTGATCAGCAGGGTATAAAGTACGATCCTTCTTACGGAGTGGGGAGAATGATTGACACGATTTACAAAAAAACTATCAGGCCTAACTTAATACAGCCAAGCTTTTTGGTAAATCACCCCACGATTCTCTCACCTCTGGCTAAACTCAATCCAAAAAACCCCAAACAGGTATTGCGCTTCCAGGTAGTGGCGGCTGCGACAGAGCTTGGTAATGGGTATTCCGAGCTCAACGACCCGATTGATCAGAAAGCTCGTTTTGAAGCGCAGATGAAGCTTAGAGCAGGCGGAGACAAGGAAGCGCAGATGATGGACGAGGATTTCGTAGAGGCTCTAGAGTATGGTATGCCGCCGGCTGTAGGTTTTGGGATGTCGGAGAGACTATTTGCTATCTTGATGGATCGTTCGATCAGAGAAACTGTTATTTTTCCTCCAATGAGAGAGTCTGAGTAGTTATGGTAAGGGTTGAAAAATTATTGGTCGGTACAGGGAATCAGTCGAAGCTCTCACACTACAGGCAATATTTTGAGGGAACGAATATTCATTTAGTCGGACTTGCTGATGTTGGGATATCCGATGAACCGGAGGAAACCGGGGAGACTTTCGAGGAAAACGCGGTACTCAAAGCTAGGTTTTATTGCAAGAAATCAGGTTTACCCGCTCTCTCAGATGATGCGGGGTTCGAGATCCCGGCGCTTGGTAATTTCCCCGGGGTAAAGAGTAATCGATTTGCCGGACACAAAATGTCCGAACAAGAAGTTATTGATGGGATTTTGAAGAAGATGTCTGGTTTGCAAGGCGAAGACAGATTAGCTGTGATGAAAGTTGTAGTTGCGCTCGCTTTTCCTGACGGAAAGACGTTCGTGGAAAGCGGTTTCATTAAAGGCATTGTTCCGGAAAAACCTTATCCCAAAACAGAAATAAAGTTTCCATATAGAAGCTTGCTTTATCTCCCGACTTTAGAAAAATGGTTTTATGAAATTTCTCCCCAAGAAGAAGATCAGCTAGGTTACCGCAAGTCAGCGGTTCAAAAAATCAAATCTCATTTAACTTAACTATATGATGGATATAAGATTCGTAAGAGAGAATATTGAACTTTTCAAAAAAACTATCAAAGACAAGAGTATGGATCTTGATCTAGATAGATTATTGGAGCTGGATGAGAAGAGAAGGCAGTTGATGACTTCCTTGCAGGATTTTAACGAGAAAAAAAACAAAGCTTCCAAAGAGATTCCTAAGATGTCGGCTGAGGAGAAAAAGATCAAAATTGCTGAAATGAAAAAAATTGACCTGGAAGCCGACAAAGTCAAAGAGGCGCTCCAAAAAATTTCTGGTGAATATGATAGTTTGATGTTGATTGTTCCAAATATTCCTTCGGCTGAAACTCCGGTAGGTCCGGATGAAAGGTCGAACCGAGAGCTTTTGAAATGGGGCAAGTTGCCTGAATTCGATTTCAAGCCGAAAAGTCATATCGAGTTGGGACTGGCTCACGACCTGCTCGACCTCGATCGAGGCGTAAAAGTTTCTGGTTTCAGGGGTTACTATCTCAAAAACGAGGGTGTGACAATGCAGCTTGGCATATTGATGTATTCTTTGAACAAGTTAGTAAAAAAAGGATTTACTCCGATGATTCCGCCTACCCTGGTTCGAGATTTTGTGTTGGTTGGCAGCGGTCATTTTCCATTTGGCAAAGATGAAATATATCAGATTGGCAACCCACATCGACTGAAAGATCAAGAAGAAAAAGATGAGGCCAAAGAAACTATGTATTTGGCAGGAACCTCTGAGCCGTCGTTGCTGGCATATCACTCCGGTGAAATTTTGGAGGAAAAAGATTTGCCAAAACGATACTGTGGATTTTCTCCGTGCTACCGTAGTGAAGTTGGCAGTTACGGTAAAGATACCAAAGGAATTTATCGAATCCATGAGTTCATGAAAGTCGAACAGGTCGTTTTTTGTCGCGCAGACGTTGAAGAGATGATGAAATTATCAAAAGAGCTTGAAGAAATTTCTCGAGAGATCTTGGAAGACTTGCAGCTTCCTTATCGGGTAATTATCAACGCCACAGGAGATCAAGGTGCGGGAAAATATGAAATGCACGACATCGAAACTTGGATGCCATCAAGAGAAGGTTATGGAGAAACTCACTCTAACTCAGCGTTAACCGACTGGCAGGCTCGTAGATTAAACATTCGGTACAAAGACAAGCGGGGAGACTTGCGGTACGTTTACACCCTGAACAACACCGCTATCGCCAGCCCCAGAATCTTGATCGCTATTTGGGAAAATTATCAGCAAAAAGACGGGTCGCTTGCGGTGCCAAAAGCACTTCAAGATTATGTGGGTAAGAAAGTAATAAAAAATTAAAATGTTGACCTGGATAGAAATTTCCAGATCTGCGCTAAATCAAAACATCAAAGCACTTCGTAACACACTGGACGGACAAAAATTACTTGCCGTGGTAAAGGCGAACGCTTACGGGCACGATATGAACCTGGTCGCCAAAACTATTGAGAGTAAGGTAGACTGGTTCGGCTGTGCCAGCCTTCAGGAAGCTTTGGAACTTAGCAGAATAGTAAAAAGAAAACCGATTCTAGTAATCAGTTTTTTTGACACGAAAGACAAAGAGTCGATAAAACAAGCGATAAAAAAACAAATTCGATTACCTATCTATACTTTAAGCCAGCTTGAATCTTTGGAATCAGCAGCAAAAAATCTGAGCAAAAAAGCTTTAGTTCATATCAAGGTCGATACCGGTACGTCCAGGGTTGGTCTGAGGCCAGAAAATTTTTCTACTTTTTACCAATCAACTATTCGACATCGACATTTAGAGATCGAGGGGTTATTCAGTCATTTTGCCGACTCGGAAGAGGATAGCAGGTATACAAGTGTCCAGCTACAAAAACTTTTGGAGTCGCAATCCAAAATTGACCCCGGAAAAGACCTGGTCCGTCATATCGCTTGCTCTGCAGCAACAGTACTGCACCCGCAGGCTCGACTGGAGATGGTGCGGACAGGAATCATGCTCTACGGTATGCACCCTTCAAAGAAAACCCGACAAAAACCCAAAGCCAGCGATTATGTTGGCAGGCATATAGTTTTACAACCGGCTTTGACCTGGAAGGCTAGAATTATCCAGGTTAAAGATCTTCCAAAAGGGACTTATGTTGGTTATGGTCTTACTTACCGGGCTGCTCGAAAAATCAAAATGGCGGTTTTGCCTGTCGGTTATTCTGATGGTTATCCCCGAAGGCTTTCGAATAATTCTTATGTACTTATCAATGGGAAGAAAGCACCTGTCATTGGTCGGGTCTGTATGAATATGATTATGGTTGACGCGACAGCAACTGGAGCGAAAGAAGGTGATGAGGCAGTTCTGCTCGGGGCTCAGAAAAAAGAGCGGATCACAGCTCAGGAGCTAGCTTTGAAAGTAGGAACGATCAACTACGAGATTGTCTCACGCCTTAGCCCAAAGATTTTGAGAAAATTAGTACGATAGTATTATGAAAAAAATAAAAATCGGATTGTTTTTTGGTGGAATGTCGGATGAACGAGCGGTTTCCCTCGTCACCGGAAAAACTATTGCTGAGCAGCTGGATCTGGGCAAATACGAAATTACGCCGATAGAAGTTGCAAAAGAAGGAGATTGGCTTTTAGCAAGTCCGGCGGTAAATCAGATTTACGCCTCACTAAAGGTAAAAAATAGATTAGCCGGGAAAAAACTTTCCTCCGGAAAAGATTGGCGAGGTTTGATGGATATAGCGTTTTTAGCACTTCACGGACCAGGAGGGGAAGACGGTACGATTCAAGGAGCGCTTGAGATGATGCAAATTCCTTATACCGGTTCCGGAGTGCTGGCTAGTGCGCTTGCGATGGACAAATCGCGAACCAAAAAACTAGTTGAGCAAGCTGGGGTTAGAGTATTACCCGAACTGGTTATTTCCCGGCTTGATTACCAGAAGAACAAAAGTTTAATTTTACAAAAACTAAAAGGTTCACTGGTTGTAAAACCGGGTAGACTTGGGTCATCAATCGGAGTGAAAATTGTGACTGGTAAAAATCAGCTAGAAAGCGCTGTTGCAGCTGCTCTTAAGCTTGATAGAGAGATCCTGATTGAGCCATATATGCCCGGTAGAGAGTTAACTGTGCCGGTGATAGGAAACGAGCAGCCGAAAGTTTTACCGGCCATTGAGATTGTCCCTTGGGAGAAGGCGAAGTTTTACGACTATGACGCAAAATATAAATCCGGGGGCTCAGAACATATCATCCCGGCCCCGGTTAGCGGGAGACTGGCAGAAGAGCTATACCAGATGGCTTTGGTGGCGCATAAGACTTTGGGTTGCCGGGGTGTGACTCGAAGTGATTTTATTGCCGACGAAAAAGGTAAGTGTTATTTTTTGGAAATAAATACTATTCCAGGTATGACTCCAACCTCACTGGTCCCACAGTCAGCCGAGTCTGCGGGGATAGAGTTTACACAGCTACTCGACCGGATCATTAAACTAGCGGGTAGGGACCTTGATGTTTAATTTTAGTAGGAAAAATAGCATGGGTATCAGCAGGTCTCGGAGTCGTGGCTACAACGACCGTTCAAAAAAAACAAAGAACGTCAGCCACTCACTAGGTAGCTTGCGCCCGCTGGGTCCAGGGAATTTCAAAGCACGATTGCGTATCGTGGTAATTTTTTTAATTTTTATCGTTTTGGTTGCCGGGTATTTCCTTGCTTGGTCGAATTATTTTTTGGTTACCAAAGTTTTAGTTGGGGGAAGTTCACAAATTGATTCCGAAGCTGTGTCGAGTTGGTTTGAAGTTTTGGGTAAAAAAAGAAAACTAGGGATAATTCCAGAGAACCACATCGCGCTTCTCAACCGCGACGGTGTCGAAGAAATATTGAAATCAAAAAGTCTTTATATCGCCGGACTAAACGATTTTGCCAGAATTTGGCCCAATGGCTTAAGGGTCGAGATTGAGGACCGTTCCCCGGTAGCGATTTGGAATAGCGGTGAGCGCTATTTTTATATCGATCGAACAAGCACGCTTTATGACTTGGTCTCGGCTGATTATGCTCAAGCAACCGATACTTACTTAGTGATAAAAGATTATGATGCGCGAGCCCTTGCCACAGGCACCGATCTTGGGTATCAGGATACAGTCAATTTTGTCTTGGAGATCGGGGCTTTCTGGGAAAGGTATATTGGTTCTCGTCCTGTTGAGTTGGGTATTACTTCAGAATTAGGTCGAGAAGTGTATTTTACTTCAGACGAAGGTTGGCAAGTGTATTTTGATGCAGGAGAAAATGCTGAACACCAGATAAAATCACTTGACGTTATTTTGACAAAAGTCGTGACAAATGCGAATCGGCCGCGCCTGGCTTACGTTGATTTGCGGGTTCCGGGACGGGCGTATTATTGCTATGTTGATGAGCCCTGTCATCAGCAGAATGATGAGATCCCGACAGAAGAGGCTACGGATTTGACGCAGCAGCAGTAGCGATTTAATATAAAACTAAGAAACAAAACAAAAATGGACGATCCAAAAAGTTCGTATTTAGTCGTAGTTGTGGTTTCGCTGATGATAGTTTTTTCAGTGGCCTGGCTTTTGGTCCTTAGCGAGCCGGCACCCGATGTAATCACAAGTTCTGCAAACATTTCTTCGACCGAACAGGTAGTTAGTCCGTAAAAATATCTCAAAAAAATAAGCCCGTCTTTATTGCAGCTTGGGCTCAAACCAAGGCACGTTGCTGGAGTGTTCCTCCTGGAACCTTCGGGGCAAGAGACTGCGCAATGAGTCAGCTTCAGAGCTGGAATCATTTTTTTACTAACTCGTCTCTATATCGCTTTGTACTAACTAAGCGATTTTTTATTTCAGATTTTAGTAAATCTGGACGTCTTCACAAAAACTGTCAGGAGTCTTCCTTCACCATCTTCAAAACTTCCATAAACCTGCCAGCCAGTCAGATCGGGGTTTTCAATTTCACCTTCAGCCCAGGATAGAAAAACGTCAGCGTTCGCTACTTGCTCTGGTTTAGTTGGGTCTGGTATACCCAGATACTTTGCACCGCGTATGTAGTAACTCAAATACAAACCTTCTTTCCAAGCGTTCGAAGCAAAGTTTTTTCCTGACAAGTTCGTAAGTGAGTTTCCAATATCTTCGTAAACAGGTTTCGTTTTTGTAAAAAATAAAATATACCTCACGTCCTTCAAGCCTTGGTAGGCAGTCGGCAAGAGGGTAGCGACTGCCAAAGACAGCAAAACAAAAAGTTGGGCGATTGATTTTTTATTTGATTCAAAATAGACATCTTGCGAGAGTTTTATTGTAGCAGCAAGGAGCAGGGCGATAAGCGGCCAAAAGTAGCGTGAGTCGGCTGTAGCCATTGCAGAAGCGTAGAGGAATAAATAAAGCCCCGAAGTCAGAATAACCCAAAGATAAAATTTCTTTTCCTTTTGATTTAAAAATACCCAGAGTAGGAGGAACAAAAGCATGATCGAGGCGGAATATTTGAAACCAGGAGAAGACAGTTTCAAAGCCAGGACAAAGTTTCTCGAAGTTAATTTGATTTGAAAAGCCAAGTTTTTCATCGAATCAAATGGCGACCAGTATTCATAAGGCTGAAGCTGAGGGTCTTCCCAGACAGTTAAGCGCGGTTCAGGAGGAGTCCATAGCCCCATGGTTAGAGGGTGGTTGTGAAAAGTTGAGCTCGGGTTTGTCAAAGAATGAGTAGCTTTGCCGCTGCTGGGTAAGGTTAGGTTGCCGTAGTGAATGCTCATAGCAATTACCCATGGAGCGGCCAACACGGCAAAACCCGCTACTGCAACAAAAAACGATTGCGCAACCTTTTTGATCCCGACCGATTTCCAGTTGGCAATGATTATGCTCAGCAGTATATGCAAGAGAAAAAACGGCAAAACAAAACTTTTGGCTAGAAAACCCAGTCCAGCGATCAAGCCGGCGGTAAACAGCTGTTTTTTGCTTTTGAGAGCCGTCTGGTTGGACGTAGTAGCAAAATACATCAACAGAATGGCCGTCAAAGGAATGTCTGGCGTTAGGTCCGCGGTCACCCAGCGGACCAATAGCAAGCTGAACAGAAAACTGCAAGCAAGAGCTAAAAGAGGGGAGATCGCCCAGGATTTGAGCAGTCGCCAGAATGTATACAAGGAAACCAGTCCCCATAAAGAGATGGCAATGTGGAGGAGTTGAGGCGTAGGGAGCGAAAAGGCAAACAACGGTATTGTCGACAGTGGGAGTAACGGACCCCAATAAGAAGTGATAAAAAGAGAAAAATTCCCTGCGAGTAAATACTCTGACAATCTGGCGAAAACTATCCCGTCTGGATTAACGTAGTGAAGCGTATTTTTCACCGCAGGAAATATCATCACCACATAAAGCGCTACTAGAATGAACACCAGCGACCCGGAATTAAAAACCTTTTTTAGTCGATCCATTTATCGGATTTTGAGATAGTGAATTCCCAGCAGAAAGGATGTATAAATAAACTGAACCCCGAGGATAAAAAAAGCGATTGAGATGACCGCAATATCAAGTCGTAAAATTTCCGAGACATCAGGAAGTGTTTTCCAGTAGAAGGACACAAAAAGGTAAACCAAAACCAGTACCGATAGAAAAGAAATAGTTGCTCCTGTGAGCATTCCTCTCTCTAGGCTGAAATATTTTTGAAGCCAGATGATTAGGCGGCTTTTTTGTCTTCGCGCGGTAGAGAAACCAAACACTGAAGCAGCTAACCCTAAACTTATAATTTGGAAACCTAAAATGAAAAGTACCATGAAAGAAAGCATGTGTCTTTGAGATACGAAAAGTAATGTTTCAGGCCAGAATACATCACGCAGTGTCAAAGTTATAAGACCAAAAAGACCAAGGACGACTAGTATCACGCCAGGGATGAAGAAAGTCCACGCAGGGGAGAAAAGTAACATAAAGCGTAGATACCTCCACCCGTCCCGAAAAGTTCTTAGGTGTGGTTTGCGGTCTCTTTTGTCGCGATAGAGGTTGCAAGGCACCTCGGAAATTTTCAGTCCAGCAAGAGAAGCTTTTATCACCATCTCGGTGGCAAATTCCATACCAGGAGCATTTACACCCATGCGCTCAAGCGCATCCCGGCGGAAGCCCCTCATCCCACAATTGGTATCGCCAATTCCGGTTTTGAAAAATAGATTCATTACTCCGGTCAAAAAAGGTGTGCCGACATAGCGGTGAAGCCAGGGCATTGCTCCGCTCTCAATATTTCCGCGAAACCGATTCCCCATGACAAATTCGAAACCCTCTTCCAGCTTTTGATAAAAAGGTTTGATTTCCTCGAAGTTGTATGAGTCGTCGGCGTCACCCATGATGATATATTCGCCAGTTGCCTCGACAAAGCCAGCCTGATAGGCGTTACCATAACCTTTTTGTTCGGCTATAACTACCCGTGCACCAAGCTGCTGGCTGACCTCTCGCGTACTGTCAGTTGAGTTATTGTCGGCGACAATAACTTCGCCTTCAATGCCAAGTTCGGCCAGGCTCTTTTTGGCTTTTTTGATACACGTACCGATAGTACGCTCTTCATTGAGTGCAGGAATTACGACCGATATTTTCATAGTTTGTGTATTTATTCTAAAGATTCAATTGATTGAGGTCAATTTTATAGTTTTACCAAAATAAGCCAAATTTTGGTATAATATAAGCATACAAAATTAAGTCTTTAAAATATGGAAGATTCTAATCTGCCCCAGAAATCTCGGCGGAGATTTTACTCGCTTGCTGGCAAGGTCACCGGCTGGATTTCCGTGGCGTCATTCGCGCTCGCTCTAATAAATAAGATCAATAACAGCGAGTTACTCTTTAACCCTTCAGACTTATTGCAAGCCTCTCTGTATCTCGTACTTTTCGCCATTTTTGCTTCTATGTCGGCAATTAGCATCAACTAATATGAAAAAATATATATTGATTGCAGCCCTCGCAGCTCTTATAGTTCCCGTCGCAGCTCTTGCTACAACTGCCGGAAATCAGTTGTATGTTTTGGACCCGAGTGCAACCACGGACAATGACCTGATAAAGGCTGCGGAGAGTGTACTGATTGAAGGAGTCGTCAAAGGCGATGCGATGTTAGCTGGAGGCAATGTAAAATCGACCGGAACGATCGAAGGGGATTTGTTATCGGCTGGTGGTAACATCACAGTTTCCGGCACCGTAGGTCAAAACCTTCGCATCGCTGGTGGTAATATAGAAATCGACAACGTTACAAACAGAAACCTGTCTGTTGCCGGAGGTAACGTAAAATTTGCCAATTCAGCCAAAGTTTTAGGAAACGTCTATATAGCAGGTGGTGAAGTGACGATTAGAGGAGAAATTTTGGGTAATGTTTACGTTGCAGCCGGAACTGTCGACATCGAAGGTGTTGTCGGCGGCAATGTCATAGTAATGTCGGAAGACGTAGAGATTTTAGGAAATACCCAGATCGCCGGGAACCTTGAGTATTCCTCAAATAAGGAAGCTTATGTTTCGGAAGCTGCGACAATCGGCGGGACTATCACTAGAAAAGATCTTCCTGCAAGCACAATGCCGACGTTACATTTGGGTAAGTCTTTTACATTTGCTTCTTTGATTTACTTTATCATTTCAACCCTGCTAGTCATTTTGGTTTTGTGGAAATTGGCACCAGCCCTTTCCTCAAGCATGGTTGTCACCACAGAAGAGAAGTTCTGGAAGAGACTACTGGTCGGGTTGATTGCGATTATTGTCTGGCCACTAGTTGCAATCGTCGTTGCAATCACATTGGTCGGGATTCCGCTTTTCATTGGCGCTATGGCATTGTATGTCCTGGCCCTCATAGCAGGATATGCCTACGGTGTAGTCATGTTCGGAGTCTGGGTTTTCAAACTCTTCCAGCCGAATTTTGATGTCGTAAACAATCAAAATTTGAGATTTTTCTTGATCGTCGCTGTGGTTTTCTCGGTAATAAGACTTGTCCCGGTTGTGGGTGCGCTTCTGTCACTGGTGACGATGCTCTGGGGCTTCGGAGCTCTCGTTTCTCACATGCAAGACAAGATGAATCACAAAAAAGAAGAACCGAAAATGCCAGAGCAGTCTACCGAAACTCCCCATATCGCTTAACAAAAAAACCCTTCCCGAATTGGGGAGGGTTTTTTGTTATCTAGATATGCTTTTCTAAAACTCTTTGGAAGATTTCTTTTGGTGCTGCTCCGACTACTTCATCAACAATTTTACCGTTTTTGAAGAGTTTTAAGTTCGGAATACTCATCACCCCGAACATTCCTGCCTTCTGAGGGTTCTCGTCGACATTAAGTTTTGCAAATTTGATCTTGCCGTCGTATTCTTGCGCCAGTTCCTCGATCACTGGTGCGATTAGTTTGCATGGTCCGCACCATTCCGCCCAAAAATCTACCAGGGTTGGAAGATCGGACTGCAACACTTCACTATCAAAGTTTTGGTCGCTGATCTCTATTGGTTTCATATATCCATTTTAATGGTCTGGCTATTATTATAATTAGGGTGATGGGTGTCTGTCAACGATTTTGAGATTTCGTCACGGCGCGGTATTATAACTTTATGAAAATCAATCTTATTAAGGTATTGTTGCCTGCGATTTTGGTTTTGGCTGTGACGGCTTTCTTTTGGCCAGCAAAAAAACTTCACCCAAACACTGATCCAGTGGTACTTGGTCAGGTAAGTTCCGAGCTACCCTTGGCTGATAGTGTTCCAAAATTGAAGGCCGGGGCAGTCAGTTTTGAGACAAATGCAGAAGTTGCTTTGGCTTTTGACCTTGATAGCAATAAAATATTGTTCGAAAAAAACGCCGGCAAGCCTTGGCCCCCAGCTTCATTTACTAAATTGATGAGTATTCTTGTGGTTTACAATCTTGTCAGCCCAAGCGAAGTTGTCACAGTGCAAAAAATCGATACAGAGGTAGTCACTCCAAAGATGGGTTTAGTCGAAGGTGAAAGGATAAAAGTCAGGGACCTGGCAGAAGGGGCTCTGATCGCATCCGCAAATGATGCCATGGGAGCCTTGGCACGCGGAGTCGCCGGCTCGACAGATCATATGGCTGAGCTTATGAATCTGATGGCAAACAGATTGCAGCTAGAAAACTCTACTTTTAGAAATCCTTGGGGGTTCGATCAGGAGGGGCAACTAGTTACCGCGTTTGACATTTTGACTGTAGCTCGAGAGTTTCTAAAACATGACGATTTGAAAAGATATGTCTCCACGGAACTAGCGACTATTTATTCAGCCGACGGAGTTTTTGCTCACCAAGTCCAAAGCACAAATCAATTGTTGAGCCAAGAATATATCAAGGGGATGAAAACCGGGTTTACCGACGAAGCTAAAGGCAATTTGATAATTTTGTACCAAAAACCCGATGGCCCGCATTTTCTTACTATAGTCATGGGCAGTGAAAACAGAGAAGCCGATTCTCAGGCCTTGATCGACTGGATACTTACGGCCTACGATTTTTAAATAAAGATTTTGTGGTATAATAAATAAATGATGGATACCACACCACAACTTATCAAGCTGTTTTCTTTAACTTCAATAGCCTTTATCCTGGCAGTCGCTTTAACCCCGATTTTAACGCATTATTTATACAAATATAAGCTAGCCAAGAAAATCCGCGAAAAGGCCTGGGACGGTACCCCAGCAAAGATTTTTCACAAACTTCACAAGGTAAAAGAGGGTGTCCCAACCATGGGCGGACTCCTGGTCTGGGTTACAGCTGCCATTTTGACACTTGTTTTCAATCAAAGCAGGTCGCAAACATGGTTACCCGTTTTTGCCTTAGTAACAACGGGTTTTCTAGGACTTTTTGATGACTGGCTCAACGTAAAGGGTATTGGCGAAGGCAAGGGTCTTTCCGTAAAACTCAAATTTTTATTCCAATTTTTGATTGCTGGACTGGGTGCATGGTGGTTTTTTTACAAATTAGGTTATAGTGAGATCGCAATCCCGGGCGGGCAGCTTTTCGGTTGGGTGCAGTCGCTTGATATCGGAGCTTTCTACATCCCGCTGTTCATTTTGATTTTTGTCTTTATTACTAATGCAGTAAATATCACGGATGGACTTGATGGACTGGCCGGAGGAACTCTTGCAGCAAGTTTCGGTGCAGTGGCGATTATCGCCTGGATTCAAGGACAGTACGGGATTGCCGCTTTTTCCGGAACAATTATCGGCTCGCTCCTTGCTTTCTTGTGGTTCAATATTTATCCGGCTCGGTTTATAATGGGAGACACAGGATCGTTCGCTCTGGGAGCGACACTCGCTGTGCTTGCGTTTTTAACAAATTCAGTGCTCCTGCTTCCGATATATGGCTTTATTTTCGTTGTCGAAGGCTTATCATCACTGATTCAAAGGTTTTCAAAAAAATATCTGGGTCGAAAAGTTTTTCTGGTTGCGCCGATTCATCATCATTTCGAAGCATTAAATTGGCCTGAAACAAAAATTACAATGCGGTTTTGGATAATCGCGGTTGTTACCGCGACAATCGGGGTTGTCTTTGCCGCAATCAACATATAAATGTTCGATCTTATCATAAAAAATGGAGTTATCGTAGACGGTACAGGAAAGAGAAAACCTGTACCAGGCTCGATAGCTGTTAAGGGTGGTGAGATAGTTGAAGTCGGCAAGATTTCCAACCATCGCGCTTCACAGGTCGTCGATGCCGCCGGACACATCGTTTCGCCAGGGTTTATCGACATTCAAAACCATTCAGATGCCTTTTGGTCGATTTTTGATTACCCCTCTCAAGAGAGTATGCTCACTCAGGGTATCACGACAATCAGTCTTGGGCATTGTGGTGCTTCATTGGCACCATTGCCGTCTTTGGAAGCTTTTAAGTCAATTCAAAAATGGCGTTCGCTGGAAGGGCAAAATTTTAACTGGCTTTACTTTGACGAATTTTTAAAAGAGCTGAGCAAAAGAAAGCTCGGTGTCAACGTGTTGTCTTTGGTCGGACATTCAACTATAAGACGAGGTCTCCTCGGTGACGAAACACGAAAAGTCTCACAGCAAGAAATTAAGATCATGGACAGGCTTTTGGCTTCATCATACAAAAATGGCGCCTTCGGAATATCTTTTGGCCTCGTTTATGCTCACGAATTCAATGCAGCAAAAGAGGAGTTGGAAAGTTTATCAAAGATAAGCAAGGAGGCAGGAAAACTGGTTTCTGTTCATTTGCGTAGTGAAGGTGGGCATATTCTCGAAGCCTTGGATGAGGCGCTGCACCTTGCAGAAAAAACAGGTGCGAGCTTAAAAATTTCACACTTCAAGGTCAAAGGAGAGTCGAATTGGGACCTGCAAGCAGAGGCGATAGAAAAGATTGAAAGAGCGTATGCAAAAGGTGTCAAAATATCATTTGATGTCTATCCGTATACTTCTTCATGGTCTGTGCTTTATACTTTTTTGCCAAAATGGGCGTACGAAGGTGGTAGGGCAGCTCTCGGCAAAAGATTGCAGGAGCCTTATTTGCGCAACCGAATGATTTCAAGTTTGGATGAGCAGGGATTGGACTTTTCAAAGGTTATCGTGGCTACAGCTAGTTCAAGACCACACTTGGTCGGGAGGACTCTTGTAGATATTGCCTCTGATCAAGGGGTCAAAGTCAATGAAGCGATTTTAAACTTGCTAGCGTCTTCTGATTCAGAGGTTATCGTGTTTGAAGAAAATATTTCTGAAAGTAATCTCGAAACATTGCTCAAACATCCTTTGTCCATGGTTGCCACGGATGGTGCTGGGTTCACCACCGAGGTATCAAAAATGAACAACCTCGTCCACCCGCGTTGCTTTGGCGCTATGCCGCGATTCCTCTCGATGGTGCATAACAAAAAACTTATGTCGATTCAAGAAGCGGTTCACAAGATTACAGGTCGTCCCGCAGAGGTGTTGAGGCTAAATAAAAGAGGATTGTTAGCGCCTGGATATGCGGCAGATTTAGTGATCCTTTCTGAAAAAGAGATCAAAGATTTAGCGACTTTGAGTAGCCCTGAGATTATTTCACACGGCATCAAAATGGTTGTTTTAGGGGGTAAGATTGCTGCGGAGAACGGTGCGGTTACCAACCCAAGGTTAGGGAAAGTCTTGAAGGAATAAAATGAATTTAGCCAGATACCAGAAGAAAAAAATTGCTATTTTAGGTTTTGGCAAAGAAGGACGGGCTTTGCTCGATTTTTTTTCGGCTGCTCATATATCGGTGCAGGTTTACAAGCACCCAACGGAGAAGGATTTTGTTGAACTTTCGAAATTCCAGGTCGTGTTTCGTAGCCCAGGCCTGCCTTGGAACTCAAAACTCATACAAAAGTTAATTCGCAAAGGAGTCGAGGTCAGTTCCTCTACAAAACTATTCTTCGAGTTGTGCCCCGGAAAAATTATCGGGATCACCGGTACAAAAGGCAAGGGGACTACCGCAACAATACTTTATAAGATTTTAAAAACGGCTGGAAAAAAGGTATTTCTCGGCGGTAACATTGGAACAAGTCCGCTGAATTTTATACATAAAATTAAAAAATCGGATTTAGTTGTTCTGGAACTTTCTAGTTTTCAGTTGCAAGACTTGAAAACAAGCCCTTGGCTCGCGATAATGCTGGATGTCACTTCCGACCACCTCGACCATCACAAAAACCAGGCAGAATATATTTCTGCTAAGTCACCTCTTATTCGCTACCAAAAAACTTCTGATAGCGCAGTGCTTGATTATGACAGCCCCGTTGTCCACAGATTAGGAGGTAGTACAAAAAGCATCAAACATTGGTACTCGAGGACTAAAGCTTTACCAGGAGGAGCCTTCATAGGGGATGATAGAGTATTTTTTGTTCATAGAAGAAAACAAGAAGTTTTATTCGAAAAGAGTTTACTCAAATCCCCGGGTGAGCATTATGTTACTGATGCAACAGCAGCCGCCCTCGCTGCCAAAGTTTTGAAAATAAGAAATTCTGCAATCAGAGAGGGTATTGCTACTTTTCATCAGTCACCTCACCGTTTGGAGTTTGTCGCTGAATATAGAGGGAGAAAATTCTACAACGATTCCGCTGCGACTTTACCGGATGCAACGATCGCCGCTATCGAGTCGTTCCCTGGACCAAAAATTTTGATCCTGGGAGGATCTGATAAAAAAGCGGATTACAAAATCCTAGTCAAAGTCATAATGAAGTCCGATGTACGTGCCGTGATCACGATGGGTGAAACCGGAAAAAAAATTGCGAAATTGCTTCACGGAAGCAAGGGAGCGCCTGATACTGTATATGTAGAAAAAGGAATTGATACAGTTGTAAAAAAAGCTTTTGAAATGTCCCGAGAAGGAGACACGGTATTGCTCTCTCCTGCCAGCGCGAGCTTCGGTCAGTTTGATAATTACCAGGATAGGGGAGAGAAATTCGCAAAAGCGGTAAAAAAGCTTTAATGAAAAACAACTTACGCAGTTTCAATAAAGGCATTTTCTGGATTGTTTTTTTGCTCGTCGTTTTTGGTATTGTAATGATTTCTTCAGCATCTGCAGTATTGTCCTACGAAAGGTTTGAAAGTACGAACGTATATTTTTTTCGGCAGCTATCTTTTGCCGCAGTGGGATTGGTTTTGATGTATGTTTTTAGCCGACTCGATTATTTGGTTTTGAAAAAATATTCTGTCTTTATATTAGCAGGGGCGGCAGTATTACTTGGTTTGGTGTTGATTCCAGGAATTGGCGTGGAGTTCACGGGAAGTCGGCGGTGGATCGATCTTGGGTTTACAAATCTACAGCCATCGGAGTTTGCCAAACCGGCGCTAATTTTTTTTCTAGCGGCTTGGTTCGACACTAGAGCGGAAAGGGTAAAATCGTTTTACTACGGATTGTTACCACCTTTGGCAATAACCGCGGTTATCGCGTTTTTGATTTTACTTGAACCAGACTTCGGTAGCATGTCAGCTCTGGTTTTGGTCGCGGTAAGCATCTTCTTTGCAGCCGGGGTAAAAGGCAAACACCTGATCATGTTCGCGGTCGCAGCAGTGCTGGTCTCGGTTATTGCAATACAGGCCGCCCCCTATCGAATGGCAAGGATAACCTCATTCGTTGACCCTTCCTCCGACCCCTTGGGCGCCGGTTATCAAATCAACCAAGCGCGCCTAGCTGTAGGTAGCGGTGGTTTCTGGGGGCAAGGATTTGGTTATTCTCGTCAGAAGTTTAGTTTCTTACCGGAACCGATCGGTGATTCCATATTCGCTGTTATCAGTGAAGAACTAGGGTTTCTACGAGTTAGTTTCGTTCTAATTTTATTTCTAATTTTATTTCTGTTGGGATACAAGGCAGCTTCGAAAGCCCCGGACGCTTTTGGAAAATACACAGCGGTAGGGATTACCTCATGGTTTATGATTCAGACCATTTTCAACGTCGGAGCGATGATCGGTTTTCTCCCGCTAACCGGCATCCCTCTGCCTTTCATTAGTTATGGAGGCAGTGCAATGGTCTCAAGTCTCATTGGCGCTGGGGTGTTGCTTAACATTTCTCGTTGGAAATAATTTGCATAAAGTACAAAATTTTGTAAAATAAAGTCATGCAAGTACCAGAAGAAAGAAGAAAATATTTTGCAAAGAGAGCGATCTGGGTTGGGGTAGTCTTCCTGGTGATCGGATTTATACCGGGTCTTATTTCGTATCGCGCAGGTTTGATCTTGTTTGTATTTTCTCTAGTGGTTGCAGGACTTATCATGATTGCGATACCAAATCCAGATCCCGAACATGAAATCTTTGATCCCAAAAAAGATAAAATCGGATCGGACAACGACGATGACTCTGGTCCTATAATGCCCTGGGATCGTCCAAAAAAGTAAACAACCATCAACCGACTGAGACTCTTGACAGTCGGTTTTTTGTATGGTAAAGTATTTGCACCTTGTGGCCCAGGGTGGGGGAGGGTCGATCGACGGCAAGTGTGGTTCGTTGCTGCTTCTCCAGCGCTGACTGCATTGTGGTCGACCCTCTCTCTTACAACTTATCGGAGGACTTTCCGCCTCGTGCCATGTGCCTACCTGTCTTCAGCGAGGCGGCGGGCAACGTTTTGCCATTTCCAACCCAGCCTAGCGGCGAAGCGTTGCCCTGCACTTATCCCAGCCCGGACCAAACGGTCACGGGCTTTAATTTTGACGAAAACCGGTTTTAAGGTATTCTGTAGTCAGCCACGGGACCGTGAGGGTTACACCACACGGTTGGCAGGGCCCAGGTCACAAAGCCGTATCGGACCACGGTTCCCGGGTCCTGCCCCTCCACAGTTCAAAAGAGGATATTCACGCTTTGCCGGTTAACTCTCCTTCTCCTCCCCTCGACTTGGCCGGCAGACGGCTGGCAGCGCGATTGTTTCGCCTTTCCGTACATCGCTTTTGCGATCATTCGCGCTGTCCAGCTGCACTCATACCGAAAGGCTCGACCTTGCACGAGCCTTTTTATTTTGCCTTGACCTAAGAAGCGGTCAATGATAAGATATGCACGCATCAAAAAGGCAACAGCAAACAGCTAGAGACGAAAGTCTGGGTGCAATAGTTGTCTGCCGAAACCTTTTCCGCGAGCGCTAGTCTCGCAGTACACAAGAGGGGTGATGATCTTCGCCCCTCACAAAAAGAGGGTTTCATTTCTGTCTGCCTCGTAAGCGTCGAGTATTTGGGGGGGGTACCGCTTCTTCTCCCCTCGGCAACTCCGCCCATTCCCGTGCAGACAGCGGGCAGCGCCGAGCAAAACTTGGCGCTGCCCATCGAATTTTCAAATTACATGATCCCGTTAAACGGGATTTTTTGGTACAAAAAAACTTCTGTGATAGAAGTTTTATTTCTCTTGCTAAATTGTTTAGTTGCTTGATTGCTAAGTTGCTAAAATGATTTTACTCTTCGCGCCAGAGGATGATGCGGGGATCAGTTGTACTGTAGGCAGCTCCACCAATCAAAGGCGCTACGTCAGGAATGTATGCCGGATCAAAAGTGATGTCTACGTTGCCGCTGATGTATACAGTCCCACCAACCGAAATAAGCGATCCATTTAGCTCAACATTTCCATTCCCAAAAGTTGTAGTCCCTTCGACATAGATTACTCCATTGATAGTGACGTTTCCGTTAAAAGATAAATCTCCGGAAACATACACCGCTACATCGTTGTCCGCATCTCCGACGGTATATGTACCACCTTTTAAATTCAGGTCTCCGTTAACCACGACGCTACCCGTCACTTTGGTGTTGTTCCCTTCTAGCGAGATTTCTTCTCCAGGCACATCGAAATAAAGCGTCCCCGTCGAATCGTTATTTTTTATTTGCGCTTCAGCTGTGTGTGCGTCGCCAATATTGTCATAGTATGTCCCGGCACCAGTAGCCTCGGTCAAATACGGCGCTAGATCAATCGGAGGCGGGTCTATATGGGTTACGCCGTCATTTGTCGTCCCAGAGATTTTATCTCCATCATCATCAATATTGCCTACCGCAGAGGCGTCACCGTTGACGCCACCCGAACCGCCGCCGTTGTTATCAAATTCTATATCCCCGTTGGAGAAAACGTCGCCATTTACAGTCGCATTACCCTGCATTGTCAGATCGTCGTTGGCAAAAACGGCAAAATCCAAAGCCAGACCAGGGGAGTAAACAGTTAGTTTTTGCACCACGTTTCTGGTGGTACGCAGATTACTGCCTTTTGATTTTATCTCATAAAAAGGCCATGTCCCTGTAACCTCAACATCCGCAAGAGTCGTGTCATTGACGTTAAGTGTAACGTCGGGAGTGTAAGTCCCAGCAAACGCGCCAGCGTAATCGATGTAATAGGCCCGGTTGGCGGTATAGTCAGCGATGAAATCACGAGTAACGTCTTTGACCGCAGCTTCTGAAGCATAAAAAACTTTGTCACCCGAAACAGTATTGTGGTTTTTGTTGAATTCGGAGAGGACTCCAGTCGTGACGGTTAGCACCACAGTCAAGGCAAAAAGACCAACGCCTAAAACAACTAGAAGGCTTATAATGCCGGACTGAGATTGTTTGGAAATTTTGTTCATATTCTAGATAGGTTGATTGCGATACGAGATGGTTGTAGTTGCTGAATAGCTGTCATTGATTCCGGTAGTGAAGCTCATTTCTACCAACACCGATTTTTGCAGAGGTGTGAAGTTAAGTCTTTTGACAGAAATATCGCTCGAGGTCAGTATGTTTCCGTTAAGCGTGACTTTTTCGTTGGCGATGGTAATAGTATCGGTCGATGAGTCCGGTAGAGTCAGTACAAGGGTATCTGCGGAAGGAATTGAGATGAATTCAGCATCTTTGATCCTGAATGTGAGCATGTCTGTAAGGAAAATTGCATTCGCGTGGAGCCGTTCTGCGTTTTTTGAATTCTTTATATTCGCTATACCGTTTGTAGTCACTAACATTATCATCAGAGCGGTAACCGAACCCAAAGCTATTGCGATCAGTAGCTCTATTAGCGTGAATCCGGATTTTGAATGTTCTTTGGGATTTCGCATAATTATAATCGTATAACTAGTTGTTGTAAAGATAACTTTGGAGCGTCAAATTTCGGTCTGAAAGTCCATTGTTCCAACTTACGGTCGTCGAAGCAAAATAGGTGTTTGCATCAACTGAGGTTAGTGAAATCGCTCGAGTGAATGTCGTATTTTTGTAGTCCAGGTTCTCACTGCCGGAAGCAAGCTCCCACGCACCACCGGAAATATTTTGGTGGCAGAGCGTAGGGCAGTTTGATAATTCGGACCAGTCTGACTGTTCTAGGTCCTTTACTGCTTCCATGGCTCCTCGCACCATCAGACTGGCTGTTACCTCAGTCCGGTTAGCGTGAGATAACCTGGAAGAGCGAACACCGAGCTCCACAAAAGCCCCCAAGATGACAGCACCGATAAGTACCCCGAGGAGAGCTTCGATAAGGGCAAAACCCGAAGAATTTTTTTTAGTTAATCGCGCCATCGGGACTGATAGTTACTTGAGTCGTGGAAGACGTTGAGGCTGAGGTTAAGGTGATAGTGGTGACAGCCCCTATATTGAGCTCTGTGCTAAGTCTCTCAAAGATAATATCAAGATTGTTCTGACTGCTTGAAACTCCGTTTGGCAGTGCGACTTTAAATTCGCTGGCCCGACCTGCATAATCAGTGCCTTCGAATGAGATTATTTCATTGGTGTTGATACGTACACCATGATCGGACGAGCCGCTGCCTGTGGCGGCTTTTGAACGCGCGTCCTCGAGCGTCAAAACCAGACTTGCTTTGGCATCCTTGAGTGAGGCAAGTGCTCTGGAAGTGCGAAAAGTATAGATAGAATAACTTGCTAGGACACCTATGAGGGCGAGTACAATAGCAATTTCAGTCAGTGTAAAACCTCTTTGTGAGTGGGTAGAGAGCATGTTAGATAACCGTTGAGACTTGATAAATCGGCAGGAAGACAGAGAGCGCCAGTCCGCCGATGATGATGCCGATACCGACTATTAGGAACGGTTCGATCAGCGAAGTCATAATCTGTGTTTTGTAGTTGATCGAGCGCTCATAGGTCAGGGTAATGTGTTTGAAAGTTTCTCCCATTCGTCCGGTGGACTCACCAACCTCGATAATACTCTGAACTTGCAGAGGAAAAAGTTGAGGGTAAGGTTTGACCGTCTCGGAAAAAGGTACGCCGTGAGTCAGCAGGGGAATCATGGTCGCAAGTGTATCTTTGTAAATTTCATTTTTCAAAGTTTTCCGAGCGATTTCAACCGACTGCAACAGCGCCACGCCGCTATACACGAGAGTTTCCAGTGAATGGAAAAAGCGGGCCATGTTGTAGTCTTTGATCAAATCACCGAAGACCGGGATTTTTAAAAATATTCTTTGAAAAAATCTTTTGCCTTTCGGCTGCTTCCAGGTGTAGATGGCAGCTATTGCCAGCAGCAAAGCCGCTATCAAGGTGTAGAGAGGGTGGTTCGTGAATACTCCCGTTACTGCTAGCAAGACTCGGGTGGTCAGCGGTAGCTGGGCATCGAGCTCACGATACAGGTCGGCGATTTTCGGTAGGACATAAGATGTCAGGCCGATCATGACCAGGATCATTACCGCAATAACGATAATCGGATAAGCCATAGCACCGACGACTTTGCGTCGAAGTTCGTTGCTCTGCTGGAGGTTGTTGGAAATTCTGGCCAGAATATCGGAGAGTTCCCCGGTCGATTCTCCGACCGCAATAGTCTCAACTATGAACGGTTGGAAGTATTTCGGGTGTTTGCGAAGAGCACTGGAGAGGCTTTGTCCGTTCTCTACATCCGAAATCATTTCTCCGGTGGCTTTTTTGACGCCCTTGTGGGAAATTTGTTTTTGGACTACCGACAGTGCGCGAACCATAGGTACACCCACTTGCATCATGTTTCCCAGGTTTTGAAAAAATAAAATACGCTCAGCCGCAGAGAAACCGAAGACCGGCAGGCTGAGCTGTTTGTCAAAGGCGCTATCCCGTTTTAGGAACAGCACCGTCGCCCCATCGACGGAAAGTTTCTTTTTCGCGCCGCCTTTTGTAGCGGCGTTTACTGTTCCGGAGTGGAGGTGGTTTTTCGCGTCGACTAACTTGTAACTATATTTTGGCATTTATATCAAATTAAGCGTTGCGAGTAGTTCGCAATATTTCTTCAAAAGTTGTCTGACCGTCAAAAACCTTGCGGATCCCATCGATAATCATGTCTTCAAACCCATCTTTTTCCGCCGCTTCTTTGATCTGGTCGGCGGGGGCGTGTTTGAGTACGAGGTCGTGGATATCTTTGTTTAGTTCAAGGAGTTCGAAAATTCCGATACGTCCGATATAGCCTGTTTGTAGGCAAGCGTCGCATCCTTCACCGATTACGAAGGTTTCATCTTTTATCTTATCAAAAGGCTTGCCGATTTTCTGCAGTGCCGCGACCACATCCTTACGAGCTTTGATCTTCTCAATCAAGGTTGGGTCGAGTTTTTGCTTTTTACCGCACGAGGTACAGATTTTTCTGACCAGGCGTTGGGCGATAACCAGGTTCACGATAGAAGCGACGACGAAGTCTTCGACCTTCATTTCAAGAAAACGAGTAAAAGCGGAAGGAGCGTCGTTGGTATGCATTGTGGTCAGTACGAGGTGACCGGTCATTGCCGAGTTAGCGGCCATAACGACTGTGTCGGTATCGCGGATTTCTCCGACCATGATTATATCCGGGTCTTGACGGAGCAGGGCTTTGAGCCCTGAGGCAAAAGACAGATCGACTCTCGGGTTCACCTGGATTTGGTTTACGTTCGGCAAAGCAAATTCTATCGGATCTTCGAGTGTGGAAATATTCAAATCCGTGGTTTTCAGCATGCTTAAAAGACCGTACAGGGTGGTGGTTTTACCCGAACCGGTCGGACCTGAGGTTACGATCATACCGAAAGGTTTTTCCATGTTTCGGTAGATGATCTTTTTTTGCTCCTCGGTAAAACCGAGCCGGTCAAGCGACAAATCCTTACTCGAATCATCCAGGACTCGCAGTGCTATCTTTTCTCCGTATAAAGTCGGCATGGTTGAGACGCGCAGGGAAGTCTCCGGCATATCTCTCGGTTCGAGACGTCCGTCTTGAGGCCTGCGGTATTCGTCAATTTTGAGATTTGATAAAATTTTGAACCTGGCTATTACCGCGTTGTGAATTTCTTTTGGCAAACTCAAGATATGATGCAGCATTCCGTCAATACGGAAACGTACCGCGGTTTCGTTTCGCAAAGGCTCGACATGCACATCGCTGGCTTTTTCTGAAATAGCGTAGGAGATGATCTTGTCTACCAATTCAGTAGTTCTGGTACTGTCTCCCGACTTTGTGGCTTGTGCAAGCCGCTCGATTTCCTTTTTGGCACCACTTTGCAGTTTGCCGAGTACAAACCTGACATCGTCTGGCTCTGCCTGATAAATTTCGAAATTTTTGAAGCGTTGCTGGCAGTAGGTTTTCAGTATGTCGTTTTGTGGGCTAACTGCGGCTACCTTTGTTATGCCTTTCTCAATATCAAATACAAAAGCATCAAGCTCGGCTATCAGCTCTTCGTTCATTTGATCCAAAGCTTCTTTGGAAGGTAGTACTGATTTGAACTCCTCCGGCAACGAAACAGCAGAAGCCTGTTTGGATTTGGTTGGGGTTGATACCTTGGGCACGCTTTTTGAGTCTTTTTGAATGCTAATTTTCTTGATCTTCATTGAGTTGGCATTTAAAGAGATGTGTCTTAAAAATGCCACATTTTGGTTATTTAGTCCACAGACTGAGCAACCAAACCAATGTTCATCAATGACGCCAAATTCTAGCCTAAAACCAAGTTTTTGTCAAGACTAGAAACCGCGAGCACTCTTGACAATGCAATACTTTTGCGATAACCTTTACATGCTATAGCTCTTCGACAGCTGCGCGAATCCTAACCTTCCCGCCAGGGAATCGCCGTCACCCGATTTTCGGGAATCTCCTCCGGGTTAGGAAACGCTGCGCGCGAAGCGCACTCGTAGCAAGGGTGTTGGTCCAGCCGCTGCCGTATGGCGCGAAGGACACGTAGAAGCTTGGGGGCAAGCCTCGACAACCTGAATTTCTAACCGCAGTAGGTTATCTCAGGCAACACCCTTTTTTCTTTGGTCAAATTCCCGGATTGCCGGGATTTTTTATTCCTCCTTTTTTAAAGGAGGTGGGTCGAATGAAATGAGAGCTGGAGGATTTCTTCCTCCTTTTTTAAAGGAGGTGCTCCGACGTTGCAGTCGGAGTGGAGGATTTACTACCAGCTCATACCAACCTCGGCTCTTTTTTTGGTATTTATCAACCTCTTTTCAACAGAGTTTTACACGAAGTTGTCAACATTGAGTTTTACAAAAAATAAACGCCTAAATTTGGCAAAATAAATCGCATTGATTTTTGAAAGAAAAGGTGATCTAATCCGTTGTATTAGTTGAGGGGGAGAGATAAAATATAAACGTACCCTCGCCGAATTCGAAATTAATTTTGAAAGGAGGTGGGGAACTATGGCATATGAAGATCGAGTAAAGGTTGTTTATGCTTGCATCGCATGCGGGCATGTTCAACATTTACCAGGCTATTGCCCTTTCTGCTATAGCAGGCTGATACTAGACGAGCTGTCTCCTCAAAAATTGCAAGTGACCCAAGAGGAGAGGGTCAGAAGAATTTTTGAAAACGCATAAAAAATATTTGCGCAAACCAAGCAAATATTGAAAATAAAAACAAAAACCTGTTTATAAGCAGGTTTTTGTAATGGATAGGAAGTTTTTGTGTTATAATACTTCAATTGACTCACGGTCAATATCAGCAAGAAATAAATTAAAAAAGTAACAATCAAATACATGCGCAGATTTGTGTCCCGCGCTTCAAGCGCGCAAATCTCAAGACTGGAAATTGCGATCTACGCAGCCGCAATTTTGGTTTTGGGATTTTTGTTTTTCAGTTCGACTTCGAATTCGGGTCTAGGTAACATAGTTGCCGCAGATACCGAAACGGTTTCTGACGAAGCTCTCGCTTCTGAGGTCACAGTCGAATCTTCAGAAGTAACTCCTGAGCCGACCCCGATAGTCGAGGAAAGCACGTTGGACGAAGAAGTGGTTTTCACAGAAGAATCCGGTGAAGAGACGGTTGTTGTTGTAGAAGAAGAAAGCACTGAAGAGGTGGTAGTAATAGAAGAAAAGACAGATGAATCTGTCGTAGTTGAAGAGCAGGCTGCAGCTGAGCCGGTGGTTGAAGAAGAAACTGCTCAAGAAGAGCAAAGTGAAGAAGTCACAGAAGAAATAGTGACGGAGGAGGAAGTTGCTGTCGACGAAGAGCCTGTTGTTGAGGAAGAAGTTGTAGTTCAAGAGCAGCAAGTAGATTCAGCCGCAACTGCAGTTTCCGCGCCGGTAGAACAGTCACCGGAATTGAGCACGGATAAGGAAGATTATGAGCCAGGGGAGGCGGTTACTATCTTTGGAAAGTTCTTCAATCCTTTGAAAAACTTTTTCGTAAGAATTTTTGGTAATTCAGAAGTAGGCGATTTCAAAGAGGATGTTACTTATGAAGTAACTAGCGACGAGGTAGGTGCTTTTAGCTTAACTCATCTCCTAGATAACTTTTTCAGACCTTTCTATGACGTAACTGCAAGTGACGAGGATGGAAATGTAGTCGCGGAAATGACCTTCACTGACGCAGCAGGTGCAAGTGTTGATGTCTTCAGCCAGTGCGCGAACGATGATGGGGATGGATATAACGGCAATCCTGGAGACTGTGACTGGACGAACGGAAATATGAACGCTCAGAATTCAACGATTTTCGAGGAAGATTCAACCGTTCAAAGACTGGTGATGAGTGGGTTAACTAACGGAACTCACATCGTAACTCTAGAATATCAGACGACTAAAGGTGGGAAGCATGCTTACGACTTTTTAACTGACTACGATCAAAGTGAGTGGTGGGTCGATAGAGCTGATCTCTGTAGCGGTCCCGCTACTACAGCTTTTCCGTCATGTATGATAGCTCCATCTAGTACTTCGCCCAACCTTGTTGAAGATCCTTTAAATTCTCTTGGAACTGACGATACAAATCAGAACATCACTATTCTTAATGGCACCATATCAAGCACAACACAGCCTATTCTTGCAAGTGGTAGCTATGCAGCTGATAGCCTTACTCAGATAAATGTAATTTTTGAAGTCAACACAGTGAATTGTCTCGACAAGGTAACAAAACAAGGTGTCACCACATGTACTGTTCTGATGGCTTGGGGCGCACATGTATCCAGTCAAGCAGACTGGGGCGAAGGTCAATCAGCAGTAAACATCAGTGGTTCTCCTTACCATATGAAAGTTGTAGCGCTTGATGGTGCCTCGGTTGGTAACAGAGACAATCAAATGGCAGCAGACGCGCTCGTTCTTCCTTCTCAAGCTGAACTAACGCTTCTTAAAACCGTTATCAATGACAACGGCGGAACAGCGAATGATACCGACTGGACGCTTTCTGCGAGTGGCCCAACACCAATCTCCGGAGTTGAAGGCAGCGCTGCTATTACAGCCGCCCTAGTTGACGCTGGTGTCTACAACCTGTCTGAATCAGGCGGTCCACTGCATTACACTGCCAGCTCCTGGAGCTGCGTAGTGAACGGCGGCAATCCAGTAATTGGTAATTCTATTGAACTTTTCCCAGAAGATGTCGCTGTCTGTACCATTGTCAACGACGATGATGCTCCGAGCCTGAAGCTTGTAAAGCATGTCATCAACGATGACGGAGGAAATACTAATGCTTCTGCATGGACACTATCTGCCGGAGCAAATGATGTTACGGGCTCCGAAGTAGCGGTAGAAGCCACCGATCAGGCAGGAACTTACGATTTATCCGAATCTATTGTTGCTGGATACGAGAATACTTCTATCACTTGCGACAACAATCCGGGAGTTGAAGTCACTTCCGTAACCATTGGTTTGGGAGAGATTATTACTTGTACCTTTGTAAACGATGATGTCGCTCCGACCTTGAAGTTGGTGAAAACCGTTGTTAATGACGATGGTGGATCAGCGACGCAAGCAGACTTCCAAGCGAAAATCGATGGCGGAAATGTTGCTTGGGATGCCGTAAATACTCTAACGGCCGGCAATCACAATGCCTCAGAAGTAATGAATGTCAGTGGATACTCCGCCTCCTCCTGGACCGGGGATTGTGCTGCCGACGGTTCTATTACATTGTCGCTCGATCAAGATGCAACATGTTACATCACCAACGATGACCAGCCTGCATATATCACTGTTGTAAAACTCGTAACCAACGACAACGGTGGTACGGCTGCGCCAGATGAATTTAATCTGACCCTCGAAGGTTCCTCGGTTAGTTCCGGAGTAGCAAACAAAGTGGCTCCAGGTACTTACACTGCAGGAGAGACTTTGCTCTCTGGTTATTCTTTCGAAGGTTACACCGGTGACTGTGATGGTAACGGAGACGTGACCGTCGCTCTCGGTGAATCCAAGACTTGTACTCTGACCAATAACGACCAACAGGCTTATATTACAGTTGTCAAAGTAGTGAACAATACTCATGGAGGCACAGCAACTCCAAATGACTTCAATCTTACTTTAGAAGGTAATCCTGCAACTTCTGGCGTAGCGATTCCAGTCAATCCAGGAACTTACACCGCGGGTGAAACTCTGCTTTCTGGATACACTTTTGACGGTTTCTCTGGAGACTGCGACTCAAACGGAGATACTACTGTTGCTCTCGGCGAATCAAAAACTTGCACCTTGACCAACAGTGACCAGCAATCTTATATCATTGTCGACAAAACTGTCATCAACGATAACGGCGGTTCTGCTGCCCCGAACGATTTCCTTTTGACCGTTGACGGTAACCCGGTATTAGATGAGATCGCTTACCCTGTAAATCCTGGTACATATACAGCGGGTGAAACCCAGCTGCCTGGCTATACCGCAGGTGCTTGGGGTGGGGACTGCAATGTTAATGCTTCTGTAACAGTAGCTCTAGGTGAGACCAAGACCTGTACTATAACGAACGATGATCAACAGGCGTATATTACAGTTATAAAAGAAGTCATCAACGACAACGGCGGTACCGCCGGTCCGGATGATTTCAATCTAACGCTAGAAGGAAACTCTGTAACCTCAGGAGTGGCTGTTCCTGTGAACCCTGGAACATACACAGCCGGGGAGACTTTGGTTCAAGGCTACGCCTTCGACGGGTTCAGTGGTGACTGTGACCAAAACGGAGACACCACCGTTGCTCTGGGTGAGTCCAAGACTTGCACGCTGACTAACAGCGACTTGCCGGGACACCTCATCGTTCACAAAGTCACTGACCCAGCTGATGACCCAACAGAATTCAGTGTCACACTCGATGACACACCGATTAGCGGTAGCGCAACTAGAGCTTTGAGCACAGTTTCTGACGTTGATTATCTAGTTAACGCAGGAACTTACAACGTTTCTGAAACTCCACTTGCTGGCTGGGATGAAACCGGAAATACCTGTGTCGATGTAGTCGTAGCCAATGGTGAGACAGAACATTGCACAATCACCAACACTCAAAGAGCTCATATCATCATTATCAAAGACGCAGTACCGAACGATCCACAAGACTTCACATTTAACAACGACTTCGGCAATGGAAATCCGGCAAGCTTTGACCTTGATAACGACGGCAATAATGCCAACACCCTGTCCGACAGACGAGATTCTGAAGTCCTCCCGGGCAACTATTCGGTAACCGAAGTTCCTGTTGCCGGATGGAAGTCGCCGAAGACAGCAACCTGCGACAATCAGGACGATCCGAGCGCTATTACCGTCGGGGCAGGGGAGACAGTTACCTGTACCTTCGTCAACCAAAAACTTGCTACTATCACTCTCGTGAAAAACACTGTAGGTGGTGACGAAACTTTTGACTTCGTGATGACAGGAGTTGGTATGGCTCCTGGCACTCAACTTACCACTGTTGCCGGTACTGCACAGCAGACCATCTCTGATCTGGATCCTGACCTTTCTTACAGTATTGACGAGACTCCGATCCCGAGCGGTTGGGTCAATACCTCCGCTACTTGCGACAACGGCGATCCGGTAGACAATATCACGCCGAATTCCGGTGAAGAGATTACTTGCACCTTTGTAAACAGACTACCAGGCGCGCAGATCGATCTTGATCCACTAGAAGCTTATAACGAAGTAGGTGATGACCATGTCGTCACCGCAACGGTTCAGGTTCACGATGGAGACGGTTCATATGTCGACGCTCCGGACGGAACTCTGGTTACCTTCTCACTCGTAAACAATAATAACGGTTCAGTATTCGTAGGCGGAGTAAACACCTGCAATACCATCGCTGGTCAATGCTCGGTAACGATTAACGCAACACAGACCGGCTCTGTTGATATTCACGCAGTATCATCTCCTGAAGTTCTCGGTATCAATGTAAATGTTGCGACTGGCACGGGTGGTGACAACAGCGCTGACGCAGTTAAGACTTACGTCAACGCAAAGATTGAAATCACACCTCTCCAGGCGACCAATGCAGTCGGTGATGAACACGAACTTACCGGGACAGTCAAGGAAGACACTGGCTCTGGCTATGTAGCGGCAAGCGGTGAAACTGTGACATTCACAGTTACTTCTGGTAGCGCGACATTTGTCGGCGGTATAGACACCTGTATAACCGATGTACTAGGCCAGTGCTCTGTCTCTATAATTTCCAACACACCAGGAAGCAACACTATCAAAGCAGAAGTCGACGCTGATGTTGCCGGTGTAACCGTCCACCGAGAAACTGACGGGACAGGGGATAGCAGCGGCCCGGCTGAAAAAGTCTATGCCAATGCTCGAATAAGCATTGAGTCAACATACACAAACGAAGTAAATGACCCCCATACTTTCACTGTAACTGTAGAAAAGGATACTGGTTCAGGTTGGGTAGGTGTTGCCGGTGTGTATCCGACAGTTACCTTCAGCCCATCTGACCCAGGTTCTATCACCGATAATTGCGACTCAACCGGCACTGACGGCAACGGACAGTGTACCGTTGAGATCAATTCGGCTGTTGCAGGTATCTTCGAAGCCTCTGCTAGCGTGTCCTTCAGTGTTGATACAGTACTCTTCAACCTGTCGACCGATGGTACTGGTGAAAACTCTGATACCGCGACAAAGACTTATGTAGATGCGCGAATTTCTATTGACCCACAGCAAGCAACCAACAACGTAAATGAGCCTCATACCTTTACTGTTCATGTAGAGGAAAATGGTGGAAGTGGTTGGATTGATGCTGAGAATGAATATGTAGAGTTTAGCTTGGTTAACAATCTAGCAGGAGCATCGTTCACAGGCGATGATTTCTGTACCACTGACTCCAATGGTGAGTGCACCGTTCAGATTAATTCTGCTACTCCCGGTACGGTAGAAGTCCACGCTGCTTCAACAATTGCAGTCGGCGGCCTTAATCTCTTCCGAGAAACTGATGGGATTGACGATAATTCCGGTAACGGTGTAAAAACTTATATTGCCGGTATCATTATTGTTCAAAAAGTAACTGTCGGAGGAGATGACAGCTTCAACTTCAACCCAAGCTGGACTTCCGACTTCCAACTCTCAAATGGCGGTGAAAATAATTCCGGCTATATTGCTACAGGCAGCCATTCAGTAACCGAAGATGTGCCGGCTGGTTGGGAATTGACGGACGTCACCTGCACCAGCGATCAGGGCGGACAAGAGGATAACACCGCAATCAACCTGACTGATGGCGAAACAGTAACCTGTGTCTTCACCAATACCAAGCTAGGCAAGATAACCATCGTAAAAGACGCCGACCCGAACGACACCCAGAACTTCCAGTTCAGCGGTGACCTCGGCAGCTTCATTCTTGACGATGATGAGGGTGTCCAGGACCCGATCGAAGACCCAAATCAATACCAGAATAGTCAAATGTTTGTTAATTTGGCAGTTAACACAGATTACACTGTGACTGAAACTCAGCCAAATTCGTACTGGGAACTAGTTGATATTACCTGCAGCAACGGCGCTACCTATCAGGCTGATCTGCTGACCGGCAGTGTAACTATCACACTCTCTCCAGGCGAGGAAGTAACGTGCACTTTCACCAACGAGAAGGAGTCTCCAACTAGAACTCAAGGCTTCTGGCAGACACACTACACTTATACATCAACGATCTTCGATAATTACCTTAAACCTATGACCATTGGTGATCCAGACGCAAAGTACATCGATGATGTGGGAGACCTGTTCGGTGCTTTCTGGGCAAACATCGCCAAAACTACTTCGGGTAAAGGTAAAAATGCACAGAGAAAGCCGATAGACAAAGCTCGTATGCAGCTGCTTCAGCAGTTAGTTGCAGCAAAGCTTAACTGCGCAGCATTTGGCTGCACAGCCACTACTCAAGCGATGATTGCAGATGCTCAGACCGCATATTCAACCGGTAGCATTCAGGACATTCTCGATGCAGCTTCTGAAATGGATGTGTTCAATAACAGCGGTGACTCGATCATTATCAACGCAGATCCTGGTAAGGCAGATCCAAAAGCAGCTAAAGATGCTGCAGACCTCCAGCACTGGGATGACCCAGCGAGCGAGCTGTAAAATTCCAGTTTGACAACACCATACCCCGTCACGCGGAAGCTGGCGGGGTTTTGGTTATTTGGGGACTTTGGTATAATATCCTTAGCAATATTTGTATCATTTATTGAAATCAAATGGACGAACAAAACAACCAAACACCGCCACAACCAACCAATCAAAGCTCGACCCCGGCACCACAACCGTCACCGGAGCAGCCCCAGACGTCACCAAAAAGGGATGGCAAGGAGAATATGAAAACTTTCATGGGAGTGCTATCCTATGTCGGACCGCTCGTGTTTGTTCCGCTTTTCACAGACTCAAAAAATGACCATTTCTTAAAATTCCATATCAAACAAGGCTTAGTCGTCTTCAGCATCGAGGTTCTGACTTGGTTTCTAGCCGTTTCTATATTGCACCTGTGGAGTGTTGCGCACATCATCAACTTGGCAACCTTTGTCCTCTCGGTTATCGGTATTGTCAATGTCCTGCAGAGCAAAGAAAAAGAGCTCCCGGTCGTTGGTAAATTTTCTCATTATTTCAATGTCTAGCTGACGCTATCGAGCGTAGCAATCTTGCCCAAATCCCGTTGGCACCCGCTAACGGGATTTTTGATTTGTTATCGAAATTGAACTATATTTAAATAGCCACGGGCCTGGGATTCGGATCTATACCGCAAGCGCATTTCCTGCCTCAACCAACTTCCGGGGACGATCCGAATCCCACCTAAACATTTATCCACAAGAATTATCTTGACCCAAATAGAGGGCATGATATAGTACCTATGTAACACATATACATTTCCGCAACGCACGTGTCAGCTACGGCTGGCTTTTTTCTTTTGACAAATATTAGTATAGGCGATATATTTAGGCCGTCAGATCGTGGTCGCACGGCAGGGGTCCGGACGTATGTTATTTGCAGGTAGCGCCTGCTCACCTCCTGTCTCTCCAACCCGTCCGGACCCCACACTATCCTTTAGGAGGATTACAAATTTCTGCAACGCACGCGTCCCGCTTAGCGGGACTTTTTTCTTGACCTGATTTCGTACCGGTGTTAAATTATCTCCACGTCATCTCGTGTTCCCTTTGATCTTTTTGGAGATTACAGGGAGCCGTTAATTCACCTGGGACCAGCTGTATAGTTGGTCCCGATTTTTTTCGCAAAATTTAGCAGAATTTCTTTGAAAGTCTACTCCCGGCACTACGTCTTATTAGGCGGAGGGGGAAAATTAAAAACTGAATAGTGCACACAAAAATTCGAGGTTTACTCGAAACAAGCAAGTATCAACCTGCTTCAAGGTTTGACTACTAGAGACCGTCTGTTAGGCGGTCTTTGGTAGGAACGTCTGTCGAGAGTAATACCAGGTTTTATGGAGGAACAAAGCGTGACCATGCGAGGGTGGTTGCGCTTTGTAGTAGTGGACAAGGGGATTGAACACTGACATAGTATCTATGTCGACAATCCTTTTTTGAAAGAAAAGTCGGAATTAAACGTCTACTAAACAATATCCTCGAGTATGTCCCACAAACCCTCCGAGGGAAAACAAAAACAGTTCATTGAGGCTTACGACGCGTACAGTGACGAGATTTTCCGCTACTGTTATAGCCGCACTTCTGATCGGGAGAAAAGCCTTGACCTGGTTCAAGATGTTTTTCAAAAATGTTGGCTGAAACTCGCAAAAAATGAAGTTATCGAGGACTTCCGTCCTTTTCTGTATCAGGTTGCGAAACGAAAAATCATTGATGAGTACCGCCGCAAGACTCCGCAAAACTGGGACACACTAGAGCATCCGGATTTGGCGGTTGACCAGAGGGTCGGAGTGGAGACGCAGCAGGATAGAAAGATTACTGCGGAATTGATACTTCAACATATAGAGACGCTAGACGACAAGTACCGCGAAGCAGTTTATTTTCGCTACATCGAAGAGTACAAACCGAGAGAGATCGCGAAGATCACCGGCGAGTCGGAGAATACAATATCTATTCGTATCAACAGGGGAATCAAAAAATTAAGAAATGTTATCGGGACCAGAGAAGATTGGTTATGAAGCTTGCAGATTTTGTAAAACAGCATAGAAGTTTCAATATGTCCGCCAGCGAGAAATCTCGTCTGCGCGACGATCTTTTGGCGTTTGCAAAACAACACCCTATAGATGACTCGATTCACCTGACCAAATGGCGCGCTATTTCACTAGCAACTGCTTTTGCTGGGATTACGGTTGCTCTGGTTGTGGCTGTTTTCGCCGAATTTGCTCTCCCTGGCAAAGCCCTCTATGGATATAAGGTCGGTGTCAATGAACGGGTACTGAGCTACCTGGCGTTCTCTGATGAGGCCGAGGGGAGACTGATGTCTCAGCTTACCGACAGGCGTTTAACGGAAGCGGAAATTTTGACTGTAACCAGAACGCTAAATGACGAGCACAAAACCCAACTCTACAATCTGATTGAAAACAATGAAGACAAATTTCAGAGCAGAATAGACAGTTTGATTAGCAAAGGCGAAATTTCCAAAGCCCTGGAAGTGCAAAACCTTTACTATACAAATCTCGCGGCCCACAAAGCTGTTGCCGACAGCCTAAACCTTATACATACCGAAGAAGCGTTCAGCAGCCTTGATCGTGTTGTCAGTGAAAAGCTAGAAAAGTACTCTGAGTCAAATAGCAGACTTCGCCGCACTCTGGTGACACAGTCTTCCAGCACCGTATCGGTGTTGAATACTCGGCTGCAGCAACAAGCAGAATCAGAGATAAGATCCCTGGAGAATCTACTCGAGCAAAGACAGGATTCATGGGATCAACAAAGTCTAACGAAGACTAGAAACTCGCTCTCTCAAGCCAAGGATTACAAAGCTTCCGCTGATTCATTCAGTGAATACGAAATCTCTGATACTGCCTACGAGCAATACCAGGCGGCGATAAACCTCGCCAAACAAGCGGAGCTGTCGGCAAGACAAGAAGAAAGGCTGAACAAAATTATTAGCGAAAGCCAAGAAGAGGACGCAACGGAGTCAGAAGTAAAAGGTCAGTATTCCGAATATACAGAAGATACAGAGAAAAAAAACCAAGAAGACGACACCGAGTCTCGCGGTGAAGAAAAAAAGACCGAAAGCCTATAGTCTGGCATAATAACCTTGTTCGCTCCTCCTTGTTATGCGGGAGGGGACAGGTTGTTCTTCAGCCCGCTAACTAGCGAATACTGAGAGGGTTTACTCCTCAAAACCCTCTCGATTTTTAACATAAATTTGTTATAATGTTTCCGTGATGGGCTTCCTGCCGTTCCACCGCAGCAGGGAGTAATTCCGTCCTCCTCAAACCGCTGAGGCGCACGCAATGTGCGCCTCGATTTTTTTTGATAAAAAAACGCCCCGTCCCGGAAAGGGAGGGGCAGGGGAATCACTGGATCGCTTCGGGCAGACTCGCTTCTGATAAAGCTTCCAAAAGTTCTCCGGCTACACGCGGATCAAATCCGCACAACCGAACAATCGCCGCCGATGTGACAGCTGTTGCACAGGCAGAGCAGATGGAGAGGTGCTGCAAACCTCGGGTAAGCTCACCGGCTGGAATCTCGGGTGGAAATTCTTCAGGGTTGTAGAACGTGAGTGGCACTAGTGCACCCGCCGCTCGATCGACACAGTCGCTAGGCGGGATGAATTCCAAACCCCCGATGGGAGCGCGATAACGCCTACTCTGAGCCTTCTCCGAGATGATAGCTAATTCACGGCACTTTCTCGCCTCACCAGTTAGCGACACGACAGACCTGGTGGTCATCCCAGTGATGCAGGCATCACAGTCGACCAAATGCTTCTCAGCGAGTTCTCGCTTGGACTTGTTTCGCCTGCCTTTCAGTCCTCCTGATGTGAGCTCTATTACGAGAGCAGCCGCTTTTCGGTCGCGGCAAACCATTGTGATGGGTTGGGCCATCAATCCTCCTTTGTGAGTAGCAATAAGGGTACTCTAAAATTCCCACTGTGTCAAGATTTAAGTTTTACCAGTCGAGCAGATTCAAAAAGTTTTAACGTCTGTCTTCCGTAATTTTTCTACAAAATGGCCTAGATGCCTGTTAAAAATTTCTGTGTCAAAAAAACGGACGGACTCGAAAGCCCGCCCGAACGTTAGAGTTGCCTCGGCTGCTACTGGTGCGGACCGTACGACCCGAATCCGGCGTTGTTGGGACTCAGGTAAGATACACCGTGTTCGCCGTTGCCGGTGTCGTTGTAGACCTGCATGACGATGGCGAACTCACCCCAAATGACCGGACCGATGGCGACCCCGTCGGCTGTGTACCAGACTCCGGTATCCTGATAAGCGTCTGCCGGCGCAGCGACGATCTTCACGTAGTATGTCCAGCGCTGACGTTTGCCGTTGTCGTCCAGGTACATCCCGGACTGATGGTTGTCGATCCAGGCGCCGGATCCGATATAGGAGGGGAGTCCCAGATGCCGATCGAGCTTGCTGTCGCCGTCGCAGTCCTGGTTGTCGAGCCACGCCTCGTTCCATTTCATCATCAGCGAGACGTCTTTGTAGTCCTGACACCATGGCGCGTCGCGGTAGGCATCGCAGTAAGTTCCGTTGAAGAACCTGGCTTGGTAGTTGTAGCCCCACTGGTCGAAACCAGTCTGGAGCGTGGCGCTGTCGGAGCCGACAAGCGTGCCGTCCTGGATCGTGGTGCAGGTCTGGGCGAACGTGGTCGGAGTCAGCAATGCGCATATCACGAGCGCGGTGAGAGTCAGAAGGGCACATGCCCTCAGTGAGCAAAACTTCATTTTTTCCTCCTTTGGTTCTCTGTACGAAAAAAGCCCCGAAAGGCCTTAGTGCAAAACTTAACAATATCTTTGATCTTTGTCAACCCGAGCACTTTCCGCATTGACAAAAGCTTTCAAAAACGATAGCCTTGTTTGGATGAAATTCTCTTTAGGAGAATGATCCGGCTGCAGTCTTTACTCCGAGGCAACGGCTGGCTGGAGTATCCAGACCGGATTAGTCAAAGGGAGGGATCCTAGTTGATCCCTCCCATAAAATTTTGAAAGACAACCTTATCCCCAAAAGGGGATTTTATTTTTGAAAGAAAAGCCTTTTTGTGCCGTCTACTAGGTAACCAAGGTGGGGATAAAATATTGTTTTTTTTATCAAAAAAGAGTAAAATTATTAAGCAATTAACAAGTCAAAAATGACTATTACCAAGCAAAATTTGGGACTGATCGCAGGATTGATCGCTATCTTCGGATTGGTAGCTTTCACAGCTTATGCTGCTGTTACTGTGAATTCAGGACCTACTTCACTCTTAACCTCCGCCACGACCGCTCCTGCCTCCAGCGGGCAGATCGCGCTTTTCTCCGTTACTCTGACTGAAAATGCCGGCGAGACACTCTCAAGTATTGATGTTGTCGTCCATGACAACGGGTCAAGCGGGGTAACTACCGGCGACCTAGCTTCTGTCTCGGTCTACAAAGATGACGGTGACGGAGTATTCGAGTCAGCCGCAGACGCTCTGGCCGGAACCAATGCCACTGTAAACGTAGGCGCAACTACAACCGTCGCAACTGGATCAAACAACACTTTGACCGGTGTGAAGTTCTTCGTCAGCATCGCAACCTCCGCCTCCTGGAGCGATGCTTCACCGGCTGACAGTATTACCGTAACATTGCCGGCAAACGCAATTACAACTTCCGAAAATTCACCGGCAACCAGTGCGGTTACCACTTCTGCTATCACAGCTGATACCACCGGTCCGGTATTGAACTCTGCTGTAGCTTCAGACACTGGCGGAGCAAATGGTAAAAACGCTGGCGACAGTATCAAATTGACCTTCTCGGAAGGAACTAACAAACCTGCAGTGACCAAAAGCAATATTGCTAGTATTCTGACTCTCAACAATTCTCACAGCTTCCTCGATGGGGCAGGGGAGATTGGTTCAACCGTTTGGTCTTCTGACGGTACGATGCTGACCATAACACTCAGTGCTAGCTCAACACTGCCGTCTGTAGCAATTGGAGATATTCTGACTATAGCGACCCCTTCCGTGATCAAAGACGCTCACGGCAACGGAGCCACCGGAAACAAAGTAATAACCGGAACTTTCGGTACCGCTGGCAACAACGATGATGACGATGAGGAAGAAGATGATGACTTTATCAAAAACTGCGGCAACGAACTTCGAAACGGAAAACTCTATCGGATTGAAGGCGAACAGACGGTTTACCTGGCTGCTGCTTGCAGACTGAAACCTTTCCGCGGAGCTGCTGTCTTCCACGCTCGCGGACACAAGTTTCAAAATATTATCCAGCTAGAGTCCCTACCGTCTAACGTCACTATTAGCGACAAACCAGCCCTACCGGCGGGAGGTACTCTCATCAAAGGCAGCGACGCCACAGTATGGTTTGTTACCAACAACGGACGAAGAAAGGGTTTCCGTTCGGCAAACGCTTTCCTCAGACTCGGTTTTGCCTGGAATCAAATACAGCAGATCACAGACCAGGATCTGAATACCATGTCGGAAGATGAACCGATCGAGGAAAACAGCGATCATCCAGACGGCTCCCTGATAAAATGCTCTAACTCTCCGACTGTATTTGAAATCGATAGAGGTAAACGAAAAGGATTCCGATCAGCAAATGCCTTTCTGGAGCGCGGTCACTCCTGGGAACACATCAGCCAAATCGATTGTGGCCTGTTCGCGTATCTGAACGGTCAGGAAATCGAGGAATAATCCTCCTTTACCATAAACGCAGAAGGTGCCCTTCTACATTTGCAGAAGGGCACCTTCTTCTTTTGGTGTGATATAATATAATCGTAACTTTCTTACTCGCTTTTCAGAAGGAGGAAAAGTTGAGCAGCGTTGCAACTCTAAATCCTGAACCCGGGGCAAACATTGCTCTGGACACAATCAGCCCCCCAACCCCGAAGCCGGGAACGACTCTCGTTCTCTTCCACGATGTCCAGCCCCAGGACCCGTGTTTCTGTCTTGCAAGTGACCCGCGTCAGGTCACCAATCCCAAAGGAGTAATCCTTAGGCTCGAAATTCCAGCTGAGATCTGCGCCGAGCTTGGCATTGAGTACGCAGCAGGCGATCTGTATGAAGTATTCGTCTTAGACTCCGGTGCAGCGGTTGTCTGCGGCAGTGAAACTACTGGGAGGTTCTTTCCATCCAGGTTGCCGCAAGGCACTCAAGCTCTCGTCATCGACGCCTAGACGTCGCAGCCCCACTTCCCGAAAGGGATCAAACCGTCAGCACTTGCTGGCGGTTTTCTCATACTTGATTTTACAGATGCTTCTCGCTACCATTTGCGTACAAGGAGGATAGCGCTATGAGCGCAAAATATATCGAACTTAGGCGAAAAGGCCGACAGAGCCATGCGCCGAGAGGAGAGTCCCTATGGGGGGTGACTCTCCTCCTTTTTTTGACAAAAAATTGATTATAGAATAAGCTTTGGACGAACCTACACATGAGGTCATAGGAGGAATGTTCGCAAGGATTGCGCCCTACCAGCGCGACTCATCTTCCTTTTGACCCTCGCCTCCGGATTGTGGGAACAGCCGGAGGTCCTTTTTTTATTCAAAAAAGTTTGTTAGTATGCTGGGACAAAGGAGGGGATATGGAACTACGCTGGAAAACTATCAGGACTGGATGCCTCTTTGATCTAATGAAAGGAGAGTTTGCTGAGACATTCTCCGTCGAAGGGGTCAACGACCTTGTCAATCTTTTCGTTTATGCCCAGAAAGGAACTGAATACGAACCGATCGCCGTTTTCGAACTAGCGTTCACAGAAGGCAAGGAACCGGCACTGATGTTGTGCAACCTTTTCCTGAAGACAGGTTTTATATGCGTCGCCGATCTGGCGCTTGCGGGTCTTGCCTCGCCTGACAACGATGAGGTGATAAAAGGCTTTCTGATGGAAGTCCCATCGGGAGCTATTCGCCTGGGCAAATCCGTACCAAATGCTATAGAACATTATCTCTTCGGAAGGGATTTCGACCGGAAAGCTGAGGCAGTAGCTGCGTATAGTGGTTTTGCTACAGGAGAACAACTCGACGCGACGACAGAGGAACTAGCCGAGCTTATGCAGGCGTACCGCAAATTCGCAAAGCTAAAGTCTACCTCGATAGTCGTCGACCCCGACAACAATCGTGTCACCGACTACCTCACCGGAGAGTTCATTGCCCCGCTTCGCTAAAAGCGAGGCTTTTTTTATCTCCGGTTTTGTGGTAGTATCAACTGCCCAAAGAGGAAGACATGTTCGAGAAAATCATTGGTGCCGTCTACTGCTTCTTTGGCTTCCATGATCGCAAAGGGTGCAGGTGTGTTCGTTGCGGGAAGTCTATACATGATCTAAAATTTGTCGCTCTAGGCATCGTGTCTTATTCGGATTGCGGACTTTGCGGAAGAGCAGACGATTGGCAAGACTTCGGCTGCGTCCTCTACTGCTCCAATGTGGGGGAGGACGATACGACATCTACCAATGCAAGCGCTGCAAAGAAGTGACCACTCTCTGATTCACCCAAGGTCTCGCTTTACTCCGAATCAATCGGAATTTTTTATTATTGCAAAAGAGACTACCTCGTGATATACTCCCGCTGCGACTAAGCAATAAGGTCAAAGGAGGACCAATACCCATCCCGCTGCGCTAGCAGCAACGTTCAGTACCCTCCCGATGACCCTTGATCCGCGACACGTCCTCTGTTCGCGGATCCTTTTTATTTTGTATGTAAAGTTGACTTGACATTCATTTTGTATGCTTTACAATGTTAAGTAGACTTAACATCTCAAAACAGCTGATTGAGAGGGGTCGTGGAAGGGGGTGAAATAAAATGAAAAAATTAACAGCAACAATTGCTTCATTCACGTTTGTTTTTATCGGAGTTCTGGCTTTTGCAGGTAGCGCTTCTGCCGTTGAAATGACTGAAGGGTTCGTCTGTCCGGTAATCAGCACTGATGCAGTGCTCAACAGTCCGAAAGGCGGCGCCCTCGGCGAAACAGGGGATTACACTATCGGAGGACCAGACGTTATGGTCCCGATTCATGCGACCAACGCCGATGGAGCAGGTGTACCAGGTGGTGACCACTCAGGTCCTGGCGATACTGACTACACTGCTATCTGGGCTCGTCAATAAAAACTCAACTTTCGAAAGTTATCAAAACGTCCCGCTTCAAGCGGGACTGTTTTTAATTGACTTTCAGGTCAACAGATGTTAAGCTCTGCAGTTACAGAAGGAGGCTCCGATGAAACTACTCACAGTGCTACTCTGGATTGCGTTTCTGTTTTTGGCAATCTTCGTGCCAATCTCTCTGTCGGCGGCAACTTACGTCGACGGGGTCGAACATATCGGATTCGTGATGACACCGGGCGACACAGTCTACGGCATCGTAGCGCGGGAAACCGGTTGCGGATGCAACGTCTCTAGAGTCCTGGTACAAGATTTGGACTCACTACGGATCTACGATCAAAACGAGTACCGCGCACTTCCGGTCGGGACTATGGTTTGGATCCCATCCGAACTTCTGCTCGCCCTACCGCGTAGGCCTGCGGCAAATCCACTCATGCGTTACGCCGACCCGACGCCGGATATCATGCATGAGAATCCTCGAGAGATCAAAGTGGCTAGTACGGTTTTGCCAAGTACCGCCAAACACGCGAAACTTCGCTTCGACTTGGCACAAAACATGATTTGGCTACTCTTTTTTCTGATTATTCTTTCCCACGTTTCCTTCGTCGGAGCGCTCTGGATCCAGGATCGCGAGCAGCACCTCTCTCCCTAGGCCGAAAAGCTGGGGAGTTTTTTTATGCAAAATAATTCTCGAAGTCCTAGTCCTATTGACAAAATCGTGGCTTCGTAGTATAAATATATGATAAGATATTATGATTTAGTAAAATAGATTTTATTACTTAATCGATCAATTATGAAATATAAGAATTTTCCCAAGAGACATAGTGCTCTTAAGAAAAACATAAACAAAGATCTCTACCATTTCACGACCGGTTTGGCCGTGCTTGCTTTGGTAATGCAGCTCGGTTTACCGGCGATCTCTTACGCCGGAGTGAATCCTGGCGCTGACCTTGACCAATGTGCCAATGGAGGAGTAGGTGATCCAGAAGTCCAGTGTGCAGGAAGTGCTTGGCAAAATGGAAACCTTAACCAAAACCAAGCTCATTACAAAGAAGGTCAGTTCGTTCCTTACAGAACTGAGCTTCTAAACCTAACTCCCGGTGATACATACACCCTGGTCATTGAGTACGATGTGATTCAGTCCGGAAAACACGCAATCGACTACATCGGCTCATACAACTATTCAGAAACTAATGCCGACGCTTGCTCAGACCTTATCCTTGGTTGTGATAATGGAAATCCTGACGACACAATCTCCGTCCCTTCTGCTAACTTAAACGGCTTTTCCGATGGCAGTCTGAATACTTTCACAGGATCACAAATTGCTGGTTCAGTAGTAGCATGGAACGCGAACTTTACTAGCATAACTTACGCAACCCAGAACGACGGTGATCAGGATACCTCGATGAATATTGAATTTCAAGCTACCGACGACCAGGTAATCCTTGCCTGGGGAGGACACATTGCCAGCCGAGAAGAATGGGGAGACGGAAACTCTGCAGGAGACATCAATGGATCTCCTTACCATATGAGACTCTTAGATTTGAATGTTGCTAATGGGAGAGATGTAAACTTGGGTAACCAAGATCGCTCACTCAGCGCTGCTGCGGTGTTGCCACCGGGTAACCTGACAGTTGTCAAAACTGTTGTGAACGATGGTGGCGGAAGCCTGAGCGCATCAGACTTCACTATCACCGTTACTGACAATAACTTCGATGAAACCAGTTTTCAGGGAAGCGACACAGGGACTTCTATCACCTTGATTAACGGTAACTACTCTGTTACTGAGGTTGAACACCCTGATTACACTGCTTCATACTCAGATACCTGCAACGGATCGATCACTCAGGGAGATGACATTACCTGTACGATTACAAATACATTTGTCCCGCCTTTGAAAGGTTCTATTACCATCGTAAAGCAGGCCGATGTCGAAGGTGATACCGAGTTCGCTTTCACGGGCGATCTGGGAAATTTCTCCCTCGTCGACGATGGAACCTCTGCTAACACCCAAGTATTCAGCGATCTGGATGCTGGCACCTACTCTGTTTCTGAAACCGCAAATGCAGACTGGGAACAAACTTCTGCAACCTGCAGCGATGGCAGCACACCGGATAATATCGAACTCTCCGAGGATGAACATATCACATGTACTTTTGTTAACACTTTGAAAACAGCTGATATCTCGGTAGAAAAAACTGTTAACGTTCCAAATCCGACTGAAGGCAGCAACGTTGTTTTCTCCATCGCCATCACTAACAATGGCCCCTACGATGCTACCGGTATCGTAGTTGAGGATGTGTTGCCTGCCGGAGTTACTTATTCCGATGACAGTACCAGCAATACTGATTACAACAAAGACACCGGAGTCTGGACAGTCGGCGATTTGAGCAATGGAGCGAGCGCTATCCTGACCATCACAGTTACGGTTGATAATGGCGCCTCATCCCTCTCACCAATTACAAATACCGCAACCAAGACACAATCGTCCCCAACCGACCTCAATAGCGATAACGATTCAGATTCTGCGGATATCAACCCAGGTGCTCGCGTTGCTGATCTAGAAATTGAAAAAATGGTATCAAATGATACCGAGGAAACTGGTTATTCTGAATCAGTATTCGCTTCTGTTGGCGACACAGTGATCTTTCGAATTACTGTCACCAACAACGGACCTGATAACGAAACAGGTACCGTAACAGTCAACGACGATCTCTCTGACAGCTTCACTTATGTTTCTCACAGCACAAGTCCCATAAACCACGGCACGTATGATGAAGTAGGTGGCATTTGGACCTTTGATGGACTTGGCTCCGGTGAAGCCGTGATTCTCTACATCACAGTAACCATATCCGAAAACGCTCAAAGCCAAACTGTAATTAACACCGCAACTGTAGATGGAGCTGAAGTCGATGATAATTCCGCAAACAACTCCGACACCGCTTCAGTAAGTATTGATCCTTTGGTTGATTTGCAAGTGACCAAAACCATCACCAGCGAGGTTCAATTCTACGAAGGCAACGACATTACTTTCGAAATTGTTGTGACCAACCTTGGTCCTGGCTCCGCTTCTGATGTGGTTGTCACCGACCTGATCCCTGAAGGATTCGAATATGTCAGTGCTTCAACAAGCATTGGAAATTATTCCAGCTCAACCGGTCAGTGGGTCATCGGAACTCTACCGACGTCTACTCCTGAATCACTTCAATTAGTTTTGAAAATAGGCGAGGGGACCGTCGAGCAGACATTGACCAACACCGCAACGTCCACCACTTCAACTGAAGATACCGATTCTTCAAACGATGTTGATTCAGCGTCACTTACCGTAATTCCAGTTCCTCCAACAGATGCTGATCTTGAGGTAACAAAACTAGTAAATGAAAAAGAAGAGTACGCCGCTGAAGAAGGTGAAACGATTTACTTCACAATCTCCGTAACTAATCACGGACCCGCAACCGCTAACGGTGTTGTTGTAAATGATATACTGCCCTCCGAGGTAACCTTTGGAGCAGCTACTTCCACCGTGGGGGACTATGAAACTAACACTGGTAACTGGAACGTAGGCAATCTGTCCGCTGATGAAACTGCTACACTCCATATCCAGGTGACCGTTAACGGTCAACTTTCCGTCAGCTCGTTTGAGAACACCGCTTCAGTGAACTACCAAGACGACCCGATCAGCAATAACAACTCCGATACCGTTACTGTTATTACCAAGTACACCCTGACCATCACCATCACAGGTGACGGTACGGGTACGGTTTACAGCGATGACGAGGGCATCTATTGCGTCAGCGGAGAAGACCAGGAAAACGACTGCGAACAAATTTATCCTGTCGGAACCGTGGTCGGATTGACTGCCACACCGGACGAAGGTTCGAACTTCGATAGCTCTTGGACTGTCGGTGACGGTACGTGCACCGGCTCTGTCACTCCTTGCAGCGTCACTATGACTTCTGATAAGGCTCTGACTGCCCACTTTGCTCTCAACCAAACCCCAACCCCACCGCCTCCTAGCGGTGGTGGCGGAGGCGGTGGAGGAGGATCCTCTGCTTCAGTTGGTATCATCTCCGGTACGGTCTACAACGATTTGAACCAAGATGGTATTCAGAATCCGGGCGAACCAGGTCTTGAAGGCTGGGTTGCTTACCTTGACCTCAACGACAACAACACCTTCGACCCGGGCGAACCTTTCATAACCACTGATGGTGCTGGATATTTCCAGTTTGGCCCTCTAGTCCCCGGCACTTATACTCTACGCGAGTCACTGCAGACTCCGTGGAGCCTCACCTCTCCCAATGGATCCGGAGAAGGCGAGTACGTGATTGTTATGAACAATACCCCTCACACTTTGAAAAACTTCGGCAATACTCTGGGCACCGTTGCTGGTATCCAGACCCCGCCTCAACCAGAAGTCTTGGGTGAACGAACCGAACTTCCTCGCACCGGTATTCCTGCCGGGATGCTACTCTTCATTCCTGCAGCACTTGCATACGCTGCTTTGAAGAGAGAAGAAGACTAACCGATCAATCAAAGCCCCTCTGAAATACGGGGGGCTTTTGACTTGTATGACCCTGACGAAAAAATCAAGAACCCTCATCTACGCGGCGATCATTCTCGTCGGCGGCTTTGTTGTACTGAATTTTTCTTACTTGGTGAAAATGGTGAACTTCTACATCTCGCCTCCGAACCCGCAAATTCAGTCCGAAGAAGTTTCCGTGTTTATAGAACCGAACAGACTTTTCATACCATCACTGGATATAGAATCTCCCATAATCTACGTTGAAGACGACCGAGAGAGTACTTTCCAGCAGGCATTACAGTCCGGTGTGGTTCATTTCCCCAGCACCGCAATTCCGGGACAGTACGGCAACCCCTATATCTTCGGTCATTCATCGGATTATTCTTTTTCGAAAGGGGATTACAAAACCGTGTTTGCTTTGCTGCCTAAAATTGAAATTGGTGCCAAGATAATTATTTCTGACCCGGCTGGTGAAAGGTTTGAGTACAAAGTGATAAAAAGTTACGTGACGGATGCCAAAGATTTGTCAGTCCTTGATCAAGGCAACTACGAAGAAAAACTTTTGACCTTGCAGACCAGTTATCCGATCGGCACTGCACTCCGCCGCTGGATCGTAGTAGCGAAGATAGTTGAATAAATACTCATCAATACACGCAGAAGGTGCCCTTCTACAAATGCAGAAGGGCACCTTCTGTTTTGATTTATATAAAAAAAGCCCGGAGGGCTAAAGAGTTTCAAACACCAGGGCGTGGACAGCTCTGTCTATCAACAAACAGCTCGTAATAAAACAAATTGTTGCCAGCAGCAGAGCTAGCGGACTAAATTGCAGTGCAATCACCGTACTTACGGCGAAACGCAAAACTATAACAGCAATACCAAGCAACACGAGCGCGGGAACAACGACTGATAGTTTGAAAAACGACATCTTTCCTCCATTTGCTTCAACATTTTAGCAGATTTTTAGAATAAAAAAACCCCAAGATGGGGAATTATTCGTTGTGGATCCAGATTATGCCGACTCCTGTTCCACTTAGCGCTACTAGGAGCACCACGCCCGACAAATTGGCTCCAGCAACGATAGAAGCTGAGATCCCTAAGCCAACCACGAACAGGCCGAGGATAGTCCATAGCACACGCAAAGGTAGCGATAGTTTTGAATGCTCGCTCACGAATCCTCCTTTTCATTCACCATAACAAATTCTTCCACATAAAAAAAGACCGAAAATCGGTCAATGGAGATTGGGAAGTTTGAAAACGAAGAAGCTTCCTCGTACAGTTGCCCCACTGGCAAGTGCCAGCAGTCCGGAAATCACGTTGTAGATCACTCCTCCATCGGCGCTGTTTTGATATACGCCGTACGACATGATGCCGAACATGAAGGCGAGCAGTAGCCCGCAGACGCCAGCAATCAGGCTAGCGAAGTGAACATGAGCGGGATTGGAATGTATCATGACTCCTCCTTCGGTTAATTCTAGCACCTTTGATCAATAAAAAACAGCGCCCTAGTCAAGCGTGACTACATCAAAAAATATCATTAGGAGCGAAGAGAAGTAATCTAAAATATCTGAATTACTCGCTATCAGCCCACACTGGTGCGAGCCAGGCTGCGGCAAGCAAGACAACATCCTGCCCCTCATGTCATCCTGATGTCCGCCGCGGCGGACAGGATCCTAACATGGTCTAGCTAGATCCTGAATCAAGTTCACCTGCCTGCCGGTAGGCAGGGGATGACAAACTATGAAAACAACCATTTCCAACTTTAAACTTTTTGCTAGTTACTAGTCGCTTGCGACTAGATAAAAAACTGTCCTTGCAGGTCGCGGCCGCGCAGGAACTCTTCGGCGTTCATTTGTTTTTTTCCCTCGGGTTGAAGGCGTTTGATTTCCAGAGTAGTTTTGTTACCGCAGCCGACGAAAAGGTGAGTGCCCGAAGACAGTATCTGTCCGCAAGCAAGTTCCGGCGCGTCTTCTGCTGGACGCGCCTTCAGTATTTTGTGCCTTACGCCGTTGAGATTGGTCCACACGCCAGGCCACGGAGAGAATGCTCGGAGCTGACGGGAAATTGCTTCTGCTGGTTTCTTCCAATTGATCTTGCCATCCTCACGGTTCAAAGTTTTGGTAAATGTCGCCCGGCGATCATCTTGCACTGTTTCTTTGAGGTTTCCCAGGATCCATTTCGGCAATTTTTCGGCCAAAAGCTGACTAGAAACTTCCGCTAACCGATTGTGCAGACTCGTATAATCGTCACTGTCTTTGATTGCGACTTCTTCCTGCGCAATGATTGGACCGTGATCCATTTTTTCATCGACGACCATTATAGAGGTTCCGGTTGCAATCTCACCGTTGAGAATGGCGGTCTGAATAGGCGAGGGTCCTCGGTACTTAGGCAGCAGGGAAGGGTGGATATTCACGAATCCCAAACGCGCCATACGGAGCACATCGCCCGGGATAATCACCCCGTAAGAAACAACAAGCCCGAGGTCTGCTCGCAGCGATTTGATAAAATCTTTTGCTTCTTCGGATTTCAGAGAAGGCAGTTCATGTATCGGGAGTTTCATTTTTTCCGCCGCTATTTTCACCGGGGTAGGGGAGAGTTTTCCCTCACGACCCTTCGGCCGATCTGGTTGCGTTATGACAGCGACGATTTTCCATTTCTCGGAGACCAATCTCTCCAATATCGGGACAGCAAAATCCGAAGTGCCAAAAAATACCAATTTGTAAAAACTGTGTTCCATAGATTATTTCCTTCTCTTCTTTCTCGTTTTTCTTACCACATGAACGCTTAACGTCTTCTCGTCCCATTTGTCTTTGATCAGCGTGCCGCCAAGATGGTCAATCTCATGCTGGAAAACTTTGGCAATAAAACCATCAAGTTTAGTGGATATTTTTTCACCCTCCGCATTGTAAAACTCGACCTTGATTTTTTCCGGCCGGCGAACCATGGCAAACTTTCCGGGGATAGAAAGACAGCCTTCTTCCATGTTTGTTTTCGTGAACGACTTCGATACGATGACCGGATTGATGATAGGAAACGGTGGCAGATCATAATGTTCGAGGTTGATGATGGCCAGGTTGAGATTTTTTCCTATTTGCGGCGCCGCAAGCCCTACACCATTGAACTTCCGACAAGCATATATCATATCGCCGATCAAATCCCTCATCTCTTTTGAGAGGGGGAAGGTCAAATCGGCGTTTTGATTTCGGAGTATTGGATTTGGGTCAGTAACTAGTTTGAGTCTCGGCATTGTTAGAGTGTGCTGTCCGGGTCAACGTCGACATCCCATTCCGGACTTAGATTAAGCAAAAATTTTCTTAAATTAGAATTGCTGGAGAGTGATTTTTCATGGTTTTCAAGTTTTATTATAACATAAACGATAAACGAACCTCGTACGCGCGGAATGAAGGCCGGCGACGGGCCGAGTACAATGTCTTTGCCGCCAGAGAGTATCGATTTCAATCCAGCTACCACTTGGCGGCCGGACTCCATGGCTTTATCCTGGCTACGACCTTTTGTGGTCAGCTTTATTAACCTGCTGATGGGAGGGTAGTCGAATTTCTGTCTTTGCTCGATCTCTTGCTCATAAAATTCTTTGTAGTTATGTTTAGTTGCTGCCCTGATAGCAAAATTTTCCGGCGAGTGGGTTTGCAGAATAACTTCGCCGGGAAAACTCCCTCTACCGGCACGCCCAGAAACTTGGGTTACGAGTTGAAAAGTTCTTTCGTTCGAACGAAAGTCGGGTAGCGATAACGTCGTGTCGGCATTGATGACGCCAATCAAAGAAACCCCAGAAAGATCCCATCCTTTGGCAATCATCTGCGTTCCGACTAAGATCTGAAATTTTCCAGACATAAACTCCGAGTAGAATTTCTCAAACTCCGACTTTTTTGTAATATTATCTCTATCCAATCTTGCTACTTGGTACTGAGGAAAAATTTTGCTTATCAAAAACTCAACTTTTTCAGTCCCGGTTCCGGAAAATTTTAGTCGCTGCGAACCGCATTTGCCACAGGTGATAGGCACATCGTAGTTTCGTCCACAATGATGGCAAACCAGTTTCCGCTTTGCGTTATGGAAGACAAGCGGCACCTGACAACTCTGGCAGTACACCAGCTCACCACAATCCTGACAGAGCATCGAAGTTGCGGTGCCCCGGCGGTTGATAAAAAGAATAACTTGACGCCCTTTTTCAAGCGCGCTCTCCATTTTCTTGATCAAAATCTCGCTGAAGATATTGAAATTTCCAGCTTTGGTTTCTTCTCGCATATCAACGAGTTTGACTTGAGGCATTTCTTGTGAGGGCCGGGTGGTTAGTTCTATTTTGGTTGCTTGCCCGTGCTCGGTTGCAAAATATGATTCCAGAGAAGGCGTAGCGTCGGAAAAAAGCAGGGGACAATTCCAGAGTTTCGATAGCTTGCCTGCAACAAATCTTGAGTGGTATTTAGGATTTTGATCGAACTGCTTGAACGACGGATCGTGTTCTTCGTCCATAACGATCAAACCCAGGTCGACAAACGGGGCAAATAGTGCGGACCGGGGACCGATCAAAATCTTGGTTTTACCCTCAAAAATATTTTTCCAGATTATAAATTTTTGGCCGTAAGAAATACGCGAGTGTACAACTTCGATGATATCAGCCGGAAACCTCGACTCGATGCGTGACAGAGTCTGCGGCGTCAGAGCAATCTCCGGTACCATGATCAAGCTTTGCTTGCCTTGCGTGAGAAGTTTTTCGATAATCTTCAGATAAACCTCGGTTTTTCCCGATCCAGTCACACCATGCAGGAGGAAAATTTCCGGTTTGCCAAAGCTTTTTTCAAGGATATCGACTGCTGACTGCTGCTGCTCGTTCAACTCGATCTGTTTACTGTTCGGCAGGGAAGCTGGTCTTTGATTTGCCACTGCCCTGACCGCAGGCTTGGTCATCATCGCCTTCACTACTAAACCCAGAGGTGTTAAATATTCTTGCGAGATATAATCAGCCAGAGCAAAAAGCTGAGGAGTAAAGAGTGCCTCAGCGGTTTTTATCGAGACGACATCCTTTAACGTATAGCTAGGTTGTTCACCATTGTCGTCCAAAATTTCGGCTACTATACCAAAAATAGTTCTTTTACCAAAAGGAATCTCTACGGTTTGTCCAATTTTAATGTGACCCGATAGGCTATCGGGCACGTGATAGGTAAATTTTTGCTCGCGATTTCCGCCAATACGAGTTGCGGGAATGACTTTAACATTCATAAATGAAGTTTCTCATACAGCTGGGATTTTATTTTACAAAATAACCAAAATCACTCCGACCATTATCAAAAGTGAAAAAATCATCCTGCGGCTCATCCTCTTTTCCTGGAAATAGAAACTCCCTGCCAAAACGGAAAAAAATACAGAGGACTGCAGCACGGCAGTTGCCAGAGTCACCGAACCTTCTTCAAAAGCCAACAGTATGAATGAGCGCCCCGCGAACAAGGTCAGCGCGGCTAACCCAAGGATAAGATTGTTGGTTTTAAAAATCGTTCGCAAGCTCCGCAAATTCTCCGGCTGGAGGAAAAAATCCAAAACCAGATACGAGACAAAAAGAGTCACGTAGAGGAAGAAAAGATAACTGGCCGGGTCGACAAATCCCAGGATAATTTTAATAAGCACCGCCGAAAAACCATATAACACAACCGAGAAGAGCAAATTCAACATACTGCGCGAATGTGAAAAAGCGGTAAACGGATCAAGTAACGACGCGCGAGGCTGAAGCTCCAGAAGGTATGCCCCGACCACAACAAAAAGTATCCCGACCAAATTGATTAAATCAGGAGTGTCGCGGAGGATGAAATAAGCAAAAACCAGCGTAGCGATCACGCGAAGGTTTGTAAGCGGCGCGACTTCGGACAGCTCCGCATGACGTAGCGCCTTATTGTGGAAAAGAAATGCCAATGTCCAAATAACTCCATTGAGCAGAATCAAGAGGTAGGCAGTGGCTGATAACTCGAAATCCACCCACGGTATCAGAACGAGCGCAAACAGAAAGCCGAACACGGAAAGTTCGGTTGCAAAGTCGAGGGCGTGAACCCTCCGGAGTTCTTTTTTTGACAAACTTTGGGATACTGCCAGCAAAACAGCGCCTGCCAAAGCGTGAATCCACCAATCCATATGTTTCAATTTTAGCAAAAAAATTGCTATTATTAAACCAGCGAGGTAGGATAACCCTTGCTTTTTATGAATAAACGCATCTTTATTGGCCTTGATCTAAGCTCTGAAGCCAGACAAAAGTTAAAAAAATATTGTGACACTAGCTTTCCGGTCCGCTGGACAGTGCCAGAAAACTTTCATGTCACATTGAACTTTCTAGGCGACACTGATGAGGATGAGCTTGAAAGAGTGCTTAATACCGTTCAGCAAGTTTCTGCAAGCTTCACACCAATGCAGCTAAGGGTAAAAGAAATCAAAGCAGTCAAATATATGATTTGGGCGGTGGTACAGCCGACGAAAGAATTAGAACTACTTCACCGCAAGCTATCCGACGAACTCTCTGCAGCCGGCTTAGGCAGAAGACAGCACCAGAGTTTCCGTCCGCATATCAGCCTTGCTCGAACCGGTAAAGAAAACACATTCAGTCATTTGGATTTTCGGCCGACACAAGTTAACAATGTTGCCTTTGAAGTAACTCATGCAGTGGTATTCGAAAGCATCTTGAAACCCGGAGGACCTCAGTATATATCAATTGACGCATTTGAATTTTTAAATGAAAAATAACTCCAAGGAAAAAATACAAGTTTTCGGCGTTACTCTCTCGAACCTCACCCGAGAATCCGCCCGGATCCGAATCAGGCAAATGCTGACTTCCGGAATCAAGCAACAGCTGGCGATCACAGTCAATGCTGAGTTTCTGGTCGAAGCGCAAAGGAACCCAAAGTTTCGCGCGGTACTGAAGGAGAGCGCTCTTTCTACCGCAGATGGTATCGGAGTACTTTGGTTGGCAAAATATTTATCTTTGAAAACTTACAATATTGTCGCAATCAAATGGATACATGCCGTCTGGCAGCTCATCTACACCGAGCTGGCTATCATCTTTGCTCCTGATTTTATTCGATCAGTAATCCGTGAAAAGATCCCCGGCACTGAACTCGTCTGGGACATTGCCGAAGCTGCAGAAGATCTGGGGCTGTCGGTTTTCTTGGCCGGTGGCTGGGGGGACACCCCAGAATTAGCCGCCAGCAGAATGCATAAAAAATTCCCAACACTAAAAATTGCCGGAACGTTTTCAGGTAAACCAGAAGACTCTGGTTTGATCGAAAAAATCTCTTCAACAAAGCCAGATATCTTGCTTGTCGCTTTTGGCCCAGTAAGGCAAGAAATGTGGCTTTATCATAATCTCAAAAAAACCGACGTTTTACTGGGTATCGGGCTAGGCGGTACATTTGACTATATAGCAGGGAAAAAGCCTCTAGCGCCCCGTTTTTTGCGTTATATAGGCCTAGAATGGGCCTTTCGGCTGGTAACCCAGCCCTACCGGATAAAGCGTATTTTCAGAGCTGTTATCACCATGCCGTGGTATGGACTACTAACCAAAATTCAAGAACTTCGTCCCTACCGCCCAAACGTCGCATGTTGTATTATCAACGAGGAAGGAAAGCTGCTTGTCTGTCGCAGAAAAAGGTCAGAAAAGCTGACTGAAGCATCAAACAATGAAGTCAATCACTGGCAAATTCCCCAAGGCGGAATAGATATTGGAGAAACACCTCAGAAGGCAGTAAAGCGGGAGATGATGGAAGAGGTTGGACTTTCAAATTTTGAAATTTTAGGAAGTGTTTCGAATGCTTATACTTACGAGTGGCCACTTGAAATTTCTCGAAATTTGTACGGCGGAAACTTCCGCGGGCAGTCCCAGTCGATCTTCTACTTGCAGATCGACACTCGTAAATCACAGATCAAACTCGACCATGACGAATTTGATGATTACAAATGGGTCAAAGCCGATGACTTTTTACCCACACTTCACCCGATGAGACGAGAACTCGGCAGTACTATTATTGAGAACCTAAATAAATTTTATAAAAATGGCTAAAGTCATCACCAGATTTCCCCCCTCACCAACCGGCTATCTCCACGTCGGCGGCCTGCGTACGGCGCTGTTCAATTTTTTATATGCAAAAAAATCCGAAGGAAAATTCATTTTGCGTATCGAGGACACAGATCGCGAGAGATTTGTCCCGGATGCCGAGGAGCGAATCGTAAAAATACTAAATGATTTTGGATTGCATTATGACGAGCGTTACAAACAATCTGAACGCCTGGAAATATACCAAAAGTACGCTCAGCAACTTGTAGCCGACGGAAAGGCTTACGAGGAGGAAGGGGAGAAGGGGACAGCGATCAGATTTAAGCTGGCAAAGACCGGAATTACCGAGTATTCGGATTTGGTGTACGGTAAAATCCAATTCAAGAACGAACTACTCAAAGATCCGGTCATTCTCAAATCCGACGGCTATCCGGTCTACAATTTTGCCAATGTTGTCGATGACCACGAGATGGGCGTGACTCATGTTATTCGAGGAGAAGAATTCCTCTCTTCCACGCCGATGCATGTGCAGATTTATCAGGCGTTTGGCTGGCAGACTCCGCAATTTTCACATGTCCCGCTGATTCTGGACGCCCAGCGCAAAAAGCTGTCCAAGAGAACAGGAGATGTCGCAGTTGAAGAGTATTTGAAAAAAGGTTATTTGAAAGAAGCGCTGATCAACTTTGTCGCGCTGCTGGGCTGGAATCCGAAGACTACGCAAGAGGTGTTTTCACTCGAAGAACTCGAAAAAGAATTTGCGATAGAAAAAATCAACAAAGCTGGAGCTATCTTCGACCTGACTAAACTCGACTTCCTCAACAGGCAGTGGAAAGAGAAACTGCATCTCAAACCGCAAGCTGACCCGATGTTTGCTTACGCGAAAAAAACCCTGAGCAGCCAGCTTTCCGACAGCAAAGTCGTTGATGAGATGTTAATTGCTATTTGGCCACAAATCGAGGAACGAATTCCCGGACCGTCGAAAGTTGAGGAAATGATAGGGGAGTTTGATTTCTATTTCACCGAACCCGACCTTTCAGAAGCGAACTTGGTCTGGAAAAAATCAACGGCTGAAGACGCGAAAAAGAATTTGGAAATTATATCCGAGTTTTTGTCTGCACTATCCGATGATAAATTTGACGCACCTACTCTCGAACAAGAGATCAAAACCTTACTTGAAAAAAACTCAATCAAAACCGGGGACGGGCTTTGGCCACTTCGCGTAGCTCTCTCCGGCAAAGACCGTAGCCCAAGTCCTTTTGAAATAATGAGCGTTTTGAAAAAAGAAAAATCACTTGAAAGAATAAAAAAGGGGATAGAAGCGCTTAGTAAGGGCGGTAAATAAAAAGGAAAGCAACAGTCTCTCTCCCCAAACGTGCGGAGAGGTTGTGGAAGAGGTTGAAAATAGCCAACTGTAAATAACTTACCTGTCATCCTGACGAAAGTCAGGATCCATACAGACTATGTTTTGTTTGTCATTGCGAGGAGGTACGACGAAGCAATCTCTTTCCTTCGGTAATAAAAAAAGAAGAGCGAGGCTCTTCAAAATATTAGTTTGTTGCAGAGTTATCTGGTACAAACAGTGGTGTTATAGAAAAAAGGAATCAGGTGTTTGCTTGACTTCTGGTTTGTCTGTAAACGTCTATTCTCTGATTCGTTCTGAGAAAAGGGACTGCTTCCTATTGTTTCGTAGACCACGCCACCGTGGTATGAGCCACGCTCCGCATCTCTACGGTCAGTAGCCGACTGGTTAACAGCACACCCACTCCATACGAGCAGAACAACCGTCCAGTATTTCATCTCTCCTCCTATGGGCTTTATACTAGCAAAAATTTTTTATTGACAAAAGGGTTTTTTGTGGTATAATTTCTTTACCTATGAATCAAATCTTGAAACAAAGACAAAACAAAATTCTGATAGTTTTAATGATTTTGGGACTTTCACTCTCTTATTTTTTGTATTCAATAGCCGCAGACGAAGACGGGACTGTAGCTTCGGCAGTTACCGAGCTTGAAAATCAAAAAAATGATAAGCAAAGGCAGCTACTTGAGATAAAAAACCGCATCAATACGCTGCAAATCAATATCAACGACCAGAGGTCAAAGATAGCTTCTCTTAACAACGAAATCCATCTTTATGATCTGCAGATCCAACAGGCCGAGGAGCAGATCAAAGCGGCAGACGCCGAAATGGAATTTATCAATCTTGATATCACGGTTACGCTAAACCAGATTGCCGAAGCAGAGGTTGAGATTGCTGAGAAAAAAGCACTGCTCATAAAGTTGATCCGCGATATGTACAATCAAGACCAAGCAAGCGCTCTGGAAATAATTCTGACTAACAACAATTTTTCCGACTTTCTAAATGTCGTCCAGAACACTTTAACCTTCCAAAACCGTAGCCAGGAGTTACTCGATGATCTCAAGTCGCTGAAGCTTGAACTGGATGCGAAGAACGAGCAACTGGCAAAACGTAAATTGGAACTAGAGACAGTAAAGCTCCAAGCCGAAGAAACTCAACGTACGCTCCTTGCGCAACAAACTCAAAGGCAATCAATCCTTTCTTACACTCGAGGGCAAGAGTCGCGTTATCAGGAATTATTAGAGAATGTCTCTGAGGAAGAAGCACAAATTCAGAGAGAAATTTTTAACCTTGACCTCAATATCCGTCAGCAACTAGGAGATAAAAGCATCCCAACTGTCACCAACGGTTTTGTCTGGCCCATGGACGGCATCCTAACTCAAGCCTATGGTAATACAGGTTTTACGCGTTTGGGATACAGTTTCCACAACGGGCTTGATATCGCGGCTCCGCCGAATACTCCTGTCCGCTCAGCGGGGGACGGAGTCGTTTATGCAACCGGCAGTGGACAGACTGCTTATGGAAACTGGGTAGTAATCCGACACACTCTGGAAACCGATGGCAATGGTTTGAAAAACCTGTTTACCCTCTATGCTCATTTGAACAAAATTTTGGTTTCTCCCGGGCAAGGTGTCCTTGGTGGAGATACTATCGGTCTGCAGGGAAATACCGGAAACACTACTAGATTACTTTACGGTCCGGAGAGGGGATACCATCTACACTTCTCCGTTTTCGACGAGGAAGGATTCGGTATCAAAGACGGAGCTTACCCGGAGGTCTACGGACCTTACCAAATCCCTTACGGTTACACCTACAACCCTATGGATTTCCTAAAATAGAAACCTTAGCCGATTAAAAAATAAAGTCCTTGACAAAAGGGCTTTTTTATATTATTATCATTATAATCTAAGGGAGGGCGTATGATACATGATAAAGAGTTTTCAAGGGTCACAAGACCCTTTGATCTGACGGTTACTGCGATAATCGTCCTTCTAATCGCCCTACTATTATGGGCAGCGGTGTAGCGCCTCGATGAACAAACCGACACCTTGGCACCCGGGCGTACCCGAAACTAGCCCTATAGGAGCAATCGCAATCCTCCTCGCCGGTTTTGCGCTAATCTTCTTCGGACCGTTCTGAGCCTTCGGGCTCTTTTTTTTCGACTTGCAAAAGGTGGGTTAGAGGCATATCATAGGGGTGCAAAGGAGGACTACTATGAAGGGTGACAGCTGTCCACGTCGATACTACCACCCTCACCATTCAGAGCCAGATTTCTGGGACGACCCGCGCGTCTGCGCGTTTTGCGTTCTGGCGATCATCGTCGTACTCATTTTCATGCCACGCGCATGACAAGTCCAACCGGGGTCGGAGTGATCCGACCCCCAACCAATTCGTAGAACAAGGAGGCGTTCGAAATGACCGGAAGAATCACTGTCGAAGGGTCCAATACCCTTCTTTGGCTACTAAGTTTAATCGTATCGTTTGCCGGGACTGTCCTGGCAAGCTTCCTCTTGCTGCCACACTTGGCAAACGACGTCAACCTTTTTGCGGCCTGTGTTTTGCTTGGAAGCTTGACCTTGTTCTGCTTCGGCAAGGCAATCAGCGTGGAACATAGTACAAAAGATCCTTGACACAACCCTTTTTTGTGGGTTGTTTTTTTATACAGTGGCTGTTAAGCTAACGGGGTAAATGGAGGTCAAACATGTCTTCTGCTTATGTGTCAAAAATCGGTGTCGTGCTGGAAAAGGACCCGATACCCTGCGCATTTGCAATTCTCGGCCTCGTGCTGGGGATCCTTTTCTCGGCAGGGATTCTGCTCGGGTTTGTCCCCGTACCAAGCGAAGACCGTTACAATGCCTGGAACCATGTCTACATCGTCCTTGGCACCCCCATGATCCTCGCGACACTTGGCCTGGTCTTCAAGCTCAAATTCCGTTAAAACCAACTCTCTTCAGAGTTGTTTTTTTTTCGTGTCTTGACTTAGATTTAAAAATTTTATAAAATTCCTCGACGCTGCGAACAGTGCGCGTCAAGGAGGAAAGATGACCCTATTCAAACTCGGCCTTTTTGGCCTGCACCTTGCCACGATGGTTTTCGGATCACTGGGGCTCACCGCGCTCTTTTTCGGTTCGGCGGCTCTGCACGGGCTCATCCCGCGGTACACGATCAATGACCCGATCTTCCAGATCGCGGCGCTCGCGATTGCGATCACCAGCGGCTGGCTGTCGTGGGGCATCCTCGACTGTCGCCCCTACTCAGTCATCGCCGCCAGCCGGCGATAAAGTTCTACACGACCGCTCCGTGGTCGGCCTTGTCAGGGCCGACCTTTTTTTTAAATGAAAAATACTCTTCACCTTCATCCGGTTGAAAGACTAACCTCCATAGGAGAAGGGGAGACTAACGAAAGTTACTGCCTAATAAAAACAAGTTTTAGGTTTAATAACAAAAAATTATCTAGGTGAAAAACTTTCTAGAATCGTACTTACAATCCTCAATGTTAAAGATCTTGAGAAAGCACAAAAAAACAAATAAACAAAATTTATTTCTACGATGTATTCTCAAACACTAAATTTGGCAGCCGACTATGGGGGAGGTACTTTAACCCTTTTCCGCGGTTTTATTACTACGTCGCACAATGTAGCTTATGCGACATACATATTTATTCAATCTAAGCTTTGCCTAATCCAGTTAATTTAAACTACTTGCATCTTGCAGCCCTGTATCACTATTCAATTGATTAATCGATTTATTTTAGCTTCTCTGTGTGTGTAGCTCTGATTTAGCAATCAAGCACGTTTTTGATTCCTAGAGACGCATATCCTGATGCTAAACACCCACAGTGACGCAATAAAAAGGCCTAGGAGCGTTTTTGAGCTTCTACAAGGTGTTACAGTACCTTCAAACCTATTCATTATTAACTAGTTGATTCTTTTATCGCTCGATCAACGATTTAACTTTTATTTTTGAAAAAATTTTTAAAATTTTTTAACCCGCAAACGAGGTAAGACTCAAAAGCAAACATTAAGCTGAAAAATATTTTTTGAATTTTGAATAGATAGATATCAACTACTTACTTGTTATTTACTAAAACTACCACTTCCCTGTCTGTATATAGATATGTCGCACATTATGTATACTAATAAATAACGAATCCTATATCTTTCATTCCCGTGTAAATGGGAATCCAGTCAGGATTTCCGCTTCGCGAGTATAAGAGTATAAACATGCTAATAAGTTGACAGAACCTGCAAAAAAAGGATAAAGTACTATGTTCAAAGGAGGAAATTCACATGATCAAGATTATGGGCTTCAATGGCTCCCCTAGCCCTGAAGGTTGTACTACGAAAGTCAATCTTCGAAAGGCGCTTGCGGCGGCAGAGAAAGCTGGCGCCGAGGTCGAGTACGTTGACCTTCCGGCAATCGTCACAGAACTCTTCCGGGGTTCAGATATGCCAGTCTGGCAAATGGCCGCAGGAGAATTCGCACTGGACCTGATCCCAACGGGCAATCTATCAAAGATCGCGAGAGAGAAAGCAACTGACTCCGTCTTCCCGGAACCTGTTCTCACGATCATCCGGAAGATGGAAGAAGCTGACGGCTTCATTTTCGCCACGCCTACCTGGTGGTCGATGCCGAGCGGTTACATCTCGACGCTGCTACACTACATGACAGTATGCGATCTACGAGGTAGCAACCGTCGGTACTCCTTGCGAGGCAAGGTTGCCGGTTTCATGTCTGTCTGCGACGAAGACGGCGCACAGCATGCGAACCAACTGATGCAAAACACTGTTACCCACATGGGGATGGTCACCCCACCCTTCTGTTCCCATTTCGTCAACACCAGCAGCGGAGGCGGTGAAGACAACTGGCAAGAGAAGGATGTTCCGCTAGTCGGGGTCAACGTCGTCAGAATGTGCCGGCTTCTCAGAGGCGAGGTCACCGGAATCTCCTGGGACTGGAACAGTGTCGACCAGCCAAATTTTCACTAGAATTGAATTCGAATCTTTTCCTTTCGGGACCCTTCGGGGTCTTTTTTTATAAAAAAATTACCCACGTGTCTCACGACGCTAGGGTAAAAGCGCAGCGCGTCAGTTGCTAAAATGCGAACCGTCGCCTGCGTGCGAGATGTGGATCACCTCCCCTTCGGTAGTAATTTGAATGCGGGCTTCTCAGGGCCCGGAAAATGCGCAAGAGGCATAGCCAGTTCCTCCTTATGGGGGTGTAGAAGCGACCGCGTCCACGATCGCGATAGTATGTGTGAGCCACCAGGCTCCTCCTTCTTCCAGCAGGGTTCTATAAGGACTGAAATTTGAACTTCATAATATTATACACCAATTTTGCAGCAAGGAAATCCGGTGCATTCAATCCTGGTACAGGAGCCAGTTCCACCACGTCAGCGCCAATGACTTTTTTCTCAGAAAACACCTTTTCTAAAAGGCTCAAAAGCACCTGCCAGGATAACCCACCAGGTTCAGGGGTTCCTACCGCAGGCATGATAGACGGGTCCAGCCCGTCAAGATCGATTGTGATATAAACTTCTTCCGGCAGGCTTTCTAGAATTTTATCCACAGGGACGTCTGTGCCATAGAAGGTAGTGATTTGTTTTTTAGTTTCTGGACGAGTCAAAAACTCTTTGGTCTCCGGGTTCTCGTTGCGAATCCCGACCTGAGTTATTTTGAGGCCTTGCTCGGATATCCTTCGCATCACGCAGGCGTGTGACCATTTACTTTGTTCAAATTCATCGAGCAAATCCGTATGAGCATCAATTTGTAAAACTCCAAAATTTTTGTGTTTTTTCTGTAAGGCCGCGGTCACACCGGAAGAAATCGAATGCTCTCCTCCCAAGACCAGGGGGAATTTGTCTTTGCCGACTGCCCAGTCCCCTACCGCCTGCTCTACACCAGCAACTGCTTCTTTTGCACTGTCGCGTGACAAAACAAACTCATCAAGTAAATAGACCTCGGTATCGCGGAAGCCATCGGGTAGTACACCATCATCATCTGCCCACATTTCGTCGAGGAACCTAGAGTTGCGAACTATAGCTGCCGGACCTTCTTTGGTTCCAGACCCGTAAGAGGTTGTAGAGTCATAAGGAAACTGAAAAATCGCAACTTTTGATTTCTCAAAGTTCTGATTTTGAAGTGCTCCAAAATTATATTTCCACTGTTCGTATTTTTTATTCATTCTTTTTATCCTTATCCATTCTTTGAATAACAGCTTTAAGGATTATCGGCCAGGCAATCGTCGCATCCGATAGGACTTCCGCAAATTTTCCACCTTCAGCAGAAGGGACGAATTTTCCCCAAGTCACGCCTTCAGAATATGTGCAGCCCGAAAGCCCTCCCCAATGTACCGGCTCAGGACAAATTCGGACGCCATAACGGAAGCGTTTTTTGTAGGGATCTTCTGGGTCAGATTTATAACTATCTGGATTGGATTTATCCCTAATCCTCCATCTGATCAAGTCCAAATAAGGCGGGATTTGCTGTGCCCAATTTCTAGGCACGCCTCCGCCAATTGTAAATATCCCGAGTTTTTTCTGCTTAAGGTAAAGATCGGTAATATCTTCTAAATCTGAAAGAGAGCTGAATACGAGTGGCTTCTTTCCTTCTAAACTCATTTTTCGATTGTATAAGGCGACATCTAAGCCATATTCGGAATCCGAAAACGCCGGGATGTAAACCGGAACCTTTCTCAAAAAAGCGCTTTTTAGAATCGCTCTTTGGTCGGGCTTCAAAATTTCGTTGAGGTACTCTCCAACTTTTTCATTAAGAATCCTGGAGTTTATTACTGCGCCTGGTTCAACTCTTTTCAAAACCTTATCCAACAACTCTTCAAGGTCATCCAGATTTTTTTCTAACTCCAATGTGTCATAGATACGATCATAGCCTTTTTGATACAAATCACGGTCATTCATTTGTCCGAATTTGTATTTGAAATGGTTCATACCAAACCCTTCAACCATGCCATGCGTCATTAGTGCCCCGGTAGATACGACTGCATTGATCATCCCTCGATCTATCATCTCACAAATCAGAAGGCCCATTTTTGCCGGCGTCATTGCGCCAGAAAAAGTTCCGACCACGAAAACTTCTGGATCGGTAAACATTTCGTACAATACATCTACTGCCTCACCCAGTGTCCTTCCACCAAATGAAGTATTTTTCATGCTTTGGGCTAGTTCATCAAAGTCGGTAGGCGAATTTATATCAAGAGAAGTCAATGGTTCAAAACCATCCTCTTCACCTGTCCTAGCCAATTTTCGCTGCTGCCTATTGTCGGCAATGTGATGATGTTCCATATTTACCACCCAAAACGCCTACCAAGGTCTTCCGCGGTCTCACGTTTTCGTGATACCGTGATAATTCCATTGTTGGCGATTAATTGTGCTGGATTAGAAAGTAAGCAATGATTTGAAGCTAGAGCGTCTTGATAAGCACCCGTATCGAAAAATGCAACATAAAGTGCGTCACCATTTTCCAAATCCGATAATTTCGGTAGTTTAACATAGCTTCCGCCTGCTGTATATTTATCATCGGAGTCACAAGACGACCCTGCGAGCCAAACTCGCTCGTACTTTTTTCTATTCAGGTAGTTTACCGGGACCACATGCCATTTTTGATGAATTGCCCAAGTATCAAGCAAGTCATTCATAAAACTACCGTCGATAAAATACCACTTCTTTGCGGTGGCTTTTTTAATAACTTTATCCGCAAGAACTTTGAAAATCGTAATTTGGGCAGGGGCTACCACCCACCTCCCCCACTCTACAACGAGGTTAGGGTGAGTGATACCAGCCTTATCAGCTAAAACCTTGGAATTTTTTACAATTCTTTTTACAGCACTTTCCAGTGAAAACAATTTTTTCTTTTCATACGGGACTGGCATTCCGCCACCAATATCCAGGGTGTCTAGTGACGGGTTTATCTTCTTCAGTTTGATAAAATATTGCATAGCGAGTTTAGCGCTCCCGACTAAATCTTCAACTCGCATAATTTGTGAGCTCGCGTGATAGTGTAGAACCTTGAGGTTTCTGATCCTTCCTATCGATTCAATTTCTTCAAAAGAGAACCCAAACTGATCCACTTTTTTATCCCAATGGGATTTGATTTTCAATTCGGGGTCTACCCGTATTCCCAGGTCTCCTCGGAAACCTCGGAGATACTCAAGCTCCATCGAATTTTCCACAATAGGGATAATCTCCAAATTTTTACCCTTCAACTCTTCGATCAAGCTGAGGTATTTATGAGTCTTGGGTCCGTTACAGATCACTCGAATTTTTGAATGGAATTGGTCCTGTTCCCACATACGTTTGATCAGCCACAACTCGTTAGCACTTCCCACCTCCACATGTCCACCCTCGGCAACAATCGGTAAGACAAACTCTTTGTTTTGATTTACTTTCATCGGATAGTGGAAGAAAAACTTACCACGGTATTTGTTCGACTTAATATAGTAATTAAAAGTTTCCAGAATTTGCTCTAACCGCTCTTCAATCATGAAAGGGAATAAAATTTCGAGACTGGTCCCAAATCTTTTGACTAAATCGAATAGTTTATATTGATAATTACCCTGCCTCACCACCAAATGACCTTCTTTGTTCACGTCAAAATGCCTGGTGGCCAAATCTTGATCACCAAGTTTCCAAAGTTTTTTAAAATTCTGCTTCCTTACCCTCTTTTTCGGATGCCTAGTATGTCTCTTCTTTACCATTTTTAGGTTTGGCCGCGCTTGACTTGTCTCACGGCTTTTCTGGTTTTAGCTACTCGCTTGTTTTTCACCTTTTCTATCTGCACTACAACTTTCGGAATGACTGTATCTATAGCAGCATACAAATCAGCTTCTCTGGATTCTGCTCGATAAACATGATGAGGTGCGTCTATCATGACTTCAGCTCTGAATATTTTATCTGTATGCTTCTGGGTGAGCATCTCAAGTTCCACTTTGACTAACTGTAAATCATCTTCATACTTTATCAAGCTCTCAAATTTTTCTTCTGCGTACGATTTGATCGCTGGAGTCAGTTCCAAATTTTTGGCTTTGATTGAAATATTCATATTTTTAAAATTCTCCTAAATATTTTATCTCTTCCTCTAACTCGATCTTTAAAATATATTGACATTTCTTTTTTACAAAGTCAATCAAATTCTTTACCTCTGTAGCAGTAGCTCCCCCCAAATTTACAAAAAAATTCGCGTGAAGCGGTGAAATTTCCATCTGACCTTGTCTATAACCTTTTAGGTGCAAACAAGAATCAATAATAAAACCTGCTGAAATGTACCCGTCTCTCAAGCCACGTTTCCAATCAGGACAAACGACCTCAATTTTTTTGATGACCTCCTCTGTTTGATGGAGTGCTTTAAAAGTGCTTCCAGCAACCCTGGCCCCGATCGGCTGCTTCATACTACGTTCAGCGGCTACTTCGGTAATTTTTTTCCTCAATATTGCTATTTCTTCCTCTGACTCTTTTTTCAGTCTAAACACCGCTGATAGTACAATCTCCTTGGTGTCCTGGACTTTGGAGAAATCATAAGAAAAATTGAAATACTCAGCCTGTTCAACCCGGATCTTCCCTTCTCGATCGCAAAGCGTAGCCTCGATTAAATCTTCCCCTGTGCTGCCGCCAAAGCAATTTGAATTACCGAATACAGCTCCCCCAACAGTCCCCGGCAAGCCAATTGCCCACTGCAAACCCAAAAAGTTATTATGCAGCGCCAAAACCGCAAGCCTGCTCATAGACAAGCCGCTTCCTGCTGTCACACTACCCTCCTTGAACTCATAGGACTCTATTTCGTTCTTTATAACAAGTCCGCGATAACCTTTGTCAGAAACCAAAATATTACTTCCTCCGCCTATGACTGTAAAATTTATACCATGCTCCTTCGCATATCGGATAGCTTCCAAAAAATCTTGCTCGGTTTTTGCTCGAACAAAAAAGTCAGCCGGTCCACCGACCTTCCAGGTAGTGAATTCAGAAAGTGGTTTATTCTTTTCTATTATCATTTCACACTTTCTTTCATTATCTCAATTGGAATCTTGTAAATATCTCCGGCCCCAGCAAACACAGCTACGTCATACTGAGAAATCAGCTCCTTTATTTTATTGATAGATTTCTCTGGTTTGGAGATGTATTCAATGGCCGGGTTTCTCTTTCCAACTTCAATAAAAATATCTTTACCTGAAACTTCTTGACTTGAATGTTCTCTTCCTGTTACCTGAAATATGTCGGTTATAATTGTTAAATCCAATTGTTTTTCCGAAAGTGTGTCAATAAACTCTTGCTGCAACAATTTTGTTCTTTCCACTTGGTGGGGTTGGAAAACGAGCGCTATCCTCTGCTTCGGGTAAGCTTCCCGCAGAGTCTTCTTCAAACGATGGAGGGCTGTGGGATGGTGTGCGTAATCGGAAATAATTTTTGTTTTTCTAGGCCCCCACTCGCCAATCATTTCAAATCTTCTCCAAATCCCTTTGAAGGTAGCCAGTGACTTCAATATGGCATCAAAGTCAGCCCTGGCCAGATGGGCGGCCGAAATTGCCCCGAGTGCATTGTACAGATTGTATTCCCCGGGTATCGACATTTCTCCTTCGTAGTCATGTTTGTCGTAGTGAAATGTAAATTGCCTCTTGCCTCCTGCGATCGACTGATTTTTCAAAATAATATACTTTCCCTTTTTACCAAATGAAAACTTGTGTTCAAAGTTTATTCTCTGCCCCAGGTCAGCGCTGCCATCATCATCAGTGTTGTAGACAAGCCAACCAGTATCAGGTAGCTTTTTCGCTAACGCTTCGAAAGCTGTGATTATATCATGCAAATCTTTATAGTAGTCCAAATGTTCTCGCTCTATGTTTGTGATGACCAGTATGTCTGGTGAAAGTGATAGAAATTGTCTGTAAAGCTCGTCAGCCTCTACGACGAAAATATCCGACTTACCGATTCTTAAATTTCCGCCCCAGCGAGAAAACTTGCTACCCAAAAACACAGTCGGATCAAACCCCGCATCCTCCAAAATTGCTCCGAGCATCGCAGTTGTCGTTGACTTTCCGTTGGTCCCTGCGATTGCTATGGTATACATGTCAGCTGAAAGCTCGCCAATCGCCTCAAAATGGGTCAGAAGCCTAATGTTTCTAGAAGTAGCCGCGGCTCTTTCGGGATTATCCTCTTTTACTGCCAAAGTATAGATAACTAGATCACAATCAGCTGGAATGTTTTCCGCGGCGTGACCAAGTGAAAAAGCCAAACCCTGCTTCTCCAGGCTTTCCACGATTTCATTTTTCTCGACATCAGACCCAGACACTCTTTTGCCTTTCTGTAGGAAAAAAGAAGCTAACCTCGAAACACCAATGCCCCCAGTGCCAATAATATGAATAACGTTGTGTTTTGTCAGGATAGCTTTTTCGTTATTGTTTAGCATGTTGTTTGTACAGTAATTCTTCCAATATAGAGGCGACTTTCTTTGCCGCATCCGGTGGAGTTATTTTTTTAATATTTTTTGACAATCTTTTTTGCATTTCTTGATCAAAAAGTAATTTTCTCAAAGCATTTGCAAAATTTTCTGGAGTAGTGTTTTCTTGGTTAGCCAAAAGAGCTGCGTGCTGGACAGAAAAGAATCTAGCATTATACTCCTGGTGTGAGCGAGGTATTGGGATAACGACAACAACTTTTCCGTTTATAGAAAGTTCGCTCAAAGTAGAAAACCCAGCCCTCGTCACTACGATGTCCGCTCTATGAATCGCTTCAGAAAACTCGTCTTTCAGGATAGCAATAGGATAATAATTTTCCGCTTTCGGAGCAAGTTTTATATCACCAGAACCTGTTTGATGCACGACCTGAAAAGTCTTGACGAGCTCAGGTAAAGCTTCCCAAACTAGCTTGTTAATTCCCTTCGCCCCGCTCGACCCTCCCAGAATAAGAAGTACCGGCCTGTCTTTGCTTACAAAATTTAAGTTTTTTGCTGAACTTTTAGATTTAACCCCCGCTCGAATCGGATTACCGGTATAAACGAATTTTGATTTTTTATTTTTTAACGTACGAAAAAGCCCGCTCCCATGACTAAAACCTTTCTCACTTTCTTTTATGCTGAGAGTAATCGTTTTACAAAAAGGGGCAACAGCTCTATTGGCTAGCCCGGGGACCAAATCCTGTTGATGAGCTACGACTGGAATTTTCAAAAGCCAGGCTGCGAATACGACCGGCACTGCCACGTATGAACCAGCTGTGAAAACCAAACTGACTTTTTCTTTTTTTAACAAGAAAAAAGATTGCAAAAAACCTATAAAAACCAAAAATAAATCAGTAATGTTTTTGAAGGAGAAATATCGTCTGACTTTTCCGGAAAAGATTCTCCTTATCTCGAGTTTTTGACCCGCAAGAAGAACATTCTCCGGACCCTTTGTCCCCAGGTATAAAAATTCAAGTTTTTCATGTTTTTTTTTGAGCTCTTCTCTGACCGCCAGCAATGGCATCACAGAACCAGCCGTTCCTCCTCCCACAAGTGCTATTTTCATTTTTTCAGTAATGTTTGTTTGTAAATCTCCTTGGTCTTCAGTGCGGTTTTTTCCCAGGAGTATTTTTCGGCATTTTTTAATCCCGCTTGTATATACCTTTGCCTAATTTCACCCGAGTAGAGGATTTCTTTTAAAACTTTCAATAAATCTTCAACCTCAGGTTTGAAAAAAACTGCGCTACTACCTAAAACCTCTCTAGCAACCGGAATATCGCTCGATAGCACAGGCACACCGCTCTTTTGCGCTTCCAGGTTTGTTAACCCGAAACCCTCTGAAGCGGAGGGTGAAACATACCAGTCGGCCATTTTGTAAAGTAAAGGTAGCTCATCGTCACTTACTTTTCCTGTTATCACAATGCTTGAATTATTTTGATAATCCCTTACCTCTGCCAGTACATCAGGGTAATGCGGATCCTGTCCTCCTGCTAATACTAGTTGATATTTGCTTCTGAACTCATCGGGTAATCTTGAAAAGGCTTTGGCTAGAAGGGGTACGTTTTTGTACCTACGCCATTCCCCAATGAACAGAATATACGATCTTGTGATTGAGTATTTTTCTTTCAACTTTTTCTTGGCCAAATCTGTAAACACCTGACCAAATCTTTCTGACACCCCTTCTGGTACCACAATGATCTTTTCAGCGGGCACCTTTAATACTCTTATTATATCATTTTTTGTGCTTTCAGATACCGATAAAATTCGCTGTGCTCGAATCGCCGCAACATTTATAATCGTTTTATATCCCAATCGATACAAAAAATTTCTTTTTTTCTTGCCTGGATACTGGTGGTGTATCAAATCATGTATCGTCATCACAAACTTTCCGGGAAAAAATATTGGCACATTAAAATTTGGAAAATGTACAAGATCAAATCTATGCTTTAGGAAAAAAGTCGGCAATACCAGCTGCTCTTTGAGAGAATAATACGGCGCATCCACAAGTATGCAGTCAAATCCTTTGCCGTTATATTCATCGTAAAGCTGTTTATTAAAATTTTTATCAAAAATAAGAGTAAACTTAAACTCGGTGCCGGAGGTCAATAACGCGTCAGCTAATTCAGTGACATATCGACCGATGCCGAAATTTTTACCCCCCATTCTCATGTCTATAGCAATTCTTTTCATATTTTCTTCAATGATTGTATAACCGCCAGCACTTCTTCCGCCGACTTGTTCCAAGAAAACCTTCTGGCATTAGTAATTCCTTGAGTTCTTTTTTGCTCATAAAACTCGCTATCATTATATAGCTCGTCTATAGCACGAGCAATTTGAGAAACTCGAAAAGGGTTCACGTAAACTGCGCTATCCCCTAATACTTCAGGAAAACTTGAGTTATGAGACACAACGCAAGGCACTCCACATGCTTCCGCTTCTAGCGGGGGGAAACCAAAACCTTCATAAAAACTAGGGAAAAGAAATAGTTTAGCACCTCTGTAAAGCGCTGGCTTGTCATCCTCAGAAAGACTGTGCAACTCAACTATATCGCGGACATATTTGGATTTATGAATCATTTCAATTGATTTCTCATAGAGCCAACCTCTATTGCCAGCAATAACCAATTGAGGGCCGCCAGCTTTGGAGCTACGAAAAATTTCATAAGCTGCGATAATACTCTCAACATTTTTTCTCGGTTCCAATGTACCTAAATAGAGCAAGTAACCTTCTTTCAATCTATGCCTACTAAAAAAAGATTGATCAGAGTCTTTTTTGACAGGTGAATATTGATCGTGATCAACCCCAGGACTGACTTTAAAAATCTTGGATTCTTGGATTCCAAAAAAGTTTACCAAATCTTTTTTGGTATGATCGGATACGGCTAAAATAGCATTTGCTCTTTTGAAAACTTTTTTGTCATCGATTATCCAGTGCCAAATTCTTTGCCTACGGGAAAACAAGTGGGGGGCGTGATGAAAAGAGATGTCATGAGCAGTTACTAACAAACGGCAGTTTTTGCTGAATGCGGAAAATAAAAATCGCGGTGAAAAAAATAGGTCCACACCGCCGACCAATCGGTCTAATTTAGGAAAGTTCAGATACCTAAGCAACACATTGAGAATTCTGTTTGGATAATTAAAAGCTTTCAAAACTACATTGTCAAAGGAAAAACCCTTAGATAATGAAATCTTTTTTTTGAACGAATTGGAAAAAAGAATGTAACTATTTTCCTTATCAAGTGCGAAAAGACTTTGGAGAAGCTTGGTTGTATAAACCTCAACCCCACTAGTTTTGCCTTCGGATAAAGTTCTGATGTCAACTCCTATTCTCATATCTTGAGATAAGAATCTGATAGATGCGTTTGCGGAACGAATTTTTATCATAAGCGCGCGCCTGGGCTCGAAGCATTGAAGAGTCAAACTGGTGCTTGGAAAAATTTTCCACTGCTTCCTTGAAGGCCTCTACTGACTGCTCACTTACCAACAATCCGTCGACCCCTTCTCTAACAAACTCTGAAGCGCCTCCCCGGCGATAAGCGACCACTGGAGTTCCGCACGCTAGAGACTCGAGCACTGCGATACCAGCATCTTCTTTAGCGGGGAAAAGCAACGCCTTTGCATTTTGATATAGCCAGCGCAGTTTTTCGTCGCTGACGCGACCATAAAATTTCACATTGTCTGACTCGTAGCGCTTTTTTAGATTTTCATACATAGTACCAGTCCCCGCGACCCGAACCGGCAAGCCTAGTTGAGTTGCAGCCTCGATTGCAAGTTCCGACTTTTTGTAAGGTTCTAGTCTTCCGGCAATTAAAAAGTAATCCCTCACCGGGCTCTCTGTCGGAACAAAAAAACTTGAATCAACGGGAGGGTAAATCACCTCCGAGTCGAGCTTATAGTATTTGGCTATCCTTGTCTTTACCTCGGTAGAGTTTGCGATAATGACATCTATTTTCTGAGCAGCGCGGTAATCCCATCTTCGAAGATAAGATAGCAGCGGTCTGGCCAAAAGCTTGATCCAGCCAGGAATTTGCTGAGAGGCAAGATAGCTTTCTTTGTCCTGCCAAAGATATCTGGTCGGAGTATGACAATAGGAAACATGAAGACTGCCCGAAGGTTTTTTTATACCCTTGGCAAAAGCGGAAACATCCGAAAGTACAACATCAAACCCTGAGAGGTCAAAACTATGCACCGCGTACGGCATCAGTGCAAGATACCACTTGTAATGAGAAACTCCCCCGGGAAGCTTTTGTATAAAACTTGTTTTAATGTTCCAGTCCTTGTACTTACCCAAGGTTTTTTTCTCGTCGTAAACGAGAGTAAAAATAGGAGCTTGAGGGAACAATTCGTGGAATTCGTCCAAAACCCGCTCCGCACCACCTAACTGCGTCAGAAAATCATGAACCAGTGCAACTTTTGGGTTAGTAGTCTTTTGGTTTAGTGGCATTCTGGAACAGAACAATAATAGTTCGAAAAATTATTGAAAAATCGAGCCAGATTGACCAATTCTCTATATAGAAAGTATTGAACCTCATCTCGTCTTCAAACGACAGCTCTGGATTGTTCACTTGGTTAATCTGAGCAAGTCCAGTGATTCCTGGTTTGAGTGTAAATTGCCTGCGATAATCTTTGATATAGAGATTCACTTCCTCGGTGACATGAGCCCTGGGACCCACGAGACTCATAGACCCGTTGAAAACATTAAAAAGCTGAGGTAACTCGTCGAGCTTGGTTCGGCGAATAAATTTACCAAACCTGGTAACCCGCGGATCATTTTTTATCTTAAGGAAAGGCCCTTTTCTAGCATTCTGACTCCAAAGCTTTTCTCTTTCCTTCTGCGCGTCAGCTCCTCCATAATCTTCACCGACGGACAAATGCTGATGCATACTTCGAAATTTAAAAAATTTGAACTCACCTTTTACCCCGTATCGATCTTGAACATATAAAACCTTCCCTGGCGAAGTAAGTTTGATTCCAAGCGCTACCAGTAAAAACACTGGTGAGAGCAGGACTAGAAACACGGTAGAAAAAGTTACGTCATAAACTCTCTTGACCACTTTCCCCCAGCCCTCGAGTGGAGTTCCTCGAAGTCTCAGTAGTGGAATACCTGCGAGATCAGCCGCGCTAATGTTTGATTTCTGAGAATCGATGATGCTAGGAACATAGTTAAAAACTATTCCTCTGTCCCGGGCGAATTTCAAGAGTTTCTCGTTACTATCGCGATCCAAATCGAGATTCGCCTGCATGATCTCATCAATCCCTATCTGAGCATCAATTTTTTCAAGCTGTGTTGCCACGTCACCCACACCTTCAATGGCAGCAACTATCTTGTACCCAAACTCGGGATGAGTAGCAATCTTTTGCTGCAACCCGAAATCTTTATCACCGGCTTTGACTAAAACCAATCGATGGAGTCCGATACCGCGTTTCAAAAAAGATCTCTCTAGATACAACAAAGTCAAGCGACCCACTCCAACGAAAACTATTGTAAAAATCCAACTCATCAAAACGATAAGCCTGGAAGGAAAAATTTGCGGGTTAAAAAAGTACAAGGCCACAAAGAGCATCAGGGCTACGGAAACCGAGGTTGCTACTTTGTAGAGAATTTCGCGAAAGCCTCGTGTGCTGGTCATGGTATATAAGCCGTTGAAAGAGAAGAAAAGAAGAATGACAGGCAGAGCGATCATCGAATTTCGGAAAAATTCGGCAAAAGATAAATCAAAAATTATCGGGTATTGTGGGAGGAAGCTCTCTACCCTATACCTCAAAAAATACGCAAGAGACGCAGCGATGATGATAAGCGCCGAGTCGACAAATATGGAAATTATATTAAAAACAAGCTCTGATCTCTTCATAGTATCTAGCTAATTCTAGCAAAAATCAGCAAGTTTAGAAACTGAAACTCTTGACAAAATTTAACTTTAATATCATAATTTAGTGTCTGCATTCAGACGAGTGTATGGCTTTCTTTTCAATAGTGCAAGGAGGAAAAATGCACGCGAAAAATACTCCTATGCAAGTCACAACCGTGACCATGCATCCCCTACCTCATTTCGATGAGGTCCTGGCCTACGTCATGGCCGTCTCCTGTGGCCGGGATTTGTTTCCCGGCATCGAGGCCGCGCCTATCAAGTTCATCAGCCCCAACCCCGAAGGAAACATCGAGCCACCGTCGAACGGAGTCTTGTCGATCGGAGTTCCTGGTGGCAGCGTCACAATCGACGAGCACACAACCAACGGTCGCAAGGAAGGAGAATGCGCTTCCACGTTGATGTGCGACCACCTTGGCTTGAAAGGCAACCCCGCCTGGACAACAATCGTCGCACATGCGCTCGAAATGGATACCAACCCAAACGCGCACCCCCTGGAGATTTCTCGGCTCGTCAAGGACGCTCACCAGAGCGGCATGGACGGCAGAGAAGTCATCGAGTGGGCTTCTATCGCCATCCTGGCACTGTATGAACGACTGAAACGAGGAGAAAATCCTCGGCGAGACTTTACCGTCTTTCACTCTACTGCGGCTAAGTACTTGATAGAGTACTTTGCCGTACACAAGTCTAAGCAGGAGCGGGCAGAAATGCTTGAGCGCTGCCTTGCAAAAGGTGACAACGCTTTCGCCGCAGCGGCCAACGAACTTCGGATGCCGAACCACCCCTGGATATTCGGCCTCTTGCAGGATGTTGGCGGCGCCACTAAGGCAGAACAAGTCGACCAGTTCGGCCTACTGAGCCTGACAAACGACGCCTCGTCCTTCCTAGGTGCGGAACAGCTTGATCACTGGATCGGGTGGGCGATCGTTTCCAAACTCGAGACTCAAAGGATGTTCCTCGCCTGCGGTGAGGAACTGGCGTCTGTTCGGACAATCGAGTTCGACGTCGCTCGCGGTGTTAAGGGTAAAATCTCGGCCATCGAGTCTGATAACCCGATGTGGCAGAGATTCTTCCGTACCAAGAAAGTAGGGCGGCCTGACGTCCTGGTGCAGAAGAAATCATCAGGGCAAGTCCAAATCTACACCAATCACATGAGTGGAGTTTGGCAACATTGCCACTTCACTGACATAGTGAGAGCTCTCCGCTATGGAGAACTATGCGCACAAGGCGCAATCAGTCCGGGGCAGGAAGTGTGCCGCAAGGCTCTCTCCTCTCAAGGATTCGGTCAGGAAAACAGGTTCTACTGGCCAGGCAACCAAACCCAGTACATCCTAAACGGATCTTTGTCGGCCCCCGAGGTTCCCCCAACAGAACAGCCGCTTGAAGATATCGTTCGCCTAGTCCAGATCGGGATGCAGCCCTTACTTTTCCACGGTGAAAGGTTTATGAGCTGTAGGCGAGGTAACTGCACTTCTACGGCCCGCAATCCGTGCCTCTGGTACGGTATGGGACTGGAGAGGTGCATCCAAGTCCGCCAGCTCCGCCGTTAAACGGCTTCATGGCCCACGCAAGCAAGCGTGGGCTTTTTTTATATCTTGACTAATCTTGAACTTTATGCTATTATTTTTTTACTTTAACAACTGAATTTTTCCATTCCCAGGTAAACTGAGCAATCGCTCCGTGAAATTATCACGGGGAGGAAAGTCCGAGCACTAATTTGGTAACCTTCTATAGAGTTACTGAAAAACGGTAGCGGGTAATTCCCATCAGGAACAACCCAGCTCTTTCTTCTACACACAAACTTATTTTGCTGTACTAAAACTACGTGTTCAGCACAACAACAAATGTTTGTGTAGGGATGAAAGGGCTGGGCCAAGCCTAGTGATGCGAGCAGAGACGCTTTGGTGCGAAAGTTCCAAAGCATCCTATTCATTTAGGATGAGCTCCGTAGGTAACTACGGAGGTGAAACGGCTAAACTCATACTGGAGTGCAAGGCCAAGAAAGGTCGGCCGCTCCATCCTGTCAGCAATGTCAGGAGCAGATAGATGATTGCTGCTAATCTTGTTCACGAGCTTAAGCGAGTGACTACAAAATTGCAGTCCGCCTCTGGCGGACACTTGCGATATTGTAAACCCCGTCTGAAGTTCAGATGGACAAAATCAGTACAGAACTCGGCTTACAGGTTTGCCTGGGATTGAAAAGATTTACAAAAAAGCCCCGTGTGGGGCTTTTTGATTAACGTTTGGACCATTGCGGACCTCGGCGTGCGCCTTTGCGTCCTGGCTTCTTTCTTTCTTTGACTCTCGGATCTCGTGTCAGATAACCTACTTTTCTCAAAGTTGGTCTGTCTTCTGTATTTCTCAGTATCAGTGCGAGTGAAATTCCATGACGAGCTGCTTCAGCTTGTGCGTGTATACCACCGCCGGCAACATTGATCTTCCAACCAATACGAGCCTCTAAGCCTAATGTACTTAAGGGGCTAGTTACAATTTTTTGTAAATCTATAGTTGGAAAATACTTCGACAGCGGTTTTTCGTTAACGATAATATCCTTACCGCTTTCATATCCCCTAACTTTTGCCATAGCACTCTTGCGGCGTCCGATTGCGTAAAAATACTTGCCTGAAAAGTCCCCTTTTTTCCCTTGAGTTTCCTGGTGTACCGGGGTATGCTTTGTTTCCTCAGCATGATGAACAGGGGTTTTTGCAACTGCCTTAGGTTTGCGAGCAGTCTTGCGGGCTGGTTTTGCAGTAGTTTCCTTTTTTGGCTTTGCCGTTACCATAATCTATTACTTAATTTGCTCGTCAATTTTAAGATCGGTTTTATCAGATTTTACTATAGTTAGCCTCCTCAAACGATGCTTTTGCAAACGGTTTTTGGGAAGCATTAATCGGACAGCTTCTTCAATAACAAAATCAGGACGTTTTTCGATCAAGTCTTTGAGCTTTGTTCTGGTAATACCGCCCGGATAACCTGAGAAACGAGTATACTCTTTTTGGTCAAATTTTCGACCGCTAAACTTGATCTGCGACCCGTTAACGACAACTACAAAATTTCCGGAATCAATGTGCGGCGTGTAATTAACCTGGTTTTTTCCGATCAAAACTGTTGCAACCCGGGTTGCTAAACGACCCAAGGTGAAATCCTTGGCATCAATCAAATACCTTTTTCGCTTTATATCCTTAGTTTTTATCAGTGTCGTACTCATATTTATACAAATTCAACGCTTACTTTGGTCGTACCGTCTTTCATCTTTCCTAGTTTCAAAATTCGGGTGTAGCCGCCTTTGCGGTCTTTGTACTTCGGTCCTAAAACCTCATATACTTTCTTGGCGGCATTTTTAGGTAACGCTGAAAAAATCTGTCTTCGCTGATGCAAATTTTCTGATTTTCCTTTAGTGATAAGTTTTTCTACATTGCTACGAACCAACTTACCTTTCTTGTCAGTGGTTTCGATACGCTCATGCAAAATAAGAGCTGCTGACATCAACTTCATCAGTCTTTCCTCTGGACCACGCTTTAAACCAAAACTTTTCTTCTTCTTGTGCCTCATTGCTAGTTTACTTGTTTAGGGTTTGAATAGTATCAGAAATCTCTTTTATCGACTTCTCACCCAGACCTTGAATTTTCTCTAACTGTTCGCTGGTCAATTCCTTGAGCTGGTTGACTGTAGTAATTCCGCTTTTCTGCAAAGCGTTGTAAGACCGTCTGGATAGGTTTAGGCCTAGCAAGGCTTCTGCTGCTTCTGTTGATTCAGGGGAGCTGTCCTCTACCATCTCGACAGAGTCAGAACTTTCCTTGGCTACCTTTTTTTCTATGACTTCTTCTTTTTGATCATTGTTCATCGAATCACCTTTCAAAAGCTGGAAATGAGACATTAGAATTTCAGCGCTCTGGTCCAATGCTTCTCGTCCGGTGATTGTTCCGTTGGTGGTAATAGTCATGGTTAACTTTTCGTAGTTAGTAATTTTTCCAACACGAACTGAAGTAACGCTGAAGTTTACGTTTTTAACGGGAGTATAGATTGAATCAATAGCGATCATTCCGATCTCAAGTTTTTCCTCTTCGCGCGTCTCTACCGGTACGTAACCGCGACCTTGCTTTACGACCATCTCTATCTCAAGCTCGGCGTTTTTACCATCCAAAGTAGCAATGTGCAAATCCGGGTTTGCGATTTCAATGTCCTGTTGTTTTTGGATATCCGCAGCAGTGACTTCTTTATCACCTTTAGCTTTAAGTGTAATTTTTATCGGTTCGGCAGAGTGAGAGCGAACAGCTAACTTTTTGATATTCAAAATAATATCAACTACGTCTTCTTTTACATTAGGGATGGTAGAAAATTCATGATCGACGCCCTTGATCTTAATTGAAGTTACCGCCGCCCCAGGAAGAGATGAAAGCAATACTCTTCGTAGTGCGTTACCCATCGTCACGCCATAGCCTGGATAGCAAGGTTCAATCACAAAGACCGACTCGGTCGGGTCTTCTTTGATGAATTTATAACTTTTTGGTAAAGGGATTTGATCCATATTTTTTAGTTTATTTGACTAGCGTGAATAAAGCTCGACGATAAGCTGAGTATTGATTTCTGAATCAATACTTTCCGGCGTCGGCAGACTTACTACCTTGCCGCTTAAATTTTTACCATCTAGCTGAAGCCAGTCGGGAGCTTTGTGCTTGGCCACGATGGCTTTTTGAATTTGCATATATTTTGTGGCCTTCTTCCCCTCACGAACCGCAACAGCGTCTCCCGCTTTGACCTGGTATGAAGGGATACTAACCTTTTTCCCGTTAACCTGAATAAAACCGTGTGACACGATCTGTCTGGCTTGCGGACGAGTCTGAGCAAAACCAAGTCTAAAAACAACATTATCTAGTCTAGCCTCAAGATATTGGATCAATTGAGCTCCGGTTTGACCTTTTCTTTTTGCAGCTTGCTCATAATACTTGCGGAACTGTTTTTCCATTAACCCGTATTGCCACTTCGCTTTCTGTTTTTCAAGCAGCTGAACACCATACTCAGAAGAGCGAGATCTTTTTTGCCCGTGCATTCCAGGCGGATAATTCCGCTTTGTTAAAATTTTGTCGTCTTTTGGAAAAAGACGAGCGCGAACTCTCCGGGATAGTCTTGATTTTGGTCCTGTGTGTCGTGCCATATTATACTCTTCTTGGTTTCTTCTTTCTCACTCCCCCATGAGGAACTGGGGTTAGATCTCGTATAGTTTTTACATTCATCCCGCTGCCCATCATTGCCCTGATCGCAGAATCTCTACCGGTTCCAATACCATTGACATAAATCTCCACCTCTTGCATTCCCATGTCCTTGATCTTCTTACCAATTTCTTCCATTGTCCTTTGAGCGGCATAAGGGGTGGATTTCTTAGACCCTTTAAAACCAATCATACCAGCGCTGCCCCAAGTCAAAACATCACCTGTTTCATTAGTGACTGTAATGATGGTGTTATTGTAAGTCGAGTGGATATAGATTCGTCCTTTTGGATTCTTCTTGGACTTTTTCTTACCGGTTTCCTTGATCGACTTGAGCTCGTCTCCTTGGAGAGTTTTTACCTTTTGTTCACCCATGTTCTATAAATTAGGTTTTTTCATTTGCTGATTTGCGACCACTAGAAACTGTTCTGCGGACATTCCCTCTACGAGTACGTGAATTGGTCTTCGTGCGCTGACCGCGTACTGGAAGACCTCTTGAATGTCGCATTCCTCGATAACTACCGATTTCCTTCATCAAACGAATATTCATCATCACTTCCTGCCTGAGCTGTCCTTCGAGCTTGTAGTTTTTCTCGATAAAAGTTCGTAGCTTATTTTCTTCCGCCTCGGACAAATCCTTCGTTCTCTTGTTGGGATCAATCCCGGTTGCTGCCAAAGCGATTTGCGCCCGTTTTAAACCTACTCCGTAAATATAAGGGAGTGCTGCTTCAATTCTTTTCTCTTTTGGGAGGGTTACTCCGCCAATTCTTGCCATAAATATTAACCTTGGCGCTGTTTATGTTTCGGATTGCTACAAATAATCCGAACAACGCCTTTTCTCTTGATTACTTTGCACTTTTCACACATTTTTTTAACTGATGCTCTGACTTTCATTTGATTATAGACGCTTGATTATCCGACCCCGAGTCAAATCATATGGGGTCATTTCTAAAGTAACTTTATCGCCTGGTAAAATCCTGATGTGGAACATCCGCATCTTACCCGAAATATAGCCCAAAACCGTTTGACCATTTTCCAAAAGTACACGAAACTGAGCACTTGGCAAGGCTTCTACAACCTTACCTTCGAGCTCAATTACATCCTTTTTTGCTGCAGGGCTGTCTTGATTACCCCGTCGTTGAGCTGATATAAATGGCTAAAATTACTTATAAAATGTAAATATTTTTGCAATGCGATAATAATAACAAACCGCAAGGCCGTTGTCAAACCCTAAGATACAAAAAGGTAACGTTTATTAATTAATTTTTTCAAAATTAAAGTTTTTACCGATAGGCATAAAATGATTGACAAAAACGAAATAATATTGTAGTATTTGATTTCCTTGCAGGAGGTAAAATGCTCAAGGAGATTAAGCTTTTTTGTCATCAGCTCTGGTTCTCTGCTAAGAACGGGCTGTTTGATAGTGTAGCTGAAAGCTTCAATCCTCACTACGACGCGCAAGAGCGATTGCGTTTAGAGGTCGCTCGCAAGGCAAGCGATCCAAATTGGTCAGACGATGACGTATGGGAAACCTTTCAAGAATATTGCCTGCGATATGACAAAAGGATACGATTAAACAGGACGAGACAGATCCTAAACATTATCCTTGAAGAACGTCCGGCTATTGCAGGCCGGTACCTCGACCGTCGACCAGACGCTCCAACCCGGCCCGGCAATATTGTTTAGGGCTTTTTTTATTCTTTGAATTAAATAGCTTTCTCTGTTTGTATTGTTCAGGCGACCAGTCTGCCTAGCCAAGTCGAGGCGAAAAATTTCTCTAAAACTTTTATCTAAAAGACAATCTCACCTATTCTCTACCACACTAGAGAGCTAGAGTTAACAGAAAATAGAGCAGACTAAATGTTGTTTTATTTCTTCTCAATAACCAATGTGCATTCGGTCAGGAAAGCGGCGATTGCGCCAACAGCAGCCAAGGTCGGAGCAATGACAGTACCTACTACCGCAGCATTTACGGGAATTACCATAATGACGTTACCGTCCTTGTTTTTGACAGTAATCTTGCGGGCATTCCCCTCTTCAATAAGTTTTTCGACCTTTTCTTTGAGGTCTTTGGCGGAAATTGTATATTCTTCCTGCTTTGTTTCAGACATATTCGTGTTTTATTACTGCTCCCCCCAATAATAGCCTTCGATCATAAATCGCACAATACTGGCCTGGCGTAATCGCTCTTTGCCGTGATCGGAATTCGATGATGACTTTCTTGTCTTTCTGTCTCAAAATTGCGTTTTGTGGTTTTTGACGATACCGAATCGATACCCGACAATTAAGTGGCAACCTGCCAGGGTTGGCAACCGCCCAGCTCAAACCGGTGACCTCAACAGCTCTAGCAAAAAGTTCTGAAGCTTTTGAGCCTGAGACGACAACCAGCTGATTCTTCTTTTTGAGTTTTCTTACTACATAGTACGGCACCGGACCCGAGATATTGAGCCCCTGCCTCTGCCCGATGGTGTAAAAAGACAAACCTTTGTGTAGACCCAGAATCTTCCCTTGTGTATCGACGATTTCTCCCGGAGTTTCACTGATACGGGCTTTGAGAAATTCTTCAAAATCAACCTCCCCGACGAAACAAATCCCCATACTCTCTTGTTTCTCAGCGGTCGGCAACCCTGAAGCCCGCGCTATTTTTCGAATTTCTGGTTTGGTATAGTTGCCAAGAGGAAACAAAGCTTTTTGAATCTGCGAGGGTTTCAGTCCGCACAGGAAATAAGTCTGGTCTTTGTTTGAATCCTTGGCCCTGACAATAACTTTTTGTTTTCCAGTCCTCAATTTTTTTTCTGTAATTTTAGCGTAGTGTCCGGTCGCAATAAAATCCGCTCCGTCAGATAGCGCTTTTTTTAAAAACAGTCCGAATTTGATCTCGTTGTTACAAACCACGTCTGGATTTGGAGTCAAAGCTTTCCTCTCTTTTTCAAAAAAGTCGTCAATAACTCTACGGTTGTATTCTTTTTCAAAATTGTAAACCTTCATAGGAATTTTCAAAATCCGGCAAACCTTTTTCACATCGGCCAAATCTCTCCTCCAAGGGCAGTACTCGGCAAACTTTCCGTCGAAACTTTCTTCCGAAAAATTTTTCATATAAACCCCCGTCACATCAAAACCCTGTCGCAGCAAGATTACCGCAGCAACTGAGGAATCTACCCCTCCTGACATGGCCAGGAAAACTTTTTTTGCTTTATTCTTTTTCATAAATTCAACTAACGATTATAGCAAAAAGCTCTACAAATGAAAAGACCAGCCTATGCTGGTCTTTTCACAATAACATACAGATTCCAATCATTTATTCACTTCTTGAAGTTATTTGTCTCTGGCTACCTGCTGTCACCAGCTCCAATTCAAGCTCGTGCTCTTCGTTTACCAAGACCATTTCCAGTTTGCAATACGGGCAGATGCCCGGACGCTCTCTATGATGGCCGCAAACCTCGCAAGTATACCAGTCATATGTGCGGGTCATACGACTCCCTCCTTAAGTCACTTCCAGTTTCCTGAAAGCGGACTTTTTTTGTTTCGACCTTTGGTTTCAACGGTCAAAATTCAAAACACTCTGCCTTTATTATTGCGCAGAGTGTTTTTGTCTGTCAAATTTTAAAACCTTATTTTTTGCTTTTGCTTGTTTTCCGGGGGTTTATCATCATCTCCTGGTTTTTCGTCAACAGCTTTTTTCCCTTGTTCATCCAAAACCTTATCCCAAATATCATTTGATTTATGGTTCGGTTTAGCTTTTTCTTGCTTAAGGTCTTTCTGATTATTCTCTTCTAGTTCCGGGTGGCGAAATCGCACATCATCTTCGGTCAAACCAGATCCTTTTGACTCCTCCAAAGCCTGCTGTTGATAGAAATCCTGCCCCATCCACCGAGTAATCTTGTCTTCAACTGAAGATCTTAAACTACCATATCTTTCGTTGGATACTTTTATAACTTTTTCCATGTTTCCTGTGGGGTGAGAGACTGGAGGTAAGGTAGACGCTGAAAAAGGATTTGACGTCACCCCGTCTATCATGAGTTTAATGTAGACCTGGTACTTTGGCAGATTGATCAGGTCGTTGATGGTAAAAACAGGTTCAAAATCTTTCTCCATAAATTCTGCATCAGTTGCTCCTACACGGAAAACTATCATGGTACCTACGTTTCCGAATACCGCGTCCCGGACTTTAGTATTTTGTTCGAAAACCAATTGTCCGATGTACTGGTGAGCGATAGTCAGGTTAAGCCGGTATTTGCGCGCCTCAGAAAGTATCGTCGCAAAAGATTCCGTAGCAAAATTTTGAAACTCGTCGACATATAGATAAAAATCTTTTCTTTCTTCCTCTTCTATATCCACGCGTGACATCGCTGCCAGCTGTAGCCTAGTAATAAGCATTGCTCCCAGCAAAGCAGAGTTGTCTTCCCCTACCTCACCTTTTGAAAGATTTACTAGCAATATCTTCTTTTGATCCATAATACTGCGTAAATCCAGAGCAGTCTTTGTTTGACCAACAATATTTCTAGTTACAGATGAAGAAAGGAATTGCCCGACCTTGTTCTGAATCGGGGCAATCGCTTCGTTGCGGAATTTGTCATTGTAGTTGGCATACTCGTTGATCCAAAAAGATTTAACCATCGGATCTTTGACGTTACTGACGATTTTCTTCCGGTATTGCTTATCGACGAGCATTCGGGAAATCCCAAGCATGGTATTACCCGGAGAGTCGAGAAGCGCCAAAATAGTGTTACCGAGAATGTATTCCATTCTAGCAGACCATACGCCTGCCCAAATCTTTGTAAACACACCCATCAACCCGGAGGCAACGAGATGTTTGTAACGTGGGTCAACATTTTCCAAAACGTTGAAAGCTATCGGATGGTCGAGGTCGGCAGGATTAAAATAAACCACATCGTTGACTCGATGGTTTGGAATATTGTCGAGAATTTTTTTTACCATATCGCCGTGAGGGTCGACAAAACAAACTCCTTCGCCGTTGTAGATATCCTGAATGACCATATTTTCCAGCAGAGTCGTTTTTCCCATACCAGTTTTTCCGACGATATAAACATGACGCCTCCGGTCATCACGTTTGATGCCAAAAGGTGTCTCTTTGTTCCGAAAACTGGTTTTTCCTAAGAGAGTAATAGAATTTTCCATTTTATTTCAAAGTTGGTAGGTTAAGCGGAGCTTCTGACTTTTTGATTTCTGTCTTAGTCAGCTGCGGTGTCTTCACGTTGATTATCGGGAAGTGAAAGATTGTGGCCAGCTCCTCAATATTAAATATAAAGGGTTTGCGGCCAAAACTAAACTTCCTGTGTTTATAGAAACGAACAATTTTTTTCTTCCTGATTTTTACAAAATAATCAATAAAAGGTTTTTCCAGAGATGGAAAATATCTCGGGTTAATACCGGTCCAAGTCTTTTTCGTATCCGGTCGAATACCGTTGAGAGTGGAATCAGTAAATTGCTTGAACGCTCCGATCAGAACGCCTTTTACCTCTCCGCGGAATTTTTCTTTTGGGGCCAAATACATAGCCCGAATCTTTGTCTCGTAACCAATTTTGGAAATATTGGACTCAATAGCGGTAATCACGTCTTTTTCTCCCGGAGATAAGTGCATCATTTTACTCGGCGGCTCATACTCTTGGACGCTGGGGCTTGCCTCTGCTTCCCCGACCCCTGCCGCGCTTGAAATAATCCCGGTCAGCCCGCCAAGTACACCTGAAACCACCTCACCCAAAAAACTAGGTTTTGAGGATTCTTTTCTCTCACCTTTTAACTCTTTTATAAGATCTCGAGCCTTGTCTTTCCATTTGTCATCGACTGGCCTGATCATGATCTGAATCCCCAACATCTCATAAGGTTTGATCCCGGACAACGCTTCGAGCACGCCTGCTAGTGGATCAACAATAATCTGTGAGGCTTGGTGCTCAAAATACTTGTAAGTGCGTATAGGGTAAGCATCTTCCTTGACCAACGTGAATTCTGAGCCCCAAACATCGTAATAAGAATTGTCGGGATTATACTGGGGAACATTTCTCATATAGTCTTCGACTGGCTTGATTTCCGCGTCAGGATACTGTGCGTAGACAGCTGCTTCCAAAAGGTCACGATATTTATCCGGAAGGTAAGCTAAATATTTAACCTGCCCGCCAAAACTCACGATCTCCAAACTAATCCACATCACTACTTTTCCTATGAAGGTCTTCTCACCAAAAGAGTGTCCTTCGTGAATCGAGTGCAATTGGGCAAAAATTTGTTCTGCAGCCAGAAACGTCTGTTCGTTTTCTTTCGGGATGTCAATAGAAAGGGTAATCCAGTTAAACTTGTTTAAATATACATTTTGATTGTAATTGATGAAAATCTGCCAAAGAAGGTAAAGACCTGTTATCAATAAAACAAGCCACCCACCTTTGTTGTAAAGGTAGGCGATTGATTGAAATAGCAAACTGAAAGTAGAAAAAATGTCCATTTATTTTGGTTTCAGGGAAAGAAACTTAATCAGCTAAGGTATACTTGCTCTTACCGACTTTCTTAAACATTGTTTTGTTGGCAAGACCGACTAAAATCGTGTTTCTTTTTACAATACGTCTCTTTAAAACTTCTTCAATAATTTTGTTACGCTCCATCGGTTCACTAGATTGAGCTAAAACTTCTTTGATTACGTCGGAAACAACGCCTTTCTTGTATCCCCATTCGGTCAGAGCATAAATTCCCCTACCGACTAGTACAAAGCGAGGGTCCATGATCAGTTCATTGTGGACTGTTTCTTTGTAAGCGGTACGATTATCAAACTTATGCTGGTTAATCAATTCAGTAATCTTGGTGTAATGCTCTGGTTTACCAAGATTTTGTAAAACTAAATAAGCTTTGTCTCCAACATCTTTCGGCTGAATAGCTCTCCAGTGGGACAGACCGTAATGGCCAAAAGGGTTAGATTCAATCTTCTTGGTAATTTTTACCAAGTTTTCGATAACTTTATCGGTAAAAAATTTCTGATTGCTTTGGTATAACTCGGTTTTCTTGAAGGCGGAAACGAGATCGTCGAGACTGACTGGTTTTTTGTTCTCTTCTAAAATAAACTTCAATTCTTTGTGGAAATCATCTAATCTCCTGAACTCAAAACCTGTGATATGCCAAGCTGGATGCATGTCCTTTGACTCTTTAGCGTAATGCAGTTCATCGTACAGCTCAAGCATCAAAATCAAAGCATTTCGTTTGCGACTGTCTTTATCACCGATAAGCAAATGGTCGATGAGGTCCTGTTCGGCAAATGCACCACCATGGTCCTCAATAGTCTTTTTGACTACTCCCATAGCTTTGCCAAATTTCGCGTCAGACAACTGTTTACGGAGTAAATCGAGACTATCTTTCTCTACTTGGCGGACACGTTCGCGCGTTAGGTTCAATTTTTTACCAATGGCCTCCAAGGTATGAGATTCAGTATCACCCAAGCCATAGCGAAGTGACAAAATCTCACGTTCTCGGTCTTTCAGCAGGCCCAAAAACTCCGAAACAAGTTTGTCCGGGTTAAAATCAGCAAGCGCCTGTGTGTATTCAGACTCTAAAATGGTATCAAGAATACCACCTGACTTATCGTTTGAATTTGTATCGCCGTTTTGTGGCATAATTAAGGCAAAAATCAGCTAAATTCATAATTTCAAACCAAGTATAGCATAAAATATTTTATTTGTCAAACATTCAAATAAAATAGTCTGAGTTATACCCAGACTATTTTACTGGCTAAGATGTGATTTTACTAACTGACCTTGAATAACTACTCTTCCTTGGACCAAGACAAAAGTAACGGACTAGCAATAAAGATCGAAGAGTAGGTTCCTACGGTAATCCCGATGATCATGGCAAGTACAAAATGACTTATAGATTCCCCACCGAAGAAAATCAAAGCCAAAAGAACAAACAGCAGGGTAAAAGAAGTGTTCAAAGATCTGGTCATAGTCTGAATCACGCTTTTGTCGATGACTTCAGACAAATGAACTCCTTTTTCCTTCTCCATGTTTTCTCGTAAGCGGTCAAAAACAACTATAGTATCATTCACTGAAAAACCTAAAGTGGTTAGAATCGCGGTGATGAACATGGTGTCGATTTCCAAACTTTGGATGCGTCCTAAAACTGAAAATACCCCTAACAAAATTACTATATCGTGAATCAATGCTGCGATTGCCGCCCAACTCAAGCGCCACGAGCTGATTACCTTGTTTGATTTTCTCTGCCCGATGTTGCGAAAAGCATAAGCAACGAACAGCAGTATTCCCAAAATAACGATCAAGGTCTGCCATTTTGCCTTCCGCGCCAACTCTTGTCCGATTACCGGTCCGATAAAGTCAGACTGTATTTCTTCGAAATTACCAATCTGGTCTCTAATGCCTGCATAAATCGCATCTCGTTCTTCTTGAGTATCTATAGACTCGGTTTTGATAATAAGCACGTTTTGGTCCGATGGCTGCACAGTGACATCAGAAAGACCTAAACTCTGTAGAACCTCTGCGGCTCTGGTATTGGTAACAGGCTGTTCAAATTTCAACTCGAAAATACTACCACCGGTAAAATCAATTCCCGGTTTCAAACCGAATATGATCAAAGACAGAACACTGGCCAGAAAAAGAGTTCCGGAGAGGATATAATATTTTTTGTAATGTTTGGAAATACTAAACATTGTGGTCTGGTTTTACTCCAAAAGTTTCCGGCTTGTTGAAAGATTTGTTCAAGGTCAAAACCATCAGTAGTGATCTAGTCACTGTAATAGCGGTAAACATAGATACAAGAATACCAACACCTAGGGTAATGGCGAACCCGCGAACAAAACTAGCACCGGTAATCAAAACGGCCGCGGTAATCAAGCTCGAGAGGTTAGAATCACGAATAGATGGCCAAGCTCGCTTGAACCCTTCTTCGACAGAGGTCAAAAACTCTTTACCTCGGCGCAATTCTTCTTTCGTTCTTTCAAAAATCAAAATATTGGCATCTATTGCAACACCGATCGACAATATAAATCCGGCGATGCTGGCTGTGGTCAAAGTAATATTCAGCAATTGGAAGATAGAAAGCGAGATACTGACATAGATAAGCAGTGCTAAAGCTGCGATCAATCCCGGCAATCGGTAATAAGCCATCATGAAAAGAGCAACCGCCAAAAGTCCGATCACGCCAGCGGATAAACTCTTTGCAACGGAAATCTTACCGAGTGTCGGTCCGATATTCCTCTGTGACAGCAGCTCTATCGGGACCGGCAACGCTCCTGAGTTCAGCCTGGTTGCCTCTTCTCTTGCTTGCTCGATCGAGTAAGATCCGGTGATCACCGCTCGACCATCTGTTATCACGCTTTGAACAAAGGGGGCTACTACCAATTCCCCATCGAGGAAGATAGCTACCCTACGACCGAGATTCCTCTCAGTAACATCTTTGAACAGATCAGCGCCTTCGCTGTTGAAATACAGTGAGATTTGCGGCTCGTTCACTCCCGAGGTTTGCGAGCTAAATGTCACTTCAGCTCTTTGCAAATACGCTCCGGTTAACTTTGTAGGTTTAAAAATCGAATATGGATCTACCCCTTCCAAAGCATTCGGGTCTTCTGGCAATTGAAAATCAGGATCTTCTTCGCGAAATTCCAAAAGTGGAGTTTGTCCAATGAGATTGACTGCCTGTTCGATTTCGGTGACTCCAGGAAGCTCTACTATTAGACGGTCTTCGCCGGAAATTCGGATCGATGGCTCTGAAACACCAAAAGTATTTACGCGCCTCTCAACAACATCGCGAACACCCGCCATAGCATCTTCTCTGTCCTCTGGAGCAACCCTATCAAGTTTGCCCTGATAAGTCAGCGCAGTACCGCCCTGCAAATCCAAACCGAGCTTGTAGTCGAGGCCGCCGAACATACCAAAACTTCCTGGCCAGGCCAGAACGACGGAAAGAGCCGCTAAAACAATTATTGATATGAATGCGGATATAATCTGCGATTTTGACATAGGGACAGTATACCAAAGTTAAAACAAGTATCAAGACCCACGAATTTACAATCACGCTAGATAATTTTACAATGAAATTGCAAGGAGGGACCATGGTCACTCAGAGAAATCGCCGAAGAATGAGGAAAAGAATCCTCGAAAACATGCGCTTCAGAAAACTTCTTCTCCAATGGAAAAAGTTCCTGCGAGAGGATGAATTGCTTCTAAATCAGTGGAGGCAGCTTATCAAAATAGCATTGATGCTACGCCTCGCTGGTATTGAGCTGGAGTTCTATACCGATGACTAGTTTACCGAAAGCAACCAGACTGCCTTCGGTTTTTTTATTTCATGCCTATATAACCCACCATCACTTCTGGACGGACGGGTTTATCGCGCCTGTAAGAAAAATATTTATCAGGTAGGCAAGAGGTGCATTCCCCGCAGTCCTCGATATTTTCCAGTTTTATACCCGAAGCTAACAGTTTTGTTTTGATAATTTCCGGTAAATCCACAAACACATTATCACTACGATTTAGAATTTGTTCTGGATAATTACTGAAAAGTCCCACATCCTCCCGACTGATTTCAAAGTGGCAATTTCGTATTCCGCGCCCGATGCCAACGAGAACGTCTGCCGGGTTGCTTTGGAAATTGTTTCCAAAAGCTGATACGGAGTTTTCAACAATACCAGAAAGCAACCCTCTCCAGCCGACGTGTGCAATCCCGATAGCATTTTTGACCGGGTCAAAAAAATAGAGCAAGAAACAATCCGCTCCAGTCGCAGATAGAAAAAGATTTTTTTCATCGCTTATCAGACCATCACAAGACACAATCATTTTCCCCGCGTCACTCTTCCCCACCAATCTGACCTTGTTTCCATGCTCGAGATCAGCGGTAACTACTTTTTGGGGATCAAGATTTTTTTGATTGAAAAATTTATTTCGATTTTCCGTTTCTGTATGCCTACTCATAGACCCGTCCTGTCGAGAGGAAAAGCCGTATATCAATTCGGAATAATTTTTAAATATACTAAACTTCATTTGATACGGTTTACGAAATTGCTATAATGTACAATTCTAAGGAGGATCGCATGGAGTCTGTTATGAAAGTTTTAGCCATGATCGTTGTCTGGGCCTGCCCTTTGGCTTTTCTTTATCTTGCACACCACTTCGGGATGTTGAACTCCGACGGCTGGTTGCCGTATTTGTGGTCTGCTGCGTCCTGACCCTCGCAGTGCTTGATATGTTCTAACTCCGCTTTGCTATAAGCGGTTTTTTTATTTAAATTTTTTTAATTATCAACTTTACAGAAACTATATATTGTCTTTGCTCGCATCTGTCGATATCTCCTCTCCGGCTTTGACATCTCTTAACGCAATATCTTGTTGTTTTTCTAAATCCTGGTAAGTATTAGGGTCATCGGAGTGATTGACATACCGTTCCGGCTCCGGATACAGATATACCTGCCCCCAATGAGTATGAGTAAATTCCTTTTCGCTTTCTGGTAATTTCTCGTATTCTTCTTCCGTGAGCGGTTTCAGGTTGTACTGGATTACCACCTCGCCTTTTTGAAAATCCTTGTCAGCGAAGATGCCTTTCCCGTTAGAGAACTGCTTAATATTTGACTTTCTAATGACCACATTCCCCATAGAATCTCCCGACCTGCATGACCTTATTTACTCATCAGCTTTTGATGCTCCTCTGTATTGAGCATGCCGCACTTTTTGTACTTCTTCCCCGAACCGCAAGGGCATGGGTCGTTGCGGCCAATTTTTGTTGCTGATTTTGCCGACGACTCTATTGGTCGTCCTTGCGACATTTGATCATAGGCTGTTTGTTTGGGAGTATTGGTTCGCAGTTCTACTTTGTAAATCGTATAGACTACTCCCCGATCGATTTCTGAAAGCAATTTTTCAAATTGTGTAAGTCCTTCACGCTTGTACTCGACCAGAGGATCTTTCTGCGCGTACCCGCGCAGCCTCACGCTCTGACGAACGTGTTCCATAGTATCTAGGTGCTCAACCCAGAGCGAGTCAATAGACTGCAATGTGACAATTTTTTCAATTTGTCTCATAACCGGAACTGTCAGATGCTCCTCTTTTTGCTCGTAAGTTTTTTCTGCTAAAGAGATGAAATGATTTTCGAGCTCTTCTGTGGTCTTGAATTTCTGTGCTTCATTGCGGTCAAAAGGAAAAATCGTAAACATCGTCTCGTAGATTTCCTTCATATTCCACTCATCAGAAGAACCTTGAGTGTACATCGCCACGACGTTTCGGATTTCTTGGCGCACTTTTTCGAGAATCTCGTCTTTGAGGTTTGCTTCCGGCTGCAAGATACGATTGCGGATGCGGTAAATTACTTCGCGGTGTTTGTTCATCACGTCATCGTACTCCAGGACGTGCTTTCGAGTATCGAAGTTCAGCCCTTCGATTTTTTTCTGAGCAGACTCGATGACCCTGCTCACCATCGAATGCTCGATCGGCATATCCTCGGGAAGTCCCAGAGTGTTCATGATATTCTGCACGCGCTCACCGCCAAACAAGCGGATCAGATCGTCCTCGAGCGACACATAAAACTGTGTCGAACCCGGATCGCCTTGGCGTCCGCTGCGTCCTCGCAACTGGTTATCAATGCGCCTTGACTCGTGTCTCTCGGTACCCAGCACGTGTAGCCCGCCCAAAGATTTCACTCGTTCATAACTTTGCTGGTCAAAAGGCGCTCCACCGAGCAGAATATCTACTCCGCGGCCGGCGATGTTGGTCGCCAGGGTGACCGCTTTTTCTCGACCGGCCTGGGCAATAATTTTTGCTTCGTTTTCGTGGTTTTTTGCATTTAAAACTTCATGCGGCACTCCAGCCCGGGCAAGGAGCGCAGAAATCATTTCATTTTTTTCTATAGAAATCGTTCCGATTAACACAGGCTGACCGTGGTCGTACTTGCTCTTCACCTCTTTCACTATCGCCTCGTATTTACCTTTTTCAGACTTGAAGACCGCGTCAGGTTGGTCAATTCTGGCAATCGGATTGTTAGTCGGCACCACGACAACATCCAGACTATAAATTTTCCGAAATTCCTCTTCTTCGGTCTTTGCAGTACCGGTCATCCCGGCGAGCTTGGCGTAGAGCCTAAAATAATTTTGGAAAGTAATCGACGCCAACGTCTTTGACTCTCTCTGCACAGCGACGCCTTCTTTGGCCTCGATAGCTTGATGCAGGCCTTCTGAATAACGACGGCCCGGAAGCATACGTCCGGTAAACTCATCGACGATGACTATTTCTCCTTCACGAACGACGTAATCACGGTCTCTTTTGAACAAAGTTTTGGCACGCAGCGCCTGCTCGAGATGGTGTACGGTGATAATGCCTTTGTCGACATAGATGTTCTCCACGCCTAGCATTTTCTCAAGCTTGGCAATACCCTCTTCTGTCAGAGCGGCTGATTTCTTCTTTTCATCGATATTGTAATCAGTCGTCTCGTCAAGCTTCTCGACATATTTGGCAAATTCAAAATATTTTTCCGTAGACTCGCTGTCAGGAGCGGAGATGATCAGCGGAGTACGAGCTTCGTCAATCAAAATGGAGTCAACTTCGTCGACGATCGCGTAGTTGAGGAAACGCTGCGACTTCTGCTGCAGGCTGTTGGCCATGTTGTCTCGCAAATAATCGAAACCAAACTCGTTGTTGGTTCCGTAGGTAATATCACACGCATAAGCCTCTTTTCGCGAGCAAGGTTGGAGATTTTTTACATCCAAGACCACACGTTGCATTTTCGGCAACGTTCCGTCAGTCGGCATTACTTCTTCGGTTTCTTTTTCAAATCGGAAAGAGTTGGCGTGCTGAATCACGCCAACACTCAAACCAAGATAGTCATAAACCTGGCCCATCCATGAAGCGTCGCGACGAGAAAGGTAGTCGTTGACAGTGACTACGTGAACGCCTTTGCCCGACAGCGCATTCAGGTAAACTGCAAGAGTTGCTGACAATGTCTTACCTTCTCCTGTTTTCATTTCGGCGATGCGGCCCTGATGAAGTGCGGTGGCACCGATTATTTGCACGTCGAAATGCCTTTGGCTCAGCGCGCGTTTACCAGCTTCACGTACCGCAGCAAAAGCTTCCGGCAAAATCCCGTCCAGATATTTATTCAAAGCCCTGTGAGCATTGCGCCTGCTCTCTTCATTCCCGGATTCTAGGTCTTTGTAAAAATCAGAAGACTCAATTTCCTTGCGCCACCCCAACGTCAACGCACGCAGGTCATCTTGAGATTTCTTTTCAAATCCAGCTTCCAGACCGTTAACTTTCTCCGCAAAAGGTTTCAATTCGGCCACCGGATCACTTTCGAATAATTTGCTAAAAAATGACATAAAAATCAGTAGAGTACTTCTTTACAGTACACGAAGTATACCTGATTTCGGGTTTATTGACAAAGCTTTACTGTTCTGGGAAAATTAGTTAATTCAAGGAGGGAAAAATGAAGCAAGAAGCAAAGAAGCCCTCGAGCGTCACTATTCCGGTGCATAACGAGGCGAAAGATCGTGGATATACATATTGCCCAAATTGCCGGCTAGGAGTATTCCATTTTTGGAAACACTGTCCTTGCTGCGGGGAGGTGAACGAATACTTTTCACCTAAATATGAGCCAATCCAGCTCCTCTATGTAAGCGAAGATTGCAAGGAGGGGCATCTAAATATGCTCCACGAGCTTCGCGGCCCCGTACCAACTCAGGTAGAAGACCTAAAAAGAGATGCTCGCCTGATTTACTGCCCAAACTGCGCCCTACTACTCACCCCAGTGAACTGAGGGTGTTTTTTTGACTTAAAATTTAATAAATGAGAGAATGCGAGCCAAAGGGAGGAAAATAGAATGGACGTAGAAACTGTTGAAGGATTCTCGGATATAGTGGTAGTAACTAGAAAACCAACGAAGTCGAAATTTGCCTGCCGCAATTGCGAAGCTCTGCTTCCTCGCTCTTTTCAGTATTGCGGTCATTGTGGTGCAGAGAACTCAAATTTCGACGTATCCAATGACTCCATGATTCCTCATTTCTTCGCAGAAAGCTTCTGTCTGCAAGGACACCCGAAAGGAGAATTTCTATCAAGCGGGTACCTGGTCCAGATGAATGTTTGGAATACAAACTTTTGCCCCCATTGCGGACAAGACTTGCACCCAGTTCGTATCCAGTAACCTCTAGAACCCTCGGGTTCTTTTTTTGACTCTGGTTTGTAAAAATGAGAGAATGCGTCCGAAAGGAGGATACAAATGGGCCGTAACTACATACTCGTTGCCTGCGGACAAATTCCCGCTGTCTATGCAAATACTTGCCAGTGTGGCGCCTCAGTAAGTATTGGCTGTAATTTCTGTCCGCGCTGCGGAAGTAAGTTCGCCTCAGAGCACGAAAGAAATCCGGACGAAAGACTGTCAGCAGCCATGGATTGCGAACAAAGCCACGAAGGCTTTTATAACGCACGAGACGCAGCCGTTCATCTTAGCTACAAACACGTTATTTTTTGCCCTGGGTGCGGTGAATACGTTGGTAAAACAGACTCACCCTAACGCGAACTGCGTCTAAAACCAGCCGTCACAGCATCAGCTTCCGTAGCAAAACACTCTTCCGCGTCCGTGCGGTCATAGAAGGCCCCACCGGGAACATGGTAAATCTTTCCAGAGGAACCTATGTTTCCTTTTATTTTGCCCCCGCACTGACCGTCAACCGGCGTCAAAACCTCGCTGCTATTTGAGTTTATCGTTTGTGCTCCCTGTATATTCGGGTTAGAATTGAAATTAGAGGAATTACCAAGCTCCAAAACCTCCAAATTATGATTGGCTTTCGGGAATTTGCTGATACGACCGAGTCCAAATGCGAGCACGGCTACGAGGATGTAACCGACGATCAAAGCTAATTTCTCTTGATTTTTTGTATCTTTGAACCATTGATTCATAGCAGTTTAATCATAGGAGGAATTTTTATAAAAGTAAATTTATGAAATTAGCCTTTCATTTGGGTAGAGTCTACACATTATCACTAGCGGAAATCCTGTCTGTCTTAGACAGGCGCGGGGTTAAATATGAGGTCGTCGAGCTTTTCACGGAAATTCTTTTACTCGAAGTGGATGAAGAGATTGATGTTCCAAGTTTGCAAAAACGCCTCGGCGGCACAGTAAAAATTATGGAGGTTCGAGATGAGGTTAAAAGGAAAAAGTCTACTGACTATCTTAATTTCACGCTAAAAGAGTATTTTAATTCGCAAATTTTAAAAAATAAATTTTTACGCGGGTACACTGGAAAAATTCAATTCGGCGTCAGTCTGTACCCGCTCTATGAGCGAGCCAATCTGCGCGGACAAGTCAAAAGAGTTGGTATGGATATCAAAAAACTCTTGCAAGACGCAGGAGTATCCTGCCGCTTGGTACAGCCAGAAGGATTTGCCACTTCCCTACCGTCCGTTGCTGTAACGAATAATCACTTACTGGAAAAGGGAGCGGAAATTGACCTCTTGGTAGCAGAGAAGAAAATATATATAGCCAATACCCTAACAGTGCAAGATTTTGCCGATTATGGCAGGAGAGACTACCAGCGCCCTTCACGCGACTCACGAATCGGCATGTTACCACCGAAGGTTGCACAAATTATGATCAACTTGGCAAAGTATACACCTGAAGAAAGAATGAAAGGGGCCTACATTCTAGACCCTTTTTGCGGTTCCGGCACGGTACTGCAAGAAGCCATGCTGATCGGTTTCAAGGTCCTCGGCTCTGACATCCTCAAGGAAGCGGTCGACGCTACGGAAAGCAACCTTAATTGGTTCCGTAACCGTTACAAGCTCCCGCCGGGTAAATTCAAAGTCGAACAAAGCGATGTTGGACAGATGAGCGAGCATTTCCAAGGCCTGGAAATAGTCTCTGTAATTACCGAAGGAACTCTCGGCCCGGCATACTCGGAACTCCCAAAAGATAAAGAGATTAGGGAAAACTTCGAAAAACTAGGGAAAGTTTACGTCAACGCTTTCAAGGAAATCAAAAAGATCCTCAAACCTGGTCGCACCGTCGTTACCGCTCTTCCTGCTTATAAAACAGCAAAAGGTTACATTTCATTCCCAGCTGTTGACAAAATCCTAGAACTTGGGTATCTTATTGAAGCACCTGTTCCAGAGGAAATGCTTAAAAAATATAGTTTCCTCAAGGTAACACCCAGAAACTCTATCATATATGATAGAAAGGACCAGGTCGTTGTAAGAGAAATTATCACTTTTAGATTAAAATAGTATGGCACATAAGGCAGCAGGTTCGTCTACACAACTTGGCCGCGATTCGCAGCCAAAGTACCTAGGGGTAAAACTCTTTGGCGGACAGAAGGTTAATAGCGGACAAATCATTGTCAGACAGCGTGGCACAAAATATGTTCCTGGAAAAAATGTCAGACGCGGTAACGATGACACTCTGTACGCAGCCAAAGATGGAGTAGTCGCATTCAAGAAAAAAATGAAGACCTCCTTTACAGGAAACCTCAAGCGAAAAACTTACGTAGAAGTGAACTAAAAAAAGAACCTCGACACCGAGGTTCTTTTTTATACTCCAATCACGCGATTGGAGTCTTTTAGTCTAAAGCTATTTACCTTTATGCTTTTTCGCCGCCGCCATGAAACCGTAAAACATAGGGTGCGGTCGCATGGGTCGAGATTTGAATTCAGGATGAAATTGCGAAGCCATAAAGAAAGGGTGGTCGGGTAATTCAATGATCTCCACCAGCTTGCCGTCCGGAGTCGTACCGGAGATAACTAAACCAGCTTTTTCAAGTTTCTCGCGATATTTGTTGTTGAACTCATAGCGATGGCGGTGACGCTCAGCAATTTTATTTTTTCCTTTCATGTCGTAGTCAATCGAGTTGAAGAGCTTCTCCGCTTTTGTACCCGGCTTTAGCACACAGTCCCATGCACCCAGGCGCATTGAGGCGCCATAATCTCTTTTTAAAAGTTTTTTCTCCTGGTCTGGCATGATGTGAATGATTGGGTGAGGAGACTTGGCGTCAACTTCGGTAGTATTGGCCCCTTTTAGTCGCCCGACATGGCGGGCAAATTCAATGCTCGCCAGTTGCATACCGTAACATAAACCAAGATAAGGAATTTTTTTGGTACGCGCGTATTGAATACTATCGATAATTCCCTCCACTCCTCGCGACCCAAAACCACCTGGAACTACAATCCCATCGAAACCTTTGAGTACTTTTTCTACACCGTCCTTTTCGACAGTGGCACTAGAAATCCACGACAAATTCGCCTTGACACCATTGGCCCAGGAAGCGTGCTTTATGGCCTCAACTACGGAAATATATACATCAGCTAGTTTAAAATTACCGGTCTCAAAATATTTTCCAACGACTGCTATATTTACTTCTTTCTTGATCCTGCCCATTTGAGATAGGAGTTTCTTCCACTGCCGCATATCCTGCTTTCCTTTTGGCAAGCTGAACTTCTCCAAAATTTTATCGGTGAGTTTCTGTTGTTCGAAAACAATCGGAACTCTGTAAATCGTATCGACGTTTGGCGCAGAAATAATATTTGGAGCGGGGATGCTGGTAATCCAGGCCAAGGTAGACTTACGACGATCATCGAGCGGCTTTTCAGCTCTGCAAATCAGGAAGTCAGGCTGAATACCGCTACCGTTGAGAATGCGAACAGAAGTCTGGACAGGTTTGGATTTCATTTCACCAACGCTGGGCGGAGTCGGCAGATATCCCACATGGACGTGCAGAACATCTCGCCCGTCACGGTATTTCATAATACGGTTTGCTTCCATGTAAAGGACGTTCTGGTACTCCCCGACTGTGCCGCCGATTTCAGCAATTACGAAATCAGCCTTACGCTCCTGAGCAGCTTTTTCCAAGCGTGAAATAATCTCTTCCGGCACATGAGGCACAATCTCGACATCTTCGCCACCGTACTCGAAATTTCGTTCTTTCTGAATAACTTTCAAATAAATCTGCCCGTTGGTCACGAAATTCGAACTCGACAGATCAGCGTTCATAAATCTCTCATAGTTACCGAGGTCTTGGTCTGTTTCAATACCATCATCGGTAACAAAAACTTCTCCGTGTTCCTGAGGCCTGATCGTTCCGGCATCGTAATTGAGATACATATCCATTTTTACCGGAGCAGCCTTATAACCACGGGACTCCAAAAGCGCCGCAATAGAAGCGGCGGTGACACCTTTCCCTACGCTGGAGATGACACCGCCGGAGATAAAGATAAATTTGGTTTTGAGTTTCTTAGCCTTTCTCGGCTTTACGTGGTAGGACATTAATTTATTGTTCTTTTTCTACAATAACTTGAAATTCCACCGACTCCCCCTTTTCGGCGAATCTTACCGAAAATGAGCCTAATGAATGAATCGGCTCCTTTAGTTTTATATTAGATAAATTGGCAGGAATTTGCAACTCTCGCCTGATCCCCTCGGCAATCTCTCCCTCCCTGACGGCAGAATAGAGGCTGCCTGACTCAGCGGCAGTTTTTTTCAAACACAGACTAAATCCTTTTAGCTTGCCGAGAAGTTTTTTTTGCAGCTTTGCTTCTGTCTCCTTCTGCCTGACTTTTTGTTTTAACTCCTTGCGAGTTTCGTCGGCAAGCTTGGAATTTTCCTGTACGCCTAAATTCTTTTTTATCAAAAAATTACGGGCGAACCCGTCATTGACATCAACAACCTCACCTTTGCGACCGAGGCTTTTTACATCTTGTAACAAATAAACTTTCATAACTAAATCTGTAAGTATTTCTTGATAGCCAGGATACTAGAAAGCGTTCCTAGCGCAATTCCGACCAGTAGCTGGATCACGGAAAGTTTTAGAATATTTGCCAACGAAGACATGTCGGAAAGAGAAAATCCAAAAAAGACCTGTAATTTGGGGACCGCAAAAGTTATCGCCGGGTATAGCACAACTGAAGCGATAATAGCGGCCAGTAATCCATAAATCAAACCCTCTACCAGGAACGGTCCGCGAATATAGCTATTTGATGCTCCAACCAAACGCATAATTTCAATTTCTTCTCTTCGGCTAAAGATGGTTAAACGCAAAGTATTGAACATGACCAGTATAGCCACTGCTCCGAAAATGACAGTGAGCAAAATTCCAAAATTTTGAATTCCGCCCGTGACTCGCTTGAGAGTGTCGATAAGGTTACGGTTATCTTCGTAATTTATTTTTGCAATAAGCGGCTCAAAACGTGATCGCTGAAGTTTTTGAAAAATAATCGGATACTGATCTAGATTGTGCGCAATTATTACCAAGGACGGTTGCAACGGATTTTCTTCGAGCTCTTCCAAGGATTTTGTAACTAGGTCATCTCCTTCGTGTTTTGCTTTGAAATCTGCCAGCGCTTCTTCTGCTGTAATCAGTCGAACGGCCTTGATTTCCTCGATCGATTCGAACTCTGCTTTTACCTCTTCAAGCTTCGCCTGTTCTATCCCCTGGTCGAAAAACACACTTATATCAACCCTGTCTTGCAAGTTAGCAGCTGAGCGCTCGGCAAGTGAATTTATGACCAGAAGAGTACTTAAAACAAGCAAAGTAATTACCATCACGCTAATAGCTGACAAAGTTAGCCAGCGATTACGCCATAATCCGAGATAGCCGTACTTCAATATTCGTTTAAAATTTGTTGATGCTGGCATATTAGCTAAGCTTATACTTACCTTTCTCTTGATCACGTACAATAGTTCCGCCCTCCAAGGTGATCACACGTTTTTTGATCTTGTTTACAATGTCGGAAGCGTGAGTAGCAAGAAGTATCGTGGTGCCGAATTCATTGATTTTCAAAAGCAGTTGTATTATCTCCCAGGCATTCACGTCGTCGAGGTTACCGGTAGGCTCGTCTGCGATCAGGAGAACTGGTTTGTGAGCCAGAGCGCGCGCGATAGCCACGCGCTGCCTCTCTCCTCCGGACAACTCGCTAGGAAACGAACTCATTTTTTCGCGTAGTCCAACGAGATCAAGTATCTTGGGCACATCACGGTCGATGACTTCATTTGGCACGCCGCCGACTTCCACGGCGAAAGCGACGTTTTCGAAAGCAGTCCGTCCCTGCAGCAATTTGATATCCTGATAAACAACACCAATTTTTCGTCGTAAATAATACCTGTCTTCTGTTTTTACCTTCGTGATATCCTGACCCTCGATCAAAATCTTGCCTGTATCAGGTTTTTGTTCGAGTGTTATCATTGAAAGCAGGGTCGATTTCCCCGCTCCGCTGCGCCCGACAAGTGAGATAAACTCGCCGGGATGAATCTCGAAATTCACATCCTTGATCGCGGTGGTGCGGCCCTGATTGTAGCTTTTGTTTATATTTAAAAATTTTATCATTTGTTCTTTCTATTCCACTCTAGATAGGATTCGATGAACTCTTCTATTTTTCCGTCGAGGACCGAATCCGGATTAGTGCTCTCGAGATTAGTACGATGATCTTTTACCAGCTTGTAAGGGTGCAGTACGTAACTTCTGATCTGGTTGCCCCACTCGGCAGAGTGAAACTCCCCGCGAATTTTCAGTTTTTCTTGACGCTGCCTTTCTTCCTCGTGAGCCTGAATTTTGCTTTGCAAGATTTTCAGTGCCTGAGCTTTGTTTTGGACCTGCGAACGCTCGTTCTGGATAGAAACCTTCAAACCTGTAGGAATGTGAGTGATCCGAACCGCCGAATAAGTAGTGTTGACAGATTGACCGCCGTGACCGCTGGCGGTGGAGGTTTCTATTTTCAAATCTTTCGGATCGATTTCTTTCTCTTCCTGAGTTTCCAGTTCCGGCAGTATCTCTACCAAGGCGAATGATGTTTCTCGGGTGTGCGCCGGATTAAAGGGCGACTGACGAACTAGTCTATGAACTCCGGCTTCGCCTTTCAGATATCCGTATGCGTTGCTACCTTCAATTCTGATTACTACGCTTTTTATACCAGCTTCCGATCCCGGGCTTTTATCCAGAATTTCAGCTTTGAAACCCCGACTTTCGACGTAGCGCAGATACATTCTCAGCAACATCTCTGCCCAGTCCTGCGCATCTGTACCACCTGCTCCGGCATGAATCGACAGCAAACAATTATGGTCATCATATTTCCCAGACAGAAAAGTCTCCAAACGTATTGCCGACAGGGTTTTTTTCAAAGAATAATACTTCTGTTCTATATCGGTTTTTAATGAAGTGTCTTTTTCCTTCCTGGATACCCGGGCCAACTCGAGGAGGTCTACAACATCTTTTTCCAATTGTTCCCAGTCAGTGACGATTTTCCTGATTTGTTCGAGCTGTTGTGACTTTTTAGCAGCTTTTTTTTGATCATTCCAAAAACTAGGGGCAAAAGACTCGTCGGTAAGCTCCGCAATCTTTTGTTTCAATTGAGGGAGCTCAAAGATGGTCTCTTAATGCCTCGGTTTCGTCTTTCAAGTGTTCAATTTCGTCGAAGTAATCGCTCATGTCTATGAATAAACGCGGTCCTATCCACAAATGACCGCTTGATAGAATTATTATAGTATTTTAAGTAAAAAAAATAAAGGCCGTAGCGGGAATACGGCCCGAAATGACCAAGAAGCTACTGGATTGGCATCGAAGACTCCGCAAGTGCGAAGGCCAAATCCCGAGCTGACAGATGTCTTCCGGGAACTTTTGTCCTTTCATAGCCCTCTATTGCGTATCCGAGCAGTTCTCTGATCAGTTGTGAGCGATCGAGCCAGTAGAGCTCAGCGAGCTCGTCCAGCGCCGACTCCATTTCGCTGGTCAAAACAATGTTGAGCCATTGTTTACCAGCAGCGGAGAGCGAAGTCCGACTCGGGACTAGTCTTCTACCAGTTTCCTGCCAGCATAACACTCCTGCCTGCAGCAGGAATCCGGCTGTTTGCTGGATCACCCTGTTTTCATCTTTGCTTACCTCCTTGATTTGACCAGCCAAGTCTGCGTTGACTTTGACCGTGATTTTCCTTTTGCTTTCCCTCATACTCTCCAAGGAGAAGAAGGGTCGCAAGAGCCGGCAAAATGATAGCAAAAAATACCTGCAGTGTCCACAGTCAAATACCCTCGTTCTGAACCCGTCGTGGCAGGCGGAACTCAAGATGATAAAAGGAATTTGATTTAGATAAATAATTAAACTAAACTATACTATTCCAAGGAGGAAATGATGGAAGAGCTGACCATGGTACACCTGGCACTAGCCCTTGTCGTCGGGGTGGCGCTGGGCTTTATTTTCGCCTGGAGGTTAATGGAGCGAAGTGAGGAGAAGCGTGCTGCTCACAACAGATGGGTCATACTCGAACACTACAAAAAGGTCCTTGAAGCCTGGGCTGACGCAGTCTTGGCTAGAAAGATGATATTCGCGCTGCCCATAGCAATTGAGCCGACTGTCGAAATGACCGACGAGGGCTTTCTGAAAATCACCAAGACCACCCTGATCGTCGTTTGGTTAAACGGAAAAGTGAGGAAATTAAAATTCCGCGATCAGTCGGGGTTCGAAGAAGTAGATTAGTTCTATCGCCCTCGGGCGATTTTTTTTATTGACCCAAACTCTCTTCGAATTTTCGTTCTTTAACTCTTTGTCTAGCTTCACTGTCTGCGCGGGACCAGTAGTAGTCTCCATAATCCACGAACTTCATCATCGCGGCTTTCCAAGGCGCGCGTTTTTTTATCAATTTGTGTATTTCCTGAGCCGCATACCGGTATTGCGGGTGACCTTGCGGCGTGGAGCGTAGTTCCAGCAAATGCATAGCTTCTCTATCGTTCATCCCCAGCACCCATCGAGTAAAGCTGCCATGTAGCACAGCATACTGAGCCAGCTCGGGAGAAACTTTGTGCATGAGATCAAAAAGTTTGTCCGAAGCCTCGACAACTGCCTTGGCCTTGTCCTCGAACCCAGCTAGCTTAAGCTCTTGTGGCATATCAAATCCTAATTTCGTAGTGAAAAGCTGCCGGACCTGCGTATTCATCCTGTGTCTCATCAAATCTTTGTACACTCCCCAGTTGGTGACTAGGTCAAAGGTATAAGTATAACCGTCCTCTAATGCCCGACCGGGACGGTCGCGGCGAGTTTTGCGGTCGCCAACATAATTTTTGATAATCTCGCTTTTCTCCCGAGCGCTCAGCTTCTTTACTCTTTCACGAATGGCGGTCAAAGAAATATTAGTATATGGATAAATCATTACAGCAACCATTGAATCCATTTCACTAACTCGCTTGTCCGCTAGTACAAAGTCCGGGGTTTTATCAGGCACCTCTGGTGTCTCAGCATCAAATACAGTACGCGCGATCTGGTACATATCATGGTCAATGGCTTTGAGGTATTCGTTTTTCTTGGCGCGGCGAACGTATTGCGGGATGATTTGCGAAGTTGCATCAAAAGTTTTCTGCGCAAGTGTTTTTACCTCATCAATATCCGAGGTCAAAAGGTGTGAGATCAGATGTTGATAAAATCTACCGTTGCCGAACATGCCTACATTGGTCAAAGTCGCCAGCGGTAGCATAGACCGCAGAGTATCACACGCCTTGGTGCGAAGGTCAGAATTGTACGTAATACGAAAAGCCTTCTGGTCTTTTTCGTCTGTCAGGCTGTCGTATTTTTCTTTTACCCCGTCACCGTTGATATCGTATTCAGCTTCGCTTCTGGGCTTAAGTTTTTCAAAATATTCTTTCATTGGATCGACCAGAGATGCATATGTTTCGAAGATGAAATCCATAGTCCGACGGTACTCTTCTCCAAACGACGAGCTAAACAGCGCATCAGAATGCAGGTAGCGCCACTGCCCAGCGTCGTTTTTCTGATCATAGAACACATACCTGGTCGACTGTTCGATTGGCGAACCGCCGATTCTCCGGTGCTCGATTTCCTTGGTCGCCAGCATGGAGATATTTTCAAATGACACATGAGCGCCTTCCAGCTCCCCGACACTGTCGTCGCCATAGGCAATCAAAATTCTCTGGATCAGCTGATCTGCATGTTTCGGATCAATATTGCCTTCTTTGATGAATTCTTTCAGCAGTACTTCGCGGAAACCTCCTTTGGCTCGCGAATAACGAGCATAAGCCGCCCCGACCATGCCCTCCATCCCTTTCACAGCAAAAACATCATCCGTGGCGGATGTAACGTATTTTTCTAAAATGTTTTTCTCTTCTTCGCTAAAACTCATAAATTTATTTCATAACAGTATAGCAGACCGGACAAAAAACAGTATAGTTATTTCAATTTTTTCAAAACCTTTGCGTAGAGTTTGTCAGCGATCTCTTCACGAGTCAAGATTCGCCCTTTTTCGAAACACTCGATTAGTGGGTAGTGAAAAAGTTTAGACATTTCTATGTATGTTTTTTCTGCCTGTTTCAAATGTTTGAGATCAGCTTCATGCAAATCTCTTTTTTTACCCTTGATATATGAACGGGCAGACTTCTTGTCCACTAGACTCTGCGCGACTGCTGCCGGCATGTGCAAGATAACTGTCAGGTCAGGTTTTGGGATTTTAAAAAATTTGTATTCTAAGTCAAAAAGCCACTGAAAATATTTTTTTCGACCTTGTCTATTTAAAATCTTTCCCCCCTGGTGACCCATATTGGCGCTAGTGTAACGGTTGGAAATAACTATGGCCCCACTTTCAAGATTCTTTCTAATCCTTTTTGCAGCGGCGAACCTGTCGACCGCGTAAAACATGGACGGTATATAAGGGCCAAGCTCTTTTGCTGAGCCGAATTTTCCATTTAAATACTCCTCTACAAGCCCTGCTGATTTCTGGCCATACTGAGGGAAATCTTCTACAAAAACTCTGCACCTGGCCTTTACTAGTTTTTTTCTCAAAATTTCTGTCTGTGTGGCTTTGCCTGATCCGTCAGTACCATCAATGACAATGAACTTACCTTTTTTCCTCATACTTTTTGAGTAAAGTTTCTGTTATACGATAAAGTTCGGTTAGGTCCTGATCGTTGGCAATTTTTTCATTGGCCATTTTGGCAACGGTCGCCAACTGCTGTTTGAGCGGGTCGGCGGAATTCTCTGTTTGCTCTTGCACCCGAAACTGCTCGAAACTGACCCGATCCTCCGGTCTTTTTCTAATTTGCGTTCGTTCATAACGGGTTTCGATCGGCGCGTCAACAAACCACAAAGTAAAATCTGAATTTTTCTGCAACACCTTTACTTCCTCTGGATTACGAATACTGACTACCACTGCTTTTTCCGCCTGATCTTTGCGAATCTTTTTGAGCACTCGCTCGGATAATTCGCCAGCACCAAATTTCTCTCGAATTTCGTTTCCTTTTCTAATTGTTGAATCGCGGGTGACAGGTGTATTCTCAAGCGCTAACTCCTGCCTGAGAATATCGGACAAAGAATAATAATCATACCCTCGCCTGATCAAAAATTCTGCGACAGTGTCTTTGCCGGACGCATTGGTTCCTGTAAGTCCAATTATTTTCATAAAAATAAATTTTCCCTGAACTTGCCTGCCCCTCGAAGTCTTGACGAAGTGGGGTCGAAGGGTTATTTATCCCGTCGAGCCAAAACCTCCTCTTGATGAGTCAGTAATTTTTTCAACTTCTTCCCAGCTCGCTTGTTCGATAGGCATAATCAGTCCTTGTGCGATCCTCTCCCCTTTCTCAATCGTGACTTTCTGATCCGAAAAATTATAAACTGAAATTCCGATTTCATCATCGGGGCCATGGTAATCCTGGTCAACAACCCCGATGCCATTGGCCAGCATCAAGCCTTTTTTCCGTGCAAGACTCGATCGCGCGCTCAATATAAGTACATGACCTTGCGGTACTTGAACGATCAAATTTGAAGGAATTACAGCAACCTGGTGGGAATTAATAGCTAGTTCTTCCCTACTATAAATATCAAAGGCCGCTGATCCCGCGGTCTTGTATTCTGGCAGAGGCAAACTTTTGTCGATCCTAACAATTTTTACTTTCATCATCTACTTAAAATCAATCCACTCGTTATTTTTCGTAAAATTTTTGTGGTATTGGCTGGCTTGTGGTTTTGTCGCGCCAAAATATTTACTATTGAGCTTCTCTTTGCCGTACGCATGCTCGGCAGGAGATGAAAGCGGTGTAAACGACATTTGAGCAATCGGCATTTTGTAATAAAGCTTAATTGGCAGATTGGAGACATTATGCAGCTCCAGAGTCATTTTCAGCTTGTTGCCAGGATCCAGATAACCAGCGGTCGCGTGGATGATAAGACCCATCCGGCCAATAGAAGATTTGCCTTCCAACCTGCCCACCATATCTTCCGCTACTCCTGTAACCTCATAAATCAAGCCTAAGGCGAACTGTCCCGGATGGATGACAAACTGCCTATTCTCATCAATAGTTACGCTATCCATCATTTCATCAAGCGGTTCCCTAGGGTCGATGGCTGTATGTTCGTCTGTGCGGAAAATCAAAAATTCACTGCCCAAATGCAAATCCACCGATGCCGGCTGGATCGAGTTAGGAAATAGCGGATCAATTACGATCCGCCCTTCATCTATAGCTTTTTTGATATCCCGGTCACTGAGTATCATATTCCAATTTTAGTTTTTTTTTCGAAATTTTTCAACTAGAAAACCCGCCTGTTGATACCGACGGGTTTTTAAATACTTATTTCTGGACTTTGATGCCCGGGCCCATGGATGAGCTGAGGCTGATGCCGAGTATATAGTCTTGTTTAGCACCTTTGGGTTTAGCTGCTTTGACTGCTTCCATCAAGGCTACATAGTTCTCCTTAAGCTTTCCATCATCGTAGGAGGCTTTGCCGATTATTTGGTGAATGTTACCACCCTCGTCGTTTTTCAAGTCGATCTTGCCACCTGCGATATCGGCGATAACCTGCCCAATATTTGGAGTGACGGTACCCGTTTTCGGGGATGGCATTTTACCCTTGGTTCCCAAAATTTTCGCTATAACCGCCAAATCTTTCATGATAACAGGCTCGGCCACGGCGATATCGAAATCCAACTTCTCAGTCTTTTTGATCTCTTCAATCAAATCCTTACCACCGACTAATTCTGCACCGGCTTCTTTGGCTTCTTTCTCTTTTGCCGGACTGACAAAGGCGGCGACTTTCTTTTTCTTGCCGGTTCCATGAGGAAGCTTGGTTGATGCTCGAACGCTCTGATCAGTCTGTTTTGCGTCGATGCCAAGCTTGATATGTACTTCCACGCTGGGATCAAATTTTACTCCAGCAGTCTTTTTCACTAGCGAAATCGCTTCTTCGACCGGATAGACTTTTGACAAATCAAGGTCTTTGACTGCAGCCTTGTAACGTTTACTTCTTTTCTTCATATGTTTTGTGGTCCAAACCCCTGCAGTTGCAGGGTCCCACTTGTTTGGTTATTAATTGTTATCTGTTAAAAGTTATGCGTTTGAGCCAGGTTCGAGGCAAAATGCGAGATTGATCGAGGTGTAGTTTGCTCCATCGAGATCAACCGGAGTATTTTAACAAAGAAATTGGCCGAAGCTGCTTGCAAGGCTCGGCTTTACCGAGACGGAAAGCAGCGGACGCGTAAGTTTTTTTATACTTCTACTTCAACACCCATTGAGCGGGCAGTACCGGCTACAATCTTCATTGCGGCCTCCACATCATTGGCATTGAGATCTTCCATCTTGTTTTCGGCAATCTGTCTGACCTGTGCTTTCGTCAGTTTTGCAATCTTGTTGCGCAATGGGTCTTTGGAACCTTTCGGCTGTTTGATTGCTTTTTTGATCATGTCGGAAACAGGCGGCTTTTTGAAAGTCAGGTCATAGCTTCGATCTTCGTAAATGGTTACGATAACCGGAATAACACTGTCTCCCTGGTCGCGAGTTTTGTCGTTGAACTGCTTGCAGAATTCCATCAAATTGAGACCATGTGGTCCCAAAGCAGTTCCTACTGGCGGAGCCGGATTGGCCTTGCCTGCCTGCAACTGAAGTTTTACTTGAGATTTTACTACTTTAGCCATATTTTGTTAGTTTATTAGGAATTAGCTTGTAGCTAGTAGCAGAGGGCTATTAAAGATAGTTTTCTGCCAATAACTAGAAGATGAATTATATCTAAAGTTTTTTCACCTGTAAAGAGTCAATTTCTACCGGGGTTTCTCGACCAAAAATTGATACCATGACCTTGATCTTTCCCTTTTCCTCGTCTATTTCTGCCACCTTGCCCTCGTATTCTTTGAACGGTCCATCGGTAATTCTGACCAGGTCGCTTACTTTGAAATCAATTTTAAATTTAGGTTCCTGTACGCCCATTCGTTTGCGAATCGTATCCATCTCCGTGAGACTGACCGGCGTCGGAACCGTGCCGCTACCGACGAAACCGGTAACATTCGGAGTATTCCGAACTACATACCATGAGTCATCGGTCACGATCATGTTGACCAGGACGTAGCCTGGAAAAATCTTTTCCTCTATGACCTGGCGCTTACCTTCTTTGATGCGAATCTTCTTTTCTTTCGGAGCAATCACGTCAAAAATTCGATCTTCCATCCCAAGCGACTCGATCCTCTGTTTGAGGTTAGCAACTACACTGTCCTCATAGCCTGAGTAAGTGTGAAGTGCGTACCAATTTTTTTCACCAGTTACTTGTTGCCTTGGCATAAGTATTAAATATTTCTATAAATTAATTGCTAGTTATGTGCCGGCAGTCTCGCTTGCTAGAAATCCGCCTTTGGCGGGTTGCCTTGGCATAAGTGTTAAATATTTCTATAAATTAATTGCTTGTTATGTGCCGGCAGTCTCGCTTGCTAGAAATCCGCCTTTGGCGGGTTGCCTTGGCGTATGTTTGAATAAACTTTTTTTAAATAATTACTGTTTTATAAAAAATAAACTATTGCTGCTGTCGCGATCACCATCATCTCTAGGGCGAATACCAAACTCCTAGTGTAAAGTTTGAGAAACTTCGTCCAAAAGGGCCAAAATTCCGTCTCCGGTATATCGAAATCTACTTCGGTATTTCGGAATGCGTAGAGTCTGTTGTTAAATGGCCAGAGCCACATAATCCCGTAAGCAAACGAATCAAAGAAAAAGTGGGTCCAGGTACCGACAAGATAAACTGTAGAATAAATTTGCAAATCGGAACTCGAAAAAAGCAATCCTGTAAGAAAACCGACCAGTGCGATCGCCAAATGTAACAACGGGGAGTGAGAGATGAACTTGCGATGGGTAACTCTGCCTTCTTTACGGTTATCGCTCGTCATCCTTCCAATTTTTTTGAAAGCGTAGAAATCATCCAAATCGGTGAGGATAGAAGCGAGAATACCCACAACCCAGAACCGAGAGTCACCTGCTTGAGCGTAATATGGTAGCAGAGCAGCTATCGATAGTTTAGTTGTCAAATAACCTGCAGCAAAGTGTCCGGTTGGCAACATTACCTTGAAATCAATACTTCAACCATTTTTGATAAGCCATAGTCAACCGCCCCCAGAAATACGGCAACGCCCACGGAAAACAAAATAACCACAATAGTCATTTTGATAGTGTCGCGTCTAGAAGGCCAAATAACCTTCATCATTTCCGCCTTAACCTCACGTAAGTATTGAAAAATCTTGTTCATAGTTTTACTTAAATTTAGCCAATTTTACCGAAAATTTCCTTTTTTAAAAGCCCTGCTGGGGGCTTTCAAATAAATCATAGGTTATTAAGGGTATTTTGTCAAACAGTGTGAATTAAAAGACTTTAGCCGCTTTCGCTACCCAAATCGCAATGAGGGTGAGCACCATGAACTCGATGATCATCGCTAACCACTGCCAGAAAATTGTTATGAAATCAGCCCCAAAAAAACCACCTGCTAATGCCAGTACGAGTGAAAAGAATACCGTATAATAATAGTCCACCGGCAACCCCCAAAACCATTTAACATGCCATTCTACTCCACCCAGGGCAAATCTCGTCATCGAGAAATTTGGGTTGAGAACAAACCACAAAAAATCCCACAATGCAAAAAAAACAAATAAGATAGAAAGTGTCCATGTCCAAGATTCGAAAGTAAATTCCGCACCGAGAAAGTAGGGCAAATGAAAAACCATAGCAACAAAACCAAACATGGCCATGTGATAACCGGTCAATTCCTTACCACTCATAATCTTCGAATGCAAACGCGCATACCAAGTCTCACTACCCGGCCGCCAGGTCGGAAGATTCTTTGCCCAACCTGCCCCTCCCTCAACCTGAATTTCTAAAGCTGCCAGAACTATGGCGAGCATGAAAATATAGAGCGATGAAATAAAAGGACTAATCATATATCAAGGTTCTTTACCTTTCGGCTTTGCTCAAGATAAAAAATATTAAATATCTAAATTTTTTACTGTTCGTGAGTGAGTGGTGATATATTTTTTGCGCGGAGCAACTTCGTTACCCATCAGAGTTTCAAAAATCTCATTGGCATTCTCTGCGTCTTCGATTTGCACTTCATACATATGTCTATGAAAAGGATCCATGGTTGTTTCCCAGAGCTGCTCTGGATTCATTTCACCCAAACCCTTGTAACGCTGGATATTTATCCCCTTCAATTTCTGATCCTCGGTGCCGTTCTCCGCCGCAGCTTCCCCTTCATCTACTTCCACGACTTCGACCTCTTCTTTTTTCGGCGCAAGTTTTTTCAATTTCTCAATAACCTTTTCTTTCTGAGCATCAGTATAAGCATACTCAGAATTTTTTCCGAAAGAAATTTTGTACAAAGGCGGCTGCGCGATATATAGATGCTTGTTTTTTATCAAGTCAACAAAGTATCGATAAAAGAATGTTAGCAGTAATGTTCTGATGTGAGCACCGTCGACGTCAGCATCAGTCATAATTACAATTTTATGATAGCGCAGTTTCTCGATGTTGAACTGCTCACCTATTCCAGTGCCCATAGCGATGATCAAGTTCTTGATTTCATTGTTTGCGAGCATTTTATCCAGTCGAGCTCTCTCCACGTTTAAAATCTTACCGCGCAAAGGTAGGATGGCTTGGTTGTTTCGATCGCGCCCTTGTTTGGCGCTACCGCCAGCCGAATCTCCCTCAACGATGAAAATTTCACACTTGGCAGGATCAGACTCTGAGCAGTCGGCAAGCTTTCCTGGAAGTGACAAACCTTCTAGAACTCCCTTACGAATAACCGATTCACGAGCGGCACGGGCAGCCATGCGAGCTTTGGAAGCAAGCAGGACTTTTTCTACGATTCGTGAAGCATCTTTCGGGTGTTCTTCCAAATAGATATCTAACGCTTCGTTCAAGACACCTTCTACCGCTGAGCGTACTTCCGGATTACCGAGCTTGCCTTTGGTTTGACCTTCGAATTGTGGATTGGGAAGCCTGACAGAAATGATGGTCGTCAAACCCTCTCGCATGTCTTCACTGGTCAGTTTGTCCGACTCTTTAACATAATTATTTTTGGTCGCGTATTTATTGATTGTACGAGTCAGAGCAGTGCGAAAGCCGGTAACATGCATTCCGCCCTCTGGAGTGTAGATATTGTTGGCGAAAGACAGTAGGTTTTCCGAGAAATCATCAGTGTACTGCATAGCCACTTCAACCTGAACATTATCCACAGTTTTATTGATGTAGAAAGGTTCGTTTTTTGAAATCTTTCTTCGGTTTAGCTGTTTGATGTAAGAAAGAATCCCGCCTTCAAAATAGTATGTAAAAGACTGGCCGGTCCGTTCGTCATGGATCTTCACCGACGTTCCCGGGGTCAAGAAAGCCTGTTGACGCAAGTGTTCCAAGATTGTCTTTGTCTTGAAAACTACGGTTTCAAAAATTGTTGAGTCAGGTATAAAAGTAATTTTCGTCCCTTGCTTGAAACTGTCTTTAGAGGGAATCTTGCCAAGCTTCTTTACCCCGCTCGTAGGTTTTCCAATTTTGTACTCTTGCACGTAAATTTGGCCATCTCGCCTGACTTCTGCTTTGGTCCATGTAGACAGTGCATTGACAACCGAGACTCCTACTCCGTGAAGACCGCCTGAAACTTTGTACGCCTGGTTTTCGAATTTACCTCCGGCATGTAGCTTGGTCATTACGGTTTCTAAAGCCGACTTTTTGGTGACTTTGTGTTTATCAACCGGAATACCCCGCCCGTTATCCTGAACACTAACCGAACCGTCATTATGTATTATGGTAATCACCTCATTACAAAAACCAGCCATCGCTTCGTCGATGGAGTTATCAACAACTTCCCAAACTAGGTGATGAAGTCCTGTCTCAGAAGTCGAACCGATATACATCCCCGGGCGCTTTCGAACAGGGTCTAAACCCTCGAGAACTGTAATTTGCTCTGCGCCGTAACTTTGCTTATCTTTTTTCTCTTTTGCCATAAGATTATCTCTTTTATTTTAGCACAAAATGACCGATTTTACTACCTAACCTCGGCATCAAATTGGCTCCCGGTCAACTCATAAATTTTGTCCTGTAACGGATCGATTTCTTTGGTCTCCAGGGTTCTGTCGTTGCTACGATAAATCACACGAAATGTATAGCTCGTCTTGCCCTTACCGAATTTTTCTTCATTGACGTATTTATCTAGTAGAGTTACCTCTTCGACCAGATCCCCTCCCACATCGCGAATCATGTCGTAATAGTCATTAAGTACGAATTTACTATCTTCTACGATGAAGGAAATATCTCTCGGAATTGGCGGGTATTTGCTTACAGGTACAAATTTTTGCCCAAGATGAAGTTGTTTTATCACACGCTCATCCTGTGACCACAGTAGCCTGATGTCAGGAAGCTCCATACTGATGATCGCAAGCCTCTCAAGACCGAACCCGAAAGCCCAACCGGTATACTGCTCAGGATCAAGTCCGATATTTTTCAAAACTACCGGCCGCACCAGACCTCCTCCCAAGACTTCAATCCATTGCCCGTTTTTGTCTATCTCCATCTCGAGGCTTGGATCCGTATAAGGAAATTGGTCTTTGTTGAATCGGTATTTGATATCCTTTCCGTATATAGCTTGCGCAATTTCAGCTAGCACCCCACGCAAATCTTCCTCCGTAATTTCCCCTTCGCTGCGCGGTTTCAAATACATCCCATCAGTCTGGTGGAAGATATTCATATGATTCCGGTCAATCTCATCTTTGCGGTAAACCTTACCATAAGACAAAACACCGAGCGGCTCGTTTGCTTCAACCCGCTTCTGAACCGCTTCGTTCAAAAGATAATAGTACCACATGATTGTGGTATGAGTTCGCAAGATGTGAGTGTCATCCAGATAATAAGTATCGGACTTGCTTCTTGCCGGATGGTCAGAAGGAAAATTGAACAAATCAAAACTAACACCAGCATCCACGACTTCCGGCACCTGGATTTGATCAAAATTTTTCAAACTTTCGATCTTCTCTAGTCTCTGGATCATTTCGTGAAGCGGGCTACCGGGCGTACGACTCAGATCCTTGTAACCTAAAAATCTCTTGATCCGGAGTGAATTTGGATCAGTCTTGCTTTGAATGGCTGAAATCGCCTCTTTCTGGTCGTCTAGTGAGATTGTTATATTCTCTGATTTCCTTTCTTGAGGAAGCAACATAAACTATTTTGACTTAGATTCATCTAAATACTTTCCGAACTGAGTTCCTGAAGAAACGTTCGCGTCCAAGATGATAATACCGCTATGATCGGTTCCCAGTCCTAGTTCGTCAGGAGCGCAAAGCATCCCTTGTGATTCTATACCTCGAATCTTAGCCTTTGCAAGAGTAAAAAAATCCCCCGGTGACTTACCGTCAGCAATTTTCGCTCCTGGTTTTGCGAAGACTGCCTTGTCCCCGACTTTGAAATTTTTTGCACCACAAACCACTGGGAATATTACTTCATCCCCAACCTTAACTTTTACCACTCTAAGCCGGTCTGCGTTCGGATGTTTTTCGCTCTCCAAAATTTCAGCGACAAAGATATTTTCGTATTTATCTTGATTTTGCCGTTCCTCACCGGACTTTCCAAATAGCGCCTTGAACCAATCAATCAAACTTTTCATTATTTTCCAATGCGAATTGAATTTTCGATTACTTGATAAGATGGTGAAAACTTCAACCATTCTGTGGTCGGAGAGCTAAGAATAATGTTAAAAACCAAACCGTTCCCACCCATAAAAACTCTAGAAATAGTGGTTTGAGTCGGAACTTCTGCACTGGAGTCGGTTTTCACATATTCTGTAATAAATTGCTTTTGTCCCGCTACCATATTTTCTGCGACTTCAGAAAGAGCGACTGTTGAATCCTGGGTCAAGTCTTGGTTAACACTCATCGCATACTCCTGCAACGAGGAAGCCGTTCCGAAAGGAACAATTTCAATCATCGCGAGTGAATCAGGAGACCTTAGTACGATTTTCTCAGGAAGCTCTTCTGGTGTCCAGCCGGCCGGCTTGGACAACGATAACTTTCCGATCGATTCGCCCAATGTATAAGTCGTAGAGAAACTTTCCATCAGCAGAAAAATATTTGTTGGCGCGTGCAGTCCATATTTTTGTCTATTCTCTTCAAAAACCTGAACTTCTAGAGTAGATGCGGGAGCGGCGGTGGCCAAATTCGGATTGTACCCGTTTCTTACTTCAGAACCGTCCTCAAAACCGTCGCCGTCAGAGTCGGCAACTATTGGGTCAGTGGAAAAAATATTCAATTCATCCGGATCTGACAGTCCGTCAAAATCAGTGTCGGGCAGCAGCGGGCTTGTCGAAGCCTCATACTCCTTCATGTTGGTCAAACTGTCTCCGTCTGGATCAGCGTTTTCACCGCAAAGCGCTTCATCTGCGCAGAGATTAGTGAAAAAATATTGCTGTACCCAGGCTATGGGTAACTTTGGTTCTTCTGCCATCGCTTCTGTGTTGTCAGCTATAGTTTCTTCTGCCTCTGAGGCTCGGTTTGTGTACCATTTGTATCCAAAATAGCCACCAACACCCAAGGCGATAACTACGATGATAAAAATGATGTATCTAATAAGTATAGGGTTATGCAAAAAATTTGTTGCGCCCATCTCCATTTCGCGCATACGCTCGGCCATTCCCGGTCCTGCAGGCTTGGGGGGGTTGGTTTTCAACGGATCAGCGACGGGACGAGGTGGTTGCGACGTCTGTGCTTGGGGCCTACTCGACTCGGTTTGTTGAGATTGATCGTGCATAGTCTCGAAAACTAGTTTGGTTTCCGGGCTGCCAGATTGATTGTTTTGGTCCATCATATTGTGTTTATTGTGGTTTATTTTTGTTTAGTAATAAAAATTCCAAAGTTGCAAATACCGCGACAAGTAGAATTGCGGTAAAAATGTTAAGCAACTGACGAGAATTAAAAAATAGTGCTAATGACGCGATGCAACCTATCCACGAACTTTGCCGAACTATAACCAAGGAATTCTGAAAAACTGCAATTCTTGAGATAAAAACGTACCTGATAATTATTCCGAGTAAACCCGCTACACCGAAAGCCAGAAAAAATATGGCGGTAAACATCCCGATAAGCGGAGCTATGGAGTTTTGCGGAGAAGTGAAAAGTACTATCAAAAATACGGCGACTAATCCTACCGCTGCAGAGATCGTGTAAATACTCAAAAGACTTTTAATCGTTCTTGCCATTTTCTGATTTGATGCAGAAATTATACCAAAAATCTGTAAAATTGACAAAATTGCGAGTTTGAAAATTTGTCTATAAAATCAAAGTATGAAGAAAATCCAACTAGTCTTAATTTTACTTATACTCACGGCTTTTTCGGCGAGTCTACTTACGCCAACCCAGCCCGCCTCCGGAGACAGCATTACTTCCGAGGGTTTACTTGAAAAAATAAATGAAGAACGGAAAAATAGGAACATCCCTCTCCTTTTAACTGATGGAAGACTTGGTGTAGCCGCCGGCCAAAAAAGCTCTGATATGTTGGAAAGGGATTATTTTGACCACGTGGATCCAGACGGAAATTATGTCTGGCCATTGATTTCAAACGCCGGATATAAACCCTATGCACTACTTGGAGAAAACTTGGCGATCGATTTCAATTCCGAATCCGGAATTGTAAAAGCCTGGTTAAACAGCCCCTCGCACCGAGATAATCTGCTCAACTCAAACTTTGCAGACCAAGGATTGTCTGCAAAATATGGCGATTTCAATGGCCGATATACTGCCGTAGTTACATCTCTTTTTGGCCGACTAGTCTCCTATACCAAACCCGAACCCGCTTCCGAGCCACCACTCCCAGCAACTCAACCTGAAACACCCTCATCCCCTACCCCAGTTCAGCCCACGACTCAGACTCAGGCACAAAACACTCCCGAAACAGAACCCTCAAGCATTCAGGCTCACAACCCGGCTGTATTGCTCGAGCCCAGCCAAGTAGCCGAGCTTCCTGGTGGCGCGCCGCTTCGTTTCCAAATAGTGGAACCGACTGAAATCGGGAGCCCGGAGGTTAACATCCTCCAAACTGTCAGGCTTATATTCATACTTCTGGTTCTGCTTTTGATTTTCACCGTAATCTTTGACCTTATACTCCATAGAAATAATAAAAACACCTGGCCGGCAAACCCGATGTTTCCAATCGTGTTCATGCTTATTTTGACCGCATTTCTAACTTACAATATCTACTAACTGATCCGCGCGCCGAAATTGGTAGTGGTCAAGACGAAAATTAAAATAAAAATAAAAATTAATAAATATTCGAGAAACATTTTTTTGGTGAGTCTCTTTTGTAAATACTGTAGTACCACCGACCAATAAAAATATAATAGACCTCCAAGCAGCAAACCTGCTGAATAAAAGTTGACGCTCCAGTATAGAAAAACCACAGACGAGGCAAAGTATATTCCAATTCCACCTGAAACAATATATTTCAGGCTTCTCAGGGTCACCATACGCCTCTGAAAAGCAGACTGGTACATCAGCAGACTCCCGGCGGCCAGAACAGTCACAGCATACCAAGATGCGGATAAGCCGAAATACCAGGCCAATCCAAGCGCCGCAGAGAAGGCCAGGAAAGCTGTGAATACAGTGACCGTTAGCATTAAATATCTCAGCTGGACACTAGCTCTGTCATAATTTGTAAAAATCGTTTTCATATACCAAATCGCTATGGAAACCAGGACCGTGCCAACAATGCTAAAAGCTTGTTTGTTTATGCTCAGGAATGGATGAAGAAATATAAGGGCGACCACCGACCAGTAGAGTATTCCTGGCAATATCAAATAATTAAAATAATGCCTCCACTGCTCCCAAGAAAACAAATAGTGGAATCTGATCTTCGAGGCAGACACAAAATCTTCCCAAGCCCAAACAATTCTCTGGCTGAAATGTCGTAAATCCTTTTCCGACTTTTTCAGTCCTGGCATCGGTTTTAGGCGCAAATCAAATACAAACCCAGTAAAAGCGACCAAGCCGAAATAATAAAGTAAAGCAATATTAACAAAAGTACGAATCTGATAAATTCCGGTCAAAAAACTCAAAGTTTCAAATGCAGAAAAAGTGATAATCGTAGATACAATAACAAGTGTCAGCTGCCTGGCTCGTGTTGAAGTAATTTGTTTGTCGAGTAGCGCGTAAAATGTCATTTAAGTTTCTGACACGTACTTACAGAACTGATGTTTTTTGTGATATTTTTCAAAATTGTCATTTTTTACCGCATCAACAATTTTTTCTATCGTTCCGGCCAAGCCTACTTTGACATCTTCTATCTGTTTTTCGGTTCCGATAAAACTCTTTTTATCTATCCCTTCGCGTAAATACCAGTACTGCAACTCTCTAACTTGTTCTTTGAGAAATTCATTGGCTGCCCACTGGTAGATCAAGAGCTGTTCTTTGTCCACTTTGGCAAGTGGTCTGTTTTTTCCACTGCCTGTTTTGTAATCGACGATCAAAAGGCCGCCCGGGCCTTGGTCAGCCCGGTCAATTTTTCCGGTGAAAAGATATTCTCCGATACCAAGTTTGAAATTCTGTTCGATATAGCGAGGCTTCGGAGGGTTGACCTTAAACTCTTCAAAAATATTTTTAATTATATCCCGACCTTGCTTGCGGTACTCCTCTTTTTGTTTTTTGTCTTCATACCAATCATCGACCCAAGACTCTTCATAAAACTCTTTCATTTTGGAAAATTCAGGGAGTTTTGCCTTTTCGGGTTTTTTTGTGCTACCGAAAAGATCGCCTTGCTTGCTATTGAGTTCCTGCAAGTACAATTTCAGGTAATTTTCCAGGGTTCGGTGGATTGTTTGACCGAACGATAGCGAAGCAGTCTGAGCTTCGGGGACTCTTAAAATATGTCTATATTTATACTCTAAAGGACACTTACGAAAATCTGAAATTGCAGTAAAAGAAAATCTTCTCGGCAGCGGTAGTCTGTGTTTTTTCTGTCCTCCCTTTTCGGTCTTGCTGAAAACCACCTTACCCGTCGGTTGACCTTCTACTGTTTTCGGGCCCAGACCCAGTTCTGATAAAAACACTGACGGCTTGCGTTGGCTGGAGCCGCCGTAGTCTTGCGCATAACTCAAAGTCAGCTCGTCTTTGGCGCGGGTTAGCGCGACGTAGAAAAGCCGTCTCTCTTCCTGAATATGGAAATCTCCGGAAGGCAGTATATCTTTTACCAGTTTATCCGGTAACTCGATCGGGTCAGGCCTTTTGATCGCCGGAAACTTTTTGTCTGCCAGCGCCGCGACGAAAACGTATTTGAACTCCAACCCTTTGGCCGAGTGGACAGTAATAATTTTGACCGTCTCCGGACCAGTCTCGGTATCGATATCCAGCGACCCCTGTTCACCAGCAGCAAGCTCGAGATGCATTTCTTCCACGAAATCATGGAGTAGTCGCTTGGGGTTATCGACAGTAAAATCCTTGACTTTGCGATAAAATTGATCGAGGAAATTGGCACTGGCATATTTTTGACCTTCTTCTTGTAAACCACTCAAAAACTTCAAATCAGCCACCAGTTGTACAAAAACTTCATTGACCGGTTTTTCTTTGGCTAGCTCACCATGCTGATCAGTCAGGGCCAATAACTTTTCAACGGCTTTTTTCCCTTCCTCGCTCATCTCTGTTACCATTTCCTGCTCCCGCAGAGACTCGTATAGGCTTTTGGTTTTCTTGCGCGAGTAGTGCAGTACCCCGGCCAAATCGTTGTGCGAAAAACCGAAGATAGGAAAATTCATCACTTTGTACAGCGACTGCGAGTCGTGGTGGTTGTCGAGATAATCCATATAAGCTATCACATCTGCGACAACTGGCTTGAAAAATAGTCCTCTCCGCGAAACTTGTAAATAAGGAATTCCGACTTTATCAAACACATCCATAAATATTTGACCGGCGTCATTGGACCGAACCAAAACCGCAAAATCGTTCCAAGTCGATTCCCTGTCCGCCTGCTTTTTTTCCATCATGCGGGTCACCACCGCCTCAGCTTCTTCGTGAAAATCTTTGCACTCCAAAACTTCAACCCTCCCCTTGCCGGTTCGTTTGCTTTCTAGTTTTTTTGAGATTTTCAACTTCGCCTCTAATCGATCAGGATTATTCTGTTGGATAAAATCATAAGCCAAATCGAGGATATTTTGTCGGGAGCGATAATTTTCTGTCAAAGTTATTTCTTTGGCTTGGGGGAAATCTTTTTTGAATTTCAGAATATTACTGACGGAGGCGCCACGAAATTTATAAATTGACTGATCATCGTCTCCCACTACGGTAATATTGTTACCTTCACCGATTAAAAGCTTGATCAATTCATATTGGGCAAAATTCGTATCCTGAAACTCGTCAATCAAGATGTACTTGAATTGCTTCTGATATCGTTTTGCGATAGCCGGTCGTTTTTTGAACAGCTCATGAGTATAGTTAATCAGGTCGCCAAAATCTAGCGCATCGTTTTCTACCAGAATTTTCTGATAAACCGCATACGCTTGAGCAATCTCCATGATGCGCTTCCGCTCACCGGCCTCATCATCACCTTTGTCAGTGACATCGGAATCAGATTCAAATTTGAAATTTTTGGCAAAGTCGACATAGTCTTGTGGTGTTATCAGCTCATCTTTTGCTCGAGAAAAATGCTTGATCAACGCGTGAAGGAATTTAGTTGGGGTTCCGAGCGGACGATAATAATCCAGGTTCAGACGATCAATATTTTGTCGCAACAAAACCCAAATATCGGTATCCTTGAGCAAACGAAAATTGACCGGCAAACCGATATCGAGCGCGTGAGCGTCAAGTATTCTTTTTGCAAAAGAATGAAATGTCGAAATCCACAAGTCTAAATATCCGTAAGGCAACAGCTTCACAACCCGGTCTTCCATTTCACTAGCCGCCTTTTCAGTAAAAGTCAGGGCAAGAATCTCGTTGGGCTTGGCCAGACCCTGCTCTACCAGCCAAGCAATTTTCCTGGTGATGACAGTTGTTTTCCCAGTACCAGCACCAGCCACGATCAAGAGCGGCCCGGACTTGTGAGTCACCGCCGCCAGCTGCTCTTTGTTAAGATGTTCAAGTAATTTTGATTTTGTCATCGTCCTAGTGGTATTATATCGTGAACAGGAGAAGGAGGAAAACATGATTTATGGAGCCCTGGTCCTCAGAACGACCCTCAAGCATGTGCAAGACGAAGACTTTCGAGGAGAAAATTACCATACACACTGGATGGCTTTTTTCGCCTCTACTCCCGGTAACCTACTTGGGCTAATGCATCCGCCAGAGGGCTCTTGTTACCACGTAATTTTGTATTTTAAGACAGCGTCCTGGGAAGACTGCCTACAAATGCTTTCGGCTAGGATAACGAGCTACAGCTCTCATCCGAATGATGACTACCACAGGCTAACAGTCTCTGTTGTGGTCAAGGGCGCCAAACACACGGACTTGGCAGGTGAATGGCCTTTTGAACTAGGCAACCTCCGCTTCGTGCGCTACCCAAACAGACCTTAATCTGGGCAAATTTGTATTACCAACCTTCGGTTGGTTTTTTTATTTCATAAATTCATCAACCCAGTTCTGCCAGCGATTACCTTGCGCCTCTTCATAGATATTCCAAAACTCTTCCGGCCTGACAATTTTTATATGTTCATAGTTTCCCAAGATCAACAAATCCATATCAGAGGTAACCAGATACTCCGCATGGGCTGCGACTGCTGATTCCAAAAGCTTGTTATCCTCCGGATCGCGAACAATTTTTATCGGATGCTTAGTTTGCACGATTTTCAGCTTTCCAAAAAAATCTTTTAACTTGTCGAGGTAATCTTGGTCTTTTATTTTGATCCGGGTAAGCAGTTTGTTTTCATTTCGCGTTGCCTTGTTGGCGAAGGCTGTGATTGTTCCATCAAGAATTGCATCAACTATACGATTACCGTAATTGTAATCGTCGGTTGATCCGTTTATCAAAATATTAGTATCAATAACTACTCTCATTGTTATTCATGTCATCCTGACGAAAGTCAGGATCTTGGCATAGTTTGATTAGATCCTGAATCTAGTTCACCTGCCTGCCGGTAGGCAGGGGGTGACAAGGGAGAAATTATCTCACCTTTTTTTTATAAAGCGTACTCTTGTGGAGTTTCGGCTTGTGGGCTTTGAGCCTAATAATTTTCGCTTTTAACTTGCCAGCCTTAACGTCAGATCGCAAATGCTTCTCATAAGCAACCTGGTCATAACCTAGCGCGATAATGTCCGGCTTTTCTCTCAGAGTATGAGGTAAATAATACCCCTTGTCCCCCAACACCGCCTTGTCCACCATTTTCAAATTTTTCACGACCTCCAGACGATCTTTTTCACTAAGCAACGGTGCAGCTTTTTTGAAAAATTTTGCATTAGCGTCTCTCGAAACAGAGACAATCAAAAAATCGCCAAGTCTTTTGGCTTGCGCAAGGAAACTGATATGTCCGGGGTGCAATATGTCAAAAGTCCCGAACACCATGACTTTAATCTTTTTTCCAGCCATAATTCTTTAGATTTCCGCCCCTGTCTCTGCCCTCGGAAGCCTGCCCGCCTTCGGCGGGGAATCTCCGCCAAAGGCGGATGCGCATAAATATCTTAATTTGAGGCGCAGAACCCTCGAAAACCTTTCGCCCGCCATCGCCCCTGCCCCCGCGAGGAATCGAACCTCGATTACGAGTTCCGGAAACTCGCGTCCTATCCGTTAAACGACAGGGGCCCGGGCCATGGCGGGCAGGTATACATTAAACTATAAGATCAGGGTAAATAGGTAAACGAGTTCACCGGAAACTACCTACCACTCACTACAACCTACCAGCTACTAGCTAGCATTACCGCCGTCTCCCTGTCCCCAGTAGAAACTTCTTCGCGTTCTCGTCCAGGTCGATATACTCATCAACTGCTTCTTTGAGCTTGGCTGAAGTAGAGCGACCAAAAGCCGCTGCCTCGACGCGAGTCCCATTGGCTCGAAGGTATTTGATAGCATCTACATAATCACCGTCACCTGATACTAAGATAATAGTATCGAGCTTCGGCATCATTTGCACCATATCCATCGTAATTCCTACATCCCAATCGCCTTTTTTGGCGCCGGTAGCAAATATTTGAAGGTCTTTCATCTTCACTTCAAATCCCGATTTATCCAGGGCCGCAAAAAAGCTCTGCTCTTCCGGGATCGAGGCGCGAATTACATAGGCAATTGCGCGCACAAGTTTTCGCTCTCCAGTCAACTCTTTCAAAATCGCGCCGAAGTTCACTCGAGCCTTATACATACTGCGCGCCGAGTAATAAAGGTTTTGTACATCGACAAAAACCGATACTCTCTGGTCTAAATACTTATTTGTCATAATTTTAATAATATTATTTTTCTAAAATACTTTCCGGCAGACTCTCTTTCTTGTCCTTATCAAGCTGTAGCGCGGCAGCGTTTTCAATACTGCCCCGCAGTTTCAAAAATTCGCTATTCACACCGCTGACAGAGTTGCCTGCGTTTTTTATATGATTGGTCAAAATCTCAAGCTGTCGACCAAACTTGTCGCTTTCCTGTCGAATGCCGGAAATCATCTTTAGAAGCTCATGAGCTTTCTGATTGATCTCCTGACCGCGAAGCGAAACGATTATATTTTTCAAATAAATAAAAAGGCTGTTTGGACCAACCGGGATGACATGTTTTTTTCTAGAATACTCGACGACGTCAATATCCTCCAGCAACTCCTGGTAGACACCTTCGCTAGGAACATACATGAGAGCGAAATCAAAAGTATTTTCTTGTGGTAAAACATATTTTTTACTGATTTCTTCAACCCGTTTTTTTACATCTCGTAGGAATGTTTTCTTGAGGGTATCGATAGCATCGTCCGACTTAGCTTCCTTCATCAAACGAAAATTCTCCATTGAAAATTTACTGTCTATCGGCAAAATTTGTTTACCAATCTTTACTATCGCATCTACTGTCTCACCGTTTTTGAAACGATACTGGATGGAATAGCTCTCTGTCGGTAAAACTTGCGAGAGCATGTTCTCTAACATTTCTTCACCAAAATTGCCTCTCAATTTGGGCGAAGCCAAGGTCTCTGACAACCTGCGCAAATCCGGTCCGATCTGGGACATGCTTCCGAGTTCTTTTTGGAGTCCGGCAATCACCCGACCGGCATTATCCAAACGCTCGTTGATAGCTTGATTCGTTTCATTGATGCTTTTTTGCATTCCCTCCCTGGTTGCATCTGTGCCGGTTTTGATTTCTTTCATCCATTCCATCATGACTTTCATCGCACTGTCATCCTTCGGTTCTTCGGATTTGCGCTTCATATCAATAACCAAATAAAAAAGCGCCCCGAACCCGACAACTAAAATACCTATAATTGTGTATATAACCCAATTTTCCATAAACTTATTATACCAGACATCAATCGAAAATACATTATAATACTTATATGAGGTCAACTACTAACAAAATTCTCTTCGCCGTATTGATTTTGGGGACGATAATGAGATTCTGGGGACTTGCGACCCCTGATGTCATCAATGACGAAGCTCTGATCGGTTTTCGCTCTATAGGCTTGATTGATTACCTCGCTTCGCCCAGCCAACCAACGACTTGGGAACGCCTGGATCCAATACCTGCCTGGGCACATCTGACTAACCACGACCATCCCCAGGTTGTTTTTTGGCTACAGCATTGGTCAATGAAACTCTTCGGTGTCGGTACGTTTGGTTTGAGGTTGCCCTCAGCGCTATTTGGACTTTTATCTGTATTCCTCCTTTATCTGATTGGTAAAAAACTTTTTGACACCAAGGTCGGCCTGCTAACCGCAGCGCTTGCCGCATTCAATATTTATTTTGTTTGGGTATCGAAAATAGGCTTGCAGGAAGCGATTCTGCTCGGACTTATTCTATCAGCAGTGTATTTTGGAATCGGTTACCAGGAACAGAAATACAATCTCTACCTCGCTTTTGTGTTTGCAGGGTTGGCGGTAATGGCAAAGTACACCGGTATCGCTGCTCTAATCCTGATTCTCGTCTGGTTCTGGCTGACTGAGCGCAAAATTTACCGCACAAAAAAGCCTTACTTGGGCTTGGTTTTATTTTTTCTGATTGTGAGTCCGATTTTAATTTATAATATTGCGCTTTACCAAACAATAGGACACTTCGATCTGCAATTTTCATTTCTCTTTGGACAGTCACCTGCTGAGTGGCAAAACCTCCCCGGCAAAGAACAGATAGGTGGCCTAGGGCAGAGACTTGCCGACTTTGGAAGGAATGTTTTTGCCAACGGATCGTATATTTTCGCTGTTGTAGCTGCGACGAGTCTGATTTACTCAATTCTGCACTTTAAAAATGCGCAGGCTAAAAAACCAATTGTCTTTCTTTATAGTGCTATGGTTCTCAACTTTTCGTTGCTTATGATAATCGGAGCAAGGGAAAGATTTCTGGTCATGCTTTACCCTTACCTTTGCTTACTCGTTGCGGTCACAGTGTTAACGGTTTACGAAAAGTACAGCAAGACTCGAACGAGAGTACTCTCAATAGCCCTACTTGCAACATTTCTGGGCTTTGAAGCTTTGTATTCTTTCAACACAACAATAGCAACCTACCCGCAGGGCTCAAGCCCTTGGACTTATTCGGCCCTGGAGGCAGACAATCGTCCCTGGGGATATGACCAACTAGACGAATATTTGAACCAAGAGTTAAAAGGCAGCTACCCGGAGTTCCAGCTTCCCCTAAGGCAAAAATTTCTAGAAGATATCAAAGCTAAAACTATTTTGAAAGCGAAAGATGAAGGCAAGGCCTCTCGGAAGTTAATGATTATCTATGATGAAAATATTCACAATAACGCCGCACTCTGGTATGTCTTGAGGAGAGTAGTATACGAAGGGTGGCCGATCATCCCAGCGCAAACCTATTTAGAACTGACTGGTTCGGATCCGGAATTTTTCAAAAAGTCGGGGTTTGCAGAAACCTGGTTTATCAAAGCAACTGACAATACTTTACTGGAACATCAAAGATCGCCGTACCCGCAGAGTTTGGAGGACGGACTGACAAATTTGGTTATGCCGATAGATATTGTAAAAGCACCAAACGGGGAAACTGCTTTCAAGATCTACAAATTCTGAAACTTGTAATGGGGTAATTTTTGTTTTAAAATATTTTGATATACAAAGGAGGTAGCCATGACTCGCAATAGAACCATCATGTTCACCGAGGAAGTCCTCAGACAAATGGTCGGCAGACAGATCCAAAACTGCCTCCAATCTGACACAGGAACCCATCCGAACCGGACAGCACTCACTCAAGCAGAGAGAGATTATGTCCGCGACCTCATCGTCATGTCGTTCCGTGTGCCCACCGATCATCCAATTCTGAACATCTGGGTAAAGCACACCAACTCCGAACTCTTTCGAATCGCCAAGCAGCTTGAACGCGTAGGAGTGCCTGAGGACCCTATTCCAGCCAGAGATTTCGGAGATTGCGCTTTGTTACGTTTCGGCCTGAGCTGTCTAGCAGTTCCTATCGGACTGGATCGCGCACAGCCGATTCTTTACAAACACGAGATGTACCGAATCGGCCAGGTCTTTTACCGGACCGCAGCAAGTCTCGAAGGTCACGTTAGGGAGAAAAAACTTTTCGGAGACTTGTCACTACATTTCGCTGAATGGCTTGAACTGCTGGCTGAAGTGAGAATACTTCAGTGCAAGGAAGGTGTCCTGTCCCAACCTCACCGGTTCTCGCCGGATTATTAGCCGCCCGCGGGCGGTTTTTTTTGCCACTCATAAGATTGACCTCAAAGAGTTTTTCTAGTACACTACGACCACCTAAGGAGGAACGTATGCGGCTACTAATGTCCGTGTTTGTATTCTTCGTCTGGAACATCTCGGTTCCGGCGCAGAGTTTCCCGGTTGCCAATAGCGACCGTGCAGAAGCGTATTTGAGAGAAGCGACACAAGTACTCGGCAAATTCTCGAGCATCGAACCGGCGCGCGCAGCTCTGACAAGCCTCAAACGCGACTGGGTCGTCGTGGACCTAGAGAAAACCCAGGTCATTGACCTGCCCGAGCTCCACAAATCCAATCGCCATGCTGCTTTCCTGCTCGCACCACGTAATGGGCTTACAATCGCTTCCTTCAAACGACTCCCAGAGTCGGAAAAGAACGCGGTCTTAAAACTGCTTATAGTGAACGAGCGGAAGGTCAGCGACCTTTTCCGTGCAGCAGAGCTGGTGTTCAATATCAATATAGCCAGTGCCGAGCGTCAGCTCCTCATCTACAACAACCAAAAAGAGCGCAATGCGCGGGCAACACTGCAGGCAATCCTGGCGTTAAACCGTTTCTTCGAGGTTGTGACTGACGGAAAGGTTCAGGAAAAAATCCAATCCTTCCGACTCGGTTCATCAGCGACGTGGCGATCCCCTTACCCGATGCAGATGGAAGAAATGAAAACCGCTCTGCCAGCTCAAGAGAGCTGGACATGGGTGGACATTTCTGTCAGGGACGGGTTCCTTGTCTGGCTGTACAACGTCAATCTCTCGACCCACGAAGACCTGCTGGAAATATTCCGCAGGCAGCAGATCAATCTGCAGATAACCCCCGGAACACCTTCCCAGCCACAGGCGCCCAAAACCCCGAAACTCCCCACCTCTTCCCCCGTGGCCTAGCGCCGCCCGGGGTTTTTTTATTTACTCAAAAAGATTTTTGGTTTATTATAAATAACTAAACAACGGAGGAAACGATGAAATCCATAGTGACTGTGTTCTGTCTCCTGACAGCCTCAAGCCTGTTCGCTGAGCAACTCGACTTCCCCGTCACCAATAGCGACCGGGCACAAAACTATCTCGACCGAGCACTGACTGTTCTCGAGAAGTACTCGGACATCCGGCAAGCCAAGGAAGCCAGGAAACACCTGGAAAAAAACTGGGTCGTGATCGACTTTGAAAAAAAGAAGGTCGTCGACCTGGAACGCATGGGTCGGTCAGGGAAACACTGTGCCTTTGTCTTGGTTTCTCAGCAAGATGATCTCCGAACACCTTTCAGAGCCATCCCACCGAAAGACCGGCGAGGCGTATTCCGCTTCCACCTTGTCGCAAGCGAACCCAAGACGGACATTTTCCAGGCCGCAGAGCTGATCTTCAATATCGCGACCAGCAAAGCATATCTTAGTCTGGAAAGCTACTCAGACGAAAGCGAAAGAAACGCCAGGGCTCTGGTCATCGGAGTAAAGGCGCTCAACAACTTCTTTCGCACCGTTACTCAAGGAGCGCTTCAGGAGGTGATCTCGTCCTACGCGACCGACACGATCAAAGAGTGGCAAATTCCAGGCCCAAAAGAGATGGATGAACTCTATGATCTTTTCCCGTCTGCGGAAAACTGGACCGAACAATCGATTCGAGTGTTCCTACTGGTGGTTATCCACAACGCGAACGCAATGCCCGAAAAAACACTTTTCGACGTCCTACAGAGACTACGGATCGCGGTACCTGTCAAACCCGGCCAACCGTTTCAGTTGGAACCCGGCAAGGGAAAACCCGCTTCAGCACCCCTCGAGCTTTGCTCGGGGGATTTTTATTTAAAAAATTCAGTTCTTCTTTTCTCTATCGCACTAGAGAGCTAGAGTATTCATCAAAAACCGAAAAAACTAACAACCGAGTGTTATTTGTTACTTCCTAGTCATTTGCAGTGTTGTGATCGGACGACTCTGGGTAACATAAAACCTGCCTTTCTCGTACGCCCATTCGATATCACAGGGAAACTTATAACGCCTCTCAACCCCCATACAAATCTCTGCAATTTTAAGAATCTGCGGGCCGGTCAGCTTTTGCTTGCCTCCCACTTTCTCTTTTAACTTGACCTGTTTGTTACCTTTTGCGGATTTTACTAGCATTATTTTCTGCTCAGCGACATTGATATCTATGATGACCTTCCGTTTCTTCTCAATAACATAGCTATCCGGTGTGATCATCCCGGACACCACATACTCACCCAAACCCAGGCCCGCCTCAACTATCATTTGATTCGGGTCTTCGGTGACTGGATGGACAGTGAAGGTAATGCCGGAAATTTCGCTTTGAACCATTTTCTGTACAACCACTGCAACCGAAACCTTGGAACGGTGTAGATTTTTCTCCCGGCGATAGAAAATCGCTCGCGGGGTGAAAAGCGACGACCAGCATTTTTTCACATTGGCAATTAAATTTTTCTCGGTGGTATTAAGGTAAGTTTCCAACTCCCCCGCCCACGAAGCAACTTTCGAATCTTCCGCAGTCGCAGAGGATCTTACTGCGACATATTTTGATTTCAAACTTTTGAAGGATTTGAGTATTTCTCCTTCAAGGTCTTTCGGAAAAGAAACTTTTGTAATCATATCGCGGATAATAGCTGAAGCTTTCCCGACAGAGTTTGTGTCTTTGTAATTGATTTTCTTCAGTTCCGCATCTATCTGCTGCAGTAGGTCTGTTTCCTCCAAAAACCTATCAAACGCCGTAGCAAGCAAAACAAAACCCGGGGGCACAGGAACTGCCGCCTTGGTCATTTCTCCGAGGGAGGCTCCTTTACCGCCGGCGAGATTTACATCTTTTTTTGAAATTTTCTTAAAATCTAGGACGTATTTCATTTTCTAAGTTAACATTTTGCTAGTAAAGCATAATTAACGCTTTTGTCATCCTGACGAAAGTCAGGATCTTTACATGGTCTGGGAAGATTCTGAATCAAGTTCACCTGCCTGCCGGTAGGCAGGGTATGACAGGCTGTGAACAAACGTGCTAAATTATCGTTTCTTCTAAGTCGTTTTTATTTACCTTCGACAACCCCCAAATCGCAAAAAGTAATATAGCGCCACCAATGACCTGAACCTCTGACAAATTGCTATCTGGAATAAATATCCAGTTGACGATTACAGCAGAAAAAGGAAAAGACAACTCAGCAATCGTAGCTACGCTGGCCTTGGTATATTTCAAACCGCGATAGTATATGATAAGAGGAATGAAACCGGTAACCAAAGCGATCATGAAGATATAGAGCCAATCAAGATTCGTGATCTGCGAGAACTCGCTCATTTTGCCCATGTAGAGATTTAACAGTAGAAGGAAAACTGTTGCCACCAGGAATCTCACGGCGGTCATTGCCTGAAAGCTAATTTTTCTCAAAACGTGACGGCCGAAAACAGTAGAGCCTCCCCAGAAGAATGCGGCGAGTAATGCAAAGACTATCCCCTTTGAACTTCCGTCAAAAGATAAGCCTGAAATTTTCAATTCCGGAAAAGTGATTAAGTAAGCGCCGAAGATACCAACCAGCGCCCAAACCCAGAATTGTTTGGAGAGGTTTTCTTTTAAAATCCATACGGCAAGTAAAATAGCAATAAAAGGCTGAACCTTCTGTAGTAAAATGGGCACCGATGGATTTATATAAATAAAGCTCTGCGTAAAAAATATTGTGGCTAGAGCAGAGCCTCCGATAGCTACAAACGCCACACCCAACCATTCGCGAATACCGAGCTGCCTGAACTCTCGAAAGTATTTATGATAAAAAATCAAAATCAAAACCACTATTGTTGCATGTCCTAAGAAAACGATCATCGTCGAGGAGATATCTTCAGTCAGATGTTTGCGGAATGGCGCGTCAATCGCCCACAGCAGCGCTGCGACGAAAACTAACCACGGACCGGTCAAATATTTTTTCATACAGTCTTCTTTGTCATTCCCGCGAAAGCCTGCCTACCGTCAGGCAGGCGGGAATCCAGCATTTTTAATAATTACTCTTCTAATAATACCCGAGCAATCTTTTCATCTTCTTTCATCTGGTCGAGCATTTCTTTTACATCATAGAACTTTCTCGAATCACGCAGTTTTTTAATCCCTTGCAGGGTAACCTCCTTCCCATAAATATCCTCATTGAAATCCAGAATATGTGATTCGGCAAATCTCTCAGTCTCACCAAAAGTTTCGGCTCGACCAATGAAAATTAAAGATTTGTGTTTTTTTCCATCTATAATTGTGTAGCCAATAAAAATTCCGTCGGGTACTTCGTCCGGCGGTGATGCGATATTCGCAGTGGGAAAACCCAGCTTCCTGCCACGCTGTTTGTTTTTTATCACAACCCCTTTGATTTCGAATAAGTTATCCATAAAGGTATGTTAGCACAAATTTTAACTTAAATTTAAAAAAGTGTAATAAAAGCTTTTTTTCTATTTCCTATCCACCCCCTAGATCCGATTCCACATCTACTCTATCACACTAGAGAGATAGAGAATTTGAGAAGATAAATTTTTATGAAGAGCTATTAACAGAGCGTCGCTTGCGCGCTTGCTTTGCTTTTTTATAAAGATAACTAGCTCCGGAGGCGGCTAATCCAGCAGCCAATTTCGCCTCATTATTTCCCCTCCATAGTTTCGGCAGTTTCTTTTGCTTTTTTGAACCCGCAAGTCTTTGTATAGCTTTTTTATACCCTTCACCAAAAGAATAGAGCCAAATAGAGACCTTGGCTATAGTCTCATTACTTACGCCAACTTCTTTTTTAATAAGACTATATTCAGCGTCCTCTACAAGCAATTTTGCGATCTGGAGTCTTTTCGCTATGTTTACTCTTTCTGTATGCGTAGCGATATCAAGAAAAAGTTCCTTGATTTCTTCTTTGGTCTCCATAAGTGTAAAAGCATTGTAAAGCTCGTCAAGGTACAATGCTGTCTTGTCGACAGGATTCTTCTTTTTTCTACTTTTACTCATCCAGTTTCAAAATAATACCATCCTCATTACTCTATCACACTAGAGAGATAGAGTAAAAAATTATGTGCGATGTGTTGGTTATTTTATGAACCCCAGACTTAGAAGTCAAACTTTCAAATTTTACGAACTACGGCCTTATTCGCATCAACCTCCACCATATCCCCGTCTTTGAAAACTTTTGTGGCGATTTTAGTTCCGATAACGCACGGGGTTCCGAGTTCGCGCGAGACAATCGCCGCATGGGAGGTGATTCCACCTTGTTCGGTGACAATCGCCGCGGCTTTTTTCATCGCCGGCACTATGTCCGGATCAGTGGCTATACTGACCAGAATGTCGCCTTTATTCATCTTTTTCATGTCTTTGCTGCGTATAACGATCTTCACCTTGCCGCGCGCAACTCCGGGCTGGGCTGTCTGCCCTGCAACTTCACTCAAATTCTTTTTAATTTTTTTAACCAAAGTTTTGCGGACTTGCTGCATCTGCTTGCCAGTCCAGACAACCTCCAGACCACTCTCTGCATACATAACACAGTTTTTCATGCGAGATCCTACCTGCTTACGATCAAAAGAGCCTTTTCTTAAGGCTTCTCTAACCTCGTCTTTGATCATAAATTGGATTTCGTACCGGCTAGCCTTCAATCTCGCGGCAATCTCGGTTAAAAGCGTGTTATGTAAAATCAACAAAGTATAGAGTTGAGCATGCCTTCGAATTAGCTTTGTCTCGGCAAAATCAGTCGCGACTCTGAAAAGTCTTTTGTGCAAAGAGTCGATTTTCAACCTCCTCACGAATTTCAACCGTGCTGCCCGAGCCTTGCGTAGCTGCTTTGCTGATTCGGCTAGCACTTTTGCCGCATTGACGTTGCTCCGAGCCAAATCTCGCAGTTCTTTCAAATAATGCTGTACGGTAAAAGGTGGTTGGTTACCGGCGTAGATATACCCAAGGTGGCCCCATTTTTTCTGATGCCTACTGACTGCTGCTTTTAACTTTTCACCGACTTTCTTACCCGACAGGTCCTTACGGTGTTGTTTATAAATTTTCAGAAACTCTTCTTGCTCGATAGCCATGATGCTCTTCTGGCCCGGCGTGGTCAGAGCGATGAAGGCCTGCTCTGCTTCTTCTTTACTCTCGCATACACCAAAGAGATACTGCTTTAGTCGTTTGGTAAAATTCCCATGGAACACGTCCACGGAAACCGATAACCACCCATAGGTATAAAGTTTGGTATGAACATTGTCGTGTTCTTCATACAACCTCCAGAGCTGCTCGTTTGAAAATTTTGTCAGATCGGTCTTTTTAACTTTATCGCTATAGTCGATCAGATTGTACGACCACTTAACGATGTTCCTGTTTACATCATCACCGAAGCTGGGTCTCGTCAGCAACGCCTGCATTATCGACTCGCCTACTTCATAAGAATTTTTTTCACCAAAATAAAAATCCATCTGAAAGCCCCGATAATCAGTCATGGATTTGGAGTAGCTTTTTATAAACTTGTAGCTCTTGTCAAAAGTAAAACAGGTCAGAGGAATCTGGAAGAAGAAAATATCGCTATCCGGTATATTTTCCGCCAGCATCCATGGATCACCGTCATTTAGTTTTTTTGGAACTTGTGATTTTTTGGCCATTACGAATACTTTTTCAAATCTTTTTTCAATTGTGGCAAATTTTTAAAGGCAATTACCATGCCGCCCATCTTCCGCAGCGTCTCAAGATTTGCTCCTTGGTCATCTATCTGCAGAGTTGCCTTCGGAGTAGACTTAAAGCGCTTCAGAAGTAATCTTATCATTTTCGGACTGGACTTTGCCAATTTGTAAGTATGAGAATTTATTATATTTTTGAAATACTTGCGCAGCTTCATTTGTCTGACTGTGTCTGAAAACTGTCCTGGTGTGTTTTTCGAAAACAAAATAACTTTATAACCCTTCTTTTGCAAATCAGTAAAAAACCGGAGTACCGACCAGTTGAGCTTCTGAAAAGAAAGATGTTTTTGGCGCAATTGCCTCCACGTCAGAGGTAGTTCCAAATCGCGGCAAGCATAGGCAAAAGATTGCCGCTCGGTAATTTTAGCTTCAGCTGCCTGGTTGAAATATTGATTATAAACAATGTCATAGACCCTGGAGTAATCCAGGTGGTACTTTTTTGCGATCCACCGGCATGTATCACGATAACTGCCTGTGGTAATAACCCCGTAAAGGTCTACTATAAGAAGTTTAATCTTCACTTTTTTAAACTATTTTTCCTGTGCCCAACTTCAGACACCACCCCTACTATAACTCTATCACACTAGAGAGATAGAGTATAAAAATTTTGCGATACATGATTTTTGTCGATGCCGGACATTGAAAGCTAAACTATTTAATTTTTCTGACAACACCTCTCTCCGCATCCACCTCAACCAAATCCCCGTCTTTGAGAATTCGAGTTGCAAAATTTGTTCCGATGACGCAAGGTTTGCGCAGCTCGCGAGAGACAATCGCCGCATGGCAGGTCACCCCGCCGGTATCAGTAACAATCGCGGCGGCTTTGTTCATACCCGGGACCAGAGAAGGGTTGGTCGAGAAACTGACCAGAATATCACCTTCATTGAACTTATGAAGGTCCTGCATTGCATTTACGATTTTCACTCTGCCCTTGACCCGTCCCGGATATGCTACCGAGCCGGCAAGCTTTTTTAAATTTTTTGCAGCTCCCAAATTAACTTTGAAAAGCTTGGCCATAGCTTTGGCCTTTTTCCCGGTATAAAGATAATTACGCCCCTTGCTGAGAAAGTAAGCACAAAATTTTATTCTTTCATTCAATTCATTTTCTGAAATCGGCTTGTTTCCTTTTTTTAAAATTTTTTCATACTCATCACGTAAAATATATTTGGCCTGCAATGGCGAAATCATCAGCCTACCGGCAACCTCCTCATACCACCTGCGCATGGCGTAATTAAGGCGAAAAACATGGTATTCCTTTCGCGCCTCTTTGAGATACATCAAAACCCTCAAATTTCTTATTTGTGCGATCTGCTCACTCGAAAGACCAGTCTCGACCCGTCTCTGCCAGGATATCAACTCTAGTTTTTCTTGTTCTAGCTTTACTAACTCTTTTTTGGGATTTACTTTTTTTTTCAATTTATCTTTGATCTGTTCGAAGTAATACTCTGGCCCGGCAGCCGGTCCCATATAATAGTATTGCAAGCCCCCGTATTTGCCCGCCAAAGACAAAAAAATATTTTTTAGTTTAGGCTGGGTAATATCTTTGATACTTTGACAGCGCGAGAGTTCGGCTTTCCATGGCTTTCTTGAGTGAATTTTTAATAAAGCTTCTAAAATCGCTTCGTTTTCCAGCGAATAGACAGTTTTACTCCCCGGTGTTGTGAGGCGACTGAACACAACGTCCAAATTGCCGTTTTTTTTCAATGCCGTACCCAGCTCGCGCTTGACTCTGTCTGAATACTTGTCTTTGCCCATATCCAAAAATTGTCCTACCAACCCCCAAGCCCAGCAAATCGCATAGAGTTCGTACTGTCTTTGGTACAAATCAAAAAGTTTTTTTGCAGAAAGTCTGCCGAGGTCAATCTTATCAAGTTGTCTTTTAAATCTGTCAATTTCCTGGAAGTAGTATTTGAGTTTTCTTTCTATTTTATTTATGAATAAGGGGTCACTTCTTAATTCCTGGTTGAAATAATCTCCGATCTCTGAAAATCTTTTTTCATCCGGGCCCCAGAGTGCGTGATTGTTTTCAAACACAAACAGAGCATTCATCGTAAAATACCCCTTGGTCATCTTGGGCAAATCTTTTAGAAAAACCTGCTCATGAAGGATGTACCAAGGGCTCAAGGGCACATTGTAGTCTTCGACGTAGATAGCAAATTTTTGCTGCTGCTTACTCATTTTTCTTGATCAATAAACCAGCTGCCAAGCCGATACCGTCAGCGGTAATGTCGTACCAGTCGAAATGCCGTAGTGGCAAATAATTACCCTGGATATATTCCACCGCAAAAGCGTAAAATATAAGCGCAAACAGAACTAGCCAAGTTTTGCCTGGAAAAGCTTTCCTACCAAAAAGAAAAAGTAAGAAAAATATGACAGCGTGAACAACTTTATCCAACCCAAAACCGTCTTGGCCGCTAGTGGAAATCGGAAGAAAGAACAGCACGGCGCTGAAGACGAAGGCCAACCAAAAAAATATTTTAACACTATTCATATTATTCATATTGAGTGCTGTTGCAATTTTTTTATTTCAATTTTTTATTATTTTTGTGCCTCTCGGAATCACGTTTTGTTTTTTTATCGAGATTTTTTTCCAACGCTTCCGTTAAATCTACACCTGTTTGATTAGCAAGACAGATTACAACAAATAGAACATCGGCTAATTCATCGCCCAGGTCATGATGCTTATCTGATTTTTTAAAGCTTTGATCACCATAAGTTCGGGTGATAACTCTTGCCACTTCACCAACCTCTTCCACTAACTGCCCAAGATTTGTTAATTCCGAAAAATAGCGGACTCCCACAGTTTTAATCCAGCGATCAACTTGGCCTTGAGCTTCTTTGATTGTTAGTTGTGACATAAAAATTGTGCAAAAGTTAATGCGTGATGCGTATCTTGATTATAACAAAAAACCGGCCATCTGGCCGGGAATCCGTTCTGGTACCTCCTGTTTCTAGGCAAGTTTATTTCTAGTGATAAAAACCAAACCTTTCTCGTTTATTCTGTTATGCGTCTTTTTGTGCTGCCAAATATTTCCGAGCCCGTACCCCAGCAGTGCAAGTGTCATCAAACCTGAGGTGAAGACAAGACTCGCCGCCATGGCTAAAACTCCCCACGTACTGTGGTGAATCTGGTAGCCTTTGATTACGAGACGAATATTCCTCGTCCAGTTTCTAGTAAAATACTTTTCTGCGTAGTGATGGCTGTAGAAGGCAACAACTGCCGATCCCAGAAATGTTACTGCTTGTTCCATTTTCCTCTAGAATAGCTGTATTAATCTTAAGTAAAAACATTATAACATAACTTGATTAATTTGGGAAGAGGTGCTATACTGGTCTCTACAGGATTCCAAGATTCCGAGGTGACATAAGGGGTTCCAGTCCTGTTTTTATATGAATACTACTAAATCTGCCTCGCGGAAAGACTGAAAATCCTTTCAGTTTTCCCGCGGAGTGGAGCAACTGGCAGCTCGTTGGGCTCATAACCCAAAGGTTGGGGGTTCGAATCCCCCCTCCGCAACCAGTACTTTTACCAAGTGAACTAGTGCCAGAGTAGCTCAGTTGGTTAGAGCGAGGGACTCATAAGCCCTAGGTCGTCGGTTCGATTCCGACCTCTGGCATATCAATTTTTTCAAAATACGTGGGTCCGTGGTGTAGCCCGGTTAACACGTCTCCCTGTCACGGAGAAGATCGCCGGTTCAAATCCGGTCGGACCCGCCAGTTCAAAAATCGCCTCAAGGGCGGTTTTTTAGTATAAAAAAAGCCCTAGACCTCATCGGGTATAGGCTGAAGATCGAATACGAGGAAATCCTTGGATTGGTCGGACTGGGCAAACAGCTTGTGAAGTTCTGTGATTAGTTCATCTGGCTGGTCCGCCAGTGGCGGGAAAATTTTCCCCGCACCCACAACTCGGACAACTTCCTCGATAGTTTCAAACCTTCTGATGCCGATGACCATCCGGACAATTGCCTCGTTGAAAGTAAGGAAGTCTCTTAGTCTCACCTTCTCAAACTTTGGGGTCGCGGGTCTGATCTCTACGCTTTTTTCTCCGGATTTGATTTCCGGCAAAACCTCCTCGCGAACGCGCAGCATAAAATTGCTATGGATGTCTGGCAGGGAATCTCGCATGTGTCCTCCTTCAATTGAGAACTGTATGCGAAAGCTGCCCCCTTGTCAATAATTTCTACACTTCCCGCAAGCTTTTGAGAAATTCCAATGCCTCGGGGCGGGTTTTGATTTTCCCTGCTAATTGCCGGTCTTTGACTTGTGCCAAATATTTGCCCACCATCGGACCGGCAGCAATTTTCATAATTTTGATCACGTCGTTGCCTGAAATAAGCTTTTTCTGCAATTCTTTTTTCTTCCCTACTTTTTTCAACGCGCGGATATTGTAGTTATAACTATGCAGAGAGGGTTTAAGTTTCTTCCCTTTTTTGTCGGTCGGAATTGAAGCGAGAGAATCAGCTCGGTAAATCTTCAAAAGCCTCGTATAGCGCGGCTCCAGCAGCCAGGCGTTTTGCTTGCTCACACGCATTTTTAGAAGTTCGTAAGGCACGTGATGATGGAGGACGAACCAGGTAATGTCATCAATCTCGCGGTTGGAAAACTTCAGTCGTTTCATTATTTGTTTACTTATATCCGCTCCACGTTGCTGGTGACCGTAAAAAGTCGAATGCTTGCGACCATCTTTGGTCTTCCAGCCAAGCGTAACCGCCTTACCCACGTCATGGAAAAGTAATCCGTAGAGCACCGACAAATCAGCGCTCTTTTCTACAAGACTCAGTGCTAGCAAGGTGTGGACCCAGACATTACCCTCACTATGGAAATTTTTCGACTGATGGGTCGCATGCATTTTGACTAGTTCCGGAGCAAACACTTCTAGAAGTCCCGTCTTGCGAAGTAGTTCTAACCCTTCGGATCTTTTGCTGGAGAGCAGAATGCGATCAAGCTCCTGTTTTACCCTCTCTGCAGAAATATTTTTCAGTAACCGAGATTTCTTTTTTATTACCGCCAAATCCTGTGGCGAAGGCCGTAGTCCTAAGACTGCAGCAAAGCGAACTCCTCGCATGAGCCGTAGAGGATCTTCCGCAATTCTTTGCTCTGACTTACCTACGAATCTCAAAGTCCGGTTTTTGATATCATCGATCCCGCCATGGAAATCGAAAACTTTTTTTCCGATCGGATCCAGATACAACGCATTCACAGTGAAATCCCGACGGGAAGAATCCAGCTTTACGTCTTTGACGTAGTTTACCCTGTCAGGATGGCGGCTGTCAGAATATTTGCCTTCTGTGCGGAAAGTTGTGATTTCTATATCGTCATTACCACGATGGACCGTTACGGTACCATGCTTGAGTCCGGTTGGGATAACTTTGTAACCCTTGCCTCCCAAAATTTTCGTGACTGCTTGAGGCTTTGCTTCAGTGGCCAGATCGATCGCTCCGGTCTCAGGTCTTTTCATGAAAAAATCTCTCACATATCCGCCGACTATGTAAGTCTGTTTGTATCCAGCGGCTTGCAGAGCTTTGATAATCTTGATTGCCAGTTTCTCTTGCGAAGTTACCGCCTTGTATTTTACAGATACTTCAATTTTGTTCATCTTTTTTATTCTTTCTGGTCTCCACATTTATAAGTATACCATCTGAGCCGAATTTTTGCTGGTCTTCCTGTGACAGTAAAAAATTTAGTTTTTCGATTTCTTCCTTGCCTTCCGCGACAATTTCTTGAGTCTTCATGTATGTAAGCAGCAGCGACTCAATCTCCGGATAAAGATCGATATGACCTTTCTCTTTCAAAACAGCGACGAAGTTATCCAGCACCACTTCCTGCTGACCCTCCCTAACGGAATGCAGCGCGTCAAAAAGCTGTCTGGCATAGAATTCTGCTTGGGTTTGTTTTTCTTCAGTCATTTTTTATATCTAGTCTGGGTATTATATCGATAGCAGGCTCTTCGTAAGGGTGCGCCTTGATGACTTCGACGATAACCGCCTCAACCAAATCTTTGTGACATAGCGTTTCGATCAATTCTTCCTCTGCCTGAGCGAACTCTCCTGATCCACCGATAGCTGGTTTGGAATTAATTCCCGCTTTCCATCGACCAATCTGGCGAATCGATCCTGTGGCATGGGAGTACTCTCCCTGCACTCCGGCACCGGCGCGACCCAAAACTTCGCGGATTTTCTCCGCGTGGTCTGCCGGTACGGCTACTCTGATTTTTACAAGTTCTGATTCAATCAACACAAAATTCAAAAAAATAAATTGTTTTTTGCCCTGAGCTGGTCGAAGGGTACATTGATATTCTAACTTTTTTTGTAAATAAAAAAAATGGGTTTCTGACCCAATCTAAAATTTCCAAGCCGATGCCCGGAATCTCCGCCAAAGGCGGATGAGCTCATTTCAGTCAATAAATGTGGCTCAAAACCTTTATTTTACCAAGCCGAGAGTGGGAGTCTCCGCCGGAGGCGGATGTCAGCTTTTGTTAAAAATTGTGTTCCAGAACCTCATTTTACGAACCCAGCCCTTTCTCTCAGCCGATGGTCGGAATCGAACCGACGACCTTCACTTTACGAAAGTGCTGCTCTACCAACTGAGCTACATCGGCAAAAGAAAGGGCTGGGCTACCAACTGCCTGTCCGCCGAAGTTTCAACGGAGGCGGAAGCTATCTCGGCAGATAACGATATCTATTCTACCAGCTGCCTGCCCTTCCGTAGTCAGCCGCGGCTGACGAAGGAGGGAGCTACATCGGCAGATTTGTATCGAATGAAGCAATTTTATCATATTATCTTTTATTTGCCTAAAATAGGACTAAAAAGCATACCTTTTTAACTTGACAAATACCGTAAAATATATTAGAATTTCCGCAAGATTTCGGCAACTCTAGCCGAGTCTCTCAATAGCAAAGGAGGATACTTCTTGAGGTATCTGATACTTCCCCTCGTAGCGTTTAGCGCTTTTATCGCCCCAACCGCCCAGGCGCAAGGTCAAGGAAACGCGACCAAGATCGCGATCTGCCATGTGCCTCCCGGCAACCCGTCCAATTCTCAGTCGCTCAACCTGGCGGAACCCTCTGTTCAGTGGCATCTGAAGAACCATGCCGAGGACTACCTCGGAGCATGCGCTCCGGTCAACCCTCCGCCGTCGGATCCACCGCCGAGCGATCCTCAACCGGTGATGATCACGATTTGCCACTACCCCTCCGGGAATTCGGTCAATCCGCAAACCATCACGGTCAACGAATCGTCTTGGCCGGCGCACGGGTCGCACGGCGATACGCAAGGCGCATGCCCTGCAACCCCGCCGAGCGAACCGCCGCCTTCCGATCCACCGTCTGACCCGCCCTCGGATCCTCCGACGGACAATCCGCCGACTGTTCCGCCCACAACCCCGCCAGCAACCACGCAGGCGGAAACTACGCCAGTCGGCGATCCGTGCCTGGTCGTTACACCTGACCTTTTCACGGCCATCGCTGGCGAGTCGCGCACCTTCAAGGTCGCACTCGTCTACCCAGACGGGACTGTGGTCGAGAGTGTTCGCTTCTCCGCGGCAATCACCGAGTCTCACTCGGACAGCGCCAAGCTCTCATGCTCCGGCAATGTCTGCAAAGTCTCGGGGGAAACTCCAGGTGACGTAAAGGTCGAGGTCAAGGCGCAAGGCGTCGCAGGATCGAAGCTCGTCACAACGGACTTCATCTCGCAACCCAAGCGGCCCGCGACCGAGGCGCTACTCGTAATCCCCGACAAGCCGCAAGGCGCCGTCGGGACCGTGCTTTCTACGAAAGTGTTCTTCCCGAGTACCTATCGGGACTCGACGCTCTCGGTGAAAAAAACCGGACCGTGTTGCGGCCCGGAAATCGCTACGGTCAAGTACCCCGAGCTACGGCAAGGGCAAGCACTCACGATCGACCAATACCCGATCACCGAGTTCTCCCCTGACGGAGCAAGGGAATTCGAGGTCCGCCTCACCGACCAATACTCGGTACCGCTCGCAGGCGGTACGGGAAAATCGTGGGTGAAGGTGAACCCTCTACCCGCCGGGATCGAAAGCGCTGTGGTTGACCACGGCACTATCACGATCACCGTGTCCCAGGAAGTCTGGGACTACTTCGCCGAAAAGCAGATGAGCTTCCGGGCGGCGCTGACCTGGGGAGACTCGTTCTATCTGCAGGTCAACGTCTGGCCGGGAGCAAGACCTCACCAGCTCACAGTAGGAGTTCAGAACTCGCAAGGGTTCGGCATTCTGCTGCCAAACAGGCGCTACGATGTCTCCGTCTGGGGCCAGTCTCCGGACGGGAAGATCTACACGGTCACCGAGCCAGGTGCGCTTGCGGTTTCGCAGCCACTACGGCTCCAGTAGCCAAGATACCCTCAACCCTTTCGCGGGTGCGTGCAATTTGCGCGCACCCGTTCTTTTTTAGCCTCCTGACAACTGTTTTTCTAAATCTTCCGCCTCTTTCCCTGTATAGACCTCGTAACTACTGCCTTTGAATATAATCAAACTATTATCGCTTCGATTTTTTAAATCCTGTTGATCAGGTAACTCACCGGTCACGTAGAACCTGGCAATTTCATCCGAGGTCAAACATAAAATTAGTCTCTCGTCTAAACCTATTTCATTCGCAATCTGCTTGGCCCATTTGATGAAAACCATTTCCGTTTTTAAATAGACCTGATCCGCATACAAAAGAGACTCTTGGAGCCGTGTTAGGTATTTTGCTAATTTTTCTTCGTCAAGAAAATCAACAATATGCCTTACACTAACGTGAAGGCCTGAGTACCTTTGGAAAAATTCTGTGAAATGAATAAATTTTTGCTCAGAAACAGTATTCTTCCCAAGTAAATTTTCTGAAATCTCGATCAACGTATCCGCTTTATTTTTCAAATCGAGACAAAAAGCCTCAGTGGTTTTATTGTTTTTCGTAACTTTTGAACAAATAAATTGTCCAAAACGTTCTCGGTCTTTATGATCCAAATAACAACGGCTATGTCTTCCTCGACTTACCACTGCTGCCTTCCTTAAATTTTCTCCCATGACCTCTTTAACGGAATAAGCATAGTAATAACCAAAACTCCATGCGCTTATAAAATGCCAGTTACCAGCCCAATATTTTTCCCAATTAAATTTTTTCGGATCAAATAAGTTTTGCATATTCAAATTATATCAAAAATCATCAGCCTTGGCTGACGATTTACCTTTTGATTTGGAGCGGGTGATGGGAATCGAACCCACACCTTAACCTTGGGAAGGTCACGTACTACCACTATACTACACCCGCGACTGGTTCAGTTACAGAACCGGAAAACGCCAAATTTGCGCATTATCAATCCTTTCATTCAACCAAGCATCAAAATCCGCTGCTCCGATCAAGATATGTCTCGGGTGAACTACAACCTGCCCATCTTCTTCGGTTTTATCGATCAGGTCTACAATATGATACCCGTATCTGGAAGGGATGACCAACGGCTCATCTCCAACCTCCATCGCGAAAACAGCTTGTTCAAATTCCGGAACAAAATACCCTTGCGGTACCCACCCAAGATCTCCACCGACGAGTCTGTTACTCGTGTCGTCGCTTGTTTCTGCTGCGACAGCTTCAAAATTTTCTCCATTTTTAATCCGCTGCAATATATCTGACGCTTTCTGCTTAGCCTCGGCATTGATCGCATCATCTTCTACGAAACTTATTCGTAATTTGTCTTCCAGAACCTGAGTACGTATGATGACCGATACAAAATCGGCAAAGGACCAGCCATAAACATTTTTTAAAGTAACCTCCATCAACTCGCGGTCGTTACCGGTCTGCTGCAAAATAACAGCCGTCTCGCGATCAATATCTTCTGAGGTTGCGTTAATACCTCTTTGGTTGGCGAGCTTTTTGATATAACTTGTTCGAACCAGCTCTTCCATGATCTGCTGCCGTGCTTCGTCTACGAGCTCTTTGTTTCCCGGGTCTTCAAATTCCAAATCCTGGTTGTACTCAAAAGCACTTTTGACCGCCTGGTACCTTAAAAAATATTGACCCAAAGGGACGATGTGATAATCCACGACTACAGCTGGGTAAGGAATTACATCGATCACCAGTTCCATTACCGGACCTCGCCACGAAAATCGGTATATAGCCAGACCTAATATAACCAAAATCAAAATCAACGCGCTGACTATTTTCATGGCGAGCGAAAGGTAGCTTGTCTTCGGTTTAGCTACTTGAGATGAGATTTCGGGAACTTTTTTGTCTGTATCTGTATCCATAAAATTTCGCATGCCTTCGACAAGCTCAGGCAAAATTCGTTAAAAAATTAGTTTCCAAAAAAATAATTCCACCAAGCTATCCAGTTTTTTTCAAATTGATTGCTCTGTAACGCGGTCGAACTAGTCGCTTCAGGATTTTCTGGTAATACCACAACATGTTCCCCTTCTTTCTGAAGATTCAGCCGTTTACGTAACTCCTTTTCCTTGTAGTCTTCAGTTTGGAAATATGCTACAAGATCCTCTAGCTCCGCACTGGATTTCTCAAGCTGCATGATATCCTCTTCCATTGCTCCAATTTGCTTTTGAATTTCATACTGTCGGGACAGCTCTCTGAAAAAATAATAGCTGAAAGCAGCTAATAACACAATGAGCACGGCGAGAAACCATTTCGATTTTATTGTTGACTGCCAAGGCATGAGCTTTTTGTTTTATTCCAGATATGGTATTATTTTAACCAGAAATATGAGAAATAGGAAAACCCTTCAAAAAATAATGATTGTCTTCGCGGTAGTATTCATTGCTTCCATGATTATCTTTACTATCCTGCCGCTACTCACAGCTCAGCAATACCCTAGCCAACAGCAGCAAACCGCGCCCACACAGAACATAAATCCTTCCGACCAGCAAATCAACATAACTCCTCAGGAGCCTATAGATAATCAGCCACCTCAAGAAGACCCTTTCCAGTATAACACTGGGCAATAAGTGGATAAAGTATAAAAAAGTAGCCGAAAGGCTACTTTTTGAATACATCGATAAATACGTTCTGAGGAATATTGACCCTTCCGAACTGCTTCATTCTTTTTTTACCTTTTTTCTGTTTTTCCAAAACTTTCTTCTTGCGACTATCGTCACCGCCATAAAGACCGGCAGTAACATCTTTGCGGTATGGCCGGATCGTCTCCCGAGCCACAACTTTGCCGCCAATGACAGCTTGCAAAGCTATGGCAAACTGATGTCTGGGAATCAGCTCTTGGAGTTTTACTAAAATGTCTCGACCTTCCTTCTCCGCGCTGTCGCGGTGAAGAAGTGTGGCAAAGGCTTCGACTCTCTCGCCGGCAATCAATACATTAAGCTTGACGATCGGAGACTCTCGAAAGCCAATTAGTTCGTAGTTCAGTGAGGCATACCCCGAAGTAGCACCTTTCAACTTATCGTAAAAATCTACAATAATATTTGCGAGGGGTATCTCAAATGTAAGAAGTACCCGGCCTTGCGATGCATACTCAATATTTTTTTGTTCGCCGCGCCGTTTCGAAAGCAGGTCCAATACCCCACCCAAATATTCCGAAGGGGTAATAATTTCGAGTTTTGCCCATGGTTCATCTATTTTTTCAATTGAGGATGGGTCTGGAAGCTCTGAAGCAGCGTGCAACAAATAGACCTCGCCTGACTTGAGCTCAACGCGGTATTCTACTGTCGGTGAAGTAATGACTAAATCCAGGTCGTATTCGCGTGCCAAACGTTCTTGGACGATATCCATATGCAGAAGTCCAAGGAAACCGCAACGAAAACCCGTGCCTATAGAAGCTACAGTGACCGGTTCGAAAAACAAAGCAGCGTCTGAGAGCTTGAGTTTTGCAATAGCGTCACGAAGTTTCGGATACTCATCAGAGTTAGCCGGGAAAAAGCTCGCGTAGACCATTGGCTTTACTTCCTTGTATCCTGGCAATGCTTTGATCTTTCCTGCAAGCACGTCTTTCTCTGGCGCGTTCGTGACAGTGTCACCTACTCGAGCCCGAGAGACATCTCGAAAGTCAGTAACGATATACCCAACCTCTCCTACCGTAAGCTGTTTGCTTTTGAGAAAAGCTGGCGTGAAGAAACCCACCTCCAAAGCCTGAGTTTCTGCTCCGACCCCGATCAGTTGAACTTTTTCATTTGAGGAAATCTTGCCGTCGATCATTCGGACATAGGCAACAACACCGCGATGTTTATCGTAGTTGGAATCGAAGATCAACGCACGGGCCGGTGCCTCGAGCTCTCCTTTTGGTTGAGGGACACGCTGGACGACAGCATCAAGCAACGCCTCGACACCCTGTCCGGTTTTGGCCGAAATCTGCAAAATTTCTTCTTTTTTGAAACCGAGAATATTTGAAAGCTCTTCCGCTACCCGATCAGGTTCCGAATTCGGCAAATCAATTTTGTTGAGCACTGGGATGATTTCTAGATTCTGTTCAAGTGCGAGATACAGATTTGCCAACGTCTGTGCCTGGATGCCCTGCGTAGCATCTACAACCAAAATCGCTCCTTCACAAGCAGCGAGCGCTCGAGAGACTTCGTAGGTAAAATCGACGTGACCTGGAGTATCAATAAGGTTCAGGATGTAATCGTCTCCGCCTTTGTGATACATCATCTTTACCGGCTGAAGCTTAATCGTAATTCCCCTCTCTTGCTCAAGCTCCATAGTATCGAGGTACTGCTGTCTCATTTTCCTGCTTTCGACGGTTTTTGTAAATTCCAAAAACCGATCAGCGAGCGTGCTCTTGCCGTGATCGATGTGAGCAATGATACAAAAATTTCGGATATGTGATAATTCCATGTTCTATACTTGCGGATAACGTGTGAAAGACGAACTGAGTTTTTTTAACCAATTCCTTCCGGACAGTAGAATGTGCCGACTCTCTGCCAGATTGAGAGCGATCCCCAAAAGCAGATAAACGACGGCTCCAACACTTGCCGATCCAAGTGTTTGTAAAAACAATCCCACCACAGTATGCGTATCCAAAAATCTATCGAGCAGATAAAGCATGCCGTAGCTGCACCCTCCCATCAATACGCTCGCGGCAGTAATTTTGAAAATTTTGTAAACTAGATCGAAATCAACCAGGTTGCCGAATTTAAATTCCAAAACGACAAAAAGGAGCATTAAATTTAGCACAACTGATACCGAAAAAGCAATAGCAAGGCCCTCCACGCCGTAATGATAATACTGTGTCAGAATTACAGCACCGACAATGTTTACCAACATGCTAGAAAGCCCTATGAGTACCGGAGCCAAGGTGTTCTGCATCGCATAGAACGCGCGAGTAAAGAGTGGGATGAGTCCCTGAGCGAAAAGTGAGACTGTGAAAAAACCAAAAGTAGTAATAGTTACGACCGTGGCCTCCCAACCGAACTCCCCTCGCCCAAACACTAAACGCACTAGCTGTGCACGTAAAATTAGCATCAGTAAAGACAATGGAATCATGAGGTAGAGAATTTGACTGAGGTTGATGTTGAATATTTCAGCAAAGGTTTTGCGATCCGATTTGGCGTATGCCTCCGACAAGAGCGGGAACGCTACGATTGCGAAAGACACTGCCACTATAGATAACGGCAGGCTTTGTAGGTCAAAAGCCAGGTTATAGTATGTAATACTTCCAGCCAACAAAGAAGACCCGACGATAGTACTGACCAAAAGACTAATTTGAGCAGAATCCATACCGAAGATTCTTGGGATATAGAGTTTTAGGGTTTGACGTACTCCCGGCAGATCGAGTTTCAGATATGGGCGCCAGGTAAAACCTGTTTTGTAGGCCGCTGGTAATTGGAGGACAAAATGCAACGCCGCTCCTAAAACAACTCCCCACGCAAGTCCAGTTTTACCAAATGCCGGATACAAGATAACTGCGCCAAAAATTATGGACAAATTGTAGACCACAGGCATCATTGCCACAACTGCAAATTTTTTCAACGAATTAAGTACACTCGAGAGCACCGAGGACAATGAAAAAAACAAAGGCGCCAAGGACATAATCCTGGTAAGTTTGACAACCTCAATTTGTTTTTCGGGAGTGAAACCCGGGACTATAAGCGAGACAAAAATCGGCGCCAGGACAAAAAGCACCGCGGCAAAAAAACCCATCACTATCAGCGCTATATTGAGGATTGTGTTTGCTAGTTTTAAGGCCTCTGTTTTATCGCGCGTTAGGTAATCACAAAAAACCGGGATGAAAGCTGCCGACAATGTACCAAGAATGAGAAGATTGTAAACAAAATCCGGAAGCCTGAAAGCTGCGTAAAAAATATCCAACACATCACCGGCATCAAATCTGGACGTCAATATATTCAGTCTGACAAGCCCTGTCAGCTTTGACAAAAGAGAAAAAAGCGCGATTATGATAGTCGCGCTGGTCAAAGTATTTACAGGTTTTGTCGCTAAATCTTTCGTCAAAGAGATTATTTAAAAATTATCCCCCAACCCAAGTCAGTTCTGAAATCGCTCTGAAATACCGCGGACCTGCCTTGAAGCTTGCCAGATGGGTGGACCCAGATTAGCTCTTTACCGCTCGGTGCGGTAATAGATACTTTCAATTTAGTTGATGGCGCTCCAGGCTGTTTTTGCAAATATATTGCATACGGCTCGAGGCCACTATCATAGAGATTATACGCCATCGACACCTCATATACAAGCTGCATTTCTCTGGTTTCTCCTGGGGCTAGCTTCACCCAGTTCGCAAAGACAGTCTTACCACTTTCCTCTAGTACAACCGTCCCGGAATCAACGTCGATTAGAGCACTGTTGTCTATCGCTTCAACATCACTGTCGAGGGTTGCCCCTGGTAAATCTGAAGCTGAATACACCTCCCGATCAAACCCTGTTGCGGAGATAAGTCTTGCACCTTGAGGTGCGTACACTCTCATATAATCTACGTTCACGGGAAAATCTTTTTCATTGCCAGGAATATGCTCTCTTACAATATTCAGTGTATGCAGCTGGCGACCATCCGGCTGAAGAGCTATGTTCAAGTCAATATCCTGGCTAATATTCTGATCGGTTTTCCCCGCGCCCACATTACTGTTCACAATAGCTAGATAATCTGCGTCAGGATTTTTGACTTCGCCTGTCCAGCCTTTCTGAGAAAGTGAAGATTGCAAATCTCCATCAGATACGTATACTAGCAGGTCCTTTTTTTGCAGCCCATCGAGAAACAGTTGAATTACCGTAAGCCACTCTGAGGTGGAAAGCTGCTGCATTCGTTCCAGAATTCTCGGCGCAAAGTCAGCCAAAAACTTTTTAGGTTGATTAAGTTTTTTGTCGTAAACAACTGAAGTTTGGTACTGCACGACGTCAAGAAAGTTTTGCGCATCCAAAACCTCATTGTACTCGGGCATCGCAATCGGACCAGTTAGTTCCAGTAGCTTGATAAAAATTTCCGGGGTGAAGGCCATCACACCATCGACACCGACGCCAGTCTCCTTACTATAAAACATTGAAGCCTTGCGGGCAGAGGTCGGAAAATCAAAAAACCAATTGCTATCCCGAAGTCCCCATTTGTCAGTTAGCAGCAACTGCAATGGAGCAGGTGGCGCATAGTGTTCGACCAACTGTCCATCGGGGTTGTACACAGTTTCAATTTTAATGTTTTTAAACTCACCATGATCAAGCGTCAGCAAACCTACCGTTCCGATAAACCCACCTGTAGCACGAAGCTCGCGATAGTTTTGAAACAGCATTAAATAATTTTTTTCCTCGCCAGAGGTAAAACCAGAAAAGATATCCCGCAGAGACGAAAATACCCCAAGCGCACTTGAAAGCTGCTTTAGTAAATCACGGGACTGCTCGATTCGGTCTTTATACTCATCTGGCAAAACCTCTTCGTCAACACTGGCAAAAATCTGATTCGCACTCTGCAAGTACGAGCTGGCTGTACGAAAATCCTCCTCTGATCCAGTTAGGGCTTCTGGCAATCCCCCTTCATCAGGAGAAGTGATGCCTTGAGGTGACAGCCTTAGAGAAACAATCTTATCCATTCCCGCTGCCAGATACTGCAAGGCCAATACGGCTTCCTTGGCACCTGTCAGAAGCTTCTCCGCTTCTGGAGCTTGTGGAGCTAAAGAGGCGACCGAAGAAAGCTCTTGAAACTGAGCAGATGCTTCGTTTAACCTCTGATAAGCCTGGGAAAGATGGAAATCCGCGCCATCTAGATTTGAGTTCAATAATTCCTGCTGTGCAGAGTTCAAAGAAGCATATGCCTCCGTAGCAGCTCCGAGCACGCGAGCTGAGGTAGTCAGGTCTCGACCTATGTTGTTTAGCAGTGGAAAAACTGACAACCCCAGCAAGGCGACGCTCACGAAGATCGCAACAGATGCCATGGCCGGCGAAGTATAAAATTCTTTTATTTTGGTAAATCTTCCTGGATTTTGTGGCAGCAGATTTATTTCTTGATGACTGGATTTTTTATGAAAAAATGGAAAGAACTCAGTCTTTTTTTCTTTTGCACTAAAGACAGTCCTCTTGGTCTTTTTAACAGGTTTAACCAGGTTTACCGCCTTGGACACTTTTTGCTTGGATTCTGACTTTTTGCTTTTGAACTTTCTTTGTAACAAAAAAGCTGGCTTCAGCAGCCTGCTTTGTTGTAGACGCGCCAAATCAGTCGGCCGAACGGCCGGAACTAGGGCAGCAAAATCCGACAAGCGGTTTGTCTTTTTGTTTCTCGATTTCATGCGGGGAAATCTTGAAAATATTTACTTTATTTTACTATATTTTTGATTTTTTTTCAAATCGGCTATTTTATGAAAAAATCGCTGGGAGGTTTCGACTTATCCACTTCCGAAATTTCAATCTCGTCAACGCGCTCCTTTCCGATTCCAGCCTGCAAAGTTTGAAAAAATTTTGCCATGATTTCGTCTTCGCCCCATACTTCGACGGTTACGCTTCCATCAGACTCGTTTTTCACAGTACCTTTCAAACCCAGATCACGCGCAACATTCTGAATATTGCTTCGGTACAAAACTCCTTGTACCAGTCCGATTATTTTAAGCTTTTTCCCCTTCATCGATAGGCGCTGTTTTATCTTGAATCAATTTCGTCAGTATGTCTCTAACTGGTTTGAGACTTGTATCATTTTCTATTGTAATAGGCAAAACTTTTTTACCCGACACCTTTTCCAATTCGGAAATCTTTGATCCGATCTGCTTGTTATCGACAAGGTCGGATTTACTTAAAAATACATATTCGTCTTTTTTGGTAAGCTCGGGACTATATTTTTTGAGTTCTTCCTTGATAACCTTATAATCTTTTGCCAGATCATCAGACTCCGAAGACACTAGGTGGAACAGCACCTTGCAACGAGCAACGTGTCTCAAAAACTTCGTACCCAAACCACGACCCTCGCTTGCACCCTCGATCAGACCTGGAATATCGGCAAGTATCAATCCATAATACGAACCGAGATAAGGCTCCAGAGTTGTAAAATGATAATTCGCCACCCGACTCTTGGAAGCTGTGAGATGGTTGATCAATGATGATTTACCGGCATTGGGAAATCCGATTAGACCAACATCAGCGATGAGTTTTAGCTCGAGATAAAATTCAAACTCGCGCGCCTTGTGACCTGGCTGCCACTGACGTGGACTAATATTAGTCGAGGAGCGGAAGTGAAAGTTTCCGTAACCACCCGACGCGCCATGCGCCACAAGTATTTTTTCATTTATTTTAGTAAGCTCATAAGTTTCATTCAGGTCAAGATTCTTGACCACGGTACCGACCGGCACTTTCAAGATCATGTCCTCGCCGTTGGCTCCGTCACGATTACGAAAACTCCCCGGGGTCCCGTTCTCTGCCGCAAAGCGTTTCTTGTGCCGAAACTGCCTGAGCGCTCCAAGGTCAGAAACCGCTAGTATGTACACGTCACCTCCGTTACCGCCGTCTCCGCCAGTGGGCCCCAGTGACATTTTCGTGTTCTTAAAAGAAGCGACGCCGTTACCGCCGTCTCCGCCTTTGATCTTGATTTTGACTTCATCAATTAACATACAGCAATTATAGCCTAAACTGGACATAAAGAAAAAGACCGCTGCAGCGGTCTGCGGACATCATCATTCCTCCTTGAAAGGTCGAGGTGCGGCCAGCAGTGGGTTAGGGCCTAGCCGCACCTCTGGAGCCAAGGGCTCCTTCGTGCAAACGAGTAAAAATATACTAAAGTAAACCTGATTATTTGTCAAAATGAAAAAAGATCGCCGAAGCGATCGCGGTACAGTATTGTTCTTCCTCCTTGGAAGTGATGAGGCGGCCCGGTGACGGGCAAGTTGCAGGCGAAAGCCCGGGCCGCCCATCGAGCGCGAATATGTTGCTCTTTGTGACAAAAATAGTATACATCAGGAGAAAATTCGCGTCAAGAGTACTGTGGATAAAAAACCGCCGAAAAATATCAGCGGATAGCAGAGACGAGTCCTAAAGCGATTAGTAATCGTACATACCAAGGACGAGAATTGGCTTGAAGTTGCTCATCAACGCAGCGACTGATCAAACTGAGCGGCAACGGAGCTGAATGGTTAGTTGATGATCCAACAGATTCTACGCGCCAATGGATATTGCCTGACATGTAACCTCCTGGTCAGAAATATTATAGCAATTATTTAGATCATAAACATAACCATCGCTAGCATCATAACTCCGGCTCCTCCGGCTATAACTTTTGGATGCTGAATGTGGTAACGTATCATTATCTTCAGGAGCAGCGCGGAAGCTAAGAAGATTGTGAAAAAGAGATAGAAGCTTTGAATATTTTTTTGAAGCACTGAAGCGCCGAGGACGTTGCCGAAAATATTAACTTGTGTGTCGGGTGATTGCTGCCCAAAGAGACTGACTGCTCCAGCTACATTTCCCGGTTGCAAAAATCCTACTCGGACACGCGTTTCATTTCCAGCCATGTCCTGAGCGTAGATCTCGATTGGAATAGTTGCTCCAGCTTCAAAGTTATAAAGTTTGATTTGTCCGGTCCACTCACCATCTTCGTTTCGTTCAAGTGCTGAAGAGTCCTCACCGACTAGAACCAATGTTCGCACCGAGTCATCAGAAACCGCAGCCGTCACATTGAAAGTGTCACTGGATCCTAGTTTGGGAGAGACAAAAAGTTTTTCCTGATCGACTGTTGGAGCGGTGAGATCAATTTTAAAATTTACTTCGTCAGACTCACCACTGATGGTTCGAGCTCCAACCATGTGATCTCCTTCAGCAAAATCTTTTTCCACTTGATAAACAAATTTTTCTTCCACGACTCTTGTACTGCCGAGTACCTCCTCAGTCGTGTACAGCTCTACCGAATCGGCTCCGGAAGCCTGACCCAAAATTTCAAACTTTGAAGTTTTAATCGCAGAGTCCTCGATAGGAAAAGTTATCTTCACGCTCGAAGTGAGCTGAGTCGGAGTTTTGGTACTGGCCAAAACTTTTTGCGGTACCGGCTCGGAAGCAACAATAGTTTCCGGTGTTCGGGAAGTTGGTTGAGATGCTTTTGGAGCGGTTGCAATCGCAGGCTGGTTTGGTGTTCCAAAAAGCTGCACCACGAGAGTAACCGGACCTTCGTCAGAAAAATCGCCTTTCAAAACAGCAACGCCGATTTCTGTGAAATCGGGTGACATCAGATTTGCTTTGTGTGAAGGCGAAGCAAGCCATGCTGCTGTCACTCCTTCAGCTGTATCAAATCTTATAGCAAGATTTTCTCCGGCAACCGAATAATCATAACCGGCCTGCACGAACCAGTACCAAGGGCTTAACCCTTCCGGTGAGTGATGGGCAAAATATCCTTTGCTCATCATGTCCTCGGCCTTGTTCATTGCTGCGACCGCAAGCTTTGGGTTGTATGTTAATGTGTTCAACCCTTCTCCTGCCCTCGTCTCGTTCGTCAGACTAAAAATATTCTCAGAAGTAACGGACAGAGCTTGAGCGTCGCCGTAAGGAGCCAGCACCGGCAAAGTTATCACCGCAACCTTGGCAACTACGAGGAGAGCGGAGTACAAAAACAACGCACGATGATGAAGCGCGTGCGGTGTGTGATTGTTGCCCTCATGGGGTATAAAATGATCGCGCAAATGGCGGTGCGCGTGACGATGCAAATTAAACCCAAAGAGCTTCTGAGAGAGGGTATAAGAATCCATTTTTGTTTTTGTACAAAACAAAAACCTTCCGATTTTTGTGGTGTTTATTTAGTTTTTCTTTTGTTTTTGTTTCGATAGAGTTTACCTATCTGTATCTATTATAACACAATTTTTCAGGTATTGCAAATGCAAAATAATCCGCTATAATATATTAGTTACTTTTAAAAAATGTTTATCCTTGGGGTGTAGCCAAGTGGTAAGGCAGTGGCCTCTGGAGCCACCATTCGTAGGTTCGAATCCTACCACCCCAGCCACCATATGCTAAGTCAGAAGACTGACACGCATAGGCATCTATTCCGAAAAAGCATACCCGGTGAGTCCGGTATCCAAAGCAAAAAACCACCAACACAAATTGGTGGTTTTTTGCTAAAATCTTGGTGTGAATAACGAAGATACAAAACTTGTAGAAATTGCTAAAGGAAATCCCAAGTCTTTTGAGGATCTGTATAAAAAATACGCA
>Ga0210057_1000108_pt1 | contig 160501 bp, 146 predicted proteins | sample CryGeyCG2114_010_2_FD_183968 | JGI IMG/M metagenome (GOLD analysis project Ga0210057, IMG submission 183968) | Groundwater microbial communities from aquifer - Crystal Geyser CG10_big_fil_rev_8/21/14_0.10 (SPAdes) (version 2) | ecosystem: Environmental > Aquatic > Deep subsurface > Groundwater...
GGTTGCTGTTCCGTGGGGTTTTGTATTTGGGGCATATACCCAGAGAAATAGATTTTCAGACACAGGAAGGATGCCGAGAAGGTCACCGGAGTCATTGCTAAATATATAGACGGGGAGTTCTTGGGGTGAGTCTGGTGTTATTGTCGAAGCTATGACTGAAAACGGAGAAAGCAAAAAGGTTACTATGAGGAGGAGTGAGATGAGGCGGGACATTTTGGAAATTATCTATTAATTTATGATGTCTTTAATTTAAAGATGAGATTAATGCGATCTAGAAATAATTTACGCTTTAATTCTCTTTTTTCTAGTTCTATTTTTAGAGTTCTTTCTTCTGCTTTAATAAAAGGCTCGATACCACTCTTTGTGACTCCTCTACCTATGTATTCCTTGTTAATTTTTTCTGGTACTTCTAAAAGCTTGGCTTGGGTTCTTTTTAGCGGTTTGTCGTGAAAAAACCAAAGCCATAAAATTAGAAGTAATTTTACTACAAACCAAAACCCGATAATCCCAAATACTAGCGAGAGAATTAGAAAGTAGTTTTCCATTTTTTGTTAACTTTAAATAAATAGAAGTTAAGCTAATTTTTCTTTTTATAATCCTTGATGAGGATTAATATGAATAAGATTGCGACAATAATCCAAAAAACTAGGTTGATATATTTATTAATTTGAGCTATTTGACCTGATAAGCGCAAAATATTTTTGGCAATATATTGCCAAATAAGCATGATAATTCCTGTAAAATAAAGAATTGCGCTTTTAAGTTCAAGTTTGTCTTTATACTTTTTCCAAATATAGAAACTTATTCCAGACGCTATTAATAGTCCTAATAATTCTAGTATTATCATATTTTAATTATTTAGTAACAATTGTTGTAATTGAGCTAAAATAGCAGATAATTGATCTAATATTGATTGGTATCTATTACTTCCTGATTGTACTTGTATGGATCCAGAGTTTTGATTTGGAGTATTTGTCCAGTATGGGCCGTTATTATTTCGAGAATTTGGTGAGTTTGACTGGTTTTGGTACACCCTTCCGCTCGACACATCTTCATCACTAATACCTTTTATAGTTTGATAAAGTATTGTTGTGATAGTGGTGCCAGCTACAATTTTGCCTGCGGTTTTAAGCCACTTCGGCGCATTATTATTACTCGGTGGTGGAACTCCGTTTTCACCGGAAATGTCTGGTACTAGATTCGGTTCCAACCATGGATTGCTCTTGTAGAGTAGATAACCACCGGTAGCTATTATACCTACCGCTCCAACAATTGCTGTTCCCGCTAATATTTCCGGAGCTAATAATGCGAATGGTGCTAATGCTAATGCGCCAAACTCCCCACCCTCATCCACATACACAATGGGGTTGTTTCTAGCGTAACTGTAACTGTTCAATCCTTGCGGATCTTTCAGGAACTCCTCCAGCGTTCGGTTATATTTGTTTTGGAAGTTTTGATCTCCAACGAGCAGAAACGCCGGATCCTCGCTCAAAAACCTTCCGATATCGGTATTTAGATATCTAGCCTTCGCGTAGGTGTATTCGGTATACGGTATATAGTCATCCAGTTCATGACCTGTGTATTTTTGTTGTTCTTTGAAGGAACCTGTTTTTAATTGTATCGTGCCGAAGGCTTTGTATTCAACCTGTTCGACTATGTTTGCGGAGCTGTCTGTTACAAGGCTTGTGGATTGGAGGTGGTCTATATAAGGATATCTAATTGTTGGAGTTCCTCCGACGGTCTCTATTGTTGCTATTGGAGTTCCGTTTGCTATGATGTGTTCCGTTGTCGTGGCGTTATTTTCCGTAACGTTGAAATACGGGGAGACGTAGGTTGTGGTTGCTGTTCCGTGGGGTTTTGTATTTGGGGCATATACCCAGAGAAAGAAGTCATCAGACACAGGAAGGATGCCGAGGAGGTCGCCGGAGTCATTGTTAAATATATAGACGGGGAGTTCTTGGGGTGCTGCTTCTAGTAGGCCTTTTGCTTGTTTTTCATTTGCAAGAGTATATATTGGGGCAAAAAGAAAGGAAAAGATAAGAAAAATGGAGAGACATTTTGTCATAAAACTTTAATTTCGTTGTTTAAAAGAATATGATGAGATTAACTTATTCGCTTCTTTATCAATGTTCTCTAAAAATTCTTGAAGATAGTTGATGTCTATGATATCTATCAAAAAATATTCATCGCGATAATTTGCTTCTAATAGAAAGCGTTTTTGAATTGGTTGAGTGGTGTATTTTTTATTATTCTCAAATTTAACCTCTAATAATTTATCAAATCCATCACAAACAATAACGGGGTATTGAATTATATGAGAAAATATTTCTTTATGTTGAATAAATTCATTTTCGATAGGTTTTTTTCCTTTTGCGCGATGATAAATTTGTGAATGTAAAACCTGATTCATCGCTTTATATATAACATCTTCTTTGTTTGAATTTGTGGAAAATATTTTTGCGGCTAATGATTCATTTAAATAACGGAACTGATCGTCGGTTATATCACCACCTTGTCGAGTATATGGAGAAGATATTCTTAAATTCGTTTCTTTTTCTAAAGTTTCTAAAGCTTTTTTCTTATCTATTTTATCAAATAAAAATACAATTTCTTGTTTAATGTATTTACATTCGACAAATAATTGAACGTTAACTTGTACAGATGATGAACGCCAATTATCTGATGAATAAAATTGCTTCTCTGTTATTAAATCGGTTTCTCTTACTGATTCTGAAATATCATCATAGTAATAAGGACTGATCAAAACAAACCATCCTTGGTCTTTAAATATTTGAGATGTTGTAGAGTGGGTAATAATCCCACTATTCTCGATTAGTTTCTTGATGTTCTCGTTGGTAACCATGATTGAAAAAATAATCACGAATATCTTTTGTGAGTAAAAGCATTAAAGGAGCTATGCCAAAAACTAATACGTTTGATATACTTAACCAGATCAATGAAGTTGTTAAGATTGATTTATCTAAGAAAAAATTAGATCCTATGACAATCATAAATCTTACAACAATAATTCCAGAAAAAATTATTGTTATCCAATATATCCACTTTTCTCGCTTTGAGTAAAGTACATAAGCAATGAATCCCATAATAACCGCATTAATAAATCCGCGACTAGAATCTGCGAAGGTCATGTTTTGGCTCACTGTAGTAATGCCATCAATCAAATAAAAAATCCCTTTAATGACAAATAGGATTACGAGTGTAATTATTTTAGTTTTTAATTTCATAACATATAAATTTATTATCTTGATAACTAAATAAGCGAATATATCGCGAAGCCAGCAAATAACATACCCGCAATAAGGAGTCCTAATCCTCTTGTGTATTTGTCATAAAAATATCCTTCTTTTTCTGGCCATGTGTCATTTTTTTCTTTCCAAAGATCGTGTCTTAATTTTTCTACAAATCCTGGTTTGAATAGTAAAAGAGAGCCAAATATTATTCCAGTAATACCCATTATAAGCAAACTAATAAAAAACCATGTCATATTTATTATGAGTTGTTTGATTGTAAATTATTAATTTGTTCTTGGAGTTGTTGTAAAATAAGGCGAATTTGATCGAGTTGTTGTCTTATAGAATATGTTGAATTTATATTTGTTCCGATTGACGGCTTGGGTTCTGTTCTCTGTGTATTTTGTTGAGATTTTTGGATTACTTTTTGATAGGTTTTACTGCTAAAAACTTTATCTGATAAATCTAAAGCCGTGGTAGATATATCAAATGCTAGTTTTTCTGATTTTGTCAGAATAACACCTCCTGGTATTAAACCGATTGCATCTAAACCGAGTTTTACTGTTGCGTTTTGTTTTTCTTGCTTTGAAAATTGATCAGGATATTTTACAACTTTAGTATTATAATCGTATGCGTCTATGGCAGAGCTTAAGATGCCGTATATATAGAAACTGGCTCCAAGAATTCCTAAAAGAGGTAAAATTTCCCCATTCGGATCTCTAAATCGTAATGGATTATTAGCAACATATGAATATGAATTAAGTTCTTGAGGGTTCTTCAGAAATTCTTCGAGCGTTCGGTTATATTTGTTTTGGAAGTTTTGATCTCCAACGAGCAGAAACGCCGGATCCTCGCTCAAAAACCTTCCGATATCGGTATTTAGATATCTAGCCTTCGCGTAGGTGTATTCCGTATACGGTATATAGTCATCCAGTTCATGACCTGTATATTTTTGTTGTTCTTTGAAGGAACCACTTCTATTTACTATCGTACCATATGATTCGTATTCTATCTGTTCGACGGTGTTTCCTGAGCTATCTGTTACAAGACTTGTGGATTGGAGGTGGTCTATATAAGGATATCTAATTGTTGGAGTTCCTCCGACGGTCTCTATTGTTGCTATTGGAGTTCCGTTTGCTATGACGTGTTCCGTTGTCGTGGCGTTGTTTTCAGTTGTATTGAAATATGGGGAGACGTAGGTGGTGGTTGCTGTTCCGTGGGGTTTTGTATTTGGGGCATATACCCAGAGAAATAGATTTTCAGACACAGGAAGGATGCCGAGAAGGTCACCGGAGTCATTGCTAAATATATAGACGGGGAGTTCTTGGGGTTGTTGTGGGGTGGAGGTTTCTGCTAGAGCTGAGAGTGGAGCGGGGAGGAAAGTTATCGTGAGGAGGAGTGAGATGAGGCGGGACATTTTTTAGTAAAATAGAGAAGTCACTATTTATTTAATGAACTTTCAAATTTTTCTGACAATTTTTCTACTACTCCGTATGCTATGGCGATTGTGATATATAGAAAAAAGTAGTGCCTTAGTTCAAATCTTCCATCTACAACAAAAAGAATAAGTAATTCCATAGCCAATGAAATGGCAAAAATAGTTCGTGGACGGATAATAATGTGAAAAATAATTGAAGAAAGATACAAAAAAAATCCTAATACCAATGCAAAGAATATCAGTAAAATTAATTCGAGTGTTATACTACCTTCCCCACCAAATCTTTCAGGATGTATAATTGCCAAAAATGGTAAATATAAGATCAATCCCGTAGCCATACCTAAATAGCTAAGCAAAAATATTTTCCATAATTTTTTAAATGAAAATTTCATGTGTTTTGTATTTAACGCAACGTTAAAAGCAGCTGTCGAATAGCTTCTAGTTGCGCGCTTATATAATTTAATCTTGCTTGTATCGACTGCCTAGCTGATTGTATCCAATAACCTTGATTACCGGGAGAAAAGTTGAAATTTTTTGGATTAAACGAAGTTACTTGACTTACCACTCCCGTTCTTTGAGCGAGAGACACCACAATATTGTTAGAGTTAGCGCCGCCAAAGGAGAACGTACTACCACCAGAGGCATAGGGCTGTGAAAGTGTGGTTCGAGCTGCGTTCCCTAAGTTGTTTATAAATTCAGCATCGCTTACTCCCGAAGGCGGCGTAATGGTTGTGCGATCTGTAACCTGTTTTTCTCCTGTGAGATATGGCGTGTCAGTATTTTCTATTCCGCCTTCGTAGCCGATTTCTGTTATTAGGCGGTTACCTATCCCAAATGGACGCCCGAATAATTCACCACCCCGATTATACCCGCCTATGGTAAATTGCTCCGTTCCTGCTGGAAGTCCTTGGATATTGATTTGATTCGGAAAATCTGGGGTTATTATATAGAATTGGTGGAGGAAGAATCCTGTGAGAGCTGGTCGCGCCGCCAACTCCACCTTCTTCCCCGTCCTATCAACCAAGATAAGCGGATTATTCCTCGCGTACGCATAGGTATTTAACTGTTGGGGGTCTTCGAGAAATTGATTCGGGTTGTTTAGAATTTCGGGGTCTTGAGATAGGAATCTGGCTATATCGGTATTTAGATATCTAGCCTTCGCGTAGGTGTATTCCGTATACGGTATATAGTCATCCAGTTCATGACCTGTGTATTTTTGTTGTTCTTTGAAGGAACCACTTCTATTTACTATCGTACCATATGATTCGTATTCTATCTGTTCGACGGTGTTTCCTGAGCTATCTGTTACAAGACTTGTGGATTGGAGGTGGTCTATATAAGGATATCTAATTGTTGGAGTTCCTCCGACGGTCTCTATTGTCGCTATTGGAGTTCCGTTTGCTATGACGTGTTCCGTTGTCGTGGCGTTATTTTCCGTAACGTTGAAATACGGGGAGACGTAGGTTGTGGTTGCTGTTCCGTGGGGTTTTGACCAGATTCTTGTGCCACTTGGGTCGTAGCCATAGGTGGCGTTTTTGTAAAATGATGGGCCTTCTCCGAAACCGGGGAATTGGGTTGCGGGGTATGTAATCTTAGTAAGGCGGTTATTGTAGTCCCAAGCGTGAGATACGGACGTTCCTTTGGTGAGCTGGTTTCCGTTTGTGTCGTAGGTGAAGGAGTTGTTTCCAACGGAGGTTACGGCGTGGGGGTTTGCCATGCTTGTTCCCGTGTTTCCTTCGTAGTAATAGTCTGTGCCTGTTGAGGTGGCGATGTTGCCGATCTCGTCGTATGTGAAGACTTCAAAATATGAGTTTGCCGTAGTTGAGGCGACAATGGTTGAGGAGGCAAGGCGGTAGAGGGTGTCGTAGTCGTATTCGGCAATGCGATTTATGGACGGATTTACGTCAGACTCGATGACGATATGGGTGATGTTACCAACAGGGTCGTAGTCGTATATGCGCCTGTCTATTGCGGGAGTACTGGTCGCAATGCTTTGTTCTCTTAGGCGATATAGTTCGTTTGCGTCGTACGTATTTGTTTTTGTGGTTCCGTTCGCGTTTGTTTGAGCTGTTGTGTCCCCTGTCGGAGAGTAGTCAATGTCGGAGACGAGAGTGGTGGTGGCTCCGCCAGATGGGTGCCACGCGACGGTTTCCACGTTTCCGCCTTGGTTGTAGGTGTAGGCGGTGAGAGAACCGTTTGGATTTTTAATGGTTAGAGGATTGCCCATGTAGCCGTAGGTATATACAGTCGCGGCGGTTGTAGTGCCTATTGTTTTTGTTTCGTTTGCAAGATTGCCCGCAAAATCATAGTTGTTTATTGTCGCGTATAGAGAGCTTGTCGCGTAACAGAGACGGCCGATGCCGCGCGTGCACGAGTCGTATTCGTATATAATATCTGTTTCCGTGGTTGAGTCAGAATCTTCTTCAAGCGGGCGGTTTAATTCATCGTATGCGTAGCTTACCGTGTCCCCTATCGGTGTTATTTTTTCCGTGAGATTACTTGCAAAATCATACGCGAAAGTCGTGCTTCCGTAGTAACTGTCAGTTGGATCGTGCAAGTCTTCCATGCGCGTACGCCTGCCTAATTTGTCGTATTCAAAGTTTCTCACATTGCCGTTTGCATCGGTGATTTTTGTGAGGTTACTAATTTCGTTCCACTCATAGGTGGTGGTTGCTTGATCTGAATCCAGATATTCGGTTACGTACGTTAATCTGTTAAAGGCATTTCTGGTGAATTGTTTTTGATTCCCAAGAGAATCGGTAACGGTTTCTACCCTATCATCATAAAAAGTCGTAGTCGTGCCGACTGCCGTACCTACTTCTGTAACGCGATCTAATGTGTCGTAAATATATTTTGTATAAAGATTTTCCGTTGTGGTTGCAGTTGATTTAGATAGTCCGGTTCCAAAATATGGCAAAGATTCTCTTTGGGTGCGGCCTTGGGGGTCGTACGCAATGTCTTGGACTATATATGTGTTTGTGTCTTCCGCCTGTTTTCGTGTTTGTATGGGTCTCCCAAATCCATCGAGATATTGAGCTTCTTCGGTTGTGAGCGACGCAGAGAGACTCGTGGTAGCCATGACCGCATTTTGATTTTGCTCATCAATGTATGTAATCGCCCGCAGTGTTACCTCCGAGCCAGAGTTTGGATCCGGCCCTTTTTCTTGGGTTGTGCGGTCAAGAGAATCTAGAATGTTTTTTCGCACTTCGCCGTTCGGATTTGTTACCTGCTTTGATTTTCCGGATGAGTAGTCATAGAGATAATCTGTGTCTTGATTTAAGGTGTTTGTTATTGTTTCCGGATAGAGATTGAAGCTGTCGTAGCCGTACGTTGTTTCGTTCGAGTTCGGGTCTTGTTCTGAAAGCAATAATCCGAAGCTGTTGTAAGCGTGGGTAGTGGAGGCGTACGTCGAACCGCTTATTAGATATTCTTTTTTAGTTGGGTTTCCTTGATTAATTTCGCCGAAAGAAAGATTGTCGTATATTGTTTTTGTTTCAGAAACAGTTACGCTCGAGGAATCAAGAACTGTTTCTTTTGAGACGCGGTGTATTTCGGTACTGGTGGCATATTCATAATTTGTCCTTATGTCATCACTCCCTACGTCTGTATAGTTTAGTGGGTCTGTTACCGTTACCTCGCCCCAATTTCTTTCTGTTGTTAAGTTTCCATAATCAAAATCGAAACTATAGCTTATAGCATTGTCTTTATGCGTTCCATTTCCATCGTATTGTGCTGATACAGTTTGGATGGGGTAGACAAAATAGCTCGGGTCGACGGCGGGGACGCCGTTGATACTCCACTTTGTGCCTGATTGCGATACAAGGTTTTCTTCACTGTCGAGAATATCAGTCCTAAATACTTTCCCTATTTTCGCCCAGTGGTCGGCAAATTCATAAGTGCTACTATTCGTTCCGTTTCCCTGATGAAAATATGAAATTTTTTGTGACCCGTCGGGCCTGGTTTCCGTAACTTTTTCAAAACCGGAAAATCTGCGATCATGGGGGTCGTCGAAATAATAATCCCCACCGGCATATTCGTAGGTGGTTGTACCCACTGATCCTGTTACGGGGTCAAATTGCCCAATAGCTTTAACTGTTTGGACTGTAATAGGAAGATCGGGGTTTAATAGATAGTCGTTTTCATCTTTATATTGCGGGGAGGCTTGATATTCGGCATTAATTATACCTCCACTTGGAAGCTTTATTGCGGAGAGCATATCGGGAACATTGCTTGTATTTTCAAATACATCAGTAAAACATGTTGGGTTGCAGAGATTATAGAAAACATCGAGTAGGCCGTCTCCATTTACATCCCCCACCTGCCTTGTGGTGCTTGCGACATTTACACCTAGCTGTACCGAGCTCAAGGTCCAATAATTCCATTTATGTATATAAACTTTTCCGTCGTCGGAGATGATTTCGGGAAGGTTGTCTCCATTTAAATCAGCAAAAAACATTCTTGTGGTTCCTGTATCAAAATGTTCGAGTACAAGAGATTCTCCTTGGGGGAGAGAAATCCAGTCTGTGTGTTCAATGAATCCCCCATCCCAAACTGATTGATTAAGAAATACTTTTCTCTCATAATTGCTTTCTGAATCTTCATACGCACGATATATATCCGAAAGGCCGTCATTATTTAAATCAACCGCTCTAAGCCCGGACTGGTCTGGGATGTTTGACCCCATACCAAGACCATTTCCGTATATTGTTGATCCTGTGTTTCTATAAGCGACAATTCCGCCAGTATCGGTTATTGCAAGATAATCAACCAAACCATCGCCGTTCAGATCAGCCACTGTGGGACGATTAATTGATATGGGATCGAGTGTGTCTATTGTTTCATCCCACGCAGAATCATGAGACCAACCGCCTCCTGTGTTTAGGTACATTCTTGAAGAATCTGGAGCTGGAGGAAGTGATTGAACAAAGTCTGTTAAAAGATTTCCTTCAACATTAAATACGATTGCGCCTTGGGCATTGCAAGGCTGTGAATGATCGGGCTGTTTGCAAATCAAAACCGGATCAGAAGTTCCGTCAATATCAGGGATTTGCCAAGTAGTTGTTGCTTCGGTAAATGTAGCATCGCCATTATTGAGCCAAACATGCTGTTCATCATTTGACGGTGATTCTAAACGATATGACTGCAAAACATCTGCATAACCATCACTGTTTACATCGGCTACAACGACACCTTCTTGAAATATAAGATTATCCAGATCAGTATCTCCTGTCGTAGAAGCAAAAGATAAATTATTTGGTGTATATGAAAATGATGTTTTGGGTAGAGTAATCGTACCTTCGCCAATATTATACGGATCTCCAATTTCTGTGACTGATTCTAAAAGTGAGCGGATTCCACCCTTTGTGCTGTAGTTAAAATTGTATCTACGAATTAGCGCGTTGTTTTCTTTAATATCAATAAATTGTAAATTATTTGCAGTTTTTAATTCATATCCTGGCAAATATGATTTAAATACATCGCCTCTGGCTTGCCACGTGAAGTTAATTGAAAATAACGGAGAGCTTTCGCTATCTTCTGGATCGGCATACATGTATTCAATTTTCTCTATATACACCTGCTCACCGTCTTTGGTATATGTATAGTTTATTTCGTTGCCATTTGTGTCTACTACTTTATCGAGCATCCACATATAAGCACTTGAAGTGGCGTCTGGAAAATGAATGCGGGCATTTGTAGTTGTACCAAACCAGTAGGTTTTTCCGTCTTTTGAATCGACTTTCCAAGCATTTTCAATAAATTCATGAACAAGCGTATATTTGTTAAAAGATCCATTTTCAGTTTTTGCAGTGTATTTGTTGAGAACCGTTGTTGAGGCAAGGGGGCCATCTAAAGATGAAGAAAAACTTTCTAAATCTACATCGTACATGGCGTCATTCCCATAACGATTTTCTCGTTGTATATACGGAATATCTAAACTCCAACCCAGTCCAATAATCGATCCTTCTTTTCTATCCTGTGAATTATAAATGAGTGAAAGTTCTGGGGTTAACCCATTTCTTCCCGGCGGGAGTTTAAAAGGATATTTATAAACAAGAGCACCCGATGAAAGATCAACGTCCGGTCTTGGTTGTTTTATGACACCGTCTGGTTGAACGACTCTATAGGGCGGATCATCGGCTGATTCGGGCTGGATTTTGTCATCCTTTTTGTCTTTTAATTTTTCCGGCCCATCTGGAATTTCTTTGGGGCGACTATCTATACCTTCCTTGGGCTTTGAGGTTTCTCCTGTTTTTCCACTACCCCTCCCTGGATCCGGTGCCGGTTCTGTGATTATCGAGTCATTGCCATCCGGACTAGTTCCGATGTCTTCTGATGGCGGAGGAACAGGAGGTTCATTTGGAATAGTAAACGCCGGTTCCTTTATTGGTTCCGGCGCTATTTGAAGCGGCTCGTTTGTTATTTGGGCAAAAACAGACGGTGGAAAAGCCAGTGAGAATATAACGATTCCCGTGATACTCGTTAAGAAGATTTGCTTTAGTTTCTTTGTAAGCCTTCTTCCCTGTGCGGCATTCATTGTTTTTATTTTTTATCAAAAACTTATTGCTGTCAAATCTTTAAAAATAATTTTTTTAATTTATTTGATTGCCGAATAGTTGCCGCAATTTGCCGAATTTAATTTTTACTCAATCATCTCTAAAAATCTTTCAACACTTACTTTGATGTCATATCTTTTCACCCATCCCCTTTCTTCGTCTTTTATTTTTTGGAGTTCATCTTCTTTTAGGGTGAGGAGTTCTTTGACAGCTTTTGCAAAGTTTTCGTTGTTGCCTACTTTTTGTATGTAGACTCGGAGAATAGGTGGAGTTATTTCTTTTACACCGCCGACGTCAGTTGCGACAAATGGAACGCCATAGACCATTGATTCTAATAACACATGAGGAAAGCCTTCTTCTTCGGAGGGCATCAGGAACACATCCGCAATACTGAAATAATCCCCTATTTTATTTTGAGGAATCCAACCCAATAGGCGGACTTTGTCGTTTAGTTTGTAATTTGTGATTTGGTGCTTGATATTTTCGGCTTCCGGTCCATTGCCTGCAACTAGAAGTATGAAATTTGAAATTTGAAATTTGAAATTGAGCGAATTTATAATTTCCGTCAAGTGGTGGGCGCCTTTGCGTTTTGAGAGTCGGTGAACAAAAAGTAAAACTTTCTGGTTTTCTTTTATATTTAATTCTTTTTTAATGTCGTCTATTTTGATTTTTGATTTTTGATTTTTGATTTTTTCTAGGTCTATCCAATTTGCCATTACTTTAATTTTTTCCTTTGATATCTTGTAGTGCTTTGAATAGAGATCTGCCATGCCGTCTGTGCCAGTTACAAGAAAATTGATACGACGATATGCGAGGCGTTCGAACCAATCGCGAACTTTTGGTCTTTTATAGTTCCACGGCATGCCGCAATTCCAATAGAAAACCTTTCCGCCGGTTTTACCAAATACCCAGCTTGCAAGATAGGCGGCAGAAAACGAATAATGAATGTATATATTTTTGTATCCTTTTGCTCTTGCTTCTATAAGATAGAAGAAGGTTTTTATGATTTTAAATACTTTTGATTTTTTTGAAGATACTCTTGTATAAGCAGTGCCGAGATCGGGTTTCTCATTTGCTTTTTCGATAATCAAAAATACATCTGCCTTATCGGCAACTTTTTTAATAAACGGAGCGAGATAGCTTATATGAGTAGCGCTATCTTTGTCGTAGAAAGGACAGATATAACAGAGTTTCTGACTGTTATTAGAAAAGTCTTTCTTTCCATGTTCTTGGTGTTTTGTCATTTATGATTTCAAGATCGAGGTGGTAGGTAAATGGCTTGGCTCCTCTTTTCTTTATCCACTCGATCATTTCATATAACCCTTTTTCAAGCGAATAAGTTGTTTTGTAGTCTAGGAGCTTTCTTGCTTTGTCTGCGGAGCAGGTTGCCACTTTTACCTCAAGAGGCCTATCTGGAACATATATAGGCTCGAGTTTGAAGTCTAGAAGTTTGGCGATTGTTTTTGCGAGGGTATTAATAGATACCGTTTCTTCGTCTGGGCCAATATTTATGATTTCCCCAATGACGTTTTTTTCGAATGCTAACTTTTCTAATGGATCAAGGGTATCCTGAATAAAGGAAAAACATCTCTGCTGTTCACCGGTTCCGTATATAATCGGCTGGCGACCCTGTAGCATTAGGTTAATCATGATAGAAGCTACATTTCTATAAGGGTCGTCATATTTCTGGCGAGGGCCTATGATGTTATGGGGGACTGCGTGAACATATTCTATGTCGTTCAGTTTACAGAGCATTGTTACGGTAAGTTCGCTTGCATATTTTGCAACAGCATAAGGATCTTGGGGCTTTGGAGTCATATCTTCGGTAAATGGATGTTTCTCCTGATCGCCATACCTTGCCATGCTAGAGGTGAATACAAATCGTCTAACTTTGTTTGAAATTGCAGCTGCAAGAAGCGAATTGGTTGTGCCGTATGTATTTTCGCCAACCAGAGTTGGGGAAAAGACACTAAGCCCTTCATAAGGGGCGGCGGCGCAATGATATACAACCGTTGCGCCTTTCATAATCTCTTTCATCTTGCTCACGTCTATACAATCTGCTTGATGAAATTCCACACCTTCTGATACATTGTCGAGGTAACCCCCTATCATGCTATCGCAGCCAATTACTTCATGTCCTCGACTTAGCATCCTTTCTGCGAGGTGGCTACCTAAAAAACCCGCTACTCCTGATATAAATATTTTTTCCTTCATATGACTTACCTATTATGAGCAATATATACCATGTATTCAAACCGTAAAACAATACTTTTCATAGCAGGGGCGAAACCCACATACCCAAGAAACTCTGGTATTCTTGAGCTTTTGAGGAAAAACTATGATGTAATCGAGATAACATCACCTGCCTCATCTTATATATTTCGATTTCCAATAGTATTTTTAAAATTTCTTTTTCGCAGGAGAAGGCATTTTGATGCTATTTTTGTTAGCTGGATGGGTCACCCGATAGTTCCTTTTCTAAAAATTTTTAGCAGGAAGCCGATAGTTTTTGATGCATTCTTATCGTTGTTTGATTCTATATGTCTTGAGAGACGAAAATATAAGCCATCGTCATTCCAGGGGCGATTGATTTTTTGGCTGGATAAAATTTCATGTAAACTGGCTTCTATTGTAGTAATTGATACTAATACTCATGCGGCGTGGTTTACAAAAACATTTGGGATTCCAAGAAAAAAGATAAAGACATTTTATATTTGCGCTGATGTAAATTTTTTTACTGATAAAGAAGAGGAAATGACAGATGACTTATTTGTGGTGGAATTTCACGGAGGTTTTATACCCTTGCAGGGGGTGCCCGTTATTTTACAGGCGGCAAAAATATTATCTACTCACAAAGATATTGTGTTTAGGTTTTTGGGTAATGGACCTGAACTTTCTCAGATGAAAAAAATGACTGACGAGATGCATCTCGTAAATGTTGAATTTTTTGAAAAATTTGTGCCACTTACCGAAGTCGCTGACTTTATACAGAAAAGCAACGTCGCTTTGGGAATTTTTGGGCTGATGGGAAAAACATATAGAGTGATACCGAATAAGGCGTATGAAGGGATGGCTACGAGGCGAGCTGTAGTAACTGTAGATTCTCCGGCGGCGAGAGAAATATTAACAAACGGAAAAGATTCTCTCCTATCAAAACCCGGAGATCCGAAAGATTTGTCAGAGAAAATACTGCGTTTAAAAAATGATCCTAAGCTAAGAGCAAAAATCGCAGAAGAGGGATACAATACATTTAAGAGGGTCTGTGATCCCGAATTACGGCTTGGGCAAATAAATGATTTCATAAACGAAGCTATTTCTATTCATGAAAACCGCAGTTAGACCGATATTTAGACATTACCTTGCAAAAAGATTTATAAAAAAAACTGTTTCAAATGGCGGTAGTGTAATAGACATCGGCTCAGGAAGGGGCGACTTTTCTTTTTGGCTAGCAAAAAAAGGATATAGAGTTACTTCATTTGAGTTTTCAGAAAACTCTGTGATGTCTTTTAAAAAAGAACTTGAGAAGTTAAAAAACAATAAACCCGAACTTATTGATTCTGATTTTTTGAAATATGAAGGTCATTTTAGCGCTCATGCAATCGTGTGTTTTGAGGTTTTAGAGCATATCGATGATGATTATGCCGCTGTTTCAAGAATGCATGATTGGATGAGAGAAAACGGTACTGTGATCATAAGCGTACCTGCTCATATGAAAATGTGGAACAAGGATGATGAAGTTGTAGGACATAAACGCAGATATGAAAGGAGTGATCTTAAGAAACTTTTTGAATCTTCCGGCTTTGAGGTTGTCTATATCGTTTCGTATGGATTCCCGTGGCTCAATATTTTAAAAAAGATAAGAGAGATACAAATGAAACTAAAGCCGCCATCATACTACAAACCAAAGGATGGGTCATACTCTGAAAAAGGCACGAAAGAAAGCGGAGTTGGATTTTTTAAAACAAATATTTTTTTGTTTGTTTTTAATAAATTTACGTTTTATCCGCTTTATCTTGTAAGTAAATTATTTCACAAAACAGATTTGTCTGAAGGATATTTTCTTGTGGCAAAGAAAATATCTTAGAATTTATCCGCAATGCGTCCTAGATTTCGGATGATATCGAAAGCGGAATTTGCTCCTATGATGAGCAATATTATTATGAGAACTGATTTATAGTTTTTGATATTTGTGGGCCATTTTTTTATGAGCCAGGATATGCCGAGACCTACAAATAACCCAAGGATTGGGTAAAGCGGAAAACGATAACGGGTTTCAACGATAAGCCAAACTATGCCAACGGGCATAACTACGGCCAATGACGAAAGTAAAACTGCATACTCTTTAAACTTTTTTTCTTTGGTTTTTATACTAACCCATATACCGAAAAACCCTACAACGAACATGACTCCTGCGTATACAGATGAAAGGCCGGTGGTTGCCCATCTTACCAAGCCTTTAAGGTGGGGCCAGAATGCAAATGGTCTTGCGGGACTAATGTAAATCGAGAGCCTAATTAATGATAATCTTAGAAAATCGAGGGGGTTGTTTTTGATATATTTAATACCTTCCTTTTTAAGAATTTCATCAAAATCTATCTGATCAAGACTGGAAAGATCTCCATATCCTTCCGGTAGAGGATAATCTACTATGAGTTCACCCGTGGCTCCTTTGTGATTGCCTACATAAATTAAACCGAATGCGGCATTAAACGGTCTTACTTCGTGATAGATAAAATAATTTCTTATAGTCCATGGCGTGAGACAGATTATTATTATGCCCGCAAAGAGAAAAAATTTTTTGTAATTTTTTTTATAGATTAGGAATATGCAAACAGGGATTACCAGAAGTGATAAATTTGACCGAGTGAGCATAGCCGCTGATAGAAAAATTCCTGAAATAGACAGGAGGTGCGCCTTGTCTTTGGTGATGCTCTTAATAAGAAAATAAAGAAATCCGGAAATAAGAAATACAACCAGTGTTTCTGTGAGAAGCATGGAGGATACCGTGATAAGATCAGGTGAAAAGCCAATGAGAAAAGCTCCTACAAGAGCGGGTAATGAAAAATTATTTGGATCAATGCTTTTTATAGATTTGTATACAAAATATGCCGAAGCTCCGAGAAGAAGCGCGTGAATAATCCAAACTGCTTCATATGAATGACCGAAAATACGGAAAATAAATCCTAGAAAAAATTCGTAACCCGGTCCGGGTCTGCCTATAGCGCTGTTTTCGTCATATCCACTTCCCTGCGCTATATCCCACGCAATATTGTCATATGCTTTTGCGTCTACCGTTGGTTCGATGCGAAAAGAAAAGGAATAAATAATTGAAGAAAGAATTGATCCACTAATAATAAAACTTAAAATAAGTTTTTCATTTTTTTCTATCCAGTTTGAAATTTTTTTAAGCATAGGTTTTCTTTTTTTCTTGAATTCTTATATAGGCCTCAAGTAATCCTCCAAGGAGCGAATATGTGGTAAAGAGGATTAAGGCCAGAGATGCGGTTGCTGCAGCTTTCTCACTGGTCGCGCCTAAGGCAGTCAATATATAGACAGTACTTCCCTCTCTTAACCCAATACCCCCAAGTGTTACAGGGATAAAAATAAGGGCTGTTGAAATTAAATAGCTAAAAGCTATTGTAAAGATTCCGACTTCCAGACTAACTGATTTACCTAGTATAAAAAGCGTAACTATGCTCATTATCGTTGAGCCAAGAGAGAAAAGAGTGGCTATCCAAATCTGGTTTTTATTTTCTGATGTCTTTTTAAGACCTTCTTTAACTTTTGATAGAAAAATTTTGATATGATTTATGGAAATTTTTTGTTCAAAAAAATTAATGACCATGTAAGATCTTTGACTCAAGATAATAGAGAAACCTACGATTGCTGCGAAAAAAACAAAAAGACCAATAAATATTTTTGAGACTCCGAATATATCTATGTAATTTGTATCAAATAAAAAGAAGAGGCACAAAACAAGAAAAAGACCCGCGACGCCGAGCATCCTATCAATAATGACTGATAAAAAATAGTTGCTAGTTTCTGTTTTTGTTTTTTTGGAAAATCTATAAGCGCAGGCAAGGTCTCCGGAAAGTTTTCCACCTGGGAGTATTGTGCCATAAAATATGGCAATAAGGTTATATCCAAAAAGCGTCATAGCTTTTTCTTTGATTCCCATTGAGCTTAAAATTTTTTGCCATCTTACAGCGCTTAAAAACCAAGCGGTTATCATAGTAAAAGCACCTAAAATAATAAGCCGCTTGTCTCCACCTGATATAGAATTTGAAACTTCTTTTATATCAATTTTTGAGGCAAGAAAAAAAAGCAATCCTATTGTGATAAAAACTTTACTAAAATATAGAATTTTTTGTTTTGTGGTTGACACTCTATTCTTCCTTTAACTCACGAAGTGTTTTTTGTATTTTTGTCAGTTGACGTTTAATGTCCCTGTTTTGAGTTGCTAGGAAACCAAAAACAAGAACCTGTATGCCAACAACTATAAAGAGAACCGTGGCGAATAATATCGGTCTTCCTGAGACGCCTTCTTTTATAGAAACTATATACGAATCGATTCCAAGAATAATACCTACTAAAAGCAAGAGAAACCCTATAGAGCCAAAAAGAAGATAGGGTCTTACATAAAATGAAAGCATTAAGTGCTTCCAGATTGATTTAAATTTGAAATGAGATTTTCTTACTGGCTTTCCGCTTTTTTTACTTGCCCACTTTAGTATTGCCGGTATTTCTGAAACCCTAAATCCTAAATCTACCGCTTTTGAGAGGATTTCAACATGAAGTTCTTTGTCATTTGCTTCTAACTCAATAGAATTGAGAACTTCTTTTCTGTAACCCCTTGTCATTCCGGTTACCATTGTAAGTTTACCAGGTATCGCGAGAGCGAATATTTTATTTCCGAGAAAACTTAATAGCCACCTGAAGAGGGGTACATTCTCCATTTTGCCACCCTTCATATGCGGTGATGCTATGACGATATCTGAATTTCCCTTGTCTAATTCTTCAGTGAAACGCTTTATGATTTCACTTCCCCAGTTGAGATCTGATTCAGTCGCTATAACATAATCTCCTTCAGCTGCACGAAATCCTTTTTTAAGAGCAAATCCCCTGCCCTTGTTTACTGGATAGGAAATTATTCTCATGTGATTGTCTTCATTTTCAAGTATTTCTAAAATTTCTAAAGTTTTGTCAGTGCTTCCATCATTGATGACTAAAAGTTCCCAGTCTCTTTCAAGACTTTTTAAAACTTTGACTATTTCTTTTACATTTTCCTCGATAGCTAATTCCTCATTGTATGCGGGTACAACTACCGAAATTTTTCCATTTTTCATAATTTTCTGAAGTGATTTAAGATAATTTCTACAATTCTTTCGCTTGCTTTTCCATCCCAATACATCGGCACGTTACCCTTTTTTCCACCATCTGTCAAAATGGCATTAACTTCGCGCATAATTTTATCTTTATCGCTACTTGTAACGATGTTTGTGCCTACCTCAACGGTTATAGGACGCTCTGTATTGTCTCTTAGGGTAATGCACGGAATCCCGAGAACGGTTGTTTCCTCCTGAATACCCCCCGAATCTGTGAGAACAAGCTTTGCGTTTTTAACTAACTTCATAAAATCCGCATACCCGAGTGGTTCGATGTAGCGAATGCCTGCATTTGTTTTTATACCAGCTTCTTTTAACTGATTTTTTGTTCTCGGGTGGACAGGGAAGATAAGTGGAATCTTTTCAGCAACTTTCTCCGAAACAGTTATAAGTTTTGCGAAATCACCTACATTGTCTACGTTCGATGGCCTGTGCAATGTAATCACTCCATATTTTTTTTCTTCCAAGTTTTCTTTTTCAAGTATTTTTGAAGCGTCGATTTTTTTTTGATTCTTAAGAAGCGAGTCTATCATTACGTTGCCTGTAAAATGAATTTTATTTTGAGGAACGCCTTCTCTTTGAAGATTGTCATTTGCGGATTTTTCGGTTGTAAAAAGAAAATCTGAAATGCGGTCGGTAAGAACGCGATTGATTTCTTCTGGCATTTTTTCATCAAAACTTCGGAGTCCTGCTTCTACGTGAGCCACGGGTATGTGAAGTTTCTTTGCCGTAAGCGCTGCAGCTATAGTGGAATTTACATCTCCAACCACCATTACGAGGTCGGGTTTTAACCCACTGCTTGATACAAGAGAAGTTTCGAGTGCCATCATGATTTTTGCAGTTTGTTCTGCGTGAGTTCCTGATCCAACACCAAGTGAAATATCGGGCTTGGGAATATCCAAGTCATTAAAAAAATCATCTGACATATTGGCATCATAGTGCTGGCCGGTGTGTACCAAAACTACGTCAAAAAAAGGCGATGTATTCATCGCTTTTATGAGTGGGGCGGCTTTCATAAAATTTGGCCTCGCGCCCACAATGAGCATTACTCGGATTTTCCTATCAGAAATCATGATTTTCTTGTCGGTTATTAATTAGAACATATTTTTGGTTAATATGGTTACAATCGATATTTTTTATTTTTTCGCGAAAATTAAAACTTAACTTTATATATTTCAACAACGGGCCCGGGATGATTTACTGAAAAAAGAGCGGAGAGAGGATTTGTCATATTGTGAACATTTAAAAACCTTTCCGGAGCATAACTATCGGCCAAGGATTTAAACGGAGAAAACCAAACTATTAGTTCTTTTGACAAAAATGTTTTTTCGAGAGATTCCTGATTTGGAATACTGCCGCCCCAATCGGTTTTTATGTAATATTCAAAATTTTCTTTCTTAAAAAAATCTTCAGGAAGTATATCTATGCCGATAGTTCGAGCATCCCACGCGGCATAAAATGGTTTTGGGTATGACTTATCACCTGAAGCAAGGAGGGTTCTTTGGCGTGTGTCTAATTTTTCGGGAGCGAATTTTTCTATCATTTCCAATATTTCCCTATTTTGATTTATTACTTCGTTTGTGTGCGAAAATGTGATAATTTTTGTATTTTCTGGAAGATTCTTATATACCCAATCTATTGCTTCTGTTCTGGTATCTTTGGTAAGAAGTTTTGCATCAAATAAAACTGAGAAAGTTAGTGACGGAAGGGCGAGAAGAAAAATAATTCCGACTAAAGTTTTATTGTTCTCAATTTTTATTTTTTTTATTAATTCAACAGCGGCATATGCTCCAAAGATCACAATATATATCATGAATGGTATTAGTGTGCGTGATACCCATCCATAAGCAAATAATGGGCCGATAAATAGATAAAAGGCTATTGGGAAAGATGAAAGTAAAATAAATTTCTTCTTGTCATTTTTCAATAGGAGATATCCTCCGATAAAAGCTAGAATAAAATATATAGGATCGTAAGAGAATAATGTTTTAAATGGGTCGAATACCCTGTTTAGTATCGGTGTTTTCGGGAGCGGATTGCCATGTATTCCTCCTGTAAATATTTGAGTGGCGCTACTGTCTAAAAATATCTGGAACCTATGAAACACAACTCCGAGACCTCTCGGATTAATTGCGATAATGAGAACTAAACCCAAGAAGACGACTGTCCCTAAAATAAAAAGTTTTTTCTTTCCACCGTTCCATCCGGCTATGAGAGTTGGAAAAATTGTGAGAATACCAGGAAGAAGCATCGCTGCGCTTAAAACTGTCCCGATACCGGCTTTGATGTATGTTTTTGTGGATTTATTATGTAAAAGTTTTGTGCTCCACAAAAATGAGAGTGCTATAAAAAATGAGATATATGACCACACTCTCCCCGAATGATGAATATAAACGGATAGAAAACTTGTGGCCCAAAAAAATGCCGCGATAAATCCTGCTTTTTTTGAAAATAGATTTTTGCCAATCGCATAAACTAAAAATATTGTTGCTGTGCTTAATAAAACAGATATGAGTCGAACTACAATTAAAAGATTTGTTGAGTTTATTGAATAAAATGTTCTTAGCTCTGCGAGATTCTTAAAGATGCCGAAAATCATTTCTATACTAAGAAATCCACCGATCCCAAAAAGAGAAATATAAGCAGAGAGAGGTTGGTGATAAAATATTTCAGGAAAATTTGGAGTGACTGCCTTCTCTTCGAGCATTTTAAGCGCAATGGCAACTTGGACGTATTCATCGCCAATATATTTTTGAGGGATGCCATAACTAAGGCCAATTGATGTCAAAATAAAACAGAGGCTGGCTATGCCGACGAGTATAATTACTGAAGGAGTTATTTTCTTCATATATGAATAAACATTAGCGTACTATTTTTTGTCATTCAAATTATAAAGCCCCGTAGCGGGTTGCTACAGGGCTTTTTTTATCAAAACTCCGGCACTTTGTCGAAGGATGTTTGACGGAAGTGGTCCCGTCTGACCCATCGAGTGTTCGTACCGAATCGCCAGAGATGAGGTGTTGTATGGGATATTGAGAATGTGCCTGACGTTTCTCTCTAGAGAGTCACGCATGGCAACAAGCTCGTCCCTCGTGAGGTAGTCTGTGTAGACGAAGGATTTGTATCCCCCGTCCGGTTTTCCCTTGTAGTATTCGGCTTCGGTTGAAAAATCAACATCAACCGAATAAAGATTGTCTCCATTTGAAGTGTAGACCCATATGCCCGGTTTTGAACTATGCGGCAGAGCGAAGTCGTAATACGGAGTTCCGGGATATGTGGTGATAATGGAGACATCAAAGTCGTCGGGAGCTACCTTGAGAAGCCAGTCTTCGGTTGCCCGAATTGTTTCTCCTGATTCACCGGGGTGACCTATTGAAAGAAGGGCCTTTACCTTGAGGCCATGACGTCGCGCGATTTCCATGCACCTGGTGTTTTCTTCTCGAGTGGCGCGCTTGTTCATGTTTTTCAGGATACATGGGGAACCTGATTCAAAACCGACCAGAATCCATCTGAAACCTGCGTCATACATTGCCTTTGCTTGTTCGTCGGTGAGAAGTTGGGACTTAACAAATCCCCTTAGGCGCCAAGATACTCCCAGTTCGCTTTGTACGTCTTGGATGCCGCACATCAGAGGAAGCATTCCCTGATTTACGTTTAACTCATCATCATAGAGCATCATACCTTTGACGCCGTATTCTTTGTGCAAGTGAACCATTTCTGCGATGACGTTTTCCGCCGATCTGATTCTTGCGCGTCGAAAACTTGGAGACAACCTGCCCCCGCAGAAACCGCAAGGGAAAGGACAACCAAGTTGAGCGATGAGACTCAATGCGCGTTCCCCATCGATTTTGTATTTATAGCTATCAACATCGATGAGGTGCCGAGCCGGAAAAGGATAAGTTTCGAGATTACCGGCTCTAAGAAAAAGATCTGAATTGGGGTCGTCGGCATCGATTAGTTTTGGTGGGTTTTCCACAACAGCTCTAAGGATAGCCTCTTCTCCATCGCCAGCAACAAGAACGTCAAAGTGCTTTTCGAGCACGACCATTGCTTCGTGGGCGCGGCTTTGAATACCACGCTTAACTTCGTTCTTCCTTGCGACGGACGTGAGTGTTACGTGGGGTCCACCAAGAATCAGCCTTGCGTCATCTCTGACCGACTTGATGCTTTCTGCTATTTTACGAGCAGAAGGAAGTTGGGGGGTGGTAGAGGTTATACCAAAAATCTTTGCATCAGAGTTTTTTGCGTGAAGTCTTGCGACTTCTTCAAAATTGCTTACCCCTGAAAGATCGAGGACTTCGACGGTAAAGCCGGCTCTTTCAAGAACGGCTCCTACTTTCAAAATACCCAAAGACATAAATACCCGCTCATCAAGCAAAAAAGCCGATGGCGGAGTGATCAAGCACACCGGCTTTCTCATTATTTTTCTCCAGCAAGTTGTAAATGAACGACACTAGTATCTGGTAATAACTCTATATGAAAGAATGAGGTTAATCAATAAACCTATATTTGATTATGGTTTTTAGAATTTTTACACCGTGGCGCCAGTTGATTTTTTTACCCTCTGCATAACTCCGAGGATAATATTTTATAGGAACATCTACGGTCTTGTATCCCTTCTTGATGAGTTTACAAACAAGCTCATTGTCAAAATCAAAGTCATTTGTTTTTATTTCTACATCGTTTATAGCCTTTCTTGTGAAAGTCTTATAGCATCCTTCGTACTCTCCTGCGTTGTTTAAATAAAGTATGTTTGTTGTCCATGTAATAATGTGATTGCCAAACCAGCTTAGCCAGTAGAGAGATTTTCTTTTTCTTGCGTCATGCTCGGGAGCAATGCGAACACCTAATACGACTTCTGATCTTTTTTGGATTATTGGCTCGATCATAGCTTTGTAATCAGTCGGGTCATATTCAAGGTCAGCGTCTTGTATTAACAGGATATCGCCGGTTGCATTTTTGAACCCGGTTTTTATAGCTCCGCCCTTACCTTGGTTTTTTTCGTGAAAAATATATTTAATGCCTTCCGTGTTTTTAAGTATTTCTCTTGTTCTGTCTTTTGAGCCGTCATCTACGACAATAATTTCTTTTTCAATGTCTCCGATGTTTATTTTTTTTACAATATTTAAAAGTTCTTCAATTGTGCTTTCTTCGTTATATGCGGGGATAATTATCGAGAGTTTCATATATTTATCTATCGCGTGATATGTTTTGTAATTCTGGATTACCGTAAATGTTTTCGCCTCGGCTTTTCATTTCGACTACAAGTAGCCCTTTAATAGCCAGTCCAATATACTTTGTTTCGATGTTTTTTTTCAATACTTCCCCTGTTTGAATGTTTATTTTCCAAGCATATCCAAATCTGGAACGGAAGCGACTTAAAGAGTTTTCTATTATGCCTACTCCTTCTTCAATAAAATTGCTCTTTCCGGCAACTTCTCCAAGCCGAATAAGCTCTACTCCAAAATCTATATTTGGATCGAGAAGCGAATAGCCGCAACCGTCTATTTCCTCGACTGTGCCGGTTTGGCTAATAAATTTGCGCCAATGATTTACAATCTCCTCTGACTTTTTTAAATATTTGTCATGAGAGTAGACGCGAAATAATTCAGTAAAACATTCGATCATGGAGTGGGCTTTTTGTAGTGGTGCTGGATTTTCTTTTTTAGATTTTTTTTGCCATTCGTTTGTAAAGACGCCATCTCTGTAGGTTTTTTCAAAAAAAGATTCCGCCCATTTTTCGCAGGCTTCTTTGTATTTATTTTCTTTTGTTATTTCATATAGGCGAATGAGAGAGAAAACCATATAAGCGTTGTCTTTTACAATAACCGACGTATTTGAGGAAACCCTTCCCTTTATTTTGAGCGCTGTTTCATACCATGTTTTTGCAATTGGTTTTATATATTTTCGCGCTGGAAATAAATTATTTATCTGCCACGTTCGGTCATGAAGATATGGCTCAATAAGATTTTTTGATTCTTTAATATATTTTTTCTGACTTGTGATTTCTGAAAAATTTATCAACTCTTCTGCAAAATATGCCGTTGCAAGCGTGTTTGCGATTGGAAGCTTTTTTTTAGACTTTAAGTTAACCGCATAAGATATTAGATTGTCTTTAATGAAAAATTTTTGGAGTCCAGAAAAAAATTTTTCAATACTTTCCTTGACCTCCTTATTTTTGTTGATAAGAAAAATAGATACGAGGCCATTTATGGTATCGGCGTTTTTGATTGAGTATATAAATTTTGGCTCTTTATTTTTGTAGATAGCCTCTGTATGAAAAAGACCAACAGAGCTTTGAGCTGATTTAATCGCATTTAACACGTGGTTGTTAATCCACTCTGTTTTTGCTTTTTCCTCAAATATCTTTCCGCCATAAAGAACATATGGCGCATAATCTCCAAGTTCTTCAAAAATGCCCTCCCTATTAATGATTTCCCCTGTGTCGCTCTGTATTTTTTGAGGGAGAGCTCCCGTTTTTTTTGAACATGACTCGAGTACGCTATTTACCCGCAAAAACTCTTCTCGCCTTTCATTGCTTGTCATAAATTTTTTTGAAAAAGCTTCCAAACTCTTCTAAATATTTTTCCTTTTCCGGAAGGTTTTCTGCCGTTCTTTTTCCGGCTTCTTTTATTTTATTACAAAGAGTGTTGTCTGTTATTAATTTTTTTAAAGAGTTTTCGATATACTCGCAACTTCCAACCGGTACCACAATGCCGTTTTCTCCTGTTTTTATGATCCAGCCGGCACAGCCAACATCGGTCATAATAACTGTGATACCGTAGGTCATAGCTTCAATTACGGTCCTTCCAAAACCTTCATAATTTGATGTCAGTAAAAATATATCCGTATTTTTATATGATTCACTAAGATCAGAACTCCATTCTTCTATTTTTACATACGAGTTCATACTATTATCTTTTATGAACTTTTTTATTTTTTTTTCTTGGGGTCCTTTTCCTTTTATTGTTAGTGTGAAGTTTTGAATTTTTGTACGTAGATTTTTTATTGCTCTTAAGGCAAGTAAGATGTTTTTTTCCTTTGTGAGACGAGATGCCATAAGTATATGGATTTCTTTATTATTTTCATTTTTGTTGTTATCAAGAACAATTTTTGTTTCTGGGTATATAGGAGCAACTAAAATACTTTTGTCATCAATAAAATGCTTCTTTATTATAAATTTTTGAATGCGTTCTGAAACAACACGCGCCCCTTGGGCATATTTTAATATTTTTTTTGCAATTTTATATCTGATTTTATTTTTGAGTTCTTTTCTAAAAAAAGGACTACCGATATCAGTGTGGATTTGAGCAACCCACGGTATTTTATTTTCTAAACTAATTTTTCTGCCCACAAGACCGGTTTCAAATGGATCTTGAGTTGTTATGATCCACTCTTTATTATTTTCTGTTATTTTTTTACCAAGTTTTATTGCTTTTGATATTTGAGTAAATACATTGCCTCCAGTTGTATAAACATGAAGACCATTTTTTAAATCCTTATATTCATAATGATTAGAAAAAATAATAACACAGAGTTCATCAGCCCAAGTTAGATAATATTGGCGTAGCCGTTCGGCGGTATCACCACCATTTATAATACTTGCGTCCTTTGATATCATAAGGACTTTCATTTTCGTTCAGAATAAATGATTTCTGATACTTTTTTCAGCATTACTTCTTCAGAGAAATCGTCTGTTAGATCTGAAATCTTCTTTCTATTGTATGTACTCGGTTTTGATTTAATTATTTTCTTTATAATTTCTTCGATTGAGGCTTGATTATTGTATTCGATTGTTTCTATTTTAAAATCCTTGATATCTATTAGTTCTTTATTGCCTGTTCTATATGTTGTTGCGATTGGTAAATTTTTTACCTCTAGAGCCTCAATTAGCTGGTGAGACAATCCTTCATACCCTGTATTTAAAATAAATATGTCTGCCGCTGAAAGGTATTCGACAACAACGTCTTTAGAAATCTTGCCTAAAATTTTTATATTATTTATTTCACTGGCTGGAATTTTTGCTTGGAGGGCTTCTTTATCTGGACCATCACCTGCAATGACTAATCTTAACTTTGGTATTTCTTTTCTTAATTCTTTAACGGTTTCAATAAGACACTCGAAACCTTTCCATGGTACCAGCCTGCCGGAAGAGAATATAACTTTTCCTTCCAAACCTAGTTTTTTTCTTGCCTCTTTTTTGTTTATTGGTTCAATCTTTTTTACAGAATTAAGAACTACTTTAATTTTGTCAGGATTCACACCCCATCCCGAGGCCAGGTCTGCTAAGAACACGCTTGGCGTAATGACTTTTGCCGCTTTTTTTACGGTGTAACTTTGAGAGCGCCTTAATATTTCTACAGGAAATTTATATTTTTTGTTTTGAAAAGTTTCTATGTCGTCTGTGACACCAAAACGCTGTGACCCTTGTTCCCAAGCATAATCCCCGGTTACGCGGATTATGTATTTTTTTCTCGCAAGACGCGCTGCAAGAGAGGAAATAGTCGCTGCCCCAAAAGAAGTATCAACGGCATACACTAGGCTGTTTTTTCTTGCGAGACGGAACGCTTTGAAAAAATAAATGATATGCCTAATTCCTTTTTTGTGTTTTCTTGATATATAAAATATGCCGTCCCCGTTTTGACCTTCGCCGTAGGTTAAAACTGTTACTTTGCATTTAAACTCCTCGCTTTTGGATATTAATCTTTTTGAATATGTTGCCGCTCCCCCAATTTCTGGTGGATATATTCCAGTAGCAATAAGCAGATGCGGCTCTGATATCTTTTCGAAAATCAACTTCATTTTTGAGGCAATATTTTCCCAGTCAAATTTTTCGGCCTGAGCTCTGCCGTTTTTCTGAAGAGTTTTTACAAGTTTTTGGTTTATAAGAAGCTCTTTGATTTGATTTTTAATATCTTCGTCATTTTCCGGTTCTGCTAAGAGACCTGTTTCTTTGTGGGTGATAATGTCTGGTATGCCGCCGACTTTAGTGCCTATGACGGGCACCTTTGCCGCCATGGCTTCCAGAAATGAATTGCCAAGCCCTTCTGATCTTGAGGGACGCACAAAAATATCTGCTTTTGCGAGATACATAAAAACATCTTTGTTTTTTATTTCGCCAAAAAATTTTACCTCTTCAGAAACATCTAGTCTTCCCGCAAGTATTTTTAGTTCTTGTTCGAGCGGCCCACTGCCTAAGATCCAGACTTCGAAATCGGGGGCTTTTTCGGCTTTAAGTTTTGCAGCGGCTTTGATTAAAATATCTACTCCATTTTTGCGAACAAGGCGCGAAGTGGTAATAATGATTTTTTTTGTTTTTTTCTTTTTCTCTTTTTTTGCTATCGATACAGATTCATCGATTTGGAGTATATCAACACCGTTGGGAATAACCTCTATTGGGCAGTTTGCCCCGTGGCGTTTTGCGAGATCTGCTAAAAATGAACTTATTGTTTGAATGCTATCTGCCTTCTTTAGAACCAACTTCCATATGGGATAAAAAATACCCAGTCTTTTTTTAATGTGTTCCTCGGAGTCGCCTTCCTGCAATGTTAAAATAAAAGGAATTTTTGGGTGCCTCAATTTAAAGAGCAGCGCTGAAAAGCCGCTGAATCCAGCCATGATTGACCAGATTGCGTCTAAGGGTCTTTCTTCATGCGAAGCTTCTGCGGCTCTCCACGCCTTCCATATATATCCAATTTTTTCCAGTTTTCTCCCGTAGTGCTGGGAGGTGCTTTTGCCCCTACCAACTCTCACAATCTCGATATTGCCGATTTTTTCACCACGAGGCCATCTATCGTCAAATCGATAGGTAAAACAAACAAACCTTTCGGGTATCCGATTAGTTATCTCTTGTGTTGCCAGCTCAGCCCCACCTATTAGCGGGTGGTAAGCAAGGGAAAATATGCCTATATTGAGGTTGGAATCGTTCATGGTGTAACTACTACTTGGATTATATTATATGAAAACCAGTCAACTAGAAGAAAAGCAACGTACGCGTGTACTTTATCTTATAACGAAATCAGATATTGGTGGAGCGCAAAAATATGTCACTGATCTCCAAAAGAATCTGAATAAAAACTTATTTGACGCGAAGATTATCTATGGGGGTAGAGATGTAAAATGGCTCTCAAACAGAACCAGTCTCTGGGGTTTGTTTTTTAATGATTTATTTGCGGTTTTTGAACTAGTATCAATATTCCGAAAAGAAAAGCCGCATATTATACATCTCAATAGCTCCAAGGCCGGAGTTGTTGGTTCTTTTGCTGGAGCTATATATAAGTTAACCACAAGAACCCTAAGACCCAAAATCGTTTTTACAGCTCATGGGTGGGTTTTTAATCCAGATAATTATTATTCCTCTCCTGTGAGATGGGCTCATATTCTTCTTCATAAATTTGCTGCTATTTTTCAGGATAAAATTATTTGTGTTTCAGAATATGACAGACTCTTGGCAATAAAATATAAAATTGCGCCTGCAAATAAACTTATAACGATTCACAATGGAATCAATGTTGATATGGATTTTTTGCCGAGAGATGAAGCGAGAAGGGAAATATTGCATCGTTTAAATAAGGATGACTCGAATGGAAATTTTTTGAATTCGCAATGGATAGGGTCAATCGGAAGGTTAACTAAGGAAAAAGACTATGCGACATTTATAAACTCTGCGGTAAAACTGGTTGACGCTTATTTTTTTATAGTAGGTTCAGGAAATGAATTTAAAAATTTAGAAAAACTAATTATAGATCTTAACCTTACTTCAAAGGTTTTTATTGTACCACCAAAAGGAAAAGACGCAGAGCTCTTGAAGGCTTTCGATATATTTACACTTACTTCTATTAAAGAAGGTCTCCCCTATACCCTACTAGAAGCAGGAGCGGCATCACTACCACTAGTTGTTACGCGGGTCGGGGGGGTGCCGGAGGTTGTTTTGAGTGGAATAAATGGATTGGTGGTTCAGAAAAAATCACCTGTTGATTTGGCGCATGCTTTTTTGTCTTTGTTGTCTGATAAAAATTTGCGAACTAATTACTCTAAACAAAGTGGAGTTGAGATAGAAAAAAGATTTTTACTTTCTTCTATGATTCAGAAAACTGAGGATTTGTATATTTAGAGAAGTTTAAATACAGCGGCCTTATCTGTTTCGATTCCTTTTTTAAACCTAGTATCTGATTCTAAAAACTTTAGAAAGTCTGGATTTTGATTTTTATCCACAAAAACATATTTTGCCTTGAAATTTTCTTTGATAACTGTATATGTGTCTTCAAGCTCGTCGAGGCGACACTCGATTTTTCCACAAGTCTTATCCGTTAATATTCCCGCAGAAATATAATGGAATTTCCAGTAAAATTCCGGAGAGTAGTCATAGAGAAAAATAGGGTCTAGGCCTGATGTGTATCGATTTTTGTTATTCCAAAAAAATAACGGTGAAAAATTGCTCCAATTTGCGTTAAATACCAAATCTCCGGCATTGCTGTCTTTTGCAATCCATTCGCCTTCTTCTCTGTAGCGATCCGGCGTCGAAGCGGTTTCCTTAAAACTTTTTAAAGTTTTTAGGCCGGAATAAGGAATCAAAATAACCAAGGCGATTATTAGCGATATTTTAGTGCTGCTTTCGATTTTGTTTTTTATATGCGGAGCTGATTTTTCACGAATTTCTTTTAGTGCAGATATTAAAAACAGTATTCCGAAGGCGACCCAAAAATCATATGCTTTTCTTGCAACTATCATAGTCATTCCAAAAAAAATTGCCGAAAGAATAAATAGGCTTGCAGTGTGCGCGGTTATTCTTTTTTCTGATTTTTTGGATTTATACGCTACAAATCCATACCAAATGATCCCGATAAGCCAAAAGAGAAGGATTATTCCAAAATTTTTTATCAATGTCGCCGAGGAGAGAGGCAAGTTTTCAGAACCAAACAGAAGAGGTAGCCCGGATTGTTTTTCGGTAATAAGTTTAATAATTTGGACATAAAACAATTTAATTGAATCTAATGCATGAGGACGAGCGATCCATCCAAATGATGTTCCCAAAAATACAGCTAAAAGATTTTTCCATGCGAAACTTTTTTCTAATATTAGAGATACGCAGGTAATTACTAATCCGATTAAAATTGGCAGCCAAATGAAATTAAAATGAATCCAAGATATTGCAAATGATGCTGTAAAGATTGAAATAAGTTGAAGCCGTAGTGTTTTTGTACTTTGAGCTTCTTTTAACAGAAGAATAGCTAGAAGTATAGAGAACGCAACCGATATAGTTTGCGGCCGTGTCATTCCCAATCTGTAGAGAATATTTGGAGCGGAAAAAATAAAAAGCCCGAGCCAGCCCCATGGGTATACAAATTTTTCTTTTTTTATCGCCCAAAAAAATATTCCTAAAAGGAGAGTTGTTGATATTATTCCCGCTATTTTAAGCCCAAAAACCGGGTCTTTAAAAAGAGTGAATGGAATTAATGTAACTCCAAACCCATACCAAAGAGATGAGCCGAGATTGCCAAGAGTTGAAAGAGGTAATTGTGAAAACGCAGTGTTTGTGATTCCGTTTTTGTATTCTTGCGCGAGTTTAATATAAAAGAAAGAGTCTATTTCAGGAATATTAGGGGTTGATAAATGGATTAGAAGATTGAGTCCGAAAATAATAAGGCAAGGGATTATTATGCTCTTTGCCCAAAGATTCATGTTTACTTTTCTAGATTTTCGTAATGCTCCAGTGCTTGTTTTAGTGATGGCTCGTCTGGTACAACTACAAGACCTTGTTTTATTACTTCTATCGCTTGATCAGCTTTTTCGGTGTAAAAATTTTCATAAAAATCAGCTAAGCCAAGATAGAGATAGCCAAGAGTTGGATCTATTTCTATTGCTTTTAGATAATTTTCTTCTGCTTTTTCAAAGTCTTTTATATAGCTGCCATATAGGCCGCCAAGGTTATAATATGGCGTGGAATGTTTCGGGTTTACTATCTTTGCATACTCCCACGCGTCTCTCGCACCGTTGTAGTTATTAAATATCTTTTTAATGATCCCAACCTGAATCCAGAGATCGATATTGTCAGGAGTGTTTTTAAGACCTTCATTGAGGTCACTTAATTCATTTTTATATTTTTCCTGAACATCTTTTGGGATTTCGGCTATAAATAGATCTGTGCCTATGTTTTCAATCGCATCACCTTTGTATTTTGGAAGAGTACCGCCTCCTATTCCATTTGAGCTTGTGAAAAAAAATACGCCACCGAGAACCGCTACGGCCACTGCGCCAAATATGATTATTTGAATCTTTTTCATAATTTATCGCTAATTCTATTTTTTTTTGCGGAATTTGTCAAAAAAAACCGCCCTCCCCATAAGGAGAGGGCTAAGTTTTTAGCTAAACATTAACTCTCAAGGAAAATGTTAGTTGCTTAGCGTTTGACCTGTCATACCGGTTGACGGGAGACCGTTTACACGATAACCGTTTACCCAGTCGTAGTGCGCAGGCTTTGATGTGGTCGTGGAGTTTCCAGACCAGACAAAGCTTGATGTAGCACCTCCGCGTGAGGTAAGTACCGGTGAAAGGTATGCACCATACGTTCCGGAAGCTACTTCAGCCGCGCTTGTGGCAAAGCTGTAGTTTGAAGCTGTCCACGTATCATTTGTCTCGAAGCTTGTCGGGATCGCGATTAGGTCACCCATAAGCTTGGTCGTAATAGTGGAGGATGTTCCGGAATTTGTAATGGTTCCTCGAAGCTCGAAGCATCGAGTTGTTCCCGGTGCGACTTGGATTGCTTCGTTTGTGCCACCTTGGGCAACCGGATCGAAGTTAATAACTGTAAATCCGGAGCCAACACCTACATATCCTTCGGTTGCGCTGTTTAAGCGGCCGCCGTTGTCATATACAGGATTTGAACAGTTTTCATCAAGACCATAAACGGTAAATGAATTTGCGTAGAATCCATTTGTAAGTCCTGGCCAGATCGCACCATTTGTTGAAGTGGATACCTGATAGACGAACTGATAGAGACCGATACCGTTGCCGGTTGATGGAGCTGTGACTTTGTGCCTAAAGAGCACTTTATCCGTACCGTCGACAAGGCTTGTCGATGGAATCGATGCTGAAGCCAATGTCGGAACCGATTTGAATATTACCAGACCACCAGATGTTGTAACGATGTCAGCAGGATTTGCGTAGAGAGTCTGACCGGAAGATGATCCGATACCCCTTGTGGCATTTCCTGATGAATCAGCTGCTGCACCGTCGTATTCAACAGTGATGTGATGACCAGGGTGGGCAGTGCCGGAAACATTAATGTTTGCGACGTCTGCTTTAATGGTCAAAATCTTGGACTGATCTTTAGGAACAATGAAGCCGGTAAGTGTTACGGTAGCATTGTCGCTTCCCATAATCGTTTCACCAACCTGTGTTGAACCATCCCAGAATGTAAGCTTTGTTAGATCCTGTGGCGTGTTTGTGCTTGCGTTTCCGAGCTCAACAGCAAACTGAGTGACTCTGATTTCTTCGTTTGATGCAGTGAAAATAAAGTCATTGATCAGGTTGTTTGTTGTTCCGGCGGCAACTTGAGTCCAAGTTGTCGTTGCAGTTGGTGTTGAATCACCTTTTGCGATAGCAAGCGAACCAGATGCACTAATTGTGATCTGCTGACCTGTGGTATCTACATATGTTTCAGTGATTGTCGTACCCGATGTTACACCCGTTGGAACTACGTCGTCAGCATCACCTGGAATTTCCAAAGTGAAATCTGTAGCTGTTCCACCAGATGCGACATTACATTTAAGAGCAAGAGTCTTAATCGTATTCTTAGGAATGATTAAACTTTCGTCAAATGTGAATGTATTGTCGTCAGCGGTAGTACCACTGTTATCTCCGTTTACTACGTTTGTTCCGGTGTTAAGAGCAGTAGAGCCATCCCATAACTGGCAATTTGTAAGATCATCTTCTGAACTTGCGGTAGTGTAGTTAAATTCAACTTGAACCGAATTCAATCTTACATCTTCACCGGATGCAGTCGTGTCAAAGCTGAAATTGGCAAACGTGAAACCATTTACACCAGCAACGATTGTTTGAGCTGCTGGATCACCAAGCGTTGTTATAGCGAGAGCACCTGAACGTACTGTCATTGTGCTTCCAGTATATGTAGCGCTTGAGAGTGTTATTGTTTGGTTTGTATCAACGCCTTTTACAGTTGTCCAGTCAGAGCTTGGAGTTGTTGATGCTGCAATTTGATCGGCATCAGCATAATCCGTACCAAGTTTACCCTTGAGGGTCATAATGGTTGTTCCCACCGGATAAGTAATTGTGTCAGTGAATGTGACTGTCGCGGCACTTGCAGCAACATCTACAGGACCAGCGAGAACTTTTCCATTCTGATCAACAAGCGTGATGTTTGTAACATCTTGCGTGTTTGCTGCCGCACCTGTACCTTCCCACCTATTAAGGCGGAATACGGTTTGGGCAACGGAGACTCCTTCACCTTTTACGGTTACTTTGAAGCCGCCTAATGGCTGGTCAGCTAGACCAATTGCAACGTTTTGAGACGGAACATCGGCTGTTGCGCTCTCGATTGTTACAGAGCCTGCGCCGATTGTTACTTCATAAGCATCATAGTTTGGATTTGCTGTTTGAAGCGTACCGTCGTCATCTGTTGCTGAATCGCCTGAATTGGTAAAGGTTGGCAATATGCCGTATCCATAGCTGGAGCCAACGACTTTAATGTCGGCTGCGCGATAGAGATCAAAATCAACACCTCGGTTTGAACCGCTTACAATGTCGCCTTTGATATAAATTTCTTTACTGTTTCCCTTTGCGATCGCAATACCTCCTCCAAGAGATGCCATGAAGTACTTTCCGTCTTCACTGACTGTTGCGGGATAGGTGCTTCCACCATCAATACCGATAACTACATTGGCTAAGTCAGAAGCAGCTGCTGAACCAGATTGGTTCCATGAGACTGATTTTATCATTACGTCTTCATTTGAACCTGCCGTGAGCTTCAATGCCGCAAATGTGTAGCCAGTTGTGCCCACTTCTTTGGTTACGCTCGATCCAGGATCAAGAGAGCCTTTTGTGAGTGTTACCGCTCCGATTGAAAGCGTGCTGTTTACCGTGTGAGTTACACCAGTTAAACCATTTGAAGGAATTCCGTTAACCGATACGTTATTGCTGGTTGTTACACCCATAAGTGTAAGGCTTACGCGCTGTCCTTCATAGGCGTTCTGGTCCGCATCGGAATCACCAGCGAGTGTAATAGTTCTTGATTGGCCAGCTCTTACGGTAAATGTTGGGTTTAACGTAAGTTGGTGGTCAGAACCAAACGTCTTTGTGTCGCCGATTCTATTTCCGTTATCGTCGAGAGCTATGACACCGTTGAAAGCCGCGTCGTTACCCTGACCGGTTCTCATTACTTTTAGACCAGTGACTTTAATGTCGCCATCTGTTCCCGCTGTAAGAGTGATATTCGTGAATGGTACGCTAGCAAATCCTTCTCCAAATAACCCTTCTGTTGGCTGACTTCCAGAGAGAGAAGCTGTAAGACTTGTCCCTGTTGGAGACGGCGTTCCAGACGGAGTTGGTGTTGGGGTTGGAGCTGAAGCGATTAGTGAATTGTATTTAGCTTGGCTGATAGGACCAAAATAGCCGACTGCTGGGGCAACGCCGTTTGCCGCCTGCCATTTTGCTACCGCCGCTTTTGTTAGAGAACCAAAATATTGTGATTCATTTCCCGGTGATCCAGCACCTGATGCTGCTACTTGATAGCCAGCGCCGTTCAAATATCTTTGAAGACACTGAACGTCAGATCCAGTTGAGCCGATGGTAAGTGATCGCGTGAAATTGCAGGAGACCGGTGAGGACGATCCGCCTGTAAGCGCTAAAATTTGCGCTTGCAATTGTGCGATCTGAGCCAAAAGCTGTTGGATAATTTCGTCAGTTGTCTGTGCGCTAGCCACTGGCAAGAACGCAGAACCAGATACCCAGACAAACGTTGCGATTGCAACGAATACCGAGGAAATCTTAGATACTGTTTTTCTACTCATGTGACTTTTCTTTGATTTCTTAGTTATATTTTTTGACCTAATTAATTAATTTTTTTCCGAAAGTTCATAGCGTGCTATGGACTTTCTTTTTCATTTTTTCATTTCGGAAGAATTATCGCCTTTGCCCGATGCCGCTTTTTGTCGGCACCATCGACCTCACTGCATAGACATATAACCCCTAGTATCTTTATAAAATAAAATCCCTGCTCCACTTACTGGGCAAGGCCTTAGACATTTCTGTCTTACAGGTAACAACTAACGACGTAAGTCGTGAGTTGTTACCTGTAAGACTGATGTTTGTCGCTTGGCCTCACCCCAAGCAAAATTTACTATATCAGATTTTTTTTTAATTGTCTGTTAGCAACCTGAACAGAGATAGTTTTACTGTCTTCCCTAGTATAACGGAGTATTTGCTTTTTTTATTACGGCTTTAATGAACTTCCTATAACACTCTTATTTTGTAGTGTGTACCCGGACCACCAGAGCCAATCCTCTCTATAAGACCTTGGTTACAAAACCTTTGGAGGTCATATCTTAAAGTTCTTTCGCTGACTTGAGGGAAAGCGGCAATAATATCTTTCAACTGAAATCTTCTATTGCCGAATTGTCTGATCTTTTCGATTAGCTCTGCGTGCCTATTAGACGCATTGTTTTCGTAGCTATCTTGCGCGCCAGATGGAGCTTCTACTACCTTTTCGTTTGAGCTAACCTTTGTTTGGTTAATACTTTGTGTGTTTGTGTTTTTCGGAAGTGGATTTTCTTTTTTTGTTTCAAAGAGCGTTGCTTCTTTTTCTTTTGGTTTTGGGTTGTCTATAGTTCTCCCTGAATCCGGCAAAAGTAATTCGGCAATCCTAAGTATCTCTTGCTTGATATTGCCTATTTCCTGAATGATATAATCCGCATTCACCGGCTCTACCTCATATATGGTTTTGCCAAACATTATTAGGCTTTCCAGGGCAGCAATGGTTTTTGAGACAGATCTATAATCTCTTACGGCAATTTCTTCAATAAGTTGAAATGCAATTTTTTCAATTCTTTGCCGAAATTCAGGTCTTCTTGAATATACTGATGTTTTTATTAGCAATAAGCTTACGTTTCTTGTTTTGTCGTCTAGTGACATACGCCCAGTAGTATATTCTATTTTAGAGTAGAGTCAATATTGTTGAATGGCTTTTATTTAATTTCCTATTTGCCAGTTTGATACGGCAAGTGTTGCTATGACTAATATTAGGAAAATAGCGATATTTGTTATTAAGTTTTTTTTCGATATATGTGACTGCTTTAAGATTTCTGTGACTATAAATAGGAAGGCGATAATTATATTTGCCGAATAAATTGGCTTTACCGGAAGAATGTTGACTGCCCAGAAGATTTCGGATGTAGAAAGCGCTAAAATGGCTGATTGGCCTAAAATAACTTCTTTTGTTTTTTTATTATCATTTTCAAGTCTAGAAAAAAATTCTGAAAGAAGGAGTAACGAGGTTAAAAATACCACTACTGAAGATATTGCCGTTGAAATGATGCTGATCCTACTTATTTCTGAAATAAACAATATTCCAAAATACAAAATAGTCAGAGTTACCAAATAATGCCAGTCATTCCTGTATATGAGTTCTAAATTTTTAAGATTTACGGCTATCTGCATAATAAGAGAAATGAGGACTGCAAATATTAGAAAAGCTGTATTGTTTGCAATTAAAATAATACCAGTAAGCGATAAACCAATAATTGCGGCTCCGGTAAATTTATAAGAAGGTTTTGTTTGAGGAAAATAATAAATAGCAATACCGCCTCCTATGAGTAGGAGGCTTTTTAGTATGCTGAAGTCGTTTTCTCTTGCGAGAGTTATTAGAGCAAAAAAGATTACCGCCTTAAACGGAAACGCTAATGACTTCACCGGTGAGAGTAATTTTGACTTTATCACTATTTTTAATTTGTCCTTTGATAATCTTGTCGGCAAGCTGATCAAGAATTGTTTTTTGAATAAGACGTCTTATTGGACGAGCTCCAAAGTTTGGATCGAAGCCATTTTCAACTATATATTTTTTTGCAGCTTCGGCAATGCTTACTTTCATACCCTTCTTTTCGAGCTTATCTTTAACTTCTTTAAGCTGTATATCAACTATGCGCTCAATATCATTTCTGGTTAAGGGATTAAACATTATTATGTCATCTATCCTGTTTAAAAATTCAGGTTTAAATGACTGCTTTAAGGATTCTAAAACTTTATCTTTGAAAGCGAATTCCTCGTCTTTAGAATCTTTTTCCCCAGAGGAAAATCCGAGGTGAGACATTTCTTTAAAATAATGGCTCCCAACGTTGGATGTGAGGATGATGATGGAGTTTTTGAAGTTTATGACTCTTCCCTTTGCATCGGTAAGGCGACCATTGTCGAGCATCTGGAGAAGAATATTAAAGACTTCAGGGTGCGCCTTTTCTATCTCATCAAAAAGAATGAGGCTATATGGCCTATGTCTGACTGCTTCGGTGAGCTGTCCTCCATCCTCAAAGCCGACATAACCCGGAGGAGAACCGATAAGCCTTGAGACCGAGTGCTTTTCCATGTACTCAGACATATCGATCCGAATCATGGCTTTTTCATCGTTAAACATAAACCCTGAAAGGGCTTTTGCGAGCTCTGTTTTTCCAACACCGGTTGGCCCAAGAAACATAAACGATCCACTTGGCCTGTTTTCATCTGAAAGTCCGGCTCTGGCGCGGCGGAGAGCGTTCGAGACAGAACTGATAGCTTCTCTCTGGCCAACAACTCTCTCTTCAAGAACTTCTTCAATTCTCGCTAATTTTTCAGTTTCTGATTCGAGCATTCTCGTTACGGGAATACCGGTCCACCTTGAGACAACTGCTGCGATATCTTCTTCATCAACTACTTCTTTTATGAAGCGCTGGTTTTCGTTTTTTTCCGCTGCTTTCTTTTTTGTTTTCTTTACTCCGCTATATTTTTTCTCGAAAGCCTGATACTCCTTTTCGGCTTGAGGTAACTCGCCATATAGAATCTGGGCAACTCTTTCTAAATTGCCGTCTCTTTCGGCTGCTTCTGCTTCTCTTTTGAGGTCATCGATTCTACGCCTTAAATTGTGTAGGTTTTCAAAGCTTATTTTTTCGGCATGCCAAGTAGCAGAATATTCATCGTTTTTTTCCTTGAGACCGGAAAGGATTTTATCAATTTCCTTAACTCTTTCCTTTGAAAGACTGGCTGATTCTTTTGCTAGGGCTGATTTTTCTATTTCAAGACGGGTGATTTCTTTGCGCATTTTTTCTATGTCCTGGGGCAAGCTTTCGCTCTCCAGTCTTCTTGCGGCTGAAGCTTCATCTATAAGGTCAACTGCCTTATCCGGAAGAAATCTGTCGGTTATATATCTTGTGGAGAGATTTACCGCGGCCCTTATAGCTTCGTCACTGATTCTTAGCGCGTGGTGAATTTCGTATTTTTCACGAAGACCCATAAGAATGGCTGTGGCGTCTTCCGCGGATGGCTCTTCAACAATAATTGGCTGAAATCTTCTCTCGAGAGCGGGATCTTTTTCTATATGCCTTTGATATTCCTTTGTAGTTGTAGCCCCTATTGCGTGTAATTCGCCTCTTGCAAGCGGCGGTTTTAAGAGATTAGAAGCATCAACGGCGCCTTCTGCAGCACCAGCGCCGACAATCATATGAATTTCATCAATAAAAAGTATGAGCCTGCCTGCGGCATTTTGTATTTCTCTTATAAAGGCCTTTAACCTGTCTTCAAATTCGCCTCTGAATTTTGTGCCTGCGATAAGCGAACCTAAATCAAGCATGATAATCTCTTTGCCTTTTAGAGTTTCCGGCACTTCTCCAGATATAATTCTTTGAGCTAGACCTTCTACAATAGCGGTTTTACCCACTCCCGGTTCACCAATGAGAACTGGATTGTTTTTTGTTCTTCTTGAAAGAACCTGTATCACACGTCTCAATTCATCCTCTCTGCCAATAACCGGATCCAATTTTCCGGCACGAGCTTTTTCGGTTAGGTTTATTGCGTATTTTTCTAATACTTGAAATTTTGACTCAGGAGTTTCATCGGTAATCCTCATCGATCCTCTTAGTTGAGCAAGGATCCTGAATGCTATTTCTTTTTTGAGTCCAAAGCTTTCGAGAAGTGTTTTTGCACTTGATTGAACATTGAGAATCGAAAGTAGTAAGTGCTCACATGACACAAATTCATCTTTTTGAGATACAGCAATTTTTCCAGCACCCTCTAGAATGTGCATTAATTCCTGAGAAAGATATAACTGACTGACTGATGTGCTGCCAAATATTTTTGGGAGCTTATCCATTTCCTCCTCGATGGATTTGTCTAAATCCTCAAGGTTGATGCCTGACTTTATAAGAAGTGGCCTTACCAGCGACTGCTCGTCCGCAATGAGACTTGATAAAAGGTGAATAGCTCTGAATTCGCCATGATTTTTTTGAGCTGCAATATCTTGTGCATTTTGAAGCGCCTCCTGTGCTTTAATTGTAAACTTGTGAAAATTTCTCATTTTAAAATTAAATTTACTGACAACCTAAGCTTAGACTATTGGCAATCTATGGTCAAGAGTGCTAAAAAATAGGCTATGGGCGCGCTTCTAGTTTTACTGAAATTTCCTGCTTTTTCCCCTCTCTTAAAATAGATAACCTAACAACATCACCGACATTATGCTTTTGTATGATTCCGAGCAAGGTTTTGGTTTCTGTGATTTTTTCGCTATTGATGGCTGTTATTATGTCCTCTGTTTTTAGACCGGCTTTTGCGGCTGGAGAGTTTGAAACTATCGCAGGTCCGTCTTCACCTCCGCGAACGAGAGCTCCTTCGCTTACCGGCAAATTTTCTTTTTCGCTTAGTTCTTTTGAAATTTGAATATATCTGACTCCAAGATAAGGAACTGAAATTTTGCCGGTTTTTTCAACTGACTCTAAAGCTCTTTTTGCCTGATTAATTGGTATTGCGAAACCGATGTTTTCTGCATTTCTGGCAACTGCCGTATTTATTGCAATAACCTCACCTTTAAGATTAAGAAGCGGCCCACCAGAATTTCCCGGATTTATTGCCGCATCCGTTTGGATTAACCCCTCTAAGTGTTCAATCCCATCACTTCCACTTGCCTCAATGGATCTCGCAAGACCGGAAATGATACCCACAGAAACCGTATTTCGGAATTCTCCGAGAGCATTGCCGATTGCTATAGCGGTCTGCCCAAGCCTTACCGAATCAGAATCGCCGAGATTTACTGTTGGTAGATTTTTGGAATCGGTTTTTATTTTTACAATGGCTATGTCCTGAACCGGGTCTAGCGCCAGGACCGTTGCCGGATATTTTTCTCCATCGTTTGTAAGGACTGTATATGAAGCACTTTCATCGCTTACAACATGCTTATTTGTGATAACAAGACCATCTTCGGAAACAATAAATCCAGATCCGCCGCCAATTTCCTGCTCTTTTGTACCGTTTTGACACGGTCTTTGAAATTTAAGGTTTCCAAAAAAGTCCTGAAATTCAGGTGGGAGATCGCCAAACGGGTTATAGGGGCAATTTTCAATAATCGGTAAATCCTTTGATACGATTATTGAAATAACTGCATCAGAGTTTTTATCAATAGCGTTTACTATTGAGTCCTCATAAACATTATCCGATTTATAAAGCTCGGTTTTTTCAATATTATTTTCTGTTTTTGTTACAGATTCGCTTTGTGTTACCCGTATTTTATTTATTATGTCGTCTAAAATATTTGCATGGGCGCTATTTTTAACAGTTCCCAGCAAAAACCCGGCAAGTAGGGCAACGCTAATAAAAAAGAAAGCTTTTGTTGAATTATTTTTTATCATAACAATATTGAATACGCTTATTGGATTCAATTTGTTACCTTTTTTATATCAGTAAGAGCTTTTAGTGTTTTTTTAATATCACTCTCGGTTGTTTGTCTGCCAAGAGTAAATCTTATTGATTTTTCTGCTTTTTCTTTTGGGAGCCCAATTGCCTTTAGTACGTGTGATGGCTTCATTGACCTTGTAGAACATGCTGATCCCGCGGAAGATATAATTCCCCTTCTATCTAATTGAATAAGCATTTCTTCGGATTTAATAAATGGAATATATACGTTTAAGAAATTTGGCAGAGATTTTTTTAGATCCCCATTTATTTCTGCTTTTTTTTCGATTTTTTTAATACCAGCCCAAAGTTTATTTCTTAATTTTGAAAGCCGTGCTGATTCTGATTTTGATTTCTTGTGCGAAATTTCAGCAGCTTTTCCAAACCCTAATATGCCTATAATATTTTCTGTTCCGGATCTCATCCCAAATTCTTGCCCGCCTCCTGTTAGAATTGGCTTGATTATTTCTTTCCCGTTATTTTTTTTTACAACAAGGGCACCTATACCTTTGGGTCCGTATATTTTGTGAGATGACAGAGTAATCATGTCCGCGCCACATTCTTTGAGAATTTCTGGGTTAAATTGAAATCCCTGAACCGCATCTGTGTGAAATAGTGGGAAATCATTTTTTTTTCTGAAGCCGGTTATCAGTTTTGAAATTTCTCTAACTGGCTCGATTGTCCCTATTTCGTTATTTGCATACATTATAGAGACAACAGCGGTTTCTTTAGTGATTAAATTTTTAAGTTGACTTATATCAATAACGCCATCGTTTTTTACAGGAATTATTTTCAAATCAATCAAGCCCTCACGTTCCATATCGCGAGCAGTCTCAAGAATTGATTCATGCTCAATATCGGAAACAATAACCCTTGGCCTTTCTTTCTTTTGATAAGAATATTTTTTTACAGCGCCCCTTAGCGCAAGATTATTTGCCTCTGTGGCTCCACTTGTATAGATAATCTCCTCATAATTTACACCGAGCATGTCGGAGAGTTTTCTTCTAGATTCAAAAATAAGCCTTGATGCCTCCTGCCCGATTGAGTGAGTTGATCCCGGATTGCCAAAAATGCTGTATTTTTCTCCAAAATACCTTTGAACAACCGGATCTATCGGCGTGGTTGAAGCATAATCTAGGTATATTGTCTGTTTTTTTGTCATATTGTTAAAACACAATGTGTGCTCGTATACGTTTCATATTGTATAATTTACGGTAATGAAAACGAAATATTGGTTTTGGTTCTGGAAAACTTTTTTGGGACCAAGCCGACTTCGAAAAAGGTTTGTCCAAACTTTTTTATTTGCTGGGCTTATACCGCTGGTTCTTATGGGAGCAGTCAGCTTTTATTTGGTGAGACTCACTCACCAACAGGATGTTTCTGCGTTAGAGCAGAATATCTCAAACCAGGTTGCCACAGAAATAAAAAGGAATCTTGATGTGGCGGGGTCAATACTAGAACTAAGGGCAATATTTGATAACTTTGCACCTATTGCCTTTGATCAACAGTCATTAATTTTAGAAGATGTTTTCCGAGCTCTCCCACCGCTTGTTGAAGCTTCGTTTATATGCACAACGCCATTGCATTGCTCTGTCGGAGTTGAAACGAGTAGATGGGTAAGAAAAGGAAATGAAGCGCAACCGGAGCTAGAACTAAGAAACAGAATAAATGATCCTCAATTTGCAGCAGTGAGAGGAAGCGAGGGCAGATCGTTTGGCGAACCAATAAAAACCGCTGATGGAAAATTTGTGATTCCATTTGCTGCTCCTGTTTTTAATAAAAATAGTGAGGTTATAGCAATACTTGCGGCTTGGCTTGATTTATCAGGACTTGTGCAAGATATAGTTGCAAATGCAAATCTTGGACAGACAGGGTACGTTTATGCCGTAATGACTGACGGCACAATAGTGGCACATAGAGATCCGTCCCTTGTTGGGGAGACAATAAAAAACACCCCTATAAGACAGGCTCTTGATTTAAACGACAACGCACCGGTAACACAAAACACGTATGAAAGCCTTACGGGTGTTTCTGTGAGTGGATCACTTAGCACGGTTCCTGATACAGCGCTTGCTGTTGTGGCAGAATGGCCAAAAACTGAAACTCAGGCCCTTATTGATACGATCATTTTACAAATTTTAACTTTTGCTTTTATAAGCTTTTTCCTTTTGGCTATTATTTCGAGCTGGATGGCTCTAAAACTCATAGAACCAATTGCGCAACTTAGAATAGGAACGAGTATTATCGGCGGAGGAAATTTCGACTATCAGGTCCATATAAATACGGGTGATGAACTTGAAGATCTTGGTAAAAACCTTAACCGCATGGCTCAAAATCTAAAAGGATTGGAAGAGGTAAATAAACTTCGCCTTAGGACAGAGTTGCTTTCTGAAAGCCTTAGAAAAGAAAGGGAGGTGTCAAAACTCAAGGATCAATTTATAACAACGGTATCGCATCAATTTAATACACCACTTTCTGTAATTAACTGGTCTCTTGATACACTTCGTGATCCAAAATCAACACAAGAACAGATAAAAGAAACTACTGAAGTAATTTATAAGAGTCAGAGGGATATTGCTGCAATTGTTGCCGACCTACTTACGCTTTCTGAAATTGGTTTTAGATATCAAAAAGATAGAGTAAAACAAATAGACATTGCGGCGCTTGCGGATAAGGTTCTTGAAGAATTTCAAGATGCATTAAAAATCAAGAAAATAACCGCGCAGGTCACAAGATCGGGAGACACTATTGCGGAGGTAAATGAATTTACGATGCGAAAAGTAATTGAAAACTTGGTAGACAATGCTATCGCGTATTCAAATGAAGGAGGTGTTGTAACAATATCCATTGAAGGGGCTGGAACAAACTTGAACCTAAACGTCTCTGATCATGGAATCGGAATACCAAAAGATGAACAACCTCTCATATTTCAACAGTTCTTTAGGGCAAAAAATGCCATAGCAAAGAAAAATGTTGGAACTGGTCTAGGGCTTTTTATAACAAAAAGTATAGTGGCGGGTCATGGGGGGAAAATATCTTTTACGTCTTCTGAAAATCAGGGAACGATGTTTTTTGTGACTATTCCTAAAAAAGCCACTATAGAACAAACACCTCCGGTAAAACCTGAACTCAAAAAATCATAAGCGACTTAGATTATTTGCATAATTCTTTATTTCGGTTTAGTCTCCTTTTAACGCTCATTTAGTGGAACGTGAACAGAGAGAAACTAAACATCTTAGAGGAGCGCCTCGAAGGAAAAAATTCGCACCGACTCAAGTTTACAAATTCCTTGGGTGTTTCTCTTTCTACAAATGAAGTTGTTTTTGAGATGGTGAAGTTCATGGCGGCTAATACCACGAAGCCGTATAAGGTAACCATTGGCTCTGATTCTCAAATTTATAAAAATCTGACTACAGATTTTGTGAGCGCTATAGTGGTGCATAGAATCGGGAATGGTGGGAGATACTTTTGGAGAAGGATTGTTTCAAAAAAGAAATTCTATAGCCTACACGATAGGATGCTTGAGGAAGTGATGTTATCACTTTCCGTGGCAAAAGAATTTTTAGCAGAGTGCGAAAGAGAAAATATTCCTCAGTTTGATTTTGAAATACATGTTGATATTGGCTCGGTTGGTGAAACAAACACAATGATTCAGGAACTTGTCGGTATGATCCGAGCACATAATTTTGAGGCTAAAACAAAACCTGAGAGTTATGCGGCTTCGAATATTGCTGATAGACGCGTTTAATTTGGTTTTATGGACAAATTAGTTATAGATATAGAAACATCAAATACGTTTGCAGATGTCGGAGGTCATAGAAATGTGGCTGATCTTTCTGTTTCCCTCGTGGGAATATATTCGTATTCAAACGATAAATTTCATGCTTTTTATGAACACAATCTTGCTGATGCAGCTCCCCTTTTACAGTCTTGTGGTTTGCTAATTGGCTTTGCGATAAATAGGTTTGACGTGCCGGTTTTAAATAAACATTATCCGTTTAATCTTTTTTCGCTTCAGAGACTTGATTTACTTGATGAGATTGAGCTTTCGAGTGGAAGAAGAATTAGTTTAAATATTTTGGCGAAGGCTAATTTAGGGGTTGAAAAAACTCACCATAGCCTTGAAGCAATTGATTTATACAGAGATGGAAAGTTTGACGAGTTAAGAGATTATTGTCTTACTGACGTGAAAATAACTAGGGATTTGTACGAACTCGCAAAAAAACAGGGATATTTAATCGTTCCTGATAAATTTTCAAACGAACCACAAAAAATCGAACTCTCTTGGGAAGAACAAGCTTTCCCCGCAACTCTTTTTTAGTTTTTTATATAACCTTCCAATCTCTTAACTCCTTCTTTTAACACCTCTTCTTTTTTTGCTTCGACGTTTAGGCGAAGGAGGTTTTCTGTGTTTGATGGCCTTACACTAAACCACCACATATTTTCTCCTTCACCACATTCAATACGAATGCCGTCCAAGTTGTTTGAATTTTTTATTTCGCTTATAAAAGCGTTTTGAATTTTTTCTATTATTATCTGCTTGTCGCTGACTTTGTAATTTGTTTCTGGGATTCTATAGGTTTTGAGGGATGATTTTTCCCACTCGCTTAGACTCGTGTTTTTTTCTTTTAATTTACTTAGAGCATTTAACATACTCATTGAAGCGCGCAGACCTGAATCGGCATATAAAAAATCTTTAAAATAATAATGACCGGAAACTTCAGCGCCAAAGGCAATATCTTTTTCTCTCATCATTTTTTTTATGAAGTAGTGGCCTACGCGACAGTCTATAACAGATCTATTATTTTCTTTTAGCCATTCTCTAATTGGATAGCCGCTTCGAACATCTATGATTACCGGTCCATTAAACTCTAATGCAATGAGTATGGCTGCTTTGTCGGGGTGAATTTCATCGCCTTTGTTATCTATAAAAAAAACCCTGTCCTCGTCAGCGTCTACAATGATGCCTATGTCTGCATTTTGTTTTTTTACTTCTTGTTTTAAACCCTCCATCGCGCCTTCTTTTAGGGGGTTGGGGCCATGAGCGGAAAAATTAGGGTCGGGTGTTTCGTTTATTAAAATTATCTCTAAATTGTTTGGATTGAGGTTTTTTAGCTCTTCAAGAACGATGCCTGCTGTACCGTTTGATAAATCAAAAACCGCTTTTATCTTACTTGTCAGATTTAACCGACTTTGTAGAAATTTTGCATATTCTTTTGTGTAGTTTGTGTTGTTCATATCTTGAGTCAAGTATATCAATATTTGCCGTGGCTGTGCCTACCCCTTTACATATTTATTTATTTGGTGCTATGTTTTTTGTAGTTCTTGTTGGCTTCTTGGCTATACAAGTTTTCATGTTCATTGATAAAACCTAAGCCTCATGGAGGGCTTGTCGTGAGAATAACTCAAATATTGATTCTTGTTGTTTTTGTCGTTTGTGGTGTTTGTTTTTTTAACGGCCTTAAGACAAGGCGAATACCCGAAACAAAAAAGGAGGAATATCGCGAACTTCCTGTAACAGAGGTGGTGGGCGCGCCCACAAACGAGGAGGAGAGCAGGGTCGCCGTTCCTTTGGATGAGCCTGTGGTGGCAAAGAGTGAAGTGACTACCAATAATGAGGAGCAAAAAAAAGAAACCTTTCAAAATGATGAAATGGAAAGACGAGCTTATCTCATTGACGAGTGCAAAGCTGCTCTCAAATCTATCACGACTGAGAGCCTTGATGCATTCAATAATTCGGGTAGTGAAGAAGAATCGAAAGCGCAGCTGCGAAGATTTGATGATATGAAGAATGCGACATTGTGGGGATATTTCCCTTGGGCGCCGTCGATTGTGGAACAGAGAAGGTATGTTCTGTTAACTGGAAAGTACCCTCTTATTTCTAGTGAATTTAGGGAGTTGGAGAATAATTGCTTCAGTGATGCTGAGGCATGGGGAACTCTCAAACAGAAGATCGAAAACCTCAAACAGGAGAACAAAGAATGAAAATTGCTCACCGGTTCGCTTCCCTCTCCATCGTTCTTTCCATCTTCTTCGCCCTCACGCCCATTCTTCGGGCTGATGACGGCCTCAAGGGAAAGAGTGTTTCCTACACCGGAAACGCAATTACCTTCACCGTGTCGTTCGGTCCGGAGGTCAACGGAACCTCGACTGCCCTCATCTCTGGAACGATTGATGGCAAAGACTTCGTTGCCGCTGCGTGGGTGCGTCAACTGGACGACGGCATGTTGGCGCTGTGTTCGGCGCCGGGGTCGGATGAACTGCCAGTGATCGAGGTAGGCGATCCTCCAAGGGTGAAGAAATACCGCTTTAACCCATGGATCGATCCGACTGAATTCGGTCAGGATGAGCCCTTTCCCGGCGGAGGTGTTCAAGACGTAGGAAATCGAGGTCCCGTGAGGTACCGACCTTTAAGAGGGAGGAGTACGTAGAAAAAGCGTGTCGTGTACTGCGGTTTCTGCAGGCGAGTAATTGTATTTTTACTTTACTCGCCTGTTTTTTTTATAAGACTTAATATCTCCGTGCCGCTCACCGGTATGGCATTTTTTTCTACAACTTTACAACCATTAAATTCAGGCGGGTTATGAGAAGCCGTTATCATAACACCACCTTCAGCATCCAGCTTGCCTACTAAAAAATAAAGCATGGGCGTTGTAGAGAGGCCTATTTCTATGACTTCTCTAACACCTACTTTTTTAAGGCCACTGACCATTGATTCTGATAGGCTTTTTGAACCGTTTCTTGCATCAAAACCGACAATGATGCGGTTTTTTCCAATTCTTTCTGGGAGGGAGTTTCCGATTTTTTCCACAACTTCTTCATCTATTTCAGTTGGATAAATGCCTCTTATGTCGTAAGCTTTAAAAATATTTTCATTCATTATCTCTATTTTAGCTCGGGTATGCTAAAAAGAGTAGAATACGGCTATAATTATATATATGGCGAAGAGAAATAAAAAAGAGGAAGAAGAGGAAGAGGGCGAAGGCTTTTTATCACAAATAAAAACGGAGACAAAAAAGAGTGTAAGCGCGGTACTGCTTATTGCTGTGTCTGCTCTGCTTGTTTTGGCGAGTATCGAAAAAGCGGGTCCTGTGGGTGATGCGATTTTTTCCGGTTTTTCAAAAGTTTTTGGAATTGGATACTACTTAATACCAATTGCATGTTTTGCAGTTGGTGTTTTGTTTTTATCTACTCTTGAGAAGAGGTTTTTTTCAGCTTCGTTTATTGGAGCGGGGTCATTTATTCTTTTAGTTTTGGGACTTATTGATATATTTGCGCCGAGTAAGGGAGGTTGGCTTGGAAATGTAGTTGGTTCGCTTGAAACTCCTTTTGGGGTGATAGCGGCGACGATTATTATAATGGCGCTTGCCCTTGCAGCATTTCTTCTTACATTTAATGTTTCTGTTAAATTGCCAAAACTATCACTCGGGAGAGAGGACGTAGTAGAAGAGGAGGAGGAAAGCGAGGAAGAGGATAATGACGAAGAAGGAGATATTGAAGAGGAAGGGGAAGAGGAGGAGGAAAGCGAGGAAGAGGATAATGACGAAGAAGGAGAGTCAGCACTGGGGTCAATTAAAAAATTTGTAAAAGGAATGGTCAGTGGTGAGCCAGCTGAAGCGGGTCCAATAAACACTAAGAGAAAGACCTCTATAATAACTTCTGAAAATTATGTACCGCCGCCTTTTTCTCTTTTAAAATCTACAATTGAAAAGCCTACATCGGGAGACTTGAGGGCAAATGCAAATATTATAAAACGCACATTGGATAGTTTTGGTATACCGGTTGAAATGGGAGAGATATCAATCGGACCAAAAGTTACGAGATACACCTTAAAGCCAGCCGAAGGAGTAAAGCTTTCGCGAATAACTGCTCTTAGCCAAGATCTTGCCCTGGCTCTTGCGGCACATCCGATAAGATTTGAGGCACCGATACCTGGAAAATCATTAGTTGGTGTCGAGGTACCAAATAAAGCAGCGGCTATTGTAAGACTGGGGAGCCTTATGACATATTCTGATTTTACCGATTCAAGCTCCAAGCCTCTTATGCTTCCTCTGGGAAGAGATGTGAGCGGCGAACCGATTTTTATAAACCTTGAGAAAATGCCCCACCTTCTTATAGCTGGATCAACTGGTTCTGGAAAAAGCATCTGCATACATTCGATAATAATGTCGCTTTTATATAAAAATTCTCCTGAGCAGTTGCAGCTTATACTAATTGATCCAAAGCGCGTTGAACTTTCTGCTTATGACGGGATTCCTCACCTTGTCTCACCGGTAATAACAGATGTTAAAAAATCAGTTGGTGTTTTTAGGTGGACTATCTCTGAAATGGATAGAAGATATGACTTGCTTCTTAAAGCCGGCTCGAGAGATATACGCAGTTATAATGCAGCGCATAAAGACGAGCCCATCCCCTACCTTGTCATGGTGATTGATGAGCTCGCTGATTTGATGGCGAGATATGGCCGTGAAGTTGAGGGATCTATTGTGAGATTGGCGCAGATGGCAAGAGCGACGGGAATACATCTGATACTCTCAACACAAAGACCGTCGGTTGAGGTAATCACCGGTCTTATAAAGGCGAACATAACTGCGAGAATTGCTCTTCAGGTTGCGAGTCAGATTGATTCGAGGACTATCCTTGATACTTCCGGGGCTGAGAAACTTTTGGGCGGAGGCGACCTTCTTTTCATTTCGTCTGATTACAGCAAACCAAAGAGAGTTCAGGGCGCTTATATTTCAGAAGAAGAAATAAAATCCGTAACTGATTTTATTGTCGAGAATAATCCGACACAAAGAGAGGAATCAATTGATGGAGAAATAGAGGAAGCAACAGAAGATTCTTCACCTGATATTTTTAGCGACTTTGAGGACAGCGATGATGGTGATGAGCTTTACAATGAAGCTGTGTCTGTAGTGAGAGAAGCACAAAAGGCATCTGCATCTTTTCTACAACGAAGACTAAAGGTTGGATATGCAAGAGCTGCGCGACTTTTGGACTTAATGGAAGAGAAGGGCGTTATAGGCCCTGGCGAAGGAGCGAAGCCAAGAGAGGTATTTATTGATCAGGAAGAACAATAGTTGCAAAAAACCTTTATTTGACTTACGCTGGGAGCCGTGGACACCCTTTTTTTAAAAGACACGCTTAATCAAAGTCTTGAGGCAAAAGGCCTTACTGTTGAAAAAATTCAGCAACAAACAGGCATAGCCGAGCGTTATGTTGTTGCCTTTTTTGAAGGCAAAAAAGAAGAATTACCACCACTTCCCTATGTTCGTGGTTATCTTTTTAAAATTGCTTCTGCGCTTGACCTAGATGGTCAAGAATTGTGGAAAAATCACAGCGAAGAATTAACTGTGATGAGATCTGGGGCCTTAGATAAGTTGCCCTCGAATAGATATGCGCTTAAAAATGTGAATAAGACATGGTTTGTCGTGGCTGCGCTCGGAGCATTGGTTGTTTTATACCTCGTTTTAAATATGAGTAAATTTCTGGGAAAACCCGAGATTTCGATATTAAATCCTGCAGCTGAGACGCTTGTAACGACAACAGGAACAATTACTCTATCCGGCAAGATAAGCGCCAATGATTCTTTAACTATTGGCGGAGAGGATGTTTTTGTTGATCAAAATGGTGATTTTTCGACTTCCTATACTCTAGAACCTGGGCTTAACCGTATAGAATTTACAGTGAAGAGACTTCTGGGAAGTAGGGTTAGTATTGTAAGACAGATAATTTATCAGCCGTAGCGGCTTTTGCCAAATTTAATACCCTGCTATTATTGTGATATGACAGCTAAAAAAACAGCAAAAACCACCGAAGTGAAGACCGAACATAAAGACATTGATTCACTTTTGGAAGAGCTTCAGGGTAAATATGGCGAAGGCGCGATAATGAAACTGGGGGCGGATATGAAGGTTAATGTGGATGTTATCCCAACCGGCTCCTTTTCTCTTGATATTGCGCTTGGCGTCGGGGGGTTACCAAAGGGAAGAATCGTTGAAATATTTGGACCAGAGAGCTCTGGAAAAACGACCCTTGCGCTGAATGTTGTTGCGCAAGCTCAAAAACAAGGAGGTAGAGCTGCGTACATAGACGCTGAACACGCGCTTGACCCTGAATATGCATCGAAATTAGGAGTTAAAATAAAAGATCTTTTGATTTCTCAGCCCGATAATGGAGAAGAAGCGTTGAACATACTAGAGAGTTTGGTGAGGTCTGGAATGATTGATGTTGTCGTTGTTGATTCTGTAGCGGCGCTTACCCCGAGAGCGGAAATAGAGGGAGAGATGGGAGCACAGTTTATAGGTCTTCAGGCGAGACTCATGAGTCAAGCCCTAAGGAAACTTACAGCAATTGCATCGAGAAGTAATACGCTGATTATTTTTATAAACCAAATCAGGATGCAGATTGGAATAATGTTCGGAAACCCTGAAACAACACCTGGTGGAAGAGCATTAAAATTTTATTCATCAGTAAGGATTGATATAAGGAGAATTGCTCAAATTAAAAAAGGGGAAGATGTTGTAGGAAACAGAGTTAAGGCAAAAGTTGTTAAGAATAAGGTGGCGGCACCGTTTAAAATATCTGAATTTGATATCACATATGGTGAAGGAATTTCGTATGTTGGAGATATTGTAAATACTGCGCTTAAGTACGGCATTGTAACAAAGACAGCATCTACCTATTCGTTTGAAGGGCAAAAGCTTGGGGTCGGCATTGAGAATGTTAAGTCGAAGCTAGCCGAAGAAGCCAAGCTTTTGGAGGATATTAGAAAGAAAACTCATACAGCCGCACATACACGTTGACAGACCCGATGAATTTGTTATTATTGGAGTTAATGGGTCGCTCTTTCAGGCGACCTTCAGTTTTATCTAATCTACGCACTAAAAACAATGATGGATTTAAAAAATATTAGGAGAGCTGTTGAGCAGATAGCCGATGAAAAAGGGATTGATTCGTCTACTATTATTGAAGCAATAGAGACATCGATAGCGGCGGCTTATAAAAAAGAATATGAAAAAAGAGGTGAGGTTATTAAGGCGCAAATAGATATGAAAACAGGTGCCTTAAAATTTTGGCAGGTGAAAACGGTTGTTGATGACACCACGGTAAGAATCGTGTCGAAGGAAGACGAAGAAACAGAAGCCAGCCCAGAACAAGAAAGTGAAGGAGAATTTTTGCCAAGATATAACCCAGATCGACATATCTTATTAGACGAGACTAGGGAAATTAAAAAAGACGCCGAACTTGGAGAAGAATTAACCTTTCCTCTTGAAACACATGAAACGTTTGGTAGAATTGCCGCGCAAACGGCAAAACAAGTTGTTCTCCAAAAGTTAAGAGAGGCTGAAAGAGAGTCTATAATGCGTGATTTTAAAGGAAAAGAAGGAGACATAGTAAGCGGTGTGATACAGAGATTTGAAAGAGGAAATATTTATGTAGATTTAGGAAGAGCTATTGGAGTAATGTTTCAGAGTGAATCGATACCGGGTGAGCATTATAGAGCTGGTGACAGGATGAGGTTTTTTATCTTAGCGATTCAAGAAGAGAGTAGGTTGCCGGGAATTGTACTTTCAAGGGGACATCAGAAATTTGTAAGCAAACTTTTTGCATTAGAGGTACCAGAGATTACTGATGGTATAGTTCAGATAAACGCGATTGCGCGTGAGGCCGGAAGTAGATCAAAGATAGCAGTATCATCGACTATGGATGGAGTAGATCCTGTTGGCGCATGCGTTGGACAGAGAGGAACAAGGGTTATGACGGTATCAAATGAATTGAGTCAGGAAAAAATAGATATAATCCAGTGGTCTGAAGACCCGGCAGTGTTTATTTCAAATTCATTATCCCCCGCAAAAGTAAAAGACATAGAAATACTTCCGAGACGCGAAGCAAAAGTTTTTGTTGACGATGATCAATTGTCACTTGCGATAGGTAAAGGCGGTCAAAATGTTCGCTTGGCGGCAAAATTAACCGGTTGGAAAATCGACGTAAGATCACAAGCAGAACCGGAAACCGAACAACCTGAAGGTGTTGCTGATTTAACTCAATCAGAAGAACCCTCAGAAACAAAACCTGAAGATGTAGCAGAAAACAATCAAGCCGCAGAAGGCTCCTGATTTGTTCTTCTGCGATATTATTAACTTGGTCGCTAAAAAAGATTTATTAATTTGAGTCGTATGTTTTACTACCTTATTTTTGCTCCGATTGTTTTTGCGATTCTCTATAGTGTTTACGTGATTTTCTGGCTTAAAAAACAGGAAAGCGGAGATGCTGAGATGGAATCAATCTCAAAAGCGATCCAGGAAGGTTCGTCCGCGTACCTTACTCGTCAATATCGAACTGTTGGCGCAGTAGCACTTGTTCTTTTTGTTTTAATTTATTTAACCCTAGATATAACCTCTGCAATCGGTTTTCTGGTTGGAGCGGCGGCTTCTGCTCTTGCGGGATATGTCGGCATGACAATAGCTGTAAGAGCAAATTCAAAGACTGCAAAGATGGCGTCGAAAGGTCTTGCACCAGCTTTGAATATTGCTTTTAAGGCGGGGTCTGTTACCGGCTTTCTGGTTGTGGCGTTAGGTCTTCTATCAGTAGCGGGTTTTTACTTTGCAACACACAGTGATGTGCGAGCTCTGATCGGCCTTAGCTTTGGGGCAAGTCTTATTTCGGTATTTGCGAGACTTGGTGGAGGAATTTACACAAAGGCAGCCGACGTAGGAACTGATTTAGTTGGAAAAGTTGAGGCAAACATTCCTGAAGATGACCCAAGAAATCCGGGTGTTATCGCAGACAACGTTGGAGACAATGTTGGAGACTGTGCTGGTATGGCGGCGGATTTATTTGAGACATATGCAGTAACTCTTACTGCGGCGATGCTTTTGACTTCAGCAGCGGTAAAAGGGGGATATATTGGAGAAAACGCATTACTTCTTCCTCTGGTTTTGGGAGGACTTGCGATTATCGCCTCTTTAATAGGAGTTGTTTTTGTGAGGCTTGGAAAAAAGAAAAATATAATGGGCGCTCTATATAAGGGACTCATTGCATCTGTTGCGGCTTCGGCAATTTTGTTTTACTGGGGAATTAGAAACCTAAACCTCGAAGGTGGTTATCGCCTTTTCTGGGCTTCGATAGTTGGTCTTGTTGTGACAATACTTATGGTTGTTGCGACTGACTACTACACATCAAAGAAATATAGACCTGTAAAATCTATTGCGAAAGCTTCGGAGTCTGGTCACGGGACAAATATTATAATGGGTCTCGCTGTAAGCCAGGAAGCGACTTTGATACCAACACTTATTATCGCAGTTGGGATTCTTGCAAGTTATATGATTGCCGGATTACTTGGGATATCCGTTGCTGCAGTGGCAATGCTTTCAGTGGCAGGAATTATTGTGGCTATTGATTCGTTTGGTCCGATAACAGATAATGCAGGAGGAATAGCAGAGATGTCTAATGCTCCGGAGGAAGTGCGATCAATAACTGATTCACTTGATTCTGTTGGAAACACAACGAAAGCTGTTACAAAAGGTTATGCCATTGCATCGGCCGGGCTTGCAGCTCTTGTGTTGTTTGCCGGGTACGCGGAAGAACTATTTGTTCATCGAAGTAGCTCGGAGACATTTTCCGGATTTATTTCCTTTGACCTTCAAGATCCGAGAGTTTTGATTGGGCTCTTTCTCGGAGGCGCTATCCCCTACTTCTTCTCATCATTTGCTATGAGGGCTGTTGGCAAGGCGGCTGGAGCGGTTGTTGAAGAAGTTCGAAGGCAATTTAGAGAGATTCCGGGTATTCTTGATCGAACAGCAAAACCCGACTACGGAAGAGCAGTTGATATTGTAACCAAGGCGGCGCTTAAGAAAATGATTCTGCCTGCGATTATTCCTATTGTTTCGGTTTTGTTTGTGGGATTAATACTTGGCGCAGAAGCGCTTGGAGGATTTCTTATTGGCTCGATTATTTCCGGACTTTTCATAGCGCTATCTATGACAACCGGAGGAGCCGCGTGGGACAACGCAAAGAAATATATTGAAGACGGACATTTTGGAGGAAAAGGATCTGAAGCTCATAAAGCTGCAGTTACAGGAGACACTGTTGGTGATCCTTACAAGGACACTGCGGGGCCTGCCATTAACCCTCTAATTAAAGTAATCAATATTGTTGCACTACTCATTGTTCCATTCTTGTAGAAAACAAATTCTTGTAATAATAAATCCCCTTCACTTGTGAAAGGGGATTTTTTATTAGTTTTTTCGTGCTTGAAAGGAAGATAATTTTTGTATAGTATTTATTTGTGATTCCCAAACGGTGGGAATGTGCGCCCGTTCTTTTACCGGCTTCCCAAGAAAGGGGAACCAAAGATATGAATGTGAGAAGGAACCTCAAGTCGGCGATGCCGAACACGTCAAACGACGGCCCGACGGCGAGCTAGAACCTTTGTTATAGGCTTGAACTCGTCAAATGCGCACAACCTCGCTTCCAGAAAACTTCTGGAGCGGGGCTTCTTTTTTTATTTAGGTTAATTTGATACTCTTTCTTGTATGATAATCCACTTATACGGAACTGATTCTTATAGAATAAAAGAAAAAACTGATGATATTATATCGGAATTTATTAAAAGATATCCAAACTCTTTTCCGAATAAATATTCTTTTTCTGATAAAAATTCTCTGGATCTTTTGAAAACTTTTGTTGAATCGCAGTCACTTTTTAATGAGTCACGAATAGCTGTTTTTGATTCCGGAGAGGAGGCGCCTAAAGAAGTGGCTCCGATTTTAAAATCTATTTTAGTCAATAAGGCGAGGGTTTTGATTTTGATTTCGCAGAAGAAAATGGTTTCACCATTTACTTTTCTTTACCGTGATCCTGTTGTGTCTCAAACATTTAAACCGCTTTCTGGGGCTGAGCTTTTGGCTTTTGTATCAAAGACGGCAAAACAGAGAGGCGTTGCTCTTACGCCTTCTGCGCAACGAGATATTGCAGAGTCTTATTTGGGAGACAGTTGGGGTATTGCAACAGAGCTAGATAAGATTGCCTTGGGTGGAAAATTTTCCAAAAAAAATATTTTAGGAGATTTTTTTCCTCTTGTACAAACCGTGGCGGGAGGACAAGATTCGTTAAATAGAGTTAGGGCTTTGACTCTACTACTAGCAGATGACGATCCTGCGAAAATATTTAATATAACAGCTGTTTTAGTTAGAGCGCCTTTTAAGCCAAGAATGGCTGATTATGATGTAGCAATAAAATCAGGAAAGCTTGAGTATGCAGAGACTCTCCTTGATTTCGTTCTTTCGTAAAAAAGAATTATTTTTTTGCGCCTAGTTTTGCGAGGCCAGATTTAAGCCTTGCGGCTTTATTGCGAGTTAAAATATTCGCTTTAGCTGCTTTGTCGATTTTTTTGTAAGCAGAGGATAAAAGCTCCTTGTTTGGAGATTTTTTGTAATTTTTTACCGTTTCCTTAATGACTCTCATTTTGGCGAGGTTCGCACTTCGCCTTCGCTTATTCTGCCTAAGAGCCTTTTTTGCCGATGTTGTTTGTGGCATATATGTGCCATATACACTAACCTATTTGCCTTTTCTTTGCAAGACCCCCGATGGGTTTGCCTTTTTTATTTTTACCCTGCTATCATTAGCATATGTTTGACGATAAACAAATCAGCTTTTATAAGGAAAGACTAGAGTCAAAAATGAAGGATTTAAAGGAGCAGATTGAATCCCTAAAAACCGTTCCCGACTTTGGAAGCGATGTTGACCATTTTGAAGAGGAAGCAGAAGAGGCAGAGGCTTTTAGCGGAAACCTTGGGGTCTCAAGCGCCTTAAATGAAAGACTTCTAAACATACAACGCGCTCTTGATAAAATTGATGCCGGCACATATGGAAAGTGTGAGGAGTGCGGAGGCGAAATAGAAAAAGAGGTGCTTGATGTTGATCCGGAATCAAGACTTTGCAGGGAGTGTAAATTAAAAGCGAATTAGTAAATTTAAAAAATGCCTTCAAGTAAGACTGCCAAAGTTTTTTCTGCGGAGCTTGAGGGAATAGAATCTAAACTTATCGAAGTGGAGACCGATATAAATGTCGGTCTTCATTCTTTTACGATTGTAGGATTGGCTGATAAGGCATTGTCGGAAGCAAAAGAGAGAGTTAACTCTGCCTTAAAAAATATCGGCGTTAAACCGCCATCAAAAGAAAACAGACGGATTGTAGTAAATCTTGCGCCTGCAGATTTTAAAAAAACCGGATCTCATTATGACCTACCGATAGCTGTTGGGTATCTTCTTGCAACCGGACAGATGCTTTCGGAAAATATGGATGATGCGATATTTGTCGGAGAGCTTGCTCTAGATGGAAGACTTCGTCCTGTAAATGGAGTGCTTAGCATTGCTGGGCTCGCAAAAAAATTATCAAAGACTCTTTATGTGCCACAAGAAAATGCATCCGAGGCCTCTATAGTTTCGGGAATTACTGTTGTACCTATTCCAGATTTAAAATCTCTTATTGATCACGTTGAAAGAAGAGATAAAATACAACCGCACCCTCACACAGTTCCTTCTTTTCCTGAGTCGAGTTTAGATATTGATATTTCAGAAATCAAAGGACAAGAACATGCTAAGCGCGCTTTGATTATCGCAGCGTCGGGTGGACACAATTTACTCATGGTCGGACCGCCGGGAACTGGTAAATCAATGTTAGCGCAGGCTCTTATCTCGATACTGCCGCCGCTTTCACACGAAGAGATAATAGAGACAACAAAAATTTATAGCGCGGCTGGTCTTTTAGGCGGACAGCCATTTATTGGCAGAAGACCATTTAGAACACCTCATCAATCAGCCTCTCTCCCTGCAGTTGTTGGCGGTGGCCAATCTCCAAAACCTGGAGAAGTGAGTCTTGCTCATAGAGGAATATTGTTTTTAGATGAATTGCCTGAATTTAGACGTGATGTGCTTGAGGCATTGAGACAACCCATTGAAAATGGCAGAGCCAATATATCGAGAGTTAAGGGCACTCTTTCGTTGCCTGCAAAATTTACTTTAATAGCCGCTATGAACCCTTGCCCATGTGGTTACTGGGGAGATCCTGATACAGAATGTAATTGCGCCGCAACAGATATAACCAGATACCAAAGAAGACTTTCTGGTCCTCTGCTCGATAGAATAGATTTACAAATTCATGTTCCGCGCGTGCCGCTTGAGAAACTTCGCTCAATAAATATTAATCCCCAAGAATCACATGTTTTTAAATCGAGTGTGATTAGCGCAAGAAAAAGACAATCTGAAAGACTTAAAAAAATTCATAAAATAACAAATGCGGAATTATCCTCAAAGGAATGTGATTCGATGATACAACTCGAAAATGGAGTTGGTGAATTCCTGACTAAAGCATCCGATAAGTTAAAACTTTCAGCGAGAGCGTATTATAGAACTCTTAAAGTAGCACAAACAATTGCTGATATAGAAAATTCTGATACGGTGTCACAAGCTCATATCGCTGAAGCCTTTAGTTATAAACTAAAAGAGCACGAATTAGGTGCTCTTTAAGTATTTATCTTTTTTTTATTTAATAACCGAGGAGAGTAACTGCTTTTTTTAATCCATCAAAGCTTGTACTGATAACGAGGTAGTTATTGACGAAGGCATAGTTGAAAGATGCTCCTTTTTCAGAAAAGACTTTATAACGAGTCTGGAAACTGTTTAGTTGACCTGATTTAAAGTCCTGGCCATTTCCTGGATTTGCGAGATAAAACCCTGAAAGGTCTGCGCTCTCCATTGCGTTCATGTTTGATTTTACTTCATCAATATTGACTCCGTTTTTTACTTTTGCGATATAGCCAGGCCATACGCCATCATCGGTGTAATAAAGGAATGCGGTAAAATCGTTCTCAAACCAATTTTTTATCTGATCTGCAGCGAGAGCAGGGAGATATGCCGAAAGGTATGAACTCCATGGAACTTGGCTTCCTGCGCTGTCTTTGACGACTATTTCCTGAAGCGAACCACTTGGAAGCTTGGTTACGCTTATTGCCTGAAGGTTTGTGCTGATTGTTGCCGAGAGTATGTTACTTAACCTAACTTCGGATGATGCATCTGATTGTCCGAGGAGGTATGTATTGTGAACCATCGCCTGTTCTGTTGGTGTTGGCTTTGGAGATTCCACTACCGCTGTTTCTGGAAAAAGAAGTGGGCCAACGACAAAGTAGCCTAAAAGCCCAACACCAATAATAACAACACCAAAGACTACCCAAAATAGCCATTTTTTACCGCCCTTATTACCCTCTGGCTGACTACCTACTTCTGCGCCCGTAGAGCCATTATTCGAGCTGGGCATCGTTGATTGTGTTTCTGGTTTAAAAAATGCTTCTTTCTCGCTTTGAGGAGGAAGAACTGACTCCGGCATAGGCGCGGCGTCACCTCTCTGAACTGAATTTGTGTCGGAGCCCATTGTTCTTATCCCGACTTCGCTACTTGGCGGGGCTCCTACCCCTCCTGGGTTCTGATTATTTTGATCCATATTAGTAAGTTTTTTCTTAAGACTAACATAAATAAGACCATCGGACTGTGGACAACTTTATTATTTTCGAGAATAATTTTTATTGCCTTGGTTCCGGTCCTTTTTCTTCTAAAGCCTTCATCGAGAGGCCAATTTTACCTTCCTCAACTTTAATAACTTTTGCGCGTACGTGGTCTCCGAGCTTTACAACATCTGTGACGTTCTTAACATATCCATTTTTTAACTCTGACACATGGACCATGCCATCTTGGTGTGGCGATAATTGAACTATGGCACCAAAGTCTAAAATTCTTACAATTTCGCCTTCTACAATCTCCCCAACCTCAAATGTTTTAGCAATTGATTTTACCATTTCTAGCGCTGCTTCGGCTTGTTCTTTTGTCTGACCGGTAATAAATACCTGACCGGTTTGTTCTATATCAATTGAAAGCGCGCCTGTATCAGCAATGATGCCGTTTATCATTTTTCCTCCTGGGCCTATCACCTCGCCTATTTTTGATTCAGGAATATGGGTTGTGAGAATTACCGGAGCAAATTCTGAAACATCTTTTCTGGGAGCATCTATTGTCTTTTCCATCACATCCAATATGTGGAACCTTGCTTTTTTTGCAGCTTCTAAAACCTCCACAATCATTTTTCCTGTTACGCCATTTATTTTCACATCTAACTGAATGGCCGTTACACCGTCTCTGGTTCCTGCAACTTTAAAATCCATGTCACCAAAATGGTCTTCTGGTCCTTGTATGTCTGTGAGAATCTTATAATCGCCAGAAGAATTACTCATGAGTCCCATCGCAATACCTGCAACGGGTTTTTTAATAGGAACCCCTGCATCCATAAGAGAAAGCGATGCAGAACAAACAGTTGCCATTGAAGATGAACCATTTGAGGAGAGGATTTCTGAGACGACTCTTATTGTGTACGGGAACTCTTCTTGTGAGGGAATAATATTTTTCAAAGCTTTCCCCGCGAGCGCTCCATGACCAATTTCTCTTCTACCCGGACCTCTTGAAGTCCCGGTTTCACCTACGGAATAAGACGGGAAATTATAATGAAGAAGAAATCTTCTTTTACCGCTCCACTCAATACTTTCCACTGTTTGTTCGGAATTTGGAGGGCCAAGAGTTGTTACGGTAAGGGCTTGGGTATTTCCTCTTATAAATAGAGCTGATCCGTGCATTCTTTCAAATAGTCCGATTTCCGCGTATAAATCACGGACCTGATCAAGTTTTCTGCCATCTGGACGCTTATCGGATTCGATAACATTTTTATGAACTAGGGTATCTATCTCATCTTCGATAAAACCGTCTATTGAGCCTAATTCTTTTCCGGGAACTTCTTCTCCTTCAAGAGATTCATTAACTGATTTTTTTAATGCGTCTATACGAACTTCTCTTTCTGTTTTATCTTCGGTGTAAATCGTATTTTCTAACTTATCGCTGATTAATGATCTTATTTTTTCCTTAATTGAGTCGCCCGGATCTGCAAGCGGAATCTGTTCCTTTTCTTTTCCTATTTTTTCAATAATCCCTTTCTGCCAAGTGACAAGTTTTGCTATTTCATCTTGAGCTATTTTGCATCCGTCGGTGACAACCGACTCGTCGGCTTCAATGCCCTCGAGCTCGATCATGTTTATATAATTACTGGTTCCAGCAATAAAGCCCGAAAATTTTTCATCCCCGTTTAGACTTTGTCCATTTGAATTAAAAACGAACTCGCCATTTTGTTTACCAGAAATCCTAACTCCAGCTACAGGTCCATCCCAGGGAATTTTTGAAATACCTAGAGCGGTTGAAGCTGTTAAAAGAGCGATAAAGTCGGGATCGCTTTTTTCATCGATAGAGAGAACTGTCACAACTACCTGAACGGGCCTCCTCATTCTGTGGTCAAACAGCGGTCTTATTGTTCTGTCTATAATTCTGCCGGAAAGGATTGCCTCTTCTGATGGCCTGCCTTCGCGTCGAACAAATCTGCTGCCAATTATTTTTCCTGCTGCATAAAAACGTTCTTCGTAGTCAACGGTGAGTGGAAAAAAATCTCCCGGACGGTCTTCTTTTGCCATAACTACCGTTACTAGAACGACTGTTTCTTCATATTTTCCTAAAACAGCAGACGTTGCCTGATCTGCAAGACCTGATACTTCTAGTGATAGCTGCTTACCGGCAAACTCTGTTTCAAATTTCTGCCTATTGAGATTAATCATTGCTGTATTTTTTTATTTTCTTCTTTTTATGTTTAGTAAAATTTTTGGTATGTCGTCGAGACTTATAAATTTGTCTGCCGCCTCCCTGAGGCGAGAGGATGCGCTTTTACCAAAAGCGGCGACTTCGACGACCTTGCCAAGACCCCATTGGAGATACTCGATAAGAGGAACAAAGTCTCCATCCCCTGTTACGAGAATAATATTATCGAGAGAACCGGACATACGAATAGCATCGACTGCGAGTCCTACGTCCCAATCGGCTTTTTTCATGCCGCCGGGGTAAACCTGAAGATCCTTACTTCTTAGCTCGAACCCTGTTTCTTCTAATGCTTTAAAAAAAGCAGCCTCTGGCGAGACTACTCGTCTGTTTTTCCCGCTTGTTTTTTCTTTTTCAGCTTCTCCGTGAAAGAAGCCGTCGATGCCTTCTGATTTTACAACATAAGCAACTGCGCGCATCAGCTTTCTTTCGCCGACAATATTGTTTACAAGTTCGTTGTAGTTGACGCGTGAGTTGTATAAGTTCTTTGCCGAGTGGTAAAGGTTTTGAATATCAACGAATACACCTATTCGCTGATCTTTTTCCGCAATCATCTTTTTAGATTAAGTTTTTTTAAAATTGCTTTATATTTTTTAGGATCTGTACTTTCAACGTATTCTAGAAGCCTTCTTCTCTTTCCAACCATTTTTAAGAGACCCCGCCTTGAGTGATGGTCTTTTTGATTTGTTTTGAGGTGTGCTGTTAGCTCTTCTATTCGCTTTGTGAGTAGAGATATCTGAACCGGAGCCGATCCAGTATCTGTTTCGTGAATAGAGCTTTCCTTTATGATGTTTTTCTTTTTTCGTGATGTAAGCATATTTAAAAATTATTTTATTTCTTTAGCTTGAGAATGATTCTTTTTTCGGACGCTTTCACAAGCTCGACCTTGAAGGTATACATCTTGCCTTCTTCAAGAGCTTTTTTCATGTCTTCAACACTTCCAAATTCAGAGACGTGAATCAATCCTTGAATATCTTCATCGAGAAGAATGAAAGCCCCAAAAGGATTAAACCTGGTAACAGAACCCTTCACTTCATCTCCTGGTTTGTATTCATCCTCAACTTTTTCCCATGGGTCAGGCTTAAGCGCCTTTAGGGAAAGGGAAACTCTGTTGTCTTTGATTTCAATAATTTTTGCTTTTACAGCATCCCCTATCTTTACTACGTCTTTTGGATTTTCAATAAGTCTGTGATCAAGCTCTGAAATATGAATAAGACCTTCGATTTGAGGATTGTCGGCAAATCTCATAAAGGCTCCGAAATCTGCAACGCCTGAGATGATTCCATCAACGATGTCGTCAACTTTGTATTTTGCTAAAAGCTCTTTTACGTTTTCTTGAACAGTCTCTCTTTCGGAGAGAATGATTTTATTTGCTCGAGGTTTTATATCGATAATTTTTACCTTGAGGTCGCTGCCAACAAGCTTTCGTAGTTCTTCTAAAATGCGCCCCTTATCTCCGTCATCAACTCTTGGGTAGTGATCTGTAGTGAGTTGAGAAACAGGCAGAAAAGCTCGCATATTATTAACTTCTGCAAGAAGACCACCTGAATTTGCTCCGGTTATTTTAACAGTAATAATCTCTCCTTGCTCCATGAATTCCTTAACAGAATCCCAAACTTTTTGCGCACCTGCTTCAGTGAGAGATAATTCTACATATCCGTTTTCATTTTCTACATCAACTACTTTAGCTGATATTTTATCGCCTGTTTTGAGCCCCTTGATGACTCTGCTGGCATTTGAAAACTCTGCCCCATAAACAATTCCAGTGCCAAAGGCCCCGAGATCGAAATATGCCGATTTTGCGGTTGATTCTATTAATATTCCTTCTACTAGGTCGCTGGGTTTTAATATTGAAAGCCCTGATGTGAGCTTTAATAGTTGATTAATTACTAAGTTGTTTTTTCGCATGCGGATTTAGATAATTTTCTACAAAATCTGAACAAATCTGCCTTGTAGAACTTCCCGAAGAGTATACATAATGGTGCTTTTGTAGTCAAATTTAGGCTTGAGATTTTACCGCTTTTTAAGTACAATATATGTACTCAATAATATGGTAATTAACTGGTATGGAGAGGGCTGTTTTCGCATACAAAGTGGGGACACAACCCTAAAAGTTGATCCTTTCGATTCCTCTACGGGGCTAACGCCGCCCCGTTTTAAGGCTGATCTCACAATCTTTACCGACACAAATTACCCCCTCCCGGATTCTGCCTCTGAGTCGGAAGATGGAACTATTATCGTGGGTCCTGGCGAATATGAAATAAAAGGAATACAGGTTCTTGGCTGGCAAGCGGAAGCGGAAAAGGAGAAAATAAAATCTATATACCTTGTGAATTTTGAAGATATGCGGCTTGGATTTTTAGGGAATTTAAAATCAATACCAAAAGCTGAAGCGGTTGAGGAACTTGATGGAGTTGATATTCTTTTTGTTCCGGCAGGTGGAGAATCCTTTGCTTCACAAGCGTCTATTGGGAAACTGATAAAACAAATAAGCCCCAAAATAATCATTCCTTCATTTTTTTCAGTTCCAAATCTAAAGCGAAAAGCGGATAAGATTTCTGTTTTTCTTGATGAAATCGGAAAACAAGATACAAAACCTCAGGAAAAATTAACTATAAAAAAGAAGGAGTTATCACAATCTATGCAGGTTATTGTTTTAACTGTTTAAAACTATGACAAGCTCAATTCATGATTTTTTGGATAGAATACGAAAATCTCCTATTAAGACAAGAAAGAGATGGCAATATACACTTACTGCATCAGCTATGGTAATTATTATTGCCGGATGGGGAGCTTATACCGGACTTTTAATAAAACCTGCTTTTAGTGAAACTAAACAGGAAAGCGCCCAAAGTGAACCCGGCATAACTGGGACATTTTCAGCAGGCCTTGCAGTTATAGTTTCTGAGGCGCAGGATTTGGGCTCAAAACTTTCAGATTATTTACGTTCGACGATTGGGTCATCCAGAAAAATAAAAGTGGAGCGTTCACAGTAATTAATATGGCAAACATAGAAAAAAGAGAAATAACATCAGAACTTCAGGAAGCGTATCTTGATTACGCAATGTCAGTAATAGTAATGCGCGCATTACCAGATGTTCGTGACGGATTAAAACCGGTGCAGAGAAGAATTCTCTGGACGATGTGGGACAACGGAATAACGTCAACTTCGAAGTTTAGAAAATCTGCTTACGTGACTGGTGAGACCATGGGTAAATATCATCCTCATGGAAATTCTGCGATTTATGACTCTATTGCGAGAATGGCGCAAGATTTTTCTTTAAGATATCCGCTTATTGATGGACAAGGAAACTGGGGATCGATAGATGGCGATGCTCCTGCAGCCGAGCGTTATACCGAGTGCCGGCTTTCAAAAATTTCAGAAGAACTTCTTACCGATATCGAAAAAGAAACCGTTGACTGGCAAGAAACGTATGACGCGAGCAGAAAAGAGCCGAAGGTTTTGCCTGCAAGAATTCCAAACCTTCTTTTAAATGGAGCTGTTGGTATCGCTGTTGGTATGGCAACAAATATACCGCCTCACAATCTTAGAGAAGTTTCTGATGCCATTCTTCATATAATAGATAATCCAAAAGCATCTACGGCGGATGTGATGAATATAATAAGCGGCCCTGATTTTCCAACAGGTGGAATTATTTATGACAGAAAAGCTATAACCGAAGCATATACAACCGGCAGGGGCTCATTTACTACAAGGGGTGTTGCAGAAATTGTGGAAAGAAAAGGAGGAAAGGGATCACACGATATAGTCATAAGCGAAATACCTTATCAAGTAAATAAAGCTGAGCTCATAATAAAAATCGCAGAGTTGGTTCAGGACAAGAGACTCGTTGGTGTGAGAGACGTTCGAGACGAGTCTGATAGAGATGGACTACGAATAGTAATTGAATTGAAAGGCGACTCGTCTCCACAAAAAACTCTCAATCAGTTGTATAGACACACGGATCTACAGAAAGATTTTCACTTGAACATGATCGCTCTTGTAGAGACGACTGATGACACTGGAGAAAACAAAGGGCTACAACCACAGGTTCTTTCAATAAAAGATGTTCTCGAGCTTTATGTTGCGCACAGAGAAACGGTTGTGAGAAAGAGAGCGGAGTTTGACCTTAGAAAAGCTGAGGAGAGGGCTCATATATTAGAAGGACTATCCAAGGCTCTTGATTCAATAGATAGAGTAATTGAAACGATTAAAAAGTCAGCGAACAAGGAAGAAGCTCATAAGAATCTTGTTTCAAAATTTAAATTGTCAGACATACAGGCACAGGCGATTTTAGAGATGAGGCTTCAGACACTTGCTGCGCTCGAACAGAAAAAGATAGAAGATGAACTTAAGGAAAAACTAGCTCTTATAAAAGATTTACAAATTCTTCTTAAGAGCCCTACAAAAATAAGAGGTGTAATCAAAAGCGAAGTAATAGAAGTTAAAGAAAAATTTGGTGATGAGCGCAGAACCAAAGTTGTCGCAGGTGGACTGAAGCAATTAAACGAAGAAGATTTAATTCCACAAGAAGAAGCCATAATCACATTTTCACAGAGTGGATACATAAAACGTCTTCCACCGGGAACATTTAAGAGTCAGAAGCGTGGTGGCAAGGGACTTATCGGGTCCGAGCTTAGTGATGAAGACTTTTTGACTCATCTTATATTTGCGCAGACTCACGACAATATTCTTTTCTTCACAAACAAAGGACGTGTATTTCAGACAAAAGTTTGGGAAATACCTGCGGCGAGTAGAGTTGCTAAAGGAAAGCCGGTACACAACTTTTTAGAAATACCTCCGGAAGAACAGGTTACAGCGATAATTTCTTATAGTGGAAAACAAGCAAAAGAAGATTCTTCCGGATTTCTGGTAATGCTTACAAGGGAAGGGGTTATGAAAAAAACATCTCTTTCGGACTTTTCACATGTAAGAAGGACCGGAATTATAGCAATAACACTTGGAAAGACTGACCAACTTGGATGGGTGCATATGTCCAGCGGTTCTGATGAAATAATTGTTACAACAGAAAAGGGTCAATCTATAAGATTTAAAGAATCACAGGTTCGCCCAATGGGTAGATCAGCGAGTGGAGTTAGAGCAATTCGTCTTGGGAAAGGAGATTTTGCAAGTTCGATGAATATTATCGATGAGGAGAGTAAAAAAAATAAAGACACGAAACTCCTTGTCGTTATGAGCAATGGATTTGGTAAACAAACCCCACTTTCCGAATATAGACTACAGAGCAGAGGCGGCAGTGGAATAAAGACTGCAAACATAACCACAAAGACCGGACCTCTTATGACAGCGCATGTTATTTCTGACGAGGAAGAGATTATTGCGATTTCTGCAAAAGGACAAACGATAAGGACTAAACTTTCTGATGTAAGGACGGCGAGTAGAGCGACACAGGGCGTGAAGGTTATGACTCTTAGACCCGGTGATAGATTAGTAGGAACTATTTGCTTGTAGAAATTTTAAATTTAAAAACCCCCTTTAACTCATGAAGGGGGTTTTTAATTAACACATAGTTTTTCGCAATTGCTATATACTATATGTATATGCCAAGAAGCAGAGTTATTTTGATCGGTATCTTTGGACTTTTAGCACTTTTTTTCGCACTTTTGTTTTTGGGAATTATTCCCGGATTGCAGGAGGATGCGAAGAGTAAAACCCCTCTGACTTTCTGGGGAGTTTTTGATAGTAAGGATGTTATTGATTCTGTCTCGGCGTCTGTTCCGGGGTATACAATCACCTATCGCCAATTTAGCCCGCAAACATATGAGTCAGAACTTTTAAATGCGCTTGCTGCAGGAAATGGCCCTGATGTATTTATGTTTCACAACTCATGGTTACCGAAACATGCGGATAAAATTGCGCCTGTAACGGCGAGGGATCTTTCTATTGGGAGTTTGAGGGATTATTTCCCAACTGTTGTGGAGCAGGATTTTGCGCCGGATCGTCAGACGATATATGCTCTTCCGCTTTACATGGATACATTAGCGCTTCTATATAATAGAGATATTTTTGACACAAAAGGCGTTCCCCTGCCGCCAAAAAACTGGAGTGAATTTCTTGCTACTATTCCGAAGTTAAGAGAAATAGATAGTACTGGCAGAATAACAAAAGCCGCTGCGGCGATAGGCGGATCGGGAAAGAGCATCAACAGAGCTTCTGACTTATTGTCCGAAATAATGCTTCAAGCTGGAGTTTCTATGACTTCGAACGACTACGGTAGGGCGACTTTTTCGACAAATGGCCTACAGCCGCTTCTCTTTTATACCCAATTTGCAAACTCTGCCAGCGAGGCATATACATGGAGTGACGCTTTTGGAAATTCGATAGATAGTTTTGCTGATGGCTCTACAGCGATGATGTTTAATTATTCTTATCAGATACCAATCCTACTTCAAAAAAATCCGTTTCTTTCCATTGGTGTTGCCCCATTTCCACAACCGGCCGGAGCCGAAGCAAATCCTGTAAATTTTGCCAACTATTGGGGAGTTGCTGTGGCGAGTCAAACGCGAGTTCCTACCGAGGCTTGGCAATTTATCTTAAAACTTACGACTGATGAATCTATTGCCGGAACATATGCAAACGCGACCGGAAGATTGCCGGCTCTAAAGTCGTTGATATCGGCAAGACTCAACGACCCAATATGGGGCGTGTTTGCAAACGCAGCGCTTTCTGCCAGGTCATGGCCGCAGATTGATAACAATGCAGTTGATCAGATTTTTTCAAATTTAATTGAAAATGTAATTACCGGAAAATCTGATGCGGCAAGAGCTCTACAAGAAGCAGAGCGATCCGTGACATCTCTTATGGAACGTCAGAGATCTACAACTTTTTAATATGAAAAGACGGATAAATCTTGATAAAGTTATAAAAATTTTTTTGGTTTCAGTTTTTGTTTTGGGTTTATTTGCATCTGTTGCGCCACAAGCGTTTGCGGCAGTGAGGCTTTTTGGAATCAATGTTGATTGTGACCCATCTCTACCTCCTGCAAGCGGTGGATGCGGTATTTCAACTTTTTTCCAATTTTTATGGATTATTATAGACAGGCTTATGAAGTACATAGCCATACCTGTTTCGGTGCTTATGTTTATATGGGGCGGATATGATATGATTTTGTCAGGAGGATCGCCGGGGAAATACGAAGGAGGTTTAAAAAAGATGAAGGCGGCGTTTATAGGTTTAGTTATTTCTTTGTCTGCGATTGTTATCGTAAGTTTTATAGGAAATTTTTTCTTTAAATAATTTATGAAATTTTTACTGCTATTATTTCTGATTCAGCCGTTAGTTTTTTATACAACTGTTGTTTTTGCTTCAAATAGTTTGGGTCAAATTTCACAATCAGCAGGAGGTGGAGGGACATTGCCCGGACCAGGAGGATCAGCAGGAGGTGGAGGGACATTGCCCGGACCAGGAGGATCAGCAGGAGGTGGAGGGGCATTGCCGCCAAAAGGCGGTTCCGGAGGAGTTCCGACAATAACGCCATCAAAATCACTTGAAGATATTTTAGATGATCTTACAAGATATGCTACGGGCATTGCTCTTGCGGTTGCTGGACTGACGATAATATATGCAGGGTATTTAATACTTTTTGCGGGAGGTGATCCGGGAAAGTTTGCGGAAGGGATGAGAGTGATACGTTATACGATAATCGGAATTATTGTGATATTCCTATCTGCGGCAATTGTTGCTATAGTTAAGAGGATAATTATTGGATAGAAAGGTCGAGTTTGTTTAGATTTTATTTTGATTTATGGATCGATCTTTAGTTAAAAAGATTTTTGGAGTAGTTGCCGTTTTTGTTCTAGCAGGCGCTCCCCTTCTTGCGTCTGCCCAAGTTGATTTTCAGGGGCCGGCACCTCAAGCAGATGAGTCACTCATTGGAAAAACTATTGATAGAATATTTAGTTTTGCGTTTGGAATCCTTTTGGTTGTCGCGGGTCTTATGATTCTATATGCGGCTTTCCTATACCTTCAGGGTGGAGCAAATGAAGCAAACGTAACAAAGGCAAAAAATTATATTTTGTATGCGGTTATCGCTATAATTGTTGCATTTCTATCGAGAGCGCTTGTTGCTTTCATAAATAGCACAATTCTTGGAAATTAGTTGATTGGTTTTAGTAAAAAACCTCTGCTTAGCGCAGAGGTTTTTGTTTTTAAAAAACCCCGCTCAAAGAGCGGGGCCTTGCACGGATTCAGTCATGGTAATTTGCCCTTTACCATAACCATCCGTACAGATGAACCTAAACGTGTTTGACGGTAATTTGCCGTCGGGAAATGTTCTGAGTAGAGAATTGAATGAATTTGCGGCGTTCTCATGAAGAGTGCCGTCCATCCACCACAATTTGAAGTGGTCACTGGGCATTTTCACCATAGGCGTTGCGCCTCTTGGACCCGTGAACGCGACTGTCGGTTTGTTGAGCGTAGCATCAAATTCGACAGTTTCCCCGATTTTCACATATATGATTTTTGGGGAGTCAGTCCATGGGATTTTCTCTATCACAGGCTTTCCCTGCGATGGAGAATGAGTTGGAGAGGTTAAAGTTACCCGCGGAGCTACGTCAGTAGACTTGCTATACTTGGAGCCGACAAAAATGATTGCGCCTCCAAGTATAGCCATACCGATAGCGAATGAGGAGCCGAAGAATGACTTTTTTTCACCGGCGATGTGTGTCATTACTCCTTCCCTTTCAAAACTTTGATGATAGCAGGGATGTCTATACCACTTATGTCGATGTGGCTAGATTTTCTTTTTTCGCTCTCTCCCAGCGATACTTCCGAGGCCACGATCGCCTGCTGTGGAGTGACGCCCTTGTAGATGTATTCATCTATAAGGCGGAGCTTTGATTGTGCGGCATCTGCCCGAGCTTCGTTTTGCTTTTTTTGCTCTAGGGCTTTTGTTGTTGCCTCCCCAAAACTGACATCTGCTAGGGCAAATCTGTGAATCTCAATACCAAAAAGGCGTTCTATATCGGAGATTTCACGCTCTGATTTTAAGGGTTCGTCCTCCATGTTTTTCTTCTTTTTCCCATTTGTTTTTACTTCGAGTGCCTCTCTTACGCCATCTCTATTGTCATTGTAGTATGCCAACCATTCCCCAGGGGCTTTGTTTATGTGTGGGGGGGTTTCCAAACGAAGAACTGCGTTTATAAGGAGATCTATAGCTTCTCTTTCACGAATGAAATCGCTTCCTCCTTTTTGCCCGGCAACAATTCCTAAAATGGATTGGACTGTTTCACCCATTCCTCCTCTAATTGAATCTTCAGACCTTTGAATGAAGGTTTTTAGGAGCCTTCTATCTGGTTGCCAAAGTATGGAGCCTTTAACCCTTACCTCAAATTGGTCGTGGGCTAGAAATGTTTCATCGATAGGCGTCCTTTCTTGTTTGTATTCAAATAATTGAACTTTTTCGATAAATGGGATTATGAAGCGGAGTCCTTCTTTGAGAACTCTACCAGTTCTTCTACTGAACCGAAGGACCAATCCATAGTTGACTGTAGGAATGATAATGATTGATGGAAATGTAATAGCTATAAGTACTGCAATGATTCCAATAATCATTAGCCAATTCATGCTACTCTCCTTTTTATTCCTGGTGTTTCTGCTGATGAAATTGGGAAGGTTCTACTGATTTATGTTTAGCATATTTTACTTAAAAAGTCAAATAATTGCTATTTATATAAAGTAATAGCCCCGAGGTCTTTTTTGACTTCGGGGCCATGAGCCGGAACTCAGCTATTGATTCTATCCTTCACTTCACTCCAGTTTTTGATGATGATTCTTCCGCTTCCGCTTTCTTGTGAAGTTCTGAGACGAAAGCTGAGTGGCTCACCTATTGCCTTATATTCTTTTGACTCTGTTATCTCTCCAAGTAGATTCGGGACTATGTACCCACGAATTGAAGGATTAATTGGAGCGAACCACCAATCGAAAAACCCTGAAATTCCCTCGATGCAAAGTTTTACGTTGCCGCATCCTTGAGGGATTGTGAAATAACGGTCTGTGAACTCGCTAGTCTCAAAGACAAAGGATGTGACTTCTTGTTTTAAGACACATTCTTCCGCGCCAGATTCCCATTCTTTGCTGTCTAGTCTTGAGAGAATTACTTCTCTTTCACTAGTGGGCATATCTGAACCGCTGCCGAAATCACTAGCCCCCGATGAACCGGTGGCTCCATCGGCAGATGGATTGGCTGACTCAGGAGGCGTGGTTGGCTCAGGCGCTTCTTTTTCTTTCGAGATAACGCCTTCTGCCTTTTCGATCAGGGGGTTGGCAATTTTGCTTAACTCGCCTAACGAACCGAAGTTCGCGATGGCGATGAGAATCACGATGAGAAGAAGTAATCCTGCGAACCACTTGAAGAGATTGAGGCTTCCTGATGATGAAGGCGATCTCTCTCTTGCCTCCATGGCGCTTATGATATCGCTCGTCGTTGGAAGTTTGCCAACAAAATTTTTGGCAACTTCCTCGGACATCGCGAGACCCGCATTTGGAATGTGGACGCAGATGGGCGACGGAGTAATCACCGTCGGCGACTCTGTTACGGGCGGTGACTTTCTTTCATCATTCTTGGAATCTTCTGTATCTGCCATGGGTTGCCCCTCCTCTTTTTTTTCTTTCTTTTCTTCCGTTTCTTCCGAGCTTGTTGGTTTCGGTGACTCGTCGTTTGTATCTTCCGATATGAGCGGACGAAGTTCGTCGGCAATACCGGATGACTTGAGAAAGATTTTCGATCCTTCGTCACCAAGCGCTTCTCGGTGTTTTTTAAATCCCGCGAAAACAGCTTTCAGTGACTCATTTAGAGTATTCGGTCCTGTGGTGAGATCTGGCTTTTCGCCTTCGCTACTCATATTAAATCCCCCTTTTTTATTGCGATGGGTTTTGTTCTGATTTGGAAAGGAACGTGGATATTATGATACACTTAAATCAGTCAATAGTCAAATCAAAACCTTGAAAACTATTATCGTTGCATGATTTACTTTTATCTATGCCTTCTGGTGGTTTACCAGTCGGCAGATGATAAGCTATATTTAGGTACGTTTTATATTGCCCTCGTGGCGGAACTGGCATACGCGCATGGTTTAGGACCATGTCCCGAAAGGGTTAGAGGTTCAAATCCTCTCGGGGGCACAATCTATTTTTTATCTCTTCGCCTTGCGTGAAACGCGCGGTGGATGTCTTTAAGCTCCTTGTTTGTAAGGTGGGTGTACACTTGTGTTGTTGAGATATGACTATGCCCGAGGAGTTCCTGAACCGATCTTAGGTCAGCGCCATTTACAAGAAGATCTGTTGCAAAGAGATGTCTGAAACTGTGCGGCGTTACACGTGAGCCAACACCTGCTTTTCTGGCGTATTTTGTTACCAAGCGTTCAACAGAGCGCGGAGAAATTTTTCCCATAACGCTCCCCTGTTTTGAAATACTAATAAACAGCGCCTCTTCTGTGTCTACTCTTTTTTTTAGATATTCTTTAATTGATTCTTTAGCGCCGTCGGAGAGAAAAACTACGCGGATTTTACTCCCCTTTCCTCTGACACTTACCTCTCCCCGATCAAGATCGATGTATCTGCCAAGACTGCAGAGCTCGGAAAGTCGAAGACCTGTAGAAAATAATGTTTCTAAAATTGCTCTGTCGCGAAGTGAGCGGAGGTTTTTTCCCTCTGGTGAATTTAATATTCTTTCGAGATCTCGGGCATCGAGCATCTCGATTTCTCTATCCGGTAGTTTGGGAAGCTCAACTTCATCTGGCGCTGCTGGTGTGTGTCCTTTTTTAATCAGGTATCTTAAAAAATTTCTGATGGCGATAGCATAATAACTTTGGGTGCTTTTTTTGAGCTCAATCCCTTCTTCTGTTTTTGATCTTGCAAGCTTAAGACGAAAATTTCTGATAGTGTCTACCGTTATATCGCTTGGCTTAGATATGTTTTCCTCTTTGAAAAATCTTTTAATATATCTATCATAGTTATCCCTAGTGCGAAGGGATCTATTTTTTTCTATCTCAAGATAATCAAGATATTCTTTTAGAGATTTTTCTGCTTCTGTCATAGTTGTCTTATATATACATATAAGTATACGACAATGGTGAATCAAATTTTATTTTTGTTGACCCGAAACTGATAAGCCACGTATAATACCAGTGCGTCAAGTGGTTCTTTGTCACAGACACTTGTGCGCTTTTGTTTACTTATTCCATCACGAAGAATTATGAAATTACTATATAAAAATATTTTTTGGTCAATTACCACTCTTTTAATCATAGCTGTGCTTTTTTCTCTTTTACTGGAAGGCGGACAGAGTAAGGACACAATCACTTTAAATAAGCTTGCTGAGAGAATAAATCAGGGAGATGTTGAGAGAATCATAGTTACTGGCAATGAGCTTGATGTTGATTTTAAAGATGGAACAAGCGCGGTTTCACAAAAGGAACCCGGTGTGAGTGTTACGGAACTTTTTGCGAGTTACGGCGTAGATCCAGAAACTCTTAGGTCTTTTTCTTTAGAAATAAAAGATGAGTCTGGAACACAATTTTGGCTTGGAGTTCTTATACCAACTCTTCTTCCTGTAATTATTATCGTGATTATTTTCTGGATAATATTTAAACAGGCGCGCACGGGGTCATCACAAGTTTTCAGTTTTGGGAAATCAAACATAAAACTTTCCTCGCCACATAAAGACAGAGTGACATTCGCAGACGTAGCCGGACTTGAAGAGGCAAAGCAGGAGTTAGAGGAGGTTGTTGATTTTCTAAAGCATCCGAAAAAATTCCTTGACGTTGGAGCGAAGATCCCACGCGGTGTGCTTCTTATGGGAAGCCCAGGAACTGGAAAGACTCTTCTTGCCAGAGCTACTGCAGGAGAAAGCGGAGTCCCCTTCTTTCATATTTCCGCTTCAGAATTTGTTGAAATGTTTGTAGGCGTAGGAGCGTCTAGAACACGCGATGCGTTTGCTACTGCAAAAAAAGCGGCGCCATCAATCTTGTTTATAGACGAAATTGATGCGATTGGACGGGAACGCGGTGCTGGACTTGGCGGTGGGCACGATGAGCGCGAACAAACTCTTAATCAGATACTTGTAGAAATGGACGGATTTGATAGAGATACAAAGGTTATCGTAATGGCGGCAACAAACAGGGCTGATATTCTTGATTCCGCCCTTCTTCGACCGGGACGTTTTGACAGAAGAGTTGTTCTTGATTTACCAGACTTAAAAGACCGTGAAGCAATTCTTAAAATTCACGCAAAAGATAAACCGCTTGATGACAAGGTTGAGCTTAAGGTTGCGGCTATTAGAACCCCCGGCTTTTCTGGCGCTGACCTCGCAAATTTGATTAACGAAGCGGCAATTCTTGCGGCGCGTAATAATAGAAAAACTATTATTCAAAGCGATGTGCTTGAATCTATTGAAAAGGTGCTTCTTGGTCCAGAAAGACGTGGTCGTGTGATTTCAGATCGCGAAAAAAAGATTACAGCTTATCATGAGGCTGGACACGCACTTGTTACCGCAAGTCTTAAAGACTCTGATCCGGTACATAAAATATCTATTGTGAGTCGAGGACGAGCCGGTGGATACACGCTTAAGTTGCCGAGTGAAGATATGCATCTTAGAACACGATCCCAATTTTTGAGCGATCTTGCAATCATGATGGGTGGATACAGCGCTGAAAAAGAAGTCTTTGGAGATATATCTACAGGAGCTTCAAATGATCTTCGTGAAGCGTCATCTTTGTCTCGAAGACTCGTTACTAAATATGGTATGAGTGATTTAGGTCCAATCACGTTTGGTAAATCCGAAGAGATGGTTTTCTTAGGAAAAGAAATTGCTGTTGATAAAGACTATTCAGAGACAATTGCGACAAAGATAGATATCGAAGTTCAGAAGTTTATTAAAATGGCTCACATGGCGGCAGAAAAAATCGTATCAACTCACCGCGCTGTTCTTGATGCAGTTGCTAAAGCTCTTCTTGAAAAAGAAACTCTGGAGCAGGAGGAGTTTTATGAAATCATAAAAGGATTTGATTTGAAACAAATATCGGTTGCGTAAAATAATAAAAAATGACCCGCTTAGCGGGTCGTTTTTTTATTGTTTAATTTATTTGTTTTTTTATTTATTTGTGAGCCTGCCTGGAATCTCACGCGCTCCGCAATGCGGGGCTTTTAAAACCCCTCGGTTTTAATGTTTCCGCCACGGTAAAACAAGTGTTTTCCCGACCCCTGCCTGCCGGCAGGCAGGCCTTTCCTGTTCGAATCGCATTCAAATAATTTTTATAAGATAGATCCTGTTAAGTAAAAATATATTTATTTGTGCGCCTGCCTGGATTCGAACCAGGGGCCAATGCCTTATAAGAGCACTGCTCTGCCACTGAGCTACAGGCGCGAATTTTTTTGTATTCTAAGTGTACGACGATATTTAAAAGCCTTCAAGTTCTTTAAAAAATGTTTTCAAAATTAATATGCCTGTTAGCAAATGTGCATAACTTTGCCTATTGCCGAATGTTGCCGATTTGCCTTATTCTAGTTAGCTTTTTTGACTATCTGCTTTTTTTATTTTCTCGCTGTTTGCACACTTTATCCACAGGCAGTATAATCGAGTATATTCATATCTTGGGCGCTTAGCTCAGTGGCAGAGCGACTCGTTTACACCGAGTAGGCCGTGGGTTCGATCCCCTCAGCGCCCACAAAACAATTCTCAAATATTTGTGTGAAACATTTTTATTTGTTTCACGCTTTTTTGTTACAAAGTGTTTCACGTGAAACACTTTGTAACAAATTTCGAGTGCTTTAAAATATTTTTAACTTATTTTTTTGGTTTGGTGTTTGACGTGAAACACTTAATAAAATTAATGAGATTGTTATCTGATGTTTCACGTGAAACATATTTCTTTTTTTAGATTAGGTTTACCCATAAATGTTTTTATTTACTTCTGTGCATCAATGCTTGATGAGCTTATTTAAAAAATATCTACGCGGCATGTTTGACGTGAAACATGTCTCTTTATTGCGCTCTCTGCTATTAATTTCTTTTTGTGAGTGTTTGACGTGAAACACTTAATAAAATTATTTTTTCCAAATCCCCTATTCTTACTTTTTTAAATTTTAGTCTTTTGGTTTAGCTTGTGTGTTTGACGTGAAACATGTAAAACTTTTTACGGCTTTATTAACTGCTGACTTTTTTATTTTCCTCCGCTCGATTTTGGAATATCTTTTCTGTTCTATGTGTTTCACGTGAAACACTGTTTAATACCTTTTACCTGTCTGAAAAATTTTTTACGCACGATGTTTCACGTGAAACATATTTTTACCTTTGTTATCATACTTCACAAGAGGTCAGGTGTTGTAGGTATCTTCGAGCACAGATGCGCGATTAGTCTCTCACCGATGTGCTCGTATTCCTTCATGTTTGGCCTCTCTTTTTTTAAAACGATTTGTTTCTCACTTTGAATAGAAGTGTTTGGCGTGAAACACTTGGATCGGTTTTTAAGCTGCTCGGTTTCCTGCTTTTTTGTTTTTTATCTTTTAGTAATTCCTTTTGTACTTTTATGACTTTCACAGATTTATCGATTTTCTAAACCTGGTTTTCAAATTTTGTTTAATACTTTTATTTTTACTTAGATACTTTTTTGGGTAGAATTTTTTTTCTTTTAAGAAAATGTTTCACGACAAACATTTATTGATGCTTTATTTGTGTTGAGATGTGAAACATAGTGTGAAACATGTGTTTTAGTGTGAAACATTTTAAATGTTTCACACTTGTTTCTTGTATGCTTTACTTATTTACATGGCAACACATAATGAAATCGGCATATTGGGCGAGTTGATTGCCGAGAAGTATCTTAAATCGATTGGTTGCCGAATTATTAATAAAAATTTTTTAAGAACTTGGGGGGAGATTGATCTTATTGTTTTAGCAAAGGATAAAACATTGGTATTTGTAGAGGTAAAGACTATGAGGAAAAATGCTTTTTTAAAACCCGAAGATAATGCGACTTATAGCAAACTCGAAAAAGTAAAGAGAACTGCCATGTTTTATGTAGGAGAGAACCAAAAACTTATTAGCGACAAGAGGGGGTGGAGAGTTGATGTTGTTTCAATACTTCTGCCACAAAATTTTTCTATCGCATCGGAAGTTAATATGAAAAAATTTGTTAAAAAATTTTCTGATTACAAACTAAATCATTTTGAAAATGTGTAGAATTGTTTTCCCCATGGGTTTATTCTTTTAGATTTTCATGGTATACTCTGTCAAGAAAATTATGCATCCATAGCTCAATTGGCAGAGCAGCTCCCTCTTAAGGAGACGGTTCCAGGTTCGATTCCTGGTGGATGCACAATGATTACTCTTTCGACTGAACTTTTACGCATCAGGGGCATAAGCCCTTCACTTATCGCCCACCTAAAAAAACTGAAGATTGAAACTGTGAGAGACCTTCTTTGGCACTTCCCAACGCGGTATGAAGATTTTTCACGAATCACTCAAATTGCTGATTTGTCGCCTAATCAATCGACGACAGTTTCTGGTGTAATTAAAAAAGTTTCCAGCAGATATTTACCGCGCAAACGTTTTACTATAGTTGAAGCTGTAATAACTGATAGTACTGGTGAAGTAAAAGCTATCTGGTTTAATCAACCTTATATCACACGCATACTTAGGCCCGGACTGAAAGTTAATTTTGCAGGTAAGGTTGTTATAGATAAAATTTCCAGAACACTGTGTTTTTCAAATCCAACACACGAAATTTATAGAGGTTATCAAAAACAAACTCATACAGCTGGCCTTATTCCAATTTATCCGGAAACAAGGGGACTCACATCAAGAGGAATAAGATATTTAATTCAGCCAATATTAAAAGTACTTCCAAAAATTCCCGATTTTATACCTGAACATATTTTGAAATCCGAGCGTCTTCCGAGTATCAACAACGCACTCAATTACATTCACTTTCCAAAAAATTTAGGTGAAGTAGAACAGGCAAAGAAAAGATTTTCTTTTGAATCTCTTCTCCTTATACATTTAAATAATTTAAAAATTAGAGCCGAGATATCTGGAGAGAGAGCGCATTCATTTTTGTTTAGTGACGGCGAGATTGACCAACTCTTATCGAGTCTTCCTTTTACTCTTACAAAAACACAGGTGAGGAGTCTCGAGGAAATATTGGAAGACTTAAAAAAACAAACTCCTATGAATAGATTGCTACAAGGGGATGTTGGTAGTGGAAAAACCGTTATTGCAGCTATTGCGGCTTTGAGCATAGCAAAAACCGGGAAACAGGTGGCGATTATGGCGCCGACTGAAATACTTGCAAGGCAACATTACGCAACTTTTAAAAAATTATTTGGAGAAATTATGAAGGAGTGGGGGGTATCCTGCGCATTTATTTCCGGAGGGATATCAGCCTCTGCGAGGAAGCTTATTGCGGCGAGTATAAAAGCTTCTGAAATAAATGTTGTCATAGGGACACATTCACTAATACAAAAATCTATATCTTTTTCTGATCTGGCTTTTGTTGTTGTTGATGAGCAACAAAGATTTGGTGTTGCGCAGAGGGCGAGACTTTTAAATGCATATAATACGGAACCTGTAACCGCTTCAACGAGAAAGACTTCGACTTATCCTCATTTTTTATCAATGAGCGCAACTCCTATACCTCGAACTGTTTCTCTTACGATTTTTGGAGACTTAAATATTTCCACAATTGAAGAGTTGCCGAGTGGAAGAAAGCCAATAGTCACAAAAGTGGTTGATCCCGAAAACAGGGACAAGGCCTACTTATTTATGAGAGAACAAATAAAGAAGGGGAGGCAGGTGTTTATCGTATGCCCAAGAATTGAAAATAGTACAGAAACAGAATCTAAGCTTCTTATAGATAAGAGGCAAGTTGAAGTTAAAACTGTGCAGGAAGAATATGACCGATTATCGAAAGAGGTTTTCCCCGATCTTCGAGTTTCAATGATTCACGGCAGGATGAAAGCGAAGGAAAAGGATATGATAATGAAACAATTTTCTTCTGGATATACAAATATACTTGTTTCAACATCTGTTATTGAGGTTGGTGTTGATGTTCCAAATGCGGCTGTGATGGTGATAGAGGGCGCTGATAGATTTGGCCTTGCACAGCTTTACCAATTTAGAGGCAGGATAGGCAGGGGGGAGCATCAATCTTTTTGTCTCTTGTTTTCAGAATCTTCCAGCAGCACAACTGCGCAGCGACTTGGCGCGCTACTTAAAGCTCGCAATGGATTTGAGCTTGCCGAGCTTGATTTAAAGCTTAGGGGGCCTGGGGAATTTTTGGGCGACAGACAGACCGGTATGCCAGACATAGCAATGAATGCGCTAATGGATCCCGTACTGATAAGATCGAGTAGGCAGGCGTCAATGAAACTTCTTTCGGAAAGCCCAACCCTTGATTCTTATCCGTTGCTTAAGGAGAGACTTAGCTTAATAAGATCAGCTACTCATCTTGAATGATTCTTATTAACACACAATACTTTGTTTTAGTTAAGCATAACTCCTATAATGTATGTAACATGGATACAGTTCGTCCACCTTCTCCGCTTTCGGAGCGCGATCATAAGCGTTCGCTCATTATTATTATTTTGGCGTTAGCGCTTGTTGCTGGTTTTATTATTTGGCAGTCGTTTTTTAGAACAGAGCCATATATAAGAGACGGAAATTTATCTGAAGAGGAATATATTAAAAAATTAAAAGAGCCGATTCCTACGCCTGCAAGAACAATTGACCCGAGTATAATTGATATACTTACACCTTAAAAATGAAATTTTTTGAAAAAAAATCCTGGTTAATCATAAAGACATCTATTGCGCTAATTTCTGTTTTCTTTTTTACAACTCTTGTTGCGCGTGGAGGATGGTTTTCAAACGGTGGCAACCCGCCAAACAATCAACCCCCTTTTCCTATTACAGTAGGAAGTGATTTAGATTCTTTAGGTGAAGCCCAAATAAAGTCAGGTAAATTAGTTGTTAATTCAAATGTTTCGAACCCTGGAAAAATTGGTTTGCTTGTGCTGGGCTCTGACACTAGTGGAAAAGTTGGAGTAGGAACGAATGTTCCAGGCCAAGCAAAACTTGATGTTGCTGGAAACGTGGGCATTGATAATGATGGGATAATAATCCCACGAAATAAAATTGTTTTAGAGGGTTTTTCTTTGAAGAAGATAACTCAATCTGGAACTGATTCTATGACATGGTCTCCTCAAAGAGCTTGGATGACTCTTTCTGGAACGCCGGTTGACTCTCCTTCGTGTAGTAGCATAAGGTCCAGTGACAGACCCGGTCCATGCCCTCCAGGATTTCAGACGTATGTGTCGAATCAGTGTTTAAAGGCTAGGGATTCTTCTACGGGCAATGATTATGTTATAGCTGTTTCTGTTTGTTATAAATAATTTATGAGAGAAAAATTTTTAACAATTTCATCGCGATTTATAATTTCTGTTTTTGCTTTTTTGATTTCCGGAGTTTTGGCAGTTTATGCTTTTTCGGAACCAACAAATACCGACTACAATCAAAGCATTCCGTCTACATTAAATAACGGGTCTGTAACTCAGCATAAGTTAGGTAATCTTATATTAAATTCTCAAAACTGGTTTGGGGAGGGTCTTATTGTTTATGATTTTAATAATCCGCAAGACGCCAAGTTTGGGATAGGGACGGAGAATCCGAGCGAGCGATTGCAAGTATTGGGAGATGTTTTTGTATCTGGGGTTATCAATGTTTTAAATAGTGGTGGTCTTGATTATGGTCAAGATAATCAATTTCTTCTTAGGGTTAGAAACAATCAAATGGATTGGGATTTCAGCTCTGCGTGGCTTAGCATACCCCAGATAATGACTGTTGATACGAACGGCAATTGCACTGTTGCTATTGCTGACTGCCCAACAGATTGGACTGTTCCTGATTCGAGAATTTGGAACGAATACGCTTCGTCGGTTGTATATCTTAATAATTGCCCTCTAACCCCGGGAGTTTATATAGGTCGGCAAGCTAAGTTGTGTTATAGAGCTTACTAAAATTTATATGAATTTAAATAATTTCAGAAAAAAAATTGGTTTGTCTTTTGTTTATGCATTGTTTTCGGTTTTGTTTATATCTGGATTAGTAGCTTATGCATATTGGGTTGATCCACTAAGTAATAGCGGGAACATAAGAGCTCCTATAACAACAAGTAGCAGTGGTCAACTTAGAGAGGGGACTCTTACTGTTGGCGCGATTTCTGTTATGGGTGGAGCTAATACAGGTAAAGTCGTTCTTACAAATAGGGGAACCAATGGCCTTCCTTCTGATGGCGAGTTGGGAACGGCGAGGTTGTATGTCGAAGGAGATGTGAGAGTGGATAATTTAATAATACCTAATAGAGATCAGGGCTCGGATCCGAGCGACCACCTTCATAAACAAGTTCTTACACTCACTGACAAAGATTCTGATTCTTGGGATCCCTGGCATCCTTCAATGGCGTGGGAGCCACAGCTTGCGTGGCTGACAATTGTTTCTAGGGAAAAATTGCCTGGTAATTCATGTGGTGATGGAGTGTGCACTGACCCGGAAAACGCTGTCACGTGTCCAAAGGATTGCAGTAGTCAATGTCCATTACCGGGGACACCGGGTTGGGACGGAAATCAATTTACTTGCATACAACCATATTGCGGTGACTCTGTTTGTCAGAGAGTTGCGGGCTATTTTGAAAAGCCGGCTGGAGCGCCTGGCCCTGGTAATGTGTGCTTGAATGATTGTGGAACGTGGAGCGGTGATGAATTTCCGCCTGTCTATCCAGGAGGTTTTTGCGGAGATGGCATAGTACAAAGCGGTGGACCGAGATTTGAGCAATGTGATCCACCGGGAACATCTAGGTGGTATACTCATCCAAACGGCTTGGATTGTCTTGTTGGGTGTTCTGATATATGTACTGCGTTTAGCTGGTGCGGAGTTTTTCCACCCCCACCACTTGATGGAACACCGACGCCAACTCCATCGCTCGATCCTACGCCAACGCAATCGCCAACTATCACTGATTGTAATGACTCCGACTCAGCACTCTCATGTGGAGAGAGGAGATGTGGTAGACCAAGTGAGGTTTGTGTGTCTGTGGGAAGTTCGTGTAGGTGCCAAGGAACTGGTGGTGGAGTAGAGAGAGACGCGCCGTCAAATCTTGCTTCGTTTATTGATGTGGCTAAGGCTCAAACAAGTTGTGATAACTTGGCTCTTCCGCAGTTTTGTTCTGATGGATGGCTTGAGCAGGGTCTTTATTGTGACAATGGATCAAATCCGGCATGGGTCAGGGTTTGTTATAGACCAATTGAATAAAATTCAATATGAACAGATTTAAATATTTAATAACGTTCTTATCGCTCGCTTCAGTCGCTTTGTTTTTTGTAGTTTTAACTGCTTCCGCTAGTCATTATGGAGGTCAGGGTAACACAACGACTGGATGGCTCTGGGGAGGATCAACAAATAGTTCCGAGCAGGGATGTAGCGGTATTGGCGCAGGAGCTGATTGTGGAGCTTTGGGTTGGGGGAGCGCGACTTATTTAAACGGTGGGCTTGTACTTAACGAGCATGAATATGGTCTTTCTATTCCGGATTCCACTTGCAGTGGATTAGGATGCAATATTATTGGTGGTGTGTGGTTTTCAAATGTTGGTTGGGTAAATTTTCAACCGGCTGGAGGCTTTCCATCTGGGGGATGCAATCCTGCATGTCCAAACCATGGGGTTAAGAGATCGGGCAACGGTATTATAGGTTGGGCTAGGGTTGAGAGCATTCGTGAGGCAGCGGCTGGTTCTCCACCAAATAATGGTGGCTTTAGTGGATGGATTAAGATGAGTGGGATTGCCCAAAATAGTTCTTCTTACGGAGTGTCGATTTCACCAGAAGGCCACCTTGGAGGCAAGGCGTGGTCAGATGAATTTGGATGGATTGATTTTGATGTTAACTATAGTGGAGGAGGTCCTCCGCCACAGAGCTACTGCAATCCTACTAACTTTACGTGTGACCCGAATTTAACGAGTGGCGTGCCATGTACGAGCAATAATGAATGCGATGCTTATGTCCACTATCAATGTGTGAATCAGGATTGTAGACAAGTATGGGGGGATCCGGGAGATCCAGATACCTGTTCAAGCCCCAATGACTGTAATGGAGGCGGAGGAGGTCTTGTAGTGACATGTTCCGGAGCACCTGACCCAGCGTTTCTATCTAAAGGAGGGGACGTTACATGGACGCCTGTTGTAACCGGTGGTCAGGGAGATATAACTTACGCGTGGACATTTATGCCGCCTCCTGCAACACGAACTGATCTTGGGGGAGGAAAAGTACGCGCAGTTTATGATTCAACTGGTGTTAAAGATGCTTCAGTAACTGCAACGGATGAAGATGGTTTAATAGGCTCTGGTGATTGCTCTGTAAATATGAGGTGGTCACAGCTTCAGGAGACGATTCCTTTCTAAGAGAAAAGAAAAATGAACAAATCAAAACCCCTTTTTAGAGGGGTTTTTGATTGTCTGTATTTATATTTTCTTTGGCTTCAAATTTTTTGGTTAATACCTTACCCATTATGCGGCTCCCGATAATAAAGGTGAGGAATAATATAATAACGAAGGCCCATATTCTATGCAGAACCCATCCAATACCGACTAGGTCTATAAAGGAACCGAGTATGACGCCTATGGTTGTCAATATGCTTAACCATAGAAGGCCTGTGGCGAAGTGGATTTTTAAAAATTTCCTGTATGGTAGTTTATGCCACCCTGCAAGAAATGGCCCGATTCTATTTACATATGCCACAAATTTTCCAAAGAATGCGAATACTGTATACCTGCCGATAAAATTTACATCAAGCCACTCGTGATATTTTTTAAACTTTCTTGTGAACCAAGTTCCAAATCTCGTTTCTCTGGAATATCTTCCTAAAAAATAAAAACATATATCGCTTAAAATCATTCCCCCAAAGGCGATACCTGCTACGATAAACCAGTTTAATTGCTTGCTATGAGCTAAGAGGGCGGCGCTTAGATAGAATATGTCGCTATCTATAAACATCCCGCCTAAGAGGATGAGGTAGGCGGTTAGTTGATGGTTGGCTATAAATATTTCAAATGAACCCATATAATTGAACTTAGTTTTGTACTTCAATCATCATAATGTGTTCGTTAAAGTCTTGGTAGGGATTATATACTGTTTTAATATGACTAAACCCCGCTTTTTCGAAAGATTTTACTGATGGCGTATTTCCTTCATCGGGGCCGGCGATGCAACGGGGGAGATTGAATAATTTTACTATTATTTCTTTTATAAATTTTTTAATAATTTCACTCCCAAGGCCTTTGCCAAGATACTCTTTTTCACCGATAAAAAGGTCTATACCAGAAGCGTCGAAAGATAGGTCTAATAATTTTTGATATTTTGGAGAATCGGAAAGTTTCCATGTTTGGATATAGCCGATTATTTTTTGGTTGTAAAGAATAATAAAAGGTTTAACTTTTTCTGTGTCTATTCCATCTATTCGTTTTCCAAATTTTTCTTTTACTTCTTTTTCTGAAACCAATCCTTCTGGATAGTACGTTCCTTGGATGTGTGCCATATTGAGCCATTTGTGGAGAAGGAGAAGATCGGTATGTTTTAGGGGTCTAAAAGAGATATTAACTGGTGACATATAGTATTTTTCGGGGTGGGTGAAGGGAATCGAACCCTCATCACCGCTGCCACAGAGCGGCGCTTTACCACTAAGCTACACCCACCATGAGCTTTATTAATGTACACTATTACTATTTTTTTTTCAAAAAAAACGAGGCCTGCTTTGCGCAAGGCCCCTATGGAACAGGGCTTTCGGCCCTGGGGTGATATAGAGTTGGTTGTGAAGTAGCTGATCTAATGATAACGCATTTGAAGAGCCGTACAAGGACGGGGTGTGGATAAGTTTAGATGGTGATAGGAGTTGTATACCAAAGCAGTCTCATAATCCGTTTAAGAGCTTATTAAATAATATTGATTGAGGTTATGGTAATGATTTTGGGTTTACCCTGAGTGAGCCTTGTTTATAAAACAAGGCGAATCAAAGGGTGCCTGGGCGGTGAATCGAACACCGGACGCCAGCCTCTTCCGAGAGTTGGACTATATCATCATCCCGTAATTACGGGAGCTGGGCGCTTGTGCGAGTTTATTGTTGGGACTCACCCGCTAGTCTCTACACCTTCCGGAAAACCTATGCCCTTTCCGGCTTGGCTCGGGATTGTACTTTAAAAAGTCTTTCCCCGAATTCACCCAGTTTTTAATCATGTATTACTACAAGATGCCCCAAAGAGTTTAGGGCTGCGCTCTACCACTGAGCTACCCAGGCATTCTGACATCAGTCAGTGGTTTGTATTCTATAGGAAATTTTTAATTCCTTCAATATGTCCCATGATTTTGTGATAGAGCTTTGTATTATTAACTCTAACCTCTAATGTTCCGTACGGAAGACGATTAAATGGTCTTTTGTTTAAACTTGATTTACTTATTCCATAGTATGATTTTTTAAAGTTTTCTCGGGGAAAATTTGTAATATTTTGCCAGAATTTTATTAGTTCTTCTTCATTTTGGTGTTCAAATATTCTAATGCTTAATTTAATGTCTTTTTTAGGGATATTATAGATTTCTATTAAAAACTTTAGAAAAACTTTAATTAGTATTGGATCTGAATTTGTTAGCGAAACTGGATGACTCGTAAGAGGTCTACCATTTCTTGTTTTTTGTCTTTTATATCCTTCCGCCCAATATAATGCAGTTCCTGCAATCAGAAGGTCTTTTTTTGAAAAATTTGTTATTTCACTAGCTCCTTCTTTTTTGAGTTCTAAAGCCCTTTTTTGAGCTTGTATGGTTTGATATTTATTTCTTTTAATAAGTGCTTTTAGTGATTTTTTTTGTGTTCTTTTGTTGATTTTTTCTAATGTATTTTTTGAGAGTATTATTTTAGAAAGCCAGTCAGAAAGCGTTGACTTTGGGACACCAATACTTTCATTAATTTCTCTATAGCTTTTTCCTAAAAGCCTTAGTTTAATTGCTGATTCTTTATCTTTTCTCATTTTGGTTATCGCGCCAACTACTTTAAGTGTAGTATATGCAGTTCTATTTTAAAATTTAAAGGGCTTTTTGAAAATAAAAAAAATTATCGTCAACGTGTTAGCAACTTATAATTTTTGCAATTTTTCCATGGGGTATAATGAGTTTACTAAAGGCCTTTTTTATTCACCAAATTAACAAAAATATGCCCAAAACAAAGATTCGGGTAGGCCAAGCCCCACAAATTGGCACGAGTTCTCAATCTCTTAATTTCGATAGAGTTTTTACGAAACAAGGGGTTCATCCTTTTGATGCCGTGACTTGGGTTAAACGGGATGCGGTGATAGAAAGTGGTGATAAAAAGGTTTTTGAGCAATACGGAGTTGAGTTTCCCGACTTCTGGTCACAGAATGCGGTGAATATAACAACTTCTAAATATTTTAGGGGGAAATTAGGATCGCCGGAGAGAGAAACCAGCCTGAAACAAATGATAACAAGAGTGGCCCACACTATTCGGGTTTGGGGCGAAGAGAGGTTTGGCTACTTTGACAGCGCGAAACAGGCTGAGCTTTTTGAGTTGGAGCTTTCTCATATGATCTTGCACCAACAAGGATCTTTTAATAGTCCTGTTTGGTTTAATGTTGGGGTAGCCGAAACTCCTCAATGCTCTGCGTGTTTTATTTTATCCGTTGAAGATAATATGCCCTCGATACTTGAGTGGATTTCTAATGAGGGGATGATTTTTAAAGGTGGGTCTGGTGCAGGAAATAATCTTTCGGCAATCAGGTCAAAACAAGAATCTCTTTCAAAAGGTGGGAAAGCATCTGGACCGGTTTCTTTTATGAGAGGGGCTGATTCTGTGGCTGGAATGATTAAATCCGGTGGCACAACAAGGCGAGCGGCTAAGATGGTCATATTAAATATTGATCACCCTGACATTATGGAATTTATTCGCTGTAAGGCAGAGGAAGAGAAAAAGGTTCAAGCCCTTCGCGCAGCAGGATTTGATATGTCTAATCTTAATAATGAAGCTTGGACATCTATACAGTTTCAGAATGCAAATAACTCTGTCCGAATAACTGATGACTTTATGGAGGCTGCTGAACAAGATGAGAAATGGAATACTCGCCTCGTAACAACGGGCGAAGTTGCAGATACATATAATGCGCGAGAGTTGCTTTTAGAAATTGCAGAGGCGGCCTGGGAATGCGGAGACCCTGGGGTGCAGTTTGATACGACGATAAATAACTGGCACACATGTCCTAACTCGGGGAGAATAAACGGTTCGAACCCTTGTTCGGAATACATGCATATCGATAACTCGGCGTGTAATCTTGCTTCGATTAATTTACTTAAATTTCTTAGAGATGACGGCTTGTTTAGTGTTCGGGAATTTATGCATGCTGTTCGTATTTTTATTTTAGCGCAGGATATCATAGTTGATGCTTCGAGCTACCCAACTGAGCTCATTGCCAAGAACGCTCGTGATTTTAGGCAACTTGGACTTGGCTTTGCAAACTTAGGAGCTTTGCTTATGACAAAAGGCTTGCCGTATGCATCTGAAGAGGGCCAGGCGGTAGCAGGAGCTATATCATCTGTATTGTGTGGCGAGGCATATAGGTTTTCTGCGGAGATAGCAGGCAGGAAAGGCGCTTTTGCTGGATTTGAAAAAAATAAAAAACCAATGCTTCGTGTTATTGGAAAACATAAAAAAGCATCAAAAGGTATTAACTACAAATTACTGAATGATAAAGATCTTGCCGATGCGGCGACATCTGTATGGGAAGAGGCATATAAATTAGGAGAAGAGAATGGATTTCGTAATTCACAAGTTACTGTGATAGCCCCAACTGGAACTATCGCCCTTATGATGGACTGCGACACAACGGGTATTGAACCGGATTTTTCTTTAATAAAATATAAACAACTTGTTGGTGGGGGTTGGATGACCATCGTGAACAATGGTGTTCCGATAGCTCTTGAACGACTTGGATACACCCAAGAAGCTATTGGCGAGATAATTCATTGGATAAAAGAAAATGAGACTATTGAGGGCGCTCCGCACATCAAAGAAGAGCACTTATCTATATTTGACTGCGCTGTAAGACCGGCAAAAGGAACGAGGTCAATCTCATGGAAGGGACACGTAAAACTCGTGGCAGCTGTTCAGCCATTTATATCCGGAGCTATTTCAAAAACGTTTAATATGGACAAAGAGACAACGAAAGAAGAAATAGCTGACGCGTACATAATGGCTTGGAAGCTGGGTATAAAGGCATTTGCGGTTTACAGAGATGGATCAAAATCATCACAGCCTCTTCAGACAAGCAAGTCTGATTCTGGCGCCGAGAAAGCTGCTCCACAGTCAGGAGCCACCAGAAGAAGACTTCCTTCAACAAGGATGTCGGAGACACATAAATTTTCTATTGCCGGTCATGAAGGATATCTTACATATAGTTTATTTGAAGAAGATGGCGAGCTTGCAGAAATATTTCTTAGAGTCGCAAAACAGGGGAGCACGCTTGCTGGTTTACTAGACTCTTTTGCAATTTCCGTGTCCATGGCTTTGCAATATGGTGTGCCAGTAAAAGATTTGTGCCATAAATTTATCCATAGCAGATTTGAGCCTGCGGGATATACAAAGAACCCGGACATACAGGTGGCAACGAGTATCATCGACTATATATTCCGCTATATTGCGCTTAGATTCCTTTCTGATGAGGATTTGGGAGAGTTTGGGATGGAGAGAGAGCATGCGCATATAAGTGAGTCTGTTGAAGCTCCGATCGCATCGACAGTGGCGGCTAAGGCTACGGCGAGTGTGGAGGCGCCAAAGAAATCGGCATACGTAGCAGCAGGAACTGTTTGTAAGCATTGCGGAGGAATGATGGTAAGGACTGGATCGTGTATGACGTGTCTTCAGTGCGGCACGTCGAGTGGAGGGTGTTCGTAAACGTAGAGAAAAATATAAAGAGGATAGAGGATAGATCAAAAAAACGCATATGCGGTTTTTTTGATTACTTGTCTCCCCGGTAGGAATCGAACCTACATCTACTCCTTAGAAGGGAGTTGTTCTATCCATTGAACTACGGGGAGGGGGTGGAAAATTTTGTTTTTAATTTTGCCCTCCTTCGCCCCACAGAGCGGGGCTACGGCGGGGCATAAGAACACCTAAACTCGTTTACACTCGTTAAGTTGTTCTAATGTCGGGGTGCCGGGAATCGAACCCGGTCTACATGCTCCCAAAGCATGCGTACTACCAGTATACGACACCCCGTGTGCCGCTTTTAGAGCTTAACCTGAATTTTGTTTTCAGGTAAAGCTCTAAATACATTAAGGCTGAAGCAAGGAATCTAATTTCGTTAGAGATTCATTAAATCTGGCATTTAATTCGTTAATTGCCTGCGATTCCTTGTTCATATTATCGAGAAGTTCTTCAATCTTTCCGTTTGTGTACTTTTGAGGATCTTGGAACTTTTCGCCCAAGGCTTCGAAAAGTTGGCTAAAGTATTCATTATAGCTAACCAGTCTGCTTACAAGAGTAACTTCGGAGCTTACTGCTTCTGTAGCGGCGATCTTGGCGCTATCGGGTTTTATTCTATCGATTGACCTCGCCATTTTTTCGAGTTCACTGGAAAGCTCAATAGCTTTTCTTTGAGCATCCTGATTTCTCGTTATTTCCTCCTCAAGAAGGTCGAAGGCGCTTGCTATGTCGCCCTCTTTTTCGTATTGTCCTATCTGGCGCAAATTATTGAGTGATTGGTCGTAAAGAGCGGCTATTTCACTAGATAACTCTGCTCCTTTAGTCCTTCCTTCAATAAATTCGCTTGGCAAGCCTTCTTGTGATACTATAGTTTTCGTAAAAAAATAAACCACAAGCCCTATTGCCACTATAAGCGCCACAATCTTTACCGTCTGCTTCATTGCAAGCTATTATATGAAAAGGCTCTATAAAAGGCAATAAGCCAAAATGCGGGTATCGTATAACGGCATTACCACAGGTTTCCAACCTGTTGACAGGGGTTCGACTCCCCTTACCCGCTCAGATTAGTTTTAATCCAAAATCTTAAGTATTGGATCGTAATGTTTGAGGGTCTTCTTACTTATTGAGACACCGTAGACGAGCGGAGAAAGGAAGAAAAATAAGCCCGCGATAAGACAGACGTAGGTCATGTAGCTTATGGCTATTTTTTTTGATTTAAACCCGAGTTTTCCTGCGAACGAATGGTTGGTTTCTTTAATATTTTTATCTTCAAAAAAGGAATCGTATAAAAGCGCTGTAATCAGAGAAGCAAAAAGAAGGGGTGGGAGATAATGGTAGAGAAAGGCAACTCTGCTTATGCCTATAAATGGAAGATAGTTCCCTATAAACCCGACTGTAAAGAAAAGAAGGGGGAGTGTTACCCTTTTTCTGGCCCATTTTATTTTAAGAGCAGCAAGAAGCATGAGGATGGCGAGCGCAACCGATGCGGAAGCAGTCCACCAAATAATAGGGTTTGCAATAAGATAAACATTTGCGACATTGTCTCCCTCTGTTTTTGTCCAATACCACGCAGTTCTTCTCCCGAATGGCCACTCTGACCATTTACTTGAGTATGGGTGTGTTGCTGTTATGCCTGCGCTATAGTTATACATCGCTTTTGTAAGCTCTGAAAATTTTCCCCAAAATCCGAGGGGTTCTATGTCTTCGCCGACTTTATTGCCTTCAAGAGTTTTTTGAAATTCCTGACTCATGTAAGCGTCTCCGGGACCGGATTTTTTAAGTAAGGAAAAATGAATCGCAATTGAGCCGGAATAAACGATAAAAGGAATGATAAGAAGTATGACAAATTTGAGGATAGTTTTTTTGAAACTGAAATTTTTTATTGAATCGATAAGCGCCATAAATAGTATAAGGGCGAGAAATGCTATGGCGGTGTATTTTACACTAGCTGCGGCGCCGGCAAGGGCGGCGGAGGAGGCGAGCCAAATGTATTTATGCTTTTCATTGTTTCTTGAGCGAAAATAGCAAAATATAGCGAATACTCCAAAACAAATAAAGAAACTGTCAGTAAGAATAAACCTTGATTGGCCAAGGATGGCGGTATCAAAAAGAAGGAGAGAGCTACCAAGAAATGCTGCGCGCTTTGACGCTTTTATTTCTCGAAGGAGGAGATACGCGCCTATTGGAATGAGAGCTCCCATAAATGCCGGGAGAAAGCGCAGAGCAAAAAAAGTTTTGGGGTCAAACCCGCTGCCGATTTCTTTAAAAACACCTTCTATTTCATCAAGTCTGTCTATGCCCATCATCGATGCGAAGCCGGCAATCATCATCTTGGCGAGTGGGGGATGGATATCAAAATAGTATTCGTGAATTACATACGCTGCGGCAAATTTCCCAAAATAAATCTCATCAAACACCACCTCCGGTGGGGTAGAGAGAAAAATAAATCTAGTAGCAAATGATAAAACTACTAAAGAAATAAAGGCTATATGTTTTTTATAACTTTTCATTGAGCTGTAGTATAGCACTTAATTCTTAGGATTTTACGGTCACTGTTTTCATAGACAATTTTACCAAGTTTATTTATTGATTCTTCTGTAATAGTGCCAAATGCTTTTTCCAAACCAGAATCAATAAGAATAAAATCTACATTTTCGCTACATGCCACACTTAAATCTCCTTGTATTATTTTTTTGGCGTTCTCTCTGGCGTTTCCATACTCAAGACCATGAGACCAAAGCCAACCATCGTAGCCCATAAAAACTTTTCTTCCGGAAAGAAAAAGCGGTATTGGGTCAATTGATGTATCTGTAAGAAAAAGATCGTTGGGATTTGTGTTTTTTTCTATCCATGATGCTACTTCCAGAGCATCTCTTGACCCGTCTATATACCCTGATGACTTTGCATTTGCATCGCCGGTTAACTTACTTAAGACATCTACTGATCCTGCTATTAACCCGAAAAATATTATTAAGCCAACAATTATTTTAAATAAAACATTTTTCTCCCACATTTTTTTTAAAAAGGGGACTACTAGAAAAATTATTGCCAATGTCCACCAGTAGAAAAACATTTTCCCATTATCAAAATCCCATGGTTGAAGCAAAAAAAGATTGGGGACTAAAAATAACATGGCAGATGCCGCTACCCATTTACTGTTTTGAATTCCAAAATTTATTTTTGTTAGCCATTTTGTAGAATATGCGACTAATAGCGTTGACCAAATAAGAAACATAACTCCGAAATTGTTTATCCAAAACCATAGCGCATTTGAATTCGTACCCGGCTCTGGAGAGCACTTGATCCACGAGGTTCTATGGACACAAGTCATCCACCCAAACCATGGCTTTAAGAAGCTGTCACCTAAGGCATTTGCTGGATTCGTAAAGAAAAATATAAGCATTGGAACTGCGATCGCTGTGGTTATTAAACCTAAATAAATCCATGCTTTCCATTGTTTTAGATGCCAAAAGAATAAAGTCAAAAGAACGATAAAAAGGGAAAGGAAGGTGTGACCGTGAACGAAAGGCATTGCGCCTGCTACAAACCCATATCGCCACCATTGTTTTTCCTTTCCGTATGTTACAACTCCAAGCATTATTAATAGGAACATTCCAAACCCCCAAATAAAACTTCTTTGGTGAGCGAGAAAGGAAACCACGGGAACTATCCAAACAATATTGTCGTTTGTGTTATGAGATGAAGTTATTTTTCCACCGGTTCTGTTATCTAGATGAGTGTATTCGTGTGGCGGATTACTTATAAACTCGTTTATATTACTGAATTGATTTTGGCTATACTCGTCTTTTATATCCCTCCACAGCGAAGTGAATCCTAAGCCACTACCTAAAAGAATGAGGAGTAGGGCTATAACTGCGAATCTTTGAGATTTTGATATCCCCTTAGCTAGTGAAAAACAAAGAATAAAAGCTGATACGCCACCTAGAATAATTGGGATTTGATATGCTAATACAATATTTGCTCCTAAAAAGTGAAGGATGCTGGATGAAAAATCTATAAGAAATGGATATACAAGCCTTGAATTTGCTAGGAGTGGATGCGCTAAATTAAACGGACTGGTAGCTGAAAATCTTTTTATAAAATTTACATGGAGCGCATTATCGCCCCAACCCGGCATCATGGATCGAAGCTCTCCATTGGGACCAACGTGAAACATTCTTAAGAGGTACCATGTATACAAACCGATAATTAATATAAGGGCTATAATTATTCCGATATTTTTAAAATATTTTTTTTGTATTTTTATTTTTTTTAATTTTCTAAAAAAATTGAAAATACTATTCCAGCGTAAAGCTATTATTATAAAAAAAAGAATTTCATAAATCGTGATTGCTAGTGACTGAGATTTAGTGATGAGACTGCCGATTAAAAAAATATATGAACTGGCTATTTGCCCAATCAGAATCGTTCCTGCTGTTTTTTCTAAAATAGAAAATTTACCAAGAGGATCAAGCCAGTTTATAATTAGCGCTCCAAATAAAAATGTTGAAAGCGTTAGTGCTATTGCGCTTATCATGATGTTTTTATTTATGATACTCAAACATATAAAAAGAGGCGAGCCCCGAAATTCGGGGCTCATTTCTTTTTTATCTGGATTTTATTACTTCGTCTATAAGGCCGTAAGCTTTTGCCTCTTCTGCGGTCAGATAGAAATCTCTATCTGTGTCTTTTTCAACTTGTGCTATAGGTTTCTTTGTGTGTTTTGAGATTATCTGGTTGAGTCTGTTTTTTAGATGCATTATATGTTTTGCAGAAATTTCTATTTCTATAGCCTGTCCTTCTATACCACCTGCCATAACTTGGTGAAGTAATATTTCGGAATTTGGCAGAGCAAGCCTTTTACCTTTGGTTCCTGCGCCTAAGAGAACCGCGCCCATAGATGCCGCCATGCCTACGCAAATAGTGGAAACGTCGGGTTTTACGTATTGGATTGCATCGTATATCGCGAGTCCGGCAGAGACTGAACCGCCTGGGCTGTTTAAATAAAGTTTGATGTCTTTTTTTGGATCTTCGTGTTCAAGAAATAAGAGTTGAGCTATTACAAGATTTGCCATCTGGTCTGTCACTGGGCCGCCAAGAAAAATGATTCTTTCCTTGAGAAGTCTTGAATAGATATCATACGCCCTTTCTCCGAATTGGGATTTTTCGATGACTGTTGGTATGAGATATTGGTATGCGTCGTCCATAATATTGTTAAATGTTTAATGCGACATGCAAAATGGGATTTATTTTTTTTCTTCGAGGGATTCTAAGAATTCAAAAACTTTCTTCTGTTCAACAACACCGTAACTATAGTCATAGTGTGTATTAGGGTCAAGATTATGAATACTCATTTCTGTTTTAATTTCTTCTTCTGTTGGTTCGAGTTTTTCGTCTTTACTTATTTTATGAATTATAAGGTTCACCATAAGACGTTCCTTTGCTCTTTCTTTGAGACTTTCTCTTAACTTTTCGTCAGAAACCGGAATTTGGTTGTTGCCTATCATAGCTTTTGTTTCATGTATCATGCTTTCAAGAGATTTTTCGAGCATGATGTCTGGGATTTCCGCATTAGATTCTTTTGCTACTTCGCGAAGGATTTTTGAGATAATTCGTTCTTTTTCTCGTTGTTCTTTTTCGTGTTTAAATCCTTCTACGATACTACTTTTTACATCTTCAATGGTTTCAAATTTTGCGCCTAGAGTTTTTGCAAATTCATTATCTGCGGTGGGTAGCTCTCGTTCGTAAACTCCTTTAATGGTTACTTTGAATTCTATTTCTTTGTTTTGAAGATCTTTTTGCCAATAATCAGCCGGGGCTTTCAGTGAAAATATTATTTCTTCGTTCTCTTTGCGGTTTTCGAGTTTTTCATCAAACCCCGGAATAAATTTACTCTCGCCTAAAACCATTTTTTCTCCATGAAGCGTTCCTCCTTCGATTGGCTTTCCTTCTAAACTGCTTTCAACGTCTACTTCTATGAGATCTCCTTTAACTGCATTTCTTGAAACACGGGTTATTTTTGCTCGAGACTCTCTTAACCATGAAAAGGTTTTATTAATTTCTTCTTCTTTTACTTCCGGAACATTTTTCTCTTTTAAAATATCCTTTGCAATTTTTTTATAATCTCCTAGTTTTACTTCGGGGAATATAGAGAACTCGGCTTTGTATTTAAGACCTGGACCTTCTTTGCCTATTGGGTTAGCTTCTATGATTTCGATTTTGGGCTTACTTACAACAATCCAATTATTATCCTCTATAACCTCATCCAAGCTCCATTTAACAGCTTTAAGAGAAGCTTCTTCGAAAACCTTGTCTTTGTTTACTGCCTGATCAGATAATTCCTTTGGCGCTGTGCCCGGTCGAAAGCCTTTTAAGTGGATTTTGCTTGCTGCTTCGTTATGGGCTTCCTGCCAATAGGTATCAAATTCTTTTTGCTCAAGTATTACTTCGACTTCTATTTCTGAACCGGTCTTTTTTTTGTGTGTTTCTTTCATAAAAAAATTTATATAAGTCAGTGTTTTTTACCATTTTTTTTATTTAAAGGCAAGCTTTCTTTCGGTTTCCAGTTTTCCGTGACTTATTGTTATCCACTTGGCGTTTTTGGGTATTATTTTTTTTATTCTATCGGCCCATTCAATAATGACTATATTTTCAGGGTTATTGAGGATCTCATAAAATCTTATGACCTCGAGTTCTTTTATTTCTTTTATTCTATAACAATCTACGTGATATAAGGTTTTGAAATTTTTTATTTTTTTAGATATTGAGTAGGGTTTAAATATAACAAATGTTGGACTGGTTACTTTTTTTATACCCAAAGATTTTGCGAAGCCTTTTGTGAATGCGGTTTTGCCTGCGCCAAGATCACCGACGAGAGCTAAAACAAATGCATTTTCTGATTTTTTCTTTTTTACTATTTCGAGCGCGAGTTTTTCCGCTATCTGGCTTGTTTCCTTTTCCTCTTTTGTAAAATGAGTATTTTTAGTTTTCTCCTTCTTCATGAAAATATTTAAATTTTTTCATACTATACACTGCGATTATCGATAGTAAAAGCGCACTTATGAGGCCATAGCCGATAAACATATATGGAGAGTTGTTTTCTTGTATTGTGGCAACGCCTTTTGTATTACTGATGTTTTTGATGAGCTCTTTGTTTAATGGCGAGTTTACTTGTTGAATATTTTTATCGCCTTTCTTTATTACCTCGCCTTCAGAAGGTGAGGTGATTTCTAGTTTATCGATTTCTTCACCTTTTTCATTTTGTAGAAAAATAGTCTCTTTGTCGTTATTGAGAGAGATTTTTGTAGTTTTATATAAAAGTTTTAGATCCTCGTTTGGGTTGATCGTGTATCCAGTTAAGCTAAAAGTTTTTCCGCTTAAATCTTTTATTTTCCAACCTGACAGATTTACAGAATCGACTCCTTTATTGGTGAGGGTTATGTATTCACCATCGGTATCTTTTCCTATTGGATTTGGAAGGGCTTCTTTGATTTCAACCATTAATTATTAGTTGAGTTTTTTTGATATTTTTCCAAGATGTTTATACGCGTGATCTGTAGCAACTCTTCCTGAGGGAGTTCTGATCATAAGACCGATAGACATAAGGAAAGGTTCGTGTACATCTTCTATATTTCCTCTGTCGTCATTGAGGGCTGCGGCGAGAGTAGCGACTCCAACAGGACCTCCGTTGAATTTGTCTATTATCATTTCTAAAAGTCGCCTGTCGTATGGCTCGAGACCGAGAGTGTCTATTTCGAGCATTTTAAAGGTTTCTTTTACTATTTCTTCGCTTATTGCTTCTCCTTGATTATAAACTTCTCCGTAATCTCGTACCCTCTTTAGGAGACGATTTGCTACACGAGGGGTAAATCTTGATGCTTCGGCAATTATAGACACTGCTTTTTGATCAATTTTCATGCCGAGTATTTTTGCAGATCTTTCGATAATGGATTGGATGTTTTCTGTGTTGTAATAATCAAGCTTAAATGAAGCCCCAAATCTTGATCTTAGGGGACCTGAGAGAAGATTTGCTCTTGTGGTCGCGGCGATAAGCATAAAAGGCGGCAGATCAAGAGCTATTGTTCTGGCTGTTGGACCTTTGCCGACTATGAGGTTTAATTTTCTCTCTTCCATAGCAGGGTAGAGAACTTCTTCATTCATCCTATTTAATCTATGGGCTTCGTCTATAAATAGAACATCTCCTTGTTCAATATTTGTGAGAACTGCCGCTATGTCACCAACTTTTTCTAGTGATGGGCCTGAGGTTATTTTAAGATTCGCCCCCATTTCTCTTGCAACCAAGTGAGCTAAGGTTGTCTTACCAAGACCAGCCTGCCCATAGAACAAAACGTGGTCGCAAACCTCATTTCGCCTTTTTGAGGCTTCTAACATTATTTTTAACTGCTCTTTTACCTTTTCCTGACCCACATATTCGTCCCATTTTGTGGGCCTTAAAATAACATCTATGGCCTGTGTATCGTTTATATTATTCACTTCGCTTTCCATAGTGGGTTATTGACTTCTTTATATTGATATGATACAATATGCCGGCTCTTCACTAAGAGGGGTATTCCTTATATTATATCTTTTCGCTAGGGGACACTGACCTGGGGGCTGGGAGATATCCTTAGATTTAGGATGATCTGGTTTTGGCTGGGTCACTCCTCGGGGCATTTCTAGTCTGTTTCGGCAAGAAACATTTTGCCCCCAGATCAGTGTCTCTTAACTTTTATAAAGTTAAGTTGCTATCTATTTAATCCATTATATTAGGCCTGTTACTTCTTCGACTTCTTCAAAAGTGGTCATTCCTGTTATAACTTTCAAAAATCCATCCTGTTGCATTGTTACCATACCTTGTTCTTTTATAGCATAATTCATTATTTCTGACTCACTAGATTTTTTTTCAATAAGTTGTTCTAGATTTTTTTCGGATCCGAGCTCATTTTGCGCCTCGTTGTTTTTGATTTTCTCAAAATGAGGGTCATTAAGGAGTAGTTCAAAAATTGCGACTCTGCCCTTAAAACCGGAGCCGCCACAATGATCACATCCCTTTGGTTTAAAGAGGGTTATTTTTTTATATGGAGATTGATCAACTCTTTTTGGAAGGGTTTTTAAGAAGTTATTTATTTTATTTGCCTGATCTTCTGTAACTGTTACTGATTCTTTGCATTCTTTACAGAGTCGTCTGATTAATCGTTGGGCGATAATAAGGTTAAGTGATGGGCCTATGCTTGAAGACTTAACATCTAAGTCTAGTAAGCGGGGGATTGCGCCTGCGGCTTCATTGGCGTGAATTGTAGAAAAAACCAAGTGACCTGTTAGCGCAGCTTGAATTGCTATCTCTGCGGTTTCTTTGTCTCTAACCTCGCCTACAAGAATGACGTCTGGGTCCTGACGCATGATGGATCGGAGTCCATCGGCAAATGTATAACCGGCTTCTTCGTCAATCTGGGTTTGCTCTATTCCTTGTAGGTGATATTCGATTGGGTCTTCGATTGTGATGATTTTAATTTCGGGATTGTGTTTTGATTTTAAAAATGCGTAAAGGGTTGTTGTTTTACCGGAACCTGTTGGGCCAGTGTTTAAAATCATGCCGTTGGGGCGCTTTAATTCGGTTTCGATTATTTCTAAATCATCTTTTCTAAATCCAAGTTCTGGGAGAGTTATATTTATGGCGTCGGGGTCTAAGACGCGCATTACTATGATTTCACCGAATTCTGATGGCGCGATAGCAACACGAAGTTCGATATCTTTTGTTGCGAGCCCTATTGTAAACCTGCCATCTTGAGGTCTGTCTGATACGTTTAATTTGAGATTAGATAAAAGTTTTATTCTTGAGGTAATAGCCTTGTAGTGTTTCGAAGGCAGGGTACCGGAAACATCCTGAAGAACGCCGTCTATTCTGAACCTAACTTTTAAATTTTTTTCTTCCGGCTCAAAGTGTATGTCTGATGTTCTATTAGCGAGGGCGCCTGATAATATAATTTCCAGAAATTCAGTTACCGATGATCCGTCGAAGTCAAAAGAGTTTACTTCCTCACTAACTTTTTTTATGGAAATAAGTTTTTCTGCTAGTTCTGAAACTCTCTTTTTTTCTATATTTACCCTACTGGTTATGGATGATTTTTCCGGAGTAGCGAATCTGTAAAAACTCCATATATGCTCAAGCCCACGCATGGAAGTTATAAATAACCTGACTTCAAATCCTTGTTTTTTAAAGTTTGATATGACTTCGTTTGTTTCTTTTGATTTTGGATCTAAAACCACTAGTCCTATAACAGGTTTTTTCATTTCGAAAACAGCAACTTTCGCGTTCCTTGCAGTTTCTTCGTCCAAGAGACGAAGGACGTCAACTTTTACAGGAGTTGTTGTTATATCCAAGTAGGGGAGCCCACTATCATCTGCTTTTTTACGTGCATCTCTTTCTTCCGCTTCTTGCCGGATTTTTACAAGCTGTTCTTGTAATTTTGAAGATGGAAGAGCCATAGAGGTTTATTGCCTCAAGCGTAGCTTATTTTTGCTCGTTTCTGCAAGGAATTTTAGAGGAAAAACTTACTCTATTGACATCTTGATATATTATATTGTATAATATATCCAGTTTCTTTCATTCCTTTCCCTCTTATTACTAGAGAGGTGATCTGTGAGATTTCTAGTTGTTTGCTTTTTTTCTCTTCTTTCCGGGTGCTCTGGTTTTTTTTACCACTGCTCACTAGGAGTGGCGAATAAAACCGATGAGCCAATCACGATATCCGTTTACCAGGAATACAGCGACTATGTTTGGGAAAACAATAGTCGCGTGACTCTTATTTGTGGGGGAGAAAACTATGTAATTGATCAAGGCGGGGTGACCGTTCGGCGACTAGAGCCGAACGAGTCGACGGTTCTTTTGTTTTCTAATTTCCGATCCGATTTTTCACAGACGGTAATCGTCAGTGTTGTATCGGATTCAGGGAAGGAGGGTAGAAGAAATTTCTTAATTCCGTCCGTGTACCATAACCCATACCAGAGATCGTGGGAGTGGGTCGTTAGTGATTACGAATGGACGGATTTTTTCGGATGGTGACGCGCCGGAGGGGGAAACCCCTCGGCGCTTTTTTGTTTCTTGCAGATATTATCTTACTTTTTTAATATACTTCTTATATGTCAGGACATAGTCATTGGTCACAAATACAAAGAAAAAAAGGCGCTAACGATCAGAAGCGTGGGCTTCTTTTTTCCAAACTTTTAAAAGCTATATCTATTACTGCCAGAGAAAATCCCGACCCTCAATTTAACCCCCGCCTTAGAACCATGATTGATAAGGCTAGGGCTGCAAATGTTCCGAATGACAATATCGACAGGGCAATAAAAAAATCTTCTGGTACATCAAATCTTTCAGAAGTTTTAATCGAGGCGTATGGACCGGAAGGATGCGCGATACTTGTTGAGGGAATTACTGATAATAAAAATCGAACTATTTCAGAGATAAAACATATTCTTTCACAGAACGATGCAAAAATCGCTGAACTTGGTTCTGTTTTATGGTCTTTTGAAAAGCGTGATAATGAGTGGGTTTCTAAATTTAGCAATCAAATATCTGAAGAAAGTATTAAAAAAATTGATAAACTAATATCTTTACTAGAAGACCATCCGGATGTTCAGAGAGTTATTACTAATACAAAATAATTTATGCGTTTTATTGGAATAGATCCGGGAACAACGAGGATAGGGTATGGGGTTGTTGATTATGAGAAAGATCTATCTTTAGTAAAGTACGGAGTTCTTGAGATATCCGCATCTAGTGATATAGACAGGTTGAATGAGTTAGGAACAAGATTTTTGGATTTACTGAAATCAGTGTCTCCGGATGTAGCGGGTGTTGAGGTTTTGTATTTTGCAAAAAACCAAAAAACTGCTCTTTCTGTATCTCAAGCAAGGGGAGTTATTTTATACCTTCTTTCAAAAACCGGCATACCGATATATGAATATGGCCCAAATCATGTAAAACAAGCGCTAACCAGTTATGGTGCCTCTGACAAAAAAGCAGTTGCTCTTATGGTTAAAAAACTTTTAAAAATTGATATATTATCCGGTCATGATGATGCGAGTGATGCTCTCGCGATTGCTATTACGACTGCTTATAGCCATGGTCGTTTTGATTTCTATAGGAGTGGCTAAAAACACTTGTTGACAGTTGATTTACTGTTATTATAATGAGTAAATATTTTTATTAAAAAAGGTCGTGCCAATTTTAAAAGGCTATGATTGAGACAAAAAATAATCACAATCCATATTTTTTGAGTGATCAGAGTGAAGACGAGTTCAACAACGATCACGCTATCAATATGCACAATGATGAAGATAAGGAGGAAGATATGGATGGTGATGATACGGGATCGGATTTTGATGAAGATGAAGAGGAAGATATGGATGGTGATGATGATAAAGAAGACGAAGACGAAGAAAGTTTTTAGTTTTTGTTTTTGATACAATCTTCCGCAATTCACAAAACCCCTTTGTAATACGGAGGGGTTTTGCTATCTTTGTTATTTTGCTTTACTTTTGTTCTTAGAGTGTTATGAAAAATAAATTTGTTAAAATTTTTAAAAAATGGAGTTTAAAAACCATCTTAATTGGTCTTAGTTCCTTTGTTTTGATTGGGATTTTAGCTTTTGCTTTATTTGTTTTTTTTACAATACAAACACTTCCATCGCCTGAGCTTTTAGAGAATCGTCAGATTGCACAATCAACAAAGATATACGATAGAACCGGAAAGGTTCTTTTATATGAAATCCATGGTGAAGAGATAAGAACTATTATAGATTTTGCGAATATACCACAGAGTGTCAAGGATGCCACGATAGCTGTTGAAGATGCCGGTTTTTACACACACAATGCAGTGGAAGTGCAATCAATAATAAGGGCGTTTTTTGCAAATATAAGAGTGTTTCTTTTTGGACAGGGTATTGTTCAAGGTGGATCGACTATAACCCAACAGCTAGCAAAAAAAGCTTTTCTATCAGATGAGAGAACTCCAACGAGAAAAATAAAGGAACTTGTTTTATCAATACAACTTGAGAAGAAATTTACAAAAGATGAGATTTTAGAAGCTTATCTTAATCAAATCCCATACGGATCGAATGCTTATGGTATAGAAGCGGCGAGTCAAATTTTTTTCAGCAAACCGGCTAAAGATTTAACAATAGCAGAGTCAGCGCTACTTGCGGCTCTTCCACAGGCCCCGAGTTATTATTCTCCGTGGGGACAACACAAAGATGCGTTAATGGCTAGATGGAAATATGTTTTAAACCGAATGGAGGCAGAACATTTTATAACAGCTGAAGAGAAAAAAGAGGCTCTTGAAACCGAACTTGTTTTCGCCTCTCCCTCAAAGGGAATAAAAGCTCCTCATTTTGTAATAATGGTTCAGGATTATTTAAATAAAGAATATGGTGAGGATTTCGTTCGTACTAATGGATTAAATGTTATAACAACACTAGATTGGGATCTTCAGGAAAAAGCCGAAAAGATTGTTTATGATGGTGCTAATAGAAACGAAGAGTTATATAAAGGGGATAATGCTTCTCTTGTGGCAGAGGATCCGAAAACCGGCCAGATTTTATCTCTTGTTGGCTCTCGTGATTATTTTGATGTCGCTCATGATGGAAATTTCAATGTAGCGACCCAAGGGTTAAGACAACCTGGTTCATCTTTTAAACCATTTGTTTATGCTGCTGCATTTGAAAAAGGTTTTTTACCAGAGACAATAGTTTTTGACTTAGAAACCGAGTTTGATACAACTGGAAATATTAAAAAGAGTTATAAGCCCGGCAATTATGACAATAAATTTAGGGGACCAGTTGATTTAAGACATGCTCTTGCTCAATCTATCAACGTTCCAGCTGTAAAAGTTTTATATTTAGTTGGTATTCCTAATGCATTAAAAACTGCTCAGAGGCTTGGTATAACAACACTAACAAGTCCGAATAGATATGGGTTATCACTAGTTCTTGGTGGTGGAGAAGTAAAACTTATAGACATGGTTCATGCTTATTCTGTTTTTGCCGATGATGGAGTAAAACATCCTCAATCTTTTATTTTAGAAATTAAAGATTCTCTAAAAAATAAGGTTTTAGAATCTTATAGAGATGATCCAGAAAAAGTCATGGATTCTCAATATACTAGACTAATAAACGATGTTTTATCAGATCAACAAGCAAGAGCTCCTATCTTTGGAGGAAGTCTGTTAATACCATCACTATCTCACCAAATAGCTGTAAAAACCGGTACAACAAACAACTATAAGGATGCTTGGACTATAGGGTATACACCATCTTTAGTTGTTGGTGTTTGGGCTGGTAATAACGACAACACACCAATGACGAGAGAAGGAGCTAGTATTGCTGCTGCGGTTCCGATATGGAAATCTTTTATGACTCAAGTTTTACCTAAATACAGTCCGGAAAACTTTCCAAAACCTGAACCTACTATATCTGATAAACCAATTGTAAGAGGTGAATATATCGTTACATATTCATCGGATAATGCTTTATATCCACAGGTTCATAACATACTTTTTTATGTCGATAGAAATAATCCTCTTGGAGCGCGACCTCAAACACCAGAATCGGATATCCAATACTCTCAATGGGAGGAACCGGTTTTAACTTGGGCAAAACAATTCATTCCTAATTTTGAAAACTCTTTTAATAAAGAGATTCCTCCTGATAGCGTGGTAGTAAATAGGGGAGAGTCTTCGTCTCATGGATCTTTGAGTTTAAATATAAATTCTCCGGCTAATGGAGATTTTATAGATAATTCATTTAATTTTGACGCTAATATATTCAGTGAAAATCCCATTGATAGAATTGAGATTTATTTTAATGATATTTTAGTACAAACTGCGCGAGATATTTCACTAAGAGACGATCATACGACTAGATACACAACAATAATAAACCCGCCTCAACCAACTACACAAAATCTACTCAGAGTAGTTATTTACGATAATTCCCAAAATAAATCTGAACAAAAAATAATTCTCTTTACTCATTCTTAAGAGGCATTAAAAGATAGTGATAAGATTTTTCATTTACAGCTTTTACTATAGTTGGTCTATTATCGCCATTTAATCCAAGAAATACCTCTTCTCCTTGAAGGACTTTAAGACTATCTATTAAATATCTCCAGTTAAATGTTATTTCTTTAAACTCTAATCCATTTGTTTTAATTGGAACCAGATAACTATTTTCACCAACTTCGTGGTTTGCTGAATATATTTCCAAAACCTTACCACTTTCTTTAGCTCGGAGTTTTATATCAACAACCTTATCTGACACACTACTAACGAGCTTCACAGCATTCATAAACTTATCACGATCGGTTATAAGCTCTGTTTCGATTGTTTTAGGGATAATCTGCTCGTAGTCCGGATACTGGCCATCTATGAGGCGTGAGATAATTTCTTGGTTATCACTTTCAAAGAGGATTTGGTTCTCATCAACTTTAATTCTTACATTCTCTCCGTCTTTAACCATTCTTATAATTTCCTGAATTGTTTTAAGTGGAATAATAGCCTTAAAACCTCTATCCATACTTGTTTTAAATTGATAATCATAAAGTGTTTTTTCGGCGAGTCTGAAAATATCTGTAGCAACTAACTTAAGTATTGTTATTTGGAAATCAAATAATACACCACTTATTTCTGGTCTTATTTCCGATATGTGAGCGGCTGATACTATTTCCGAAAGAGATTGTTTTAAAACCCCACCGTCCATTTCTATATCTCCTTCTTTTGCTTCAACTTGAGGGATGATAGGGAATTCATCTGCCTTGATACCTTGGAGATTAGCTTGATAGCTATCTGTTTTAATTATCAACGTCTGATCTATTGTTTCTAGGTTAACCCTTTCACTATCAATGTGTGAGATGATACCCCTTAGAGCATTTAACGGAACTGTTATTTTTCCTTTTTCGATAATTTTGCAGTTTATAAATTTATTAATTCCTATTTCCAGATTCGTTGCCGAAATTTTCATTTTGCCGTTATCTACATCAATGAATATATTTCTTAAGACTGGTAGTGCCGCATTATCCATTACTATTCTTTCAACAGCAGCAAGTCCGTTTTTTAAGTTGTCTCTTAATATAATTAATTTCATATTATTAATTAAACTAGTAGTTGTTAGTTAGTCGAACAACTTGTTAGAAATCGTAAAAAATCTTTTCTTTACCTCGTTAATTTTAATTACTAGTGTTGTTAATATCGTATTAATATCTATGTATAACTTTTTAACAATTTCAATATCGGTTTTTTTTCTTACACACTACTCTTGTGTTATTACATTTGTTATCAACTAACTATCCCCACCGTCTTTCTCTATTAATTCTTTAATAGCCATTATTTTTTGATTTAGATTAGGATTTTTTTGTAGTTCTTTGGCAATTTTTTCATATGCATAAATTGCCGTAGTGTGGTCTCTTTTGCCTAATTTTCTACCAATATATGGATATGAAAGTTTTAGTAAATCCCTTAAGAGATACATTGTTATCTGTCTTGATTCGGCAATTTCTTTTTTTCTAGATCTATTTAATATATCTATCGGCGATATTTCGTAATATTCGGCAACAATTTTTATTATCTGATTTATATTAATACTTTTTATGGGTTTTTGAGTTGTTTCTTCTATTACCTTATTTACAATACTAGAAATTGATTCTTCATTATTTCTACTTTGGTAAAAAATTATTTTATTAATAACTCCCTCTAATTCTCTTATATTTTTCTGAACTTTTGATGCAATTGTATTTATTGTCTCATCGTCTATATCTATTTGTTTTTCCTGTGTTTTTGATTTTATAATTGCACACCTTAGCTCATAGTCCGGGTATCCAATATCAGCTATCATTCCACCCTCAAATCTAGACCTAAGTCTTTCTTCTAGTGTGGGGATAAATTTAGGAGCTCTATCGGAAGATATAATTATCTGTTTATTGTGTTCATAGAGTGCGTTAAAAGTATGGAAAAACTCTTCTTCTGTTGCTGTTTTTCCACCAATAAACTGAATATCATCAATCATTAAAACGTCTATAAGGCGATATTTTTCTTTAATAGTTTCCATTCTTTTATTTCTTATCGCCCAAATGACATCGTTTGTAAATTTTTCTGAAGATACATACTTAACCCTTACTTTTCCACGGTAAAGGTTTTTAATTGCGTTTCCTGTTGCTTGAATGAGGTGTGTTTTACCAAGACCTACACCTCCGTATATAAAAAGCGGATTATATTTTGTCCCAACTTCTTGGATGATTGATTGAGTTGCGGCAAAAGCTAATTCATTTGATTTGCCGACTATAAATGAATTTAAATCGTATCTTTGGTTTAGATTTGTTTCTGGATCAACTTTAAATTCACTAAAACTTAGTTGACTCGTGTCTTCTTGTCGTTTTTTAATTATGTCGTTTTTAATTGAATTCGTTTGATTTTGAGGGACTACAATAAAATCAATCTTTTTTGTGCTTTCATCGAGATTTCTCAAAGCTTTTAGTATTGTTTTATAGTATCTGTTTTCTATCCATTCTTTTGAAAAGTTATTTGGGAGGGCTATGAGAGCATTTCCATCCTGTTTTTCTATTAGTCTGCTATTTCTAAACCATGTTACAAAATTTGGTCGTGAGATTTGTAATTCGATTTCCGCTAAGGCGGACTGCCAAAATTTTTCGAGATCCATGGGTTTATTTTTTTTAAATGTTTTAATAGCTCGTTCTATATATTTTACGCTTTCGTCTCTGTCTATAGAAGCAATCGATTTTTCAGCCACATGTTAACTTTCTGTGGATAACTATTATTTAAATTTCAAACTTCATGGTCTGATTTGCAGAAAAACCTTAGAACGTCTATCATGTATTTTATGTTAATAATCTACTTGTGGATAGCTTAGACAATTAGTTATTTTTCTTGTGTATTATTGATTTTACCTATATTTTAAATATCTATGTCGCAAACATACCAACCTAAAAAGCGAAAGAGGGCCAGAACACACGGATTTCTAAAAAGAAGTAGGACAACCGGTGGTTCTAGGGTTCTAAAAAACCGAAGAAGAAAAGGAAGAGCTAAAATTTCGGTTTAGTTTTTATGCTCCCGAAGCGATATAAGCTTCCAATTCAGTCATTTGTATCTATTCGTGGTAAACGTAATAGTTCTCCACATTTTATTCTTGTCGTTTTTCCTGCAAAATGTTCTTATCCACGCTTTGGAGTGGTTATACCAAAAAAATATGCACAAAAAGCTGTGCAAAGGAATAAAATAAAGAGGTTTTTCTTTGATTTTATTGAAGAAAACCTTAAAAACATTGCTTTGGGAGATTATTTATTGCGTGTTAGGTCTTCGATAGATGTGGAAAACCTGGGGATAATTAATAGCGAATTAAGTAATATTTTCTTTTTGTAGAAAAATAATATATGTTTCACGAAATTTTTTATCGTCCTCTTCTAAACGCGCTTATATTTTTATATGAGCACGTAGCATTTAATGATTTTGGTGTAGCTATAATACTCCTGACTATTATTATTCGTCTTATATTATATCCATTATTTTATAAAAGCTTTAAAAGTCAGGCTCTAATTCAGAAAATACAACCAGAAATAAAAAAAATACAAAAGGAATTTAAGGATAAAAGAGATGTTCAAGCAGAAAAGCTTATGAACTTGTATCGAGATCATGGTATAAGCCCTTTTTCTACTTTGTTTCCGATATTTGCCATAATTATACAATTACCAATCCTTATAGCTCTCTATAGGGTCTTTTTAGGAGGTATTACCCCAGAGGTTTTTAGTGATTTGTATTCATTTGTCGCAAAACCAGATGTTTTGAATACTTCGTTGTTTGGCTTGATAAACCTTGAAAATCCTAATATACTCATTGTTGGTTTAGCTGCAGTTTTTCAATATATACAAGGAAAGGTTAGTGTTGCCTCTCTTAAGGTGCGATCTAATAGTCCGGAAATTGAGGCGGCGGAGCGAATGGGAAAGACAATGGTTTTTGTAGGTCCATTGCTTACAATTGTTTTCTTTTATTCTCTTCCGGCGGCGATTGGTGTTTATTGGACAACAACTTCGGTTTTTTCAATATTGCAGCAGCTATATATAAATAAAACCGCAAAAGATACTATTCATAAAAACCAAAATGGAGAATCTTCAGACAACAATCCAACAACTTCTTGAGATAGGCGGTTTTCGTGAACCGTCTGTTTCTGTTGATGTTGAAACAAGGAAGGTTGAGATTTTTGTTAATGAGGGTGAATGGTTTAAAAAATGGCTTCCATCGTTAGTTTCTGACTTTGATCACTTAATGAGATTATTTGCTAAGAAACACGATACAAAGCCTTTTTTTGTTGATATAAATAGTTATAGAAGAGAGAGGGAGAGAATTATTGTTGATCTTGCTAATGCTGCTGCTAGAAAAGCATCTATAGAAAAATCAGAAATAAGACTTCCGTCTATGAATGCTTATGAGCGGAGGCTTGTTCATGTGGCGCTTGCGATACATCCTGAAGTTAGAACCGAGAGCGAGGGAGAAGGGAAGACCAGGTGCGTGATTATAAGACCCATAGTCTAAGCTTTAGAGAAAAAATTTATAAGCTGTAACAAGTTTGGTTACGGCTTATATTTTTATTGAGTAGAGCTTGTTGTCGTAACGGTTTATGAAGAAGAGTTTTTCTTTATATATAGAAGGATTTTGTATGCTAATTGATTGTTGGTTTGTTGTAATAGTTTTAATTTCATCAGTCTCTATATTCCAGCTAACAATGTTTTCTTCTAAGTTATTTTTTATATAGTCATCTGGTAGTAGTATATTATTTGTTGTTCTTGTTATACCACAAAAAATAATTTTTTTATTAGAAGTACACTTAAATGGTATAGGCGCCCCTATGGGAAACTCTATTATGTTTTGGTTCGAGGTTAGAGAGGATTTTTTAAGTCCATCCTGAGAGTAATAAGAATCAATTCTTTGTTCATTGTTAAGCCAATGTGTTGTGAGACCGATTTTTTCATTAATGGTTTTAAATTTACCAGTATTTAGGTTGTAGCTAATAATAAATCCGCTATGAAATCCAGATGGTTTGTCTGAAAAATATATTTCATTTTCATTGGGCCAAAATATATCACTTTCGGCTATGGGTAAAATGGAAAGTGTTTTTGAGTTTTTTGTTTTGATTGTAAAGACTTTGAGCTGTAAGTCACTTGTTATGTAGGCTATTTTTTCACCAGATGGATTCCACGCCACACCACTTGTTTTTTGTGGAAGTTGGATCCATTCCTTTTGTTGTAAGTTAAAGATTGAGAATGTTTTTTGAGCTTCACCATAACCTATTAGTAGATATTTTTTCTCCGGTGAAAATTCACTATAAAATATGTCTTCTATTTCACTACCCGATAGAATTTCTTCATTATTATCTTGGTCAATTTTAGTGATGTTTCCATTTGTTAGAAGTTTTAGGACTTCGGTGTCGCTTACTACGTAATCAAGGAGATCTTCTTCGCTTTCTTTAGATAGAATATTTGAGTTTGTGTTATTTGATACGTTTGTGTTTGTATCTTTTTTTATAAAAAGATCTTTACCAAAATAGGACCAACTTAAATATAATGTAATTCCGAACAGGATTATTATTAATATTGTAATTATTGTTTTTTTAGTCATTTTTTAATTACCACTAGCAGTACATCGATACAACCCATCTAATCTTTCGGCACAAGAACCAGTTTCAACGCCGTTTTTTTGAGTAAATAATGTGTATTTCCCATCCTTACATGACCAACAGCCAGTTACCTTACAAGCTGATGAATTTGTGCAAACTTTTTTACATTCTGCTAAAGCAGATGACTCTGCTTCGCTCTGAGATTTTGTAAAATCTCCAAGGCCGAAATAACTCTCTGCACAATTTTCAGCTTTGATTGGTTCAACACCTGGAACGTTAAGAAGAATGAGTTGAGGATTTATAAAGAATAATATTGCCGAAGCTGACAGGAGAAGAATAAGACCTAGTATGGCGCTTTTAATTCTATCTGCAGATTCCTCAATTTTTGAGGGGTTGCCTCTGGATATTGTGTATTGAATTCCTCCAATAACTATCATAAATATTGCAAGAATGCCTCCGGCATATAACGCGAATCTGAATATTGTGTAGAGGTAGTCTCCTATTGAAGTTGGTTCCGAGGTTCCTCCTGGAATTGGTACGGTAAGTTTGTAACCTTCTTGTGCTTGAGTTGTGTAGGTGCTAAATAAAGGGATGCCAATTATTAGCAAAATGCCGTATATGATTATTTTTTTATTTTTCATATTACTTTAAAATCACAAGTTTTAATTGCTTGTTCACTGATTCTGTAGAGTTTTTACTATTTTTTGCTACAACGTAAGTTAATAATTGAGATTTGTTTATTAAATTACTAGTATTAGTAATAAGCGTAGTTTGATCTTTTGGTGATCCTTCGGCTTTTATGCCATTTACTGACCAATTGATTATTAATTCATTTGGATTATTGATTGTGAAAAAATAAGGAATTGCTTTGAAAATAATCTGATTTGGTTGTATTTCGGGGAAAATATAAATTTCTGGGTTAGTGGTCGGTATATTTATAGTTTTATTTAAATCGGCTCCTCTATAATTCATTATTTCAGCTCTTATGTTTTGATCGCTTTTTGCAGTTGTGGTTATGGTTACTTTACCCTTTCCTTTTCCAATCAAATTTATTCCGTCATACCAACGGATTTCATTGTTTGTTAAATTTGCAAATCTTCCACTATCTAAAAGTCCTACCACTAATGTTATTTCAGATCCTTGTATTGGTAGGGCTTTGCCTTCGTAAGTGGGCGGAATATAAGAATTTGCTTTCCATGTAATAAATAATTCTGGTCCTGTTTGGGCTTTTGTTGTTTGGGCAACAAAAGTAATTACTGTAAATATAAATACGAGCAGGGCGATTTTGTTAAGATTTTTATAAATAAATGTCATTTAAACTTCGTTTATGATCTTCGCTTTTTTATTAGCTACTACAATTGTCATGATAACACCTGCGGTTACGCTGGGTAGCGCGCTTACAATAGGGATTAAATCTATTAGATTTCCTGCCAAGCTCCATCTGCTTTTTACTCCTTTCATTTTAAAATAAAGCTGAAATCCTAACAATGATGCAGGAGCTGTTAGTAGGTTTATAACCGGAATCCAATTTATTGCATCTACTATAAGTGCGGCACAAACGAGGAGGTATGTTTCTATCGTTGAAAATTTTTTGTCACCCATTATTTTTACTCGGATGATTTTTCTAATATTTGTTCCGGTTTTGTGGTTATTATTTTATCTTCAAGATATGAAGCAACTACTTGTATTGCTACGCGATTGAGTCCTGCAAAAAATAACCCTTGACCAACTTCTGATTCTAAGAGGAGGTTTTTTTCTCCGTCTGTGAGATTAAAGGTTTTTGCGACGACTTCGATTGTGGCGGGGGATTGCTTTAATAAAAGTTGAAGAGCGGAGTTTGTAATAATAGGGCGTCCGTAGGGTGATCTCATAAAGTCCTCAACGTCTTGGGTTATTGTTGTGACGCCGAGATAATATTTTCTAGCTCTTTTTACCAAGCCGAATAAAAATGATGCTCCGTCTTCATATTTCATCATCCACCAAGCCTCATCAATTATCATCATTCTCTTTTTAAGATCAGCTCTAACAAGATTCCAGATGAAGTTAAGGACGATGTACATAGCTATGGGGCGAAGCTCGTCTTCGAGGTCTCTAATAGAAAAAACAATCATTCTGTTTTTAATATCAACGTTTGTTGGGCTATTTAAAAACCCTGAATAACTTCCTTTTGTGTATTTGTATAATCTTTCGGCAAGACCGCGCCCACCCTCCATATTTCTTAGAACGGCTTCTAAATCTTGTAGTGTTGGTGGCTCAATATTGGAAAAATCTCTTCCGGGGACTATTTCTCTTGATGCGTAAGTTTCTGTTACGGCTCTGTCTAAGAGGGATTCCTCGTCGACAGTCATCTTTCCCAACATAATCTTTAAAAGGCCTGTGAGTGTGATTACGTGTGAACGGAGGACATCGTTGGGGTCTTCTCCTTTTGGAATGATTGGCACATCAAATGGATTGATATGATTTCCGGATGATAGTGAGATTCTAAAAAAACTTCCACCAACGGCTTCTGCTAGTTTTTCGTATTCGTTTTCCGGATCAATGATTAAAATATCTACTCCCATCATAAGGAGACGAATGGCTTCGAGTTTTGTGGCATATGATTTACCAGATCCGGATCTTGCAAAAATCGCCATATTATAATTTTCAAGCGAAAATCTATCGAAGATTATAAGAGAGTTATTATGCCTGTTTACGCCATATAAAATTCCATTATCTGAAGTTAAGTCTACTGAAGCGAACGGGAAAAATGATGACAATGGACTTGAATTTAGAGGTGTAAGAACTTTTAATTTGTCGACTCCAACGGGAAGGGTTGATGAAAAACCATCGACTTGTTGGAAAAGCGCTGTTTTTGCGTATACTAATCTACTCTCTAGAAGTGTGGTTATTTCTGTTTCGGCGTCTGTTAGAGATTTAACGTCGTCTCCATATATTGTGATATACACACCGACCGAAAACATGTTTTCTTGCGCCTGTTGAAGGGAGTTCCTTAAGTTTTCAATGTCTTCTATTGCGGTTTCTAACTCCGGGCTTCTAACTAACCCTTTTTCATTATTTTCATTTATTTGCGCTTCTACTTGTGCGGCTTTTTTCCGTAAATTTTTTAAAGCCATAGGGGTTTCGATCGGGTTTATATAAATAGAAATATCTAAGAGTTTAGGCATGTTAATAATGGGAGAGAACCATCCGGTTGATAGATATCTTGGATAGGTGAATATAAAAAATGTTTTTGCAAGTTTGTCGCCCAAACGTATGTAGTTTGCGGTTACTTCGATAGCTGCAGGAGCTATTATGTCTTGAATTTCTTTTTTCATTATTCGTTTTCTATAGCATTTCTTCTTTCGACGACACTTGGGTTGTATAGATTATAAAAAAGGTCTAAAAGCTCGTCACCGTTTAGTGATACCGCTCTTAGCCCTATTTGATTTAAACCGCTTACCACCTGATCTACCCGGTGAGTTATTTGTTCTATATGGCGAGAAAGTTGTTTTTCATCGCTTTCGCCTGATTCTGGTAGTCTTTCGGTTGGTTTTCCTATTCCTTTCTTTTTAAGAACTCCGAAAATCTTGTCAGTTATTGCTTCTCCGCCTCCTGATAACTGAATTGGGTCATAGGGGACAACTACGAAGTAGTTTTTAGCCATAATGGCATTTTCGCCGACAAATGATTTAATAAATTCACGGTATTCGGATATTTGATTTTTTAGAAGCCCATTTTCTTCTTCGGATTCTCGTAAAACCAGTCTCTCTAAATAATTATCAACGTTTAGTTTTCTTGAGTGTATAAAAATCTGGATAGAAAAATCGAGGGAGTTTAAAAAACTTTGAAAGGATCCGATAATCATTTCCTGTTCATCTTCTGATTTGAGGTCAAAATTTATACCGGAGATCATCAGAATTTGGCGAAGGCCTCCGCTTTTTAAGAGAAGGGTGTTTCCCTGAACGCCTTTGATTTCGATAAATTTTTGAGAAGGAAGAGCACCTCCTTTATCTGGCATTTTTTCTTTTGTTTCGGCCATAGCAATAGTATACCAGAGTTAATAATCAACTCTCTTTGCTTCATCTCGCTCACCAGAGAGCCGTCTTATTGTTTCAAATGATGGTGGTTTTGGCTTATCTGATTTTTTAATTGGGGTGAATTTTGGCAAGGTAAAAAGCTTGCTTAACTTTTCTCTTTGTTCTATCGGGTGGGTTGTGGTGGTTATTTTAAGGAATAAATCTTTTAGAGGCGCTTTTTTCCCTTCGGGCGTCTGTATTTTTGGCAATTCTGGCAGGGAGATTTGTTTTTCTATGCGTTTCCAGAGATATAACCTTGGTTTCCAGAGATATATAAATGCGGAAACGGCTATTTTTGAAAGCGGTTGTCCATTTATTTTTGCAAAGGCGAAGGCAGCTGCTATTCCTCCGGCAATGACTGCGATAATCGCCCAAAGCCATGGCTTAAAGACAAAAAGGAGGATAAAAACCGGGATTCCCGCAGCAGCGAGAATAAGAAATTGTTTTAACGTAAGCGGCCCAACAATTTTCGGGGACATGTCTATGAATTGTGGTACCTGAAATTGTTGCATGTAAATTAGTTTAAAATTAAAAAATCAAAATGAAAAACGACAATTTAAAATGCAAAAAGTTTTGATATTTTGCAGATAATATAATTATGAGCTACTGGGAGTAGTTCGTAAACTTATTAAAGTAGCTAGTTAACTATTTTAGTTGCGGTTGATATATTAGTCGCTGTAGTGGACAATGCGAGTTTTTTGATCGGAAGATTTTTTATTGTCGGAAGACTCTACGTCAACTGAAACTTCCTTGTCTCCAAATCCAAAAGTTGGACGAGGGTCGAAATTAACGGATGGTTTTTGGGGTGGGGCCGTAGGGGTGAATAGCGGTTTTGTTTCGTGGAGTATAAATGGTTTATCTTCCTCAACTGGTTTTTGTTCGGGGGAAGGTTTTGTGGTTTGTGGTTCTGGGTTGAATTTTGGTACTGCTGGAGGAGGGGGTGTTGTTTGGATTGGTTTTTTAATATCTGTGAAGCTATTTTCTTTGTGTTGTTCTGGAAAAACTGGTTTTGGAGTAGCGGGTATGATTTTTGGAGTAGGATCTGGGGCTGATTTTATCTCAACTTTTTGAGAGCCTATATCCATTATTTTTTGAGTTGGTTGAGCTGATTTATTTAGTACATCTTTTGCATTTATTCCTGATTTTTCAAGCTCGCTTTCTATTGGTTTTAATATTTTTTTATAAACATCTTTTGCTGTGTTTTCTGCTTCTTCTTGAGGTATGTCTAATTCATTGATTAATTCTTCCTGAAATCTATCTGGTTTTATATTTTCGGTTACAACTTTTGTGATTATTTCAGCAAGAGTGCTCAAATATATGCCATCTGCGCCAAGGCGTTTATTTGTTTCTATTATTACGTCAGTTACTTCTTCTCCTACGAGCCAATCTTTAACATTTTGAGGGAGGGCTTCAAATGCTGGACGAAGATTTATTTGTGAGCTCATGGTTGTGACGATGGGTTAATTATACGCTGACTTAGTACTTGGTATTGTTTGAAAGCGTCTTTTTGTTCTTGTGTGGCTCCAGAAATTTCTTTGTCTCTGTTAGTAAAATGTCCTTTAAGGGTTGTTTGTAGCGCGCTTACGCGGGTTTTATCGTTTACGGCTTTAGCTTCTTTAATTTCAGATTGGGTTTTCGCAATTTCACTACTTATGTCTTTTAGTTTACTTCCGAGTAGGTTTTCGAGAGCTTGTTGCATTTTTTCTATCTGGCCAGTGCTTCCTCTGCTATATACTGCTCCGATTTGGCTTGGGCTTAGTGAGAGGACAACATCTTTGTCTTTAAATGCGTCTGAATCAACGTCTGTAATTTTTTCGGGTTTGATTTTTTTAACTTGTTTTGAAATAACCTCTGATTTACTAAGTACGTTACCTTTGTCATCTTTCTGGTTAGGCATAAGCTCTGGGGCAAGATGTGGATTTGCGGAAAGTATGTCTTTTACTTCTTTAATATCTTTTGCTTCTGTACCCGGATTGGTAGATTTTACGGCATTAATAAATTCTCTGAGGCGATCTCCTTTTTCTGATTCTGGTAGGCCTTTTGTGAGTCCTGATAACTCACCACGTTTAATTGATGCATTTAAAAGGGCAACTTTTTGTATATTGCTCATTGTGTTAAAGATGCCTTTGCCTGTATTTTGAACTTTTACAAAATCTCTATTAGTGAGATTATCGAAGTTATTTTTCTGGTATTCTTCAATCTCGGCTTTTCTTGATGTTTTTTCGGTAAGCTTACTTGCGGCAACTTTTGCGCCTGGGATGGTTCTGATACCTGGGAGTGTGAGAAGTCTGGCAGTTCTGTCTGCAATACCTCTGCCAAGAGGTTTAGCAACGTATTTTTCTCCAATGGCTTTACCGGCTTTAGCGGGAGCGAGTGCCACTCCTTTTATTGTTCCCGTTACTCCACCAAGTACTCTATTTTTTATATTAGTTGCGGTTGCGAGGGCGCCTTTTGATCCGGCGATGCCCATTGCATTTCCAGCCCAGAGCGCCATGGCAAATATGCCAATTTTAATTAGCATCGCTATTAATCCACCAAACCCTGATTGTTGTAAGATGTTGTTGTCTATAGCAAGAGCGGATTCACTTCCGATTGCGGCTGTTTTTACAAATATATCAGTTGATTCTGCTGTTAGTATCCCTAGATATAGAAAAAATGTTACTGCTGGAAGGAAGAAATTCCACCTAAGGAATGTATTCCACCACTGAGACCAGTATTTATTCATGGCAGGAACTATCCATGCTAACCAAACAAGGGGCATAACAATAATTAGGGCTGTGAGTACCAGTAGACGAATTAAAAACATTAGGGCGACTCCGAAGAAAATTACGGCTATGAGTGTGGCAAATACTACGGATAGTCCTAAAGATACAAGTACTGAAAAAAATGCTGCTCCGAATTGTTTAAAATTACCCACAAGACCAAGGTTGGATGTGTCTTTTACTTGTAAAAGTTGTTGTGGATTAAAACTTGCAGCGAGTCCGGTTGCTAGATCACCTATATTGTCCGGATCTGATTTTTGTATAAAGAAGAATCCTATAACGTTATTAAAATCTATAATCGCTCCTGCTATCGCAAAGCTGAAATTTACAAGTACTGCGGCGACAATAAGGCGATAGAGGAAAGTTTTTGTTTCATATCCTGATGTTCGAAGAATTGTTGAAAATGCGACAAATATTATTGCAAGAACAAAACCGAGGTTAGAAAAAGTAAGGAGAATTCTAAAACCCTCTCGGACTACTTCAAGAGTCATGAGTTGACCACTCATTATGACTAGTGTGTTTATTATTCCTCCTGAGAATGAGATAAATACACCAACTATATAGAATATCCAGTTGAGTATTTGTAGGGCGGCATCATTTAAGAATCCGGCCAGATAGCATCCTAAATCAAGATAACTACCACATCCATCAACTGCTTCTTCTTGAGTTTGAGGACCTTGAGGAGGCTCGGGAACTTCTTGGGCGTAAATGGGGGAGACTAATAAAATTCCAATCGCAAGTCCAGTTAAGGCTCCTATTAAAAATTTTTTATTTCTTCTTTTCATACGGTTGTTTTATATCCCTAGCAAACCGTCACCATTTTCAATGACTTTGTTTATAGCGGCATTAGCTATTGCTGTTATATATTCGGAGATTTCCTTAGCTGAAATAATTGGACCCACTATTCCTGCATCTATTGCTATACCGCTTACGGCATCAGCTACAAATGTCCCTGGGGTTGTTGTTATACAGGTATTTTGGATGTCGCCGGGTATCCCGTCTCCATCAATGTCGCTTGCTAAGGCGTCGTCTGTTGATATAGAACTGCCGCCAGATCCATAATTTGGATCTTCGTCACATCTTTTTGTTCCAAGATATCCTGATCCTGCCAATGCTTCATTTAGTGCGTTTGCTTGGGCTTCAGCTCTTCGATTTAGAATTTCATTTGAGGTAATAATAGTTACGCCATAGAAATTGTTTTGAGGTTTTAGGGATTCATGAAATGCAATCCAACCTCCATCACGAAAGTCGTTATAAAAACCGTTTATGTTTTCCACTACATCTGTGAGTGTGCAAGTTACTTGATTTTGAAATCTTTTAACAGGGAAGAGATATATATCTACCTGAAAACGAAATGGGTCACAAAGCCAATTTGTGTAAGGGTTTGATCTTAAAAAATCTCCGACTGCTCTGTCTCCGGCTTCTTCGAGAAACCCTCCCCAATCTGTAACAAATTTTGGCTTTCCTCCCCCTTGAATCCATACGATTATTTGGTCTACTAACTCGTCTAATATCTGTCTTTTTACTATGGCTAGGCCAATTTCCTGAAGATATGACCATAAATCATTTTGATACTGCGATGGATCAAAAACAGGAACGTTTGTGCCTATACCGATCGGCGCTGGAAAACCTTGGGCGTGGGCTTTAGTGGGGCTTGTAATAAAGCTTCCTATAAGACTTGTTAATACCAGAAAAACTATTATTTGTTTAAAAAAATTCATTTTTAGCTATTTTTCTCAAAAATTAACTCAGCTTCTTTTTTGAGGTTTTTGAATTTTTCGCTGATATTGGGGAGTTCTTCTAAACCAATGAGGGCTTTTACGGGATCTGTTTGAATATTGCTTAGTGATATGTAGATTTCTTTTTGAAGCGTTAAAAGACTCACTTGTTTTAAGTGTATTTCTGAAATTTCTTCTGGGACTTCTATTTTGTATAGTGCAGTAATGAGGTTTTGGATTCCTTCGGCAGATTTCTTTAAATCACTACTATTGGGTTCTGATGTTGGGAGTATGGTAGATCTTCCATATTTACTGATTATTTCACTGAAATTTTCTGAATATTTTTTTAATGATTCTTTTGGATTTTGGCTTTTTACTACATTAAAGTCTGAAATATTAATTTTTGGGGCTTCGAATACGTTTAATCCAAGGTCGTTTATTTTTTCTAGACCGAGTTTCTGAACCATTTCTTCTGGGGAACTTGGATGGTCGGAATTTGTGTTCTCTTTTAATAAGTTAAGTGATGAGTCTTTTGAAAATGAGGAGCTGATTTGCTCCGCGAGTAGGGCTGTGAGGTTGATTTCTGTTTTATTAAGGCTATCAATGTTTTGTTTTTCAAAGCCTTTTTTTGGAATTTCTTCTACGTATGAGTTTTTTTCTATAAACGAGTCGTAATTATCTTTAAGAGATATTGTTTTCTGTCTAACTGCATTTGTTCCGATAATAAAAACAGCTGTGATAAGTGAGCCAGTAATAATTACTATGGCAAATAACTTGTTCTTCATGCGCGCGTTTCACTTGGACGGAGTTTTCCCCAAGTTTTGCACAATTATTATATCACGCGCTTTTGTATTGTTTTTGTGATATTTATTAACACCTTCATATCGGTGTTTTGGGGGCGGTCGTTTAAATCCATTCCGTTTTCTTTAATGATTTTTTCTGCATCTTCTTTATTCATATTAAACCCATCTCGTATGTTGTTTAAAAGCGTTTTTCTTGGTTGTCTGAAAAGCAGTTTTACTGTTTTAAAATAAGCGTCGATGTTTTCTATTTCAGTCTCTTTTTTTGGTGTGATTTCTATAATTGCGCCTCTGACTTTTGGTGGGGGATTAAAATCGCTCTGATTTAACCGCATTAGTATTTTTGAATCTGCCCAAACTCCTGTTATTGCCGATAAAAGGTTCATGTTTGGGGCTTTTGCCTCTATTCTTTCGGCAACTTCTTCTTGAATGAGAAGTGTTATTTTCTCAGGTTTTATTGGGTTTTCGCTTAGAATTCTTAAGAGTTTGCCAGTTATGTAGTACGGAATGTTGCCTATTAGTTTATATCTACTGTTTTTATAGTTTTTTAGGAATTTCAAAGCATCGTCTGTAATTATTTCGGTGTTTTGGAGATTCTCTTTTTTTAGTTTTTCTGCAAGCGAACAGTCTTTTTCTATGGCAATAAGGCTGCAGTTTTTTTCGTGACAGATTTTTGAAATTTCTTTTGTTAAGAAACCCTTTCCTGGTCCAATTTCGATTATCGTGTCTCCATCGTTGGGGGAAGCAGAATTAATTGTTTCAATTACAGCTTTTTTTGATTTAAGAAAATGTTGCCCTAATGGTTCTCTTGTATTTTTTTTCATACTTCTTTGATTTGGATTTCTCTCGTAAGCATTTTATCATTACTAGTAATCTTGTGTTTAAAATAATTCTTTTAACTTTGGCGACAGCTGCTGCAATCGTTGTGACAGGCCTCTTATTTTTTGGGGGTCACCTGTTGCCCAATTCCTCATTACCGGAATCTTCTCAGAATTCACTACCTATTACTAGTCCGTCTATTAGCAACAGTCCTTCGACTTCTCCTTTAGGGGAAGACTCTGGTAATACGTTAGTTGCGGGTAGTCAGAACACACCCCGCCCTTCACCAGCTCCTTCTTTAAAGGTGGGTTCGTATTTTTCACCAACTCCTTCGCTGTTTTCATCACCAACTCCTTCTTTGGGCGCGAGTATAGTCCCAAGTCCCAGTGGTTCGCCATCTACTGATGATGTGTTACCTCTACCAGTTGTTGCTGATACAGAAATAAATATCTCGGAAAATGGCGCAGGGACAATAGCGCAATATCTGGATGTGTTTTCTGCTGAGGCAAAAAATGTATCTTTTGATTTCAACCGCTTTTCTTTAATTACTCGTGATGAATATGGGATGATTATTTTACCAGACGTTTTAGTGTCGATGGGGATTAATGCTGAAAATTTTTCTGAAGTTCAGCAGTCTTTGTCTGTTTATAAAGATTTTTTAAATGCAAAGATTTCTTTCTTAAAAACAATTCCTGTTACTGGTGACGCAAAAGAAATAAGTAGGTCAATGATTGCGACTGATATTTTAACCATTTCTCTTATCGATACGGCTCTTTCCAGTGACAAGTCTATTGAAGAAATATCGGATTACTATCAAAAATACGAGAATTCAATAAAATATTATGCCAAATCTTTTCAGCGGGGGATTTCTGTTTCTTATCCAATTCGTGATTTTTTGAGGAAAATGGCCACTCTTTTGCCAATTTCTCAAACTGCTTTTGCTCAGAGCGTGACTGGTCTTGGGTTTGGTGGGCTTATAACAGCGATTCAGGAATGCACTTGCACAGCCGGGTTTTTGCTTTGGCTATCACCGGGATATAATCCGGCTCCCGGAGTTTGGACGTTTTTCTTGAGTTATGTGACTATCGCTTCACCGCTTCTTTTTGCATATCATTCACCAATTCCCGGCGCTTGGATTTTGGGTAATTATCTTCCTGCTCCCGGACCTTGTCTTAGCGCGGCTTTGTGTGTTCCCGAGGGCGCGTTTATTGGGATTATCGAATATGCTGGGACTAGTTTGTGACGAGTCTTATTCTATGTATGTAGTTTCCTCGTCTGGGAGACTATCAAATCCTCCTCCAATGTGTTCGTATTTGATAAATTTCTCAGGTATATCGTAAAGAAATTGAGATGGTACGCCGTAATAGAAGATCGAGAGTTTTTCACGCGCTCTTGTCATGGCTACATATAGCAGTCGGCGTTCTTCTTCAAAACTTTCTCTGTAATCGAGGGATCTCTGGTGTGGTATTAATCCTTCAGCGCATCCGGATATAAAAACTTCATTAAACTCGAGGCCTTTTGCCATGTGTATGGTCATAAGAGAAACCGGATGCCTGTTTTTTTCTGCGCTTATTTTACTTGGAGAGTCTGTTGATCCTAATAGCGAAACTTTTTCTAAAAATGTTTCTAATGAGTCAAATTCTCCGGAAAAAATTATGAGTTCATGGAGGTTTTCCATTCTTTCCTCTACGTTTTGAAATTTAGATTCAAGACGTGAGGCATATTCTGATTCTTCCAAAAAAAACTCTATAGCTTCTTTTGGGGAAAGTTTGCCACCTTCTTTTGTGAGCTTTTCAACAATGTTTAAAAGTTTTGATTTTGGGATTATTTTGCCGAGTCTTTCTATGCTAATTGAGTCTTTCGGGTTCGCTGCGATTCTGAGAGCTGATATAACATCCTTAACTTCTTTTCTGTCATAAAATCTGATGCCGCCGAATATTTTGTAGGGAATATTGTTTGTGATAAGAGCTTGCTCTATTGCGCGTGACTGCGCGTTTGTTCTGTACAGGATTGCTTTGTCTTCGGTGCTTTTTTTGAGTTTGTCCGCAATCCAATATGCTTCGCCGTCAGGACTCATAGTTCCTACGACGCTTATTGGTTCCCCGGTTTTATTTTCTGTCCAGAGATTTTTTTTACGCTGAAGTTTGTTTTTTGAAATTAGCGCGCTTGCGGCCCCGATAATGTTTCCAGTGGATCTGTAGTTTTGATCTAGTGTAACAACTTTGGCGGTTCCCCATGTGTTTTCAAAATCTAAAACGTTTTTTATATCTGCATGGCGCCATCCGTAAATTGCCTGAGCATCGTCTCCGACAACGTTTACATTTTTTTTATTTCCTGCGAGGAGTTTAATGAGTTCGTGTTGCGCTGGGTTTGTGTCCTGATACTCATCCACTAAAATATGAGAAAATTTTTCTTCGTATTTTTTTCTGATTTCTTTTTTGTTTGCTAGGAGAGAGACGGTTTTTTCTATTAAGTCATCAAAATCAAAAGCGTTATTTTTTTTCAACATGTCCTCATATTCTTCGTAAATTGCATACATCCCTTCATTTAAGAAAGAATACGGGTCTTCAAATGTGCTTTTTATTTTTGATATTTTTCCAGCGATAACCGCGGGTTTATATTTTTCGCCTCGCGCATTTATATTTTTTATTGCTTTTCTGATTGCTGAGAGCGTGTCATCACTGTCGAATATAGTGAAAGAACGGGTTCGGTTATAAAAGGCTGCCTCTTCGCGGAGGAGTCGTGACCCAAACGCGTGAAAGGTTCCTATAAATGGTCCACTATTTGGATTGATTGCGTATTCAACCCTTTTTAGCATTTCTGACGCGGCTTTGTTAGTGAATGTGATCGCGACTATTTGTTCTGCCGGCACTCCACTTTCAATTAGTTTTAAAAGTCGCGCAGTTAAAGTTCTGGTTTTTCCAGAGCCAGCTCCTGCAATTATTAGCATTGGGCCGTTTTTGTGTGTAATTGCCTCTTGTTGCCTTTGATTTAGCTCCATGGTAATCTTTTTTGGTATTAGTACTATACTCCAAAAACTGCAAAGAAGCAGTGTTATATCAGCGGTAATTCCTGTAGCGCTTGTAATAGCTGGTTTGTTTGCGGGATTTATTAGTTCTAGTGACCCATCCGTACTTTCGGCAAAGTCACAGAACGTTGTTTTTGGCGGCCCTGAAAGCGTGGCTTTTGCAGCTACACCTAAAGAGGGTCTCGCTTTATTTGAGAGCGTTACGCCATCTTCAGAGATTGGTCTCGAAGGCACATTGCCCGAGGAACAAGTTGCGTCGTTAGTTGGTGATGCATATCTTGTGAATCCAAATCACCCTCTTTCAGGAACACTTCCTACGAGAGGAGATACTTTAATACATACGGTACAGTCGGGAGATACTCTTTCCGGGATTGCTGCGGAGTATGGGATTTCTTTAAATACGCTCCTTTGGGCAAATTCTGATAAGTTGAAGGGAGGGTACTTACCAGTCGGAACAGAGGTTATCATCCTCCCTGTTTCTGGGGTACTACATAGAGCGCGAGAAGGTGAGACTATTAGATCAATTTCCGCTTTGTATGGAGTTCCTGAGGAAAAAATTATTGAGGTAAATAGATCTTCTGTGTCGCAACTTGTTGCGGGTACTATGCTTGTTATTCCCGGTGGGAGACCAAGGACGACGCCTTCGTCTCAAAGTGTAAAATTACCTTCAATTCCTGGGTATTTTACTCTTCCTGCTACCGGCTGGAATTGGGGAGAGATTCATCCATATAATGCAGTGGATATAGCGAATGCATGTGGTACGCCTATATACGCTGCTCAAGAGGGGCTTGTTACAAGAATCGGGTCGCCGACGCAGTGGAATGGCGGATATGGTGGTTTTATTGAAATAGAACACCCAAATAAAACACTTACAAGATACGCGCACCTGCAGGAAATACTTGTTGCTCCGGGTGATTATGTTTCTAAAAAACAAAACATCGCAGAGATGGGAAATACAGGGAATGTTCACGGAAACCCTGGGTGTCATCTCCACTTCGAAGTTGACGGAGCAAAAAATCCTCTTGCAAGGTAACGCTTTGATTTTATGATTCAGGCGCTATCAGGAACACTAATAGCGAAGAGGCCGAGTAAACTTATTGTTGATATCGGTCCTGTTGCGTTTGGTGTTTATGTTTCAGAAAATGTTTTGGCAAATTCCCCTGAGATCGGAAGTAAAATAAAACTTTTTTCATATTTACACGTAAGAGAAGATGCTCTGGAACTTTATGGTTTTTTAGATGAAAGAGAGTTGGATCTTTTTAAAAAACTGCATGGTATTTCAGGAATCGGTCCTAAGTCAGCGCTTAGTATACTTGGCGTTGCTCCGATCGAACAATTAGTTTCGGCGATAAACGTGGGGAAGGCAGATCTTCTTTCTCGGGCGAGCGGTGTTGGAAAAAAGACTGCAGAGAGGATAGTGCTTGAGCTTAAAGGTAAATTATCTTTTCAGTCTTCGGCTGAAGCGCTAAATATTTTTGAGTCAGATGTTGAACTCGAGGAGACTTTGGTTGGACTTGGGTATACAAGAGCTCATGTAAAGATGGTAATTTCAAAAATTGATCCATCTGTGAGTGGGTTTAAAGATAGGCTAAAAGAGGCTTTAAAAAACATGAAAACAATGCCCTAGACTTATCTACTGATTTGGGGCTTGATTTTTTCTGTGCATTTGATATAATAACTTACAGTTCTTCGAAAAGGGTTTTCGCTTGGCGAAGCGTTCGTCCACCCTTTTTTGGAAGACGTGTGTTCTTTCAGGGGAAAGTGTGTCATGTCGTACGAAGAAGCAGGAGTGGAGGATCGTCAGGTTGGTTTGGTGTACAGGATGGAAGATGCCGTGCAAGAGGAAGAGTTTGATCGTGAGCTCAAGATGAGGTGTCAGTGCGGCGGAGTGTGTGACTGTGGCGAAGTGTCGGTTTTTTCCCAAAGAGAGAAGAAATACGACAGTCGTGTCGATCGGTGGGTGAAAAAAACGTGTAGGGAAAAGAATCTCGAAGTTCCTGAGGAGCTTCGAGGGTCGCAGTCGCCCCCCCTCTTTTTAGTGAGAGATGAAGAAGCTCTCGGCTACGTGACGCAGCTTTTCGGGATGGCATGAAGAAAGAAGGCCCGCGCTATAAATTAGCGTAGGCAAATGGGAGCCCTGTACCGGTTGGTACAGGGCCCAAACTTTATTTATATAATGGAATTGTAATATTATTTGAGTGGTTTTTATGAAATTTTTGAAGAATATATATCACTACCTTTTGGCTTTTTTAGGTTCTGTTTTTTACGGAAATCCATCTAAAAAACTTTATGTTATAGGCGTTACCGGAACAAAGGGAAAATCCAGTACGGTGAGTCTTTTGGGGGATATATTGAAACGTTCTGGTGAAAAAGTTGCAGTCTTGTCTTCTGCGACTGTTTTTGCGGGAGACTATGTTCTTAAAAAGAAAACTAGCAATACGATGCCTGGGAGGTTTTTTATACAAAAATTTTTAAGGAGAGCTGTAATAGAAAAATGTAAATATGCAATTGTTGAAGTTACTTCACAGGGAGTTCTTCAGTATAGGCATAGGTTTATAGGTTTTGATGCGGCGATTTTTTTAAATATTCACCCGGAACATATTGAGGCACATGGATCGTTTGAGGCTTATCGGGACGCAAAAGTTTCTTTTTTTAGATATATTGCATTTAATTCTAAAAAGAAAAATTTATTTTTTTTGGTTAATAGAAATGATGCGGAGTCAAAGTTTTTTATAGATGTGGTGAATGGGAAGGGCAGGGTGGTTTATTTTGATGAAAAAGATTTTAGTGATAGGTTTTTTCCGGAAAATACTCATATGAGTTATTGGTTTGCCAGTGACTTTAATAAAGAAAATGCTGCGGCTGCGGGAATAATGGTTTTGGAGCTTGGTGTTTCTCCGGAATTTATCTCTGAAACACTTAGGTCATTTTCAGGTGTTCCGGGAAGGTTTGAAGTAGTTTCGCATTCGCCAAGAGTGATAGTTGATTATGCTCACACGCCGCATTCATTAGAAAAACTTTATCGATTTTTGAATGAAACCAGAAAAGATAAATCCTCGAAACTTATTTGTGTTTTGGGCTCATGCGGTGGAGGGCGCGATGTATGGAAGAGGCCCGTTTTTGGAAAAATCGCATCTGAAAGATGTCAGGCGATATTTCTTACCGATGAAGACTCTTATGATGAGGATAGGCAGAAAATAATTTCTGATATTAGATCGGGGATATCCCAAGAATTTCCAAAAGAAAATATTTTTGAATTTTTAGATAGAGGAGAAGCAATATCGCGTGCGATTAAATTTGCAGACAAGGATGATACAGTTGTTATTTCCGGAAAGGGAAATGAACAATGGTTGCATTTAAGTCGTGGTAGAAAAATTCCTTGGAGTGATAGCGAGATTGCCAAAAATTGTATTGATGGTATTTAGGTAAAGAATATTTGGATTTTTGCCGTTTGGGTTTACAATTCTCTTATGCAGATTACTTTTCATGGTGGAGCTCGTATTGTAACGGGTTCTAATTATCTTCTTGAGCATGAGGGAGCAAGTATTTTAATTGATTGTGGCCTTCATCAGGGTCCAAATTATTGTGAAAAACATAATTGGAATAAATTTCCGTATGATCCGTCTTCGATTTTGGCTGTTTTTGTGACGCATGCGCACATAGACCACACCGGAAGGTTACCTAAACTTTTTAAAGATGGTTTTCGAGGTACGGTTTATTCGACGCCTCCTACGAGGGATTTTGCAAATCTTTTACTTCTTGATTCTGATCATATACTCGCCGAAGAAGCACGAAGATTTAAATTTGAACCACTTTATTCCGCGGATGATGTCGGTGGACTAATGGAGAGATGGAAAGGAATTCCGTATCATGAGTCGATTGAAGTCGGGCCGTTTAAAGTGACACTACATAATGCTGGTCATATACTCGGGTCGTGTTTTATTTCCGTTGAGGCAGGGGGGGAGGTGGTTTTGTTTTCTGGGGATTTAGGAAATTCACCAGCTCCTATTATCGGAGCCCGTGAAATATTTGAAGGGAAGGCGACTTATTGTCTTATTGAATCGACTTATGGAGATCGTATTCACGAGAAACTTCCAGAGAGAAAAGATATTTTAGAGAATATGATCGAGGATACAATAAAGAAAGGTGGAACTCTTTTAATTCCCGCATTTGCAATGGAAAGGACGCAGGAGCTTTTGTACGAACTTAATGATCTTGTGAATAATGGAAGAGTTCCTAAGGTACCAATTTTTTTAGATAGCCCGCTTGCGATAAAACTAACTTCTGTTTATCAGAACTACACCGATTACTTTACAGAAGAGACACAAAGAATAATCGCTGGGGGTGATAATATTTTTTCGTTTCCTGGATTAAAGCAAACCCTGACAACAGAAGAGTCAAAATCTATAAATGAAGTCCCTTCGCCGAAAGTTATTATTGCCGGTTCAGGTATGTCTCATGGCGGGCGAATAGTTCATCATGAAAAAAAATATTTATCTGATCCAAAGAGTACGTTATTTATTGTTGGTTATCAGGCGCATGGGTCTTTAGGTAGACAGATTTTGGATGGCGCAAGTTCGGTCAGAATCTTAGGTGAGGATGTCCCCATAAGGGCTGGTGTTGTGGCAGTCGGAGGTTATAGCGCTCACGCTGACCAACCTCAACTTTTAGAGTGGCTTAAACCTCTTAGAACTGACCTTAAAAAAGTATTTGTTGTACAAGGAGAAGAGGAGGCAAGTAAGGCACTTTCTCAGAAAATTGTTGACGAACTAGCAATTCACACAGTCATCCCCAACGAAGGTGACACGGCGGTGCTATAATAGGTTTGCTTTATGCAGAAACTAAAGAAATTATCTCGGCAAAAAGAGGAATTAGTAAGGCCCTATTGTCTTCGCTGTAAAATAGGCGTTTCTGGAGCTGCGGAAACCGGTCATTGCGCAATTGATGCGGTTGAAAAAGCTGAAGCTGTTGGAAGGGAGATCGCGCGAGCCGGCCTCGTTCTTGTAACCGGAGCGACGACGGGAATGCCATATTGGTCAGCAAAAGGCGCCAAAGAAGAGGGTGGCATGGTGATAGGCTTGTCGCCAGCTTCCTCAGAGGCAGCTCATGTAAAAACTTATCATCTTCCTGTTGATTATCACGATGTCATTGTTTACACGGGTTTTGAATATTCTGGTAGAAATCTTCTTCTTACAAGATCGGTTGATGCGGTTGTGGTTATATGTGGAAGAATCGGGACTTTAAATGAATTTACTATCGCCTATGAAGACCATAAACCGATTGGTATTTTAGAGGGAAGTGGTGGAACTGCCGATATGATAAGAGAGATTGTTGAGACTTCAAAGAGGGGGCCGGGGAAAATCGTTTATTCAAGCGACCCGAAAGAGCTGATTAAAAAACTTACTGAACTTATAGAGCATGAGAAAGAAAAGTATATTAGTTAAAAATATGAAAACAAAGAAAAAAACAATTAAAAAGAAAACCGTAACTTCAAAAAGAAAACCCTTGAAGGCCAAAGTTTCTAAAACAAAAAAAGTAGTTAAGAAAAAAATAGCTCCGAAGAAATCTATTAGATCAAAAAAAGTAAAATCGAAGACAGGAAAAAAGTTGTCTACGGTGGGGAAAATGAAGGTTAAAAAAGCGAGCGCTGTTTTAAAACCTATTGGGCTTGTGACACATTATTATGACAAAATTGGTGTAGCTATAGTGTCTTTTAATAAAGCAGTTAGTTCTGGAATATCAGTTAGATTCAAGGGATCGACTACTGATTTTTTACAAACTATCTCATCGATGCAGCTGAATTATAAATCAGTTACTAGAGCTCCGAAGAGTAAGGAGATTGGTGTCAAAGTTAAAAACAGGGTGAGAGAAGGCGATTTTCTGTTCACTGCTTAAAAAAATCTAATGCGCTCTTTAATAAATAGTAAATTCTTTAAGACATTTTTTCTTCCAGTAGGGTTTCTTTCGGGGACGATAATTGGAGCAGGTATATTTGCCTTGCCAGCGGTTTTTACTAGGGGCGGCGTTTTTGTTGGTCTTTCCTATTTGGTTTTTACATCAATTGCATATGTGATTGTTTTTCTTTTATATGGCGATGTAATACTTCGAACGACTGGGAAACATAGGTTTGTTGGATATGCAAGAAAGTATTTAGGGGATATAGCCGGAGCGTTGTCTGTTTTTATGACAATATTTGAGATGATTTTTGTGATGACAATATATCTGGTTTTATCTATTAGTTTTAGCAATCTAATCGCTCCGTCTCTGGATCCGCTTATCCCTCTTTTTATTTTTTGGGTTTTGGGATCGGCGACTATTTTCCTTAGTCTTAGGAGAATGGTTTTTTTGGAATTGCTTGTTGTGGTGGGAATGATTGCGATAGTTGTTTTTATCTTTTTTCTTGGTTTTGGAAATTTTATAGAGGAGTTGTTTTCAGGAGCACACATTCCGAGGTTCTCGGGCAATATATTATCTCTGCTCATACCGCTTAGTCCTATACTTTTTGCTTTTGGTGGCAGGGTTGCGATACCATCTCTCATTGGTTACTTTAATCGACCAAAAACAAAGGAGAATGTTTATTTTATAAAACGGGCAATTGTTGGCGGTACGGTTTTACCGGCAGTGGTCTATGTGTTGTTTGTTTTTGCCGTAATGGGTTTGTCGAGTAGCGTGTCGGATGATTCTGTGACTGGATTAATTGGGGTTGTGGCACCATCTCTTCTTTTTGTAATAGGAGCGCTCGGCCTGCTTTCTTTGTGGAGCTCTTATATAATTGTCGGACTTGATGTGGAGAGGAGTCTTTTTTATGACCTAAATTTCTCTTCGCTTATTAGAATTGCGACTATTGTTTTTGCTCCGATGGCTTTGTATTTTTTTGGGTTACAAAATTTTCTTTCACTGGTTGGGATAGCCGGTGGTGTGTTTTTGGCTCTTGAAGGGCTTTTTATAATTGCTATATGGGTCAGGATGCAGAAAAAACTTAAAGGTTCACCACTTCTTATTTCAAAATATTCTTATACTGGAATCGTTTTTGCTTCTATAATATTTGCAACAGCATTTATTTATGAGCTATCGAAGTTGTCATAGATGAAGGTTTTAAGAGTTTTATTTTTTATATCGATTGCCCTCGTACCAATTGGGACACGGGTTATACTTTTCAAGTTCACTGGCGGGTTTCATGAGTATGAAGCCGTCTCTTTTTATTTGAGTGATGTTTTTGTTTTGGGTTTTATATTTTATTATTTAGGCTCTTACCTTAAAGCTTTTAAAAATTTTTTTTCAAATAAACTTAAATTATCTTTAGGGTCATTCTTATTTTTTTCTTTTGTTTCAATTTTTTTATCAATATCGTTTGGTCTTTCACTATATTCCCTTTTGAGACTTCTTGAGGTTGTTTTGTTTTCTATTTTTTCAGCGACAATTCTCCGGAAGGATGATTTTAAAAAAATATTTTTGATATTAGCTATATTTTCTGTCTTTGAGTCGTTTGTTGCGATAGGACAGTTTGTTTTGCAGAAGGATGTAGGACTTCAGTTTCTTGGCGAATCACATTTAGGGATTTTCCCCGGAATAAGTAAGGTGCCTGCTGGAGGAGGGGTTTTACTTCGTGCTTATGGTACATTCCCACACCCAAATATTTTAGGCGCGTTTTTACTTACTGGCCTTGTGTCTCTTTTGTATTTTTATTTTTTAACTTCGATTGAACCGGGCCGGAAATACTTTACGGGAGCGATAAGGCGGCTTTTTATTTCTGTTGGACTTTTCTTTGTGATTTTTGGGATAACTCTTACTTTTTCTAGAACTGCATGGATTCTCGCATTTTTAGTTGTTGCGTCTTTTGTTTTGTATGGGTTTTTGAGGCCGAGAGGGATTGTTTCAAGTCGACTCTATGGTCTTGGTAGCTGGTTTTTAAAATATCGCTCGAGATCGTTGGCGCTTAGATTAATTACTATTTCTGTGTTTTTTGTTTATTTGTTTAGCGTTCCTTTTGGAGATGTTTTTGTGCCTAGGGCGAGCGTGTCTATCGGCGAACCGTCGGTTTCTTATAGAGTTGTCTACAATAAGATGGCGCTTCATATAATCAAAGAACACCCTCTTGGTGTCGGGATTGGGTCAGAGGTGATAACCGCCTATAAGGAAAAAATTTTTGAAGGATATCACTTAACTGAGAGTTGGCAGTGGCAGCCGATACATAATATTTATCTTTTAGCGGCTAGCGAGATAGGTGTCCTCGGCGCTCTCGGCTTTCTATTGTTTTTTGTTTTTATTTTTTTAAATTTATTAAAGAAAGATTTTACTCATGAAAAATTTTCGGTTGCGGTTTTAATTTTTGCATTTTTACTTTTTGGCTTGGTTGATCATTTTTTTTGGACGCTTCAGCAGGGCAGGTTGATGTTCTGGCTTGTGGTGGTTTTGGCTATTTTTATATCTAATAAGCAAAGGAATTAGTATTAAAAGGGAGGTGGTCTTTGTGGGGGGGTCAATATTTAGTGTGGGGCAATATTCTTGTTATACTGGATTTATGAATATTCTTAAGACTTTTCGGGTTTCGATGGCTTCGCCGAGGGGTGTTTTAGCCCGTCAGATGTCTTTTAGGATATTAAAGAGTATTGGGTTTGGGGTTTCACTTGGACTTGTTGTTGCTGGCTTTCTTTCGGATCTTATAGTTATGAAAATTATTGGGATTTTAACCTTAACCGGTTTTATCGGCGGGTTTTTTTATTATCGAAAGAGGCTTATAGAAAAATCAGAAGCGGATTATAGGGTGTTTTTAAAGGATTTTGTTTCTGGTCAGATTGTGGCGCCTTCGGTAAATTCTTTGCTTTCAGATAATGAAGTGAGGGCGCGATCTATTGCGGCTCTGCGTCTTTTAGAGGATGAAAAACTACGAGACATCGAATCGTTTTTCACTGAAAGAGTTCCCGGTCAACAGGCGGCTATTGCGCAAATATCTAAGGCTCTTAGAGAGAAAGCAAAAAATATAGGTAAATCTACGGGACCGTTTTTTAGTTTTATGTTCGCGGGTCCAGTTGGTGTCGGGAAGCTTGAAGCTGCTGGGGCGGTTTCAGAATATTATTTTGGCAGTGATGAATTTTTAATAAAGTTTGATATGGCAAAGTTTGTAAGAGGTGATTCTGCAATAAGATTTTTTGGTTCTCCAGATAATCCAAGTGATGGAGTTTTAGCTCGAGCACTTTCTTCAAAGCAGAGATATGTTCTTTTGTGCGATAACTTTGATATGACTCATCCTGACATAAAGAATATGTTCCTGAAAATTTTAGAAGATCCTGATTTTTTACGGAAATCAAAAATACCGGTTTCTTTTACAAATGCGATTTTAATTTTTTCTTTCAATATACTTTCGCCTCAATCAATAGTTTCTCCAAATGCGTTACCGGCGGATTTTGAGAAGGCTATCGTATCGCGTACCAAAGCTTTATTTTCTCCTGAGTTTGTTTCAGCAGTTTCTCTTTGTTCTATATTTCATCCGCTTAGCCAAGACGGGGTGACATCTGCTGTGAGTTGTAATCTATCAAGGCTTTCGCGAGTGTTATCTGAAACGCAGGGTATTAATGTTTCGTTTGATTCTTCTGCTGTGACAGCTGCGGCGAAAATCGGGTATGACTCTGCGTTTGGTCTGCGTCCACTAAAAGATGCTGTCTCTGCTAAAATAAGAAACAAGATAGCAGATGGGTTCGTAGAAGGTTCGATTAAGAAAGGATCTAAATTAAAAGTCGGTTATTCGGATAACGATTTCGTTTTTTATGTTTAGTCATATTAATAGGGTAGTTAAGTTAATGGTTATAACCGATTTCTTTGTGAATTCGGCCTTTGGTTCTTTTGCTCCAATCTTTGCTATTTTTATCGCAGATAGAATTGCTGTCGGAAACAGCGCGCCTGAAATAGCTGGATTTGCGACATCGGTGTATTGGATAGTAAAATCTGCTGTTCAGCTGCCGATAGCCAGATTTTTAGACAGGATTGATGGTGATAGAGCAAAATTTTGGGCTGTGTTTATAGGTTATATCTGTTCAGGATTTGTGCCATTTTTTTATACTCTGATTTCTGCGCCATGGCATTTGTATGTTCTTCAAGGTTTTTTGGGTTTGTGTATGGCTTTTGCAGTTCCTGCTTGGTATGGCTTATTTACCAGACACGTTGATAAGTGGCGTATTAGTTTTGAGTGGAGTTTAGAGAGTGTTTTTTCTGTTGGGATAGCCACTGCTCTTGCGAGCGCTTTTGGCGGTTATGCAGCAAGAGTTTTTGGATTTGATGCGGTATTTATTGGTGCGAGTGTCTTGGCAATTTTATCTTCATTCCTTTTTGTTTTCTTATATAAAGATTTAACTGGAGAAAAAAAGCCGCCGCTTCAGAGAGTTTTTCCTGAAAGACGCCATAGAAGACTGCAGAGCCATAAATAGCTTGTGAATTGTTTTTGTTTTTATGCCAACCAATGAGGATATTGCTAAAGTTCTGGGCGAGATTGGAGAATATCTTGCTATGCAGGATGTTCCATTTAAACCACGTGCATATGAAAAAGTAGCAGAAACAATCAGATCTCTTTCTGAATCTGTTTCGGAGATGTATAAGAAAGGCGGTTTATCTGCTGTTAAAAATATTCCCGGTGTTGGTGCGTCGATCGCAGAGAGTATTGAGGAATTTATTAAAAAAGGAAAAATCGCTTATCACGAAGAACTAAAACGAGGAGCGCCTGTAAATTTAGCGGAGTTGAGAAGGGTTGAGGGTTTAGGTCCGAGAAAGATTAAAATACTTTATCAGAAACTTGGAATCAGGACACTTTCTGATCTTAAGAAGGCCGCGACTAGTCATAAGATAAGATCTCTCGAGGGATTTGGAGAGAAGACGGAAGAGAATATATTAAAAGGGATTGAATTTGTTAATGCATCAGGTGACCGAAAAATTCTTGGATTTATTTTGCCGGATATTAGAGTTATTGAGGATAACTTAAAAAAAATAAAAGGAGTGAGCAAAGTTGTGGTTGCTGGGTCTACAAGAAGGAGGCGTGAGACAATAGGAGATATTGATTTTCTAGTGGTTTCAGAAAAATCGGAACCGGTTATGGATTTTTTTGTGAATATGCCCGAGGTTGCAAGGATCATGGCGAAGGGACCTACAAAATCAATGGTTCACCTTAAGAGTGGTCTTGATGCGGATATAAGAGTTGTGCCAAAAGAGTCATATGGTGCGGCGCTTAATTATTTTACAGGCTCAAAGGATCATAACGTTGCGCTTCGGAAACTTGCAATAGAAAAGGGTTATAAATTGAATGAATATGGTCTTTTTAAGATTAAAGGAAAAGGTGGGGGCGAGGAAAAAATTGCCGGTGATACCGAAGAGGGAATTTATAAAGCGCTTGGTCTTCCATATATAGAACCCGAGCTTAGGGAAATGATGGGGGAAATAGAGGCGGCAAAATCGGGAAAGCTGCCGAAACTTATAGACTATAAAGATTTAAAAGGTGATCTTCAAGTACAGACTTCGTGGACTGACGGGTCTGCGTCTATAGAAGAGATGGCTATTGCAGCTTACGAACAGGGGCTTTCTTATATGGTTGTGACTGACCACACAAAGCGTCTCGCGATGACTCATGGGCTTGATGACGAGAGTGTTTTAAAACAAGGGAAGGAGATAGATAAGGTAAATCAGAAATTAAAAGAAAAAAAGATTAAATTTTATATTTTAAAGGGAACGGAGTGCGATATTTTAAAAGACGGCAGTTTGGATTTATCTGACAAGGTATTAGCTACGCTGGATGTTGTCGGGGTGTCGGTGCATTCGTATTTTAATCTTCCGATTAATGAGCAGACAAAAAGAGTGGAAAAGGCAATAAGAAATAAAAATGTAGATATATTTTTTCACCCTACGGGAAGACTTATCAATAAGAGGAGCGCCTACGAAATAGATATGGAAAGAATTATCAAAGTTGCCGGGGAGACTGGAACAGTCCTTGAGATTGATGCGTATCCTGACAGGCTAGATATGAATTATGAATATATAAGACAATGTGTTGAATCTGGGGTGAAGATGTCTATTGATTCTGATGCTCATGCGACGACCCACTTTCAATATTTGGAATTTGGCATAGATCAGGCTAGGCGAGGTTGGGCTGAAAAGGAGGATATCATAAATGCTTGGCCGATGGAGAAAATGCTTTCGATGCTGAAAGGGGAGACTAACGACTAAAGACTAACAACTGACGACTGAAAACTTACAACTTACAACTAACGACTGAAAACTTACAACTTACAACTAACGACTGGCGACAATGGTGCTTTTGGGTGGGATGTGTTATGATAGGCGGCATCAGACATATGCAGAAAATTCTTTCAGCAGGAATCATTGTTTTTCGTAGGACGAGAGAGGGGGTAAAATTTTTAATCCTTTATCACGGAAGAAACTACTGGAATTTTCCAAAAGGTAAGATTGAAAGCGAGGAGAGGAGCTGGCAGACTGCCCTTAGGGAAGTAAGGGAGGAAACCGGGCTAAAATCTACAGAGCTTTCGTTTGTTGGCGGGTTTAAGACCCATGAGCGTTTTACCTATCGAAGAGGAAAAGACAGAGTTTTTAAGTTGGTAACTCTTTATCTCGCAGAAACCAATCAGCCCAGAATAGTCGTTTCCCATGAGCATGAGGGGTATGGCTGGTTTACGTTTGGTGAGGCAAAAAAAGTTTTATCAAAGTACCAAGATAGTTTAAATATTCTTACAAGAGCATATGACTTCCTTCGAAGCAAAGGTATACCAAGTCGTGAGCGAAATACCCAAGGGCCAAGTACTCACGTACAAAGAAGTAGCCATCCTCGCAGGCCGGTCCCGAGCGTACAGGGCAGTGGGGAACATAATGAACAAAAATCCTGATACTAAAATCGTGCCGTGTCATAGGGTTGTGAGATCTGACGGCAGGGCGGGCGGTTATGCTTCAGGAACTCCTGAAAAAATAGAGCGACTGAAAAAAGAAGGAGTTTTGTTTGATGGTGAAATGATTATAAAAAACCCGCGCTAGGCGCGGGTTTTTTATTTGTCAGTGAAAAAAGTTATTTAACACTTACTGTTATTTTTTTAAATACTTCCGGTTCGTGTTCTGCAATATCCGCCAGTATTTTTCTATCCAGTTTAATATTTGCTTTTTTGAGTTCAGAGATAAGAGTGGAGTAATTTGTGCCTTCTAATTTTGCGGCGGCGCCAATCTTAACTTGCCAGAGTTTTCTTGCATCGCGCTTCTTTTCCTTTCTTCCTCGAAAAGCATTTGTCCAAGCGTGGAGTAGGGCTTCTTTGGCAGCTCTTTCTTTTGATTTTCTTCCCCACTTAAATCCTTTTGTGTATTTAAGGATTTTTTCTCGTTTCTTGTGGGCTATTGTTCCTCGTTTTACTCGTGTCATGTTTTTGTATTTAAATCTCTTTCTTCATGCTTTCGAAATCACTTTTGTGGAGAGCTCGATCCGCTTTTTTTCTAAGTTTTTGACCGCTACTCTTTTTTGCCTTGAAATGGGCTATGCCCATTGGTCGGCGGATAACTTTTCCATTTCTGGTTATCCTAATTCTACTTTTTAGGCTCTTTTTCATAGTTGATGCTGTACCTGCCATGTTGTTTTTTACGAAATAAATACCACTACTACACCGTGTAGCGGCTTAACCCGCGTGAAATGTATTTTACCGTTTTGTTATCTGAATCGTCAAGCCCCTGCCGCCGAAGCGTGGTTCGCCAAGGATATTGTGCTCAATGGTTATCATTTTGAGAAATTCTGACAGTTTTTGTTTTGCCCAGTCTTTATTGGCTTTTTCACGGCCTCTTAAAACCATCATTATGGTTACAGGGCGACCTTCTTCGAGGAATTCGTTGGCTTTTTTAGCCTTGAGTTCTAGGTCGTTTTTAGCGGATCTTATACTCACTTGTACCTGTTTGGCTTCAACGGTTTTCTGTTTAATTGCGTTTTGTTTTTGCCTTTTTTCTTCTTCGTAGCGGAATTTGTCAAAGCTGGTTATTTTTGCAACAGGTGGCTTTGCGGAGGCGGATATCTCAATTAAATCTAACCCTCGTTCTTTTGCGAGGGCTATTGCTTTGTCGCGATCCATTATGCCTAGATTCTCTCCTTTTTCGCTTAAAACTCTTACTTCGGGAGAATCTATGCGTTCGTTTATACGAGGCTGGATTCGCGGCTGGTAAAATCTTTTTTGTTTTTGATATCTTCTAGCCAAGGTTATGGGGAGTATAGCTTAGGAGGCGTAAAATGTAAAATGCGACATGAAATATGAAAATAAGGGTTTTATGCTTTTGGTTCGAGAGTTGTTGTATTTATAACTTTGTCTATTTTTAAAATTCTGCCGAGAGATTCTATGTCTCCAACTTTTACAAATGTTGGGAGGCCAATGAGACACGAGCCGCGAAGGCGTACGGCTGCGCCACCAGAGTTTCCTTTTTCGATTTTTGCCGAAGTGACGTAATAGTCGTCTTCAATACTTGAGGTGATGCCTTCTGTTACCGTAACGTCGTTTGAGGAACCCGTGACCGGGTAGCCTAAGATGAGAATTTTATCTCCGACTTTTGAGGAGTTGGCAGGGCAGATGGACATTGTATTTGGGAGAGATGTGAATGGGTTTGATACTTGTTTTGTGGTGAGATAGGCAAAGTCATATGTTTTGTTTGATTTTGCGGTTATGACTTCGATGGGACTAGAGGATAGATTTGGTAGGTGAGCGGTACAGCTTGTGGCTGAATATTCTTGGTCTTCGATAACGTGACGGTTTGTAAAAATGCGTATAGCGTTTCCGGGGATAAGGTAACCGGAACCGGAACCTGTGCGAGTGATTTTTGATCCGGTGGCGTCATTTTCTAGAGAGCAGGAAACTTTGAACACGTATTTTTCCCACTCGGAGACGACTTGGGCGATATCTGGGTCGAGCGAGTTTTTTGTATCGGTGAGATTTTTTTCGAGGGATGAGATTTTTGACTGTTGGGTTTGAAACTCTTTATCTTTATCAGATAACTTAGTTTCTATTCCTGCGAGTCCTTCGTTTATTTTTGTTTGAGTTTCTTCACCTTCGATTTTCACTATGCCAAGTTCGCTTTCGAGAAGCTTCATGCTTTCACTTTGTTTAATAATCAATTCATCACGAGTTTTTTCTCTGTCTAAAAGAGCGAGTGTTGTTTTGCGCTCGATTTTATTTGCGTGAATGATTGCAGAACCGCCGATAAGGAGGGAGAGAAGGGTGCCAAAAGTAAGAGTAGATGTGATTATGTGAATGAGGCGTGATTTTTTCATGAGTGTTTTAATTATAGACGAGTGAGGGGTTAATTTGTACAAATTTGTTTTACATAGCAAATTTTGATGATCGTCAGGATTTGTTAGGTTGGGTTTTAGATAAGTGAATATCCTTCGACTTCTTGTAGTCGCTTTTGGTATTTTTACTATTTTATTTATTGTTTTTATTGTGGGTAAAAATAAAAAAAGCGCACGGGATTGTCCGTGCGCGTGGGGTAGTGGGGTTTAGAAATCTATGCTTCCATTATTTTTCTGGCTTTATGTACCGTGGTTTGTGATATGTCTTTTTGTTCAAACATTTCCCCATGGAGAACCCAGAGAAGTACTTCATCGTGGTCGGCGTTGCGACTCTTGTCTTTTGACATACCGGTTTCTATGTCGATGCCACGACTTTCGAGAAAGAGCGCGATTTCTCTATAGAGGTTTTTATATTCTTCTTCTTCGCTAATCAGCCAACTTTCCATGATTTCTATTTCTCCTTTTTCTGTTGTGGGGTGAAGATGTTTTGTGATGGTATAATTATTTTTTATTTATGTCAAATGGGTGAGGTGGTTTGTGGGGGGTGTTAGTTTTCGCATAGCAAATTTTGATGATCGTCAGGATTTGTTAGGTGAGGGTGGTCCTTCGGCGCAGCTTAGGGCCTCGCTTAGCTCGGGTTCGCATGCGGATATTTTAGCAGAAAACGCGGGGTGATTTGTGGGGTTATTTGTCATCAAAATATGAGGTGCCTTTTTTTTATTAAAGCTAAAAATTGTTTTAACAATGCTAGGCCAGCACCAATCGAGGCAAAAATACCGATGAAAAGAGAAATTACTACCCATTTTCCAATTTCAAAATTCACCACTTGTTTAATAAGAATATGCCAGGAGACAATCCCGTTTGGTGCTACAAGGGTTTTCGGAGGAAGCTCAATTTTCTGCTCACCTTCTTTTAAAAGATAGGTGCATCCATCAAATTTATTCACTAAATCAATTGTTTCTCCAATTTTTAAATTTAAGTGTGTATGTAGCTCCGATGGTGATCGGAGCACTGAAATTTCTAGTGTGGAGATGGTGGGAGTTGCGCCCACGTACAAGAAGATTTTCCGGAAACGTCTACAAGCTTAGTTTTGCCTTGCGGCCAAACGAAGTGCATTCATTGGTTTTCGACTATTCGTCGGCGGATGCGAACCCGAATAGCTTAGCTTCATTTATAACACCAGCGACCTTCTATGAAGCCTCAAAGACTGATGCCCTCCGAGGAGGGTGAACTCTAGACTTTACGCAAAAGCGAAAGCTGGAGTCCTGCTAACATTTGTGTTGGCAGTTAAATTTTTTGAACCGGATTTACGAGACAGTTCACCTCGGCTTGCAATTTCACGGTTGATGCTCCTAGTCGAATCTCGGCATCCCCATGTATTTAACCACTAGTAACTAGTCATTAGTTATTAGCACTAGCGGCGACGAGTTGATTTTAATGTTCGGTCTATGTGGCGATCTGTGTCGCGCTTTTTTATTGTTTCGCGTTTGTCAGCTTTCTTTTTTGACTTTGCGAGCGCGATTTCGAGTTTTACAAGACCGCGCTTATTATACATCTTCGTTGGCACTATTGTCAATCTTTCTCCTGCCACTTTTTCAACTAAATATGCTATTTCTTTTGATTTCATGAGAAGGCGGCGGGTGCGTTTTTGGTCATAGTCTTTTGGGGTGTTATCTGCCTGATAGGGAGGGATGTCGGTGCCCGTGAGGAAGAGTTCTCCGTTTTCGGGGCGAACAAAAGAGCCTGCGAGGCCTGCGCGTCCTTTTTTTGCCGCTTTTACTTCGAAGCCTTTTAGTTCAATACCTGCTTCAAAAGTCTCTATAATATCGTAGTCAAAGCGAGCGCGTCTGTTTTCTGATAGAATTTCCATCATTATTATTATAGCGGTGTGGCTTCTCTAAATGCCAATACGCCGTTATACTCCATATAAAATGCGTAATTCTTCAAAAGATAAGTTAAGGCTGTCGCCGTCGGCGTTAAATGTGTTTCTGGACTGTCAGAGGTGTTTTTGGCTCGAGTATGGGGCAGGGGTGCATAGGCCAAGAGGCCCGTTCCCTTCGCTTCCGAGCGGGATGGATATCCTTATTAAAAAATATTTTGATAGTTACAGGGCGGTTGGGAAATTGCCGCCAGAGATTGAGAGGCAGGTTTCGGGTTATCTTTTTTCGGATACGGAGTTACTTAATAAGTGGAGGAGTTGGAGGAGTGGGCTTTCGTACTATGACAGAGATCTTGGTGCAGTCCTTGTTGGGGCGATTGACGACTGTCTTGTAGAAAATGAAAGATATATACCGATTGATTATAAGACGAGGGGATTTGATCTAGCTGACGGGGGAGAAAGTTTTTATCAGAACCAGATGAATTGCTACTCATTTCTTTTAGATACTAACGGCATGAAGCAGCCTTCGTATGCGTATCTTGCGTATTTTATTCCACGGGAAATAAAGAAAGGAGCTGATGTGAGGTTTTCGGTTCATGTTAAAAAATTAAATACTTTTCCAGAGGATGCGTTAAATACATTTCGAAAGGCGGTAAAATTATTAAGAAGCCCAATACCTAGTCATGATGATTCGTGTCAATTTTGTACGTGGAATTCAAAAGGGGTTAATAATCAGGGAGTGAAAACTAAGAGCTAAAAATACCAATAATATGATAAAGAGAATTGAAGAGATAATAAAAAAAGCTGTAGGCGAAGATGCTGTCTTTACAGTTGAGGTTCCGCCGGATCAAAAGATGGGCGACTACATGACAAACGTTGCTCTTCGGGTTGCTTCGACTTTGAAAAAATCTCCCGAAGAAGCGGCTAGGGAAATTGCAGAGAAAATAATAAAGGCAGATAAGGGAAAAATGTTTTCGGATGTTTCTGTTGCCGGTCCAGGGTTTATAAACTTTTTTGTTAACCCAAAGTTTTTTTATGAGGAACTTTCTGAAATGTTACGGATGGGAGACGAGTATGGTGGAAGCGATGAGGGAAATGGAAAAAAAGTGAGAATTGAGTATGTTTCCGCGAACCCAACTGGGCCAATACATATAGGCAATCTTCGTGGAGGCCCGATAGGTGAGACTTTGGCAAGGGTTTTTGAAAAGAGCGGGTTTAAGGTGCTTCGAGAATACGTGCACAATGACGCGGGAACACAAGTTGAAAAACTTGGTGAGACTTTGTGGTATTGGTATGAAAAGTTAAGAGGAAATGAAGCTTCGTTTCCTGATGGCGGATATAGGGGAGATTATGGCAAAGAGGTGGCGGAAGCAGTTGCGGAAGCTCTGGGGCCAAACCTTGAGAAATCTCAAATATCTGAAATTATCGCGTTTGGGTTAAATCATATATTTGAAGAGAATAAAGAAACATTAAAAAGAATTGGGATTACTTTTGATAAGATAGTTTCCGAGAGTAATTTGATTTCTTCCGGAGCGACAGAGGAGGTGGTTTCTGAAATGAAGTCTCTCAATGTTACCAAGGAAAGAGATGGCGCGCTTTGGTTTGTTCCTAATGATGAATTTTTGTCTGATAGGGAGAGTGTGATTGTGAGGAGCTCCGGTCAGCCGACGTATTTTGCTTCTGATATTGCGTACCATAAGGAAAAATTTACTTCTGGGTATGATCTGGTTTTTGATATATTTGGAAGCAATCACCATGGCCATGCGCCAAAACTTCAGGCGCTTACAAAACTTTTTGGATTTAATCCTCAAAATTTTATCGTCCTTTTGTATCAATATGTTCGAATAAAGAGAGGCGATGAGGCGGTGACGATGTCTAAGAGAGCTGGAACATATGTGACCGCAAAAGAAGTTTTAGATGAGGTGGGGCCTGACAATGTGATTTTCTTTTTACTGATGCATTCTCTGACAACACATATAGACTTTGATCTTGATCTCGCAAAAAAGAAGTCGCTCGAAAACCCTGTTTACTATGTGCAGTATGCTTATGTAAGGGCGAAGAGGATATTAGAGGAGTCGGGAATGGAACCTATGGTTTCTGATCTCTCACTTTTAAACACGCAACCTGAACTTGCGCTTATCAAAAAACTTTCGAATTTTCCTGAAGTGGTTTCGATGGTTTGTAAAACTTATGAGGTTCACAGGATAACGCATTATGCTACAGAGCTAGCGAGGGAATTTCATTCATTTTATGAAAAGACGAGGGTTTTGGTAGACGATAAAGATTTGTCTATGGCAAGACTTAACCTAGTGAGGTCGGTTGTGATAGTTTTAGCCAATACACTAAACTTGATTGGAGTATCAAAACCAGAAAGTATGTAATTTATGCTTAGAGATATCAAACAATTTTTTTTGCCGGAAATAGAAGAAAAGGTTCTTTCTTATTGGAAGGAGAACCAGATTTTTGAAAAATCGGTAAATAAAAAAAGATCTAAAACTTTTGTTTTTTATGAGGGTCCGCCTACTGCAAATGGTAAGCCGGGGATTCATCATGTGCTTGCGAGGAGTTTTAAGGATATCGTATTGCGATACAAAACGATGAGAGGGTACTCGGTTCCGCGAAGAGCCGGGTGGGATACTCATGGGTTGCCTGTCGAGATAGCTGTAGAGAAAGAGCTTGGACTAAAATCGAAAAAAGAAATCGAAACCTATGGGGTGGCTGAGTTTAATAAGAAGTGCAAGGAATCGGTTTGGAAATATAAAGAAGACTGGGAGAGGCTGACCGAAAGAATCGGGTTTTGGCTAGATATGAAAAACCCATATATCACTTATGAGGCTTCTTATATGGAAACTCTGTGGTGGATTTTGCAAAGCGCCTGGAAAAAGAAGCTACTTTATAAAGGGCATAGGATAGTGCCGTGGTGCACAAGATGCGGGACAGCTTTGTCTTCACATGAGTTGGCGCAAGGGTATCACGAAGTGACTGATACTTCGGTGTATGTGAAATTTAGAATTAAGAATAATGAATTAAGAATTAAGGGGCATGGTTTGCCGGTTTATATATTATCGTGGACGACGACACCTTGGACGCTGCCGGGTAACGTTGCTCTAGCTGTAGGGGAAGATATTGATTATGTTGCGATTCAGAAAGATGGTGAGATTTTAATCGCTGCAAAAGAATCTCCTTTGGGTAAAGAAGTAAGCGAGTCGGGGGAGGTAAAAGAAAATCTAAAAGGGAAAGACTTAATCGGATTGGAATATGAGTCGCTTTTTGAAGTACCTTTTCTTAAAGGTGAAAAATCTTATCGTGTTTATGCTGCTGACTTTGTGACAACGACTGATGGAACGGGTGTGGTTCATACGGCTGTGATGTATGGGGAAGATGACTATAAGCTTGGTTCTCAAATCGGATTGCCCCAAGCTCACACAGTTGATGAAGAGGGAAGATTTGTTTCGCAAGTTGGGGAACTAAAACACATGTACGCAAAAGCTCCTGAAACAGAGTCAAAAATAATCGAGCTTCTTTCGGGGAGAGGATTTTTGCTTAAAAAACAGCCGTATACTCACGAATATCCTTTTTGTTGGAGATGCGATACACCACTTCTCTACTACGCGAGAGAATCGTGGTTTATAAGGATGAGTTCTCTTCGGGATAAGCTCATAGAAAAGAATAAAAATATTTCTTGGACTCCAGAACATCTTCAGGAAGGAAGGTTTGGGGAGTGGCTCCGTGAAGTAAAGGATTGGAATCTTTCACGCGAGAGATTTTGGGGGACGCCGCTTCCTGTGTGGGAGTGTTCTTCGTGTGGTGAGACTGAAGTTATAGGCGGAGTTTCTGATTTAAAGAAAAAGGGAATTGTTCCGAATGAATTTTTCTTTATAAGGCATGGGGAGTCTGATCACAATGTAAAAAGATTTACCGGCCCTGCTGATGATTCGGAGGGACATGCGTCAAACCTAACAGAGAAGGGACGTGAACAGGTTGCGAGAGCTGCAAGGTCACTGCGGTCAAAGAAAATTGATATCATCATTACTTCGCCTTTAAAAAGAGCTAAGGAGACGGCAGAGATTGTCGGGTTTTATACTGGCGCGCGCATAATAACAAGCGAGCTTATACGGGAGATAAACCCCGGATCTTTTGTTGGAAAAACAATTGCGGAGCATAATGCGTTTTTTAAAAATCGTCTTGATAGATTTAATATAGCGCCTGAAGGAGGTGAGACGTGGCGTGAGGTGATGAGGAGACTCGCAAAGTTTGTAAAAGAAGTTCAAGAAAATCATCCAGGAAAGAAAATCGTTGTTGTAAGTCACGGCGACCCTTTATGGATTTTAAAGGGTATGTACGAGGCAAAATCGAAGGAGGATTTTTTGTCCGTGACTTATCCGAAAGTCGGAAAAATTTATCCTATTTCTGTTTCTGCTGTGCCATTTAACACAGATGGCGAAGTTGATATTCATAAGCCATTTATCGACAGCGTTCTTTTGAAGTGTCCGAAGTGTTCGGATTCTATGAGGAGAGTTAAAGAAATAATTGATGTTTGGTTTGATTCGGGTGGTATGCCTTTTGCTCAAGCGCATTTTCCTTTTAGTAAAAAACTAAAACTTAAAGGGGGATCTGAATTTAAATTTGTTTATCCTGCTGATTATATCTGTGAGGCGGTTGATCAGACTCGAGGATGGTTTTACACACTACTTGCTGAAGCTGTTGTTTTAGGAAAACCTGCGCCGTATAAGAATGTGATTTCTTTGGGTCATGTTCTTGATAAGAATGGGCAGAAGATGTCCAAGTCGAAAGGAAATGTTATTGATCCATGGGATGCGGCAGATAGGCACGGAGTTGATGTAATTAGGTGGTATTTTTATACGGTTAATGACCCCGGTGAGCCGAAGAGATTTAATGAGGCTGATGTTATGAAGACTTATAGAAGTTTTCATCTTCTTGCTTATAACTCATATTCGTTTTTGAGAACTTATCTGTCGCCATCTGTTTCTAAAACCGATCCGAAAAAATCTCCAAATATTTTGGATAAATGGATTCTTGTTCTGTGGAATGAAACAATCACTTCTGTTACAGCTTCTCTTGAAAAGTATCAGATAGGTACTGCGGCAAAGGCGTTGGATTCTTTTCTTGGTGATTTATCACGTTGGTACATAAGGCGTTCGAGAAAGAGGTTTTCTGATTCTTCGAGTGAGGACTTTGCTTTTGCTGCTGCGACTTTAACGTTTGTGCTTCGAGATTTTTCAAAGGCGCTTGCTCCGTTCTGTCCGTTTATTTCTGAGGCGATTTATAAGTCGATTATCAATGGAGCAAAAGAAAAAGGGGAGTTGTCGGTTCATCTTGAGGATTGGCCTAAATTTTCTGAACTAAAACGCAAACCTTCTGTAATTTCTGAAATGGAAGAGGTTCGCAATATTGCCAACTTGGCTTTAGCTGCGAGAACAACCGCAGGGATAAAAGTTAAGCAGCCGCTCGCTGCATTAGTAGTTAAGAATCAGAATTCGAAAATAAAAGGTAATCAGGATTTGATCGATGTTCTTAAAGACGAGGTTAACGTGAAAGAAGTAGTTTTTAATTCTTCTATCACGGAGGAGGTGGAGCTTGATACAAATATCACCCCTGAACTTTATGAAGAGGGCATGATAAGAGAGCTTACAAGACTTGTGCAGCAGGTAAGGCAGGATGCGAAATATAAAGTGACGGATATAATTAATCTTTCTTTGTTCGTGTATCCAGAATTAAAAACTGTGATACAGAAACACATGGAGACTTTTAAGAAGACTGTTAAAGCAAAAGATATTGACATGAGACAGTTTGAGGAAGAAAGACGTGGAGGTGTGTTTGATGCAGAAGTGGAAACGGAATTTGAGGGGAAAAAAATATCGGTTGCCGTGAGAAAGATTTCATAAAAAAAACAGCCCCGCAGAGCGGGGTTGTTTTTTATATCTCGATTATTACGGGAAGGATCATCGGTCTTCGCTTGGTTTTTTGGTAAATAAGTTGTCCTATTTGATTTCTTATCATACCTTTGACGTAATCCGGGTTTGCTTCTTGTTTTGGCATTTTGCCAATAACGAGCCGAAGCTTTCTTCTAATCTCATCTAAGATTTCCCGATTTTCTTTTAGATAGATAAATCCGCGTGAAATGATGTCGGGATTTTTGATGAGTCGACCAGATGATTTTTCAATAGTTGCAATTACAACTATCATACCTTCGTTTGCGAGAACAACTCTGTCGCGAAGAACTACTTCTTCTACATCTCCTACGCCAAGACCGTCTACCATTACATAGTTAGCTGGAGCTTTTTCTTCGAGCATCTTTGCGTCGTTCTTTTCCAGACTTAACGCATCGCCATTATCCAAGAGAATGACGTTTTCTTTTGGAATGTTTGCCGCAGCGGCTAACTTTTTGAATTGGGCACGGAAAAGGTAATATCCGTGAATGGGCACAACGTATTTTGGCTTTATCATTTTCATTACGAGTTTTAGGTCTTCCTGATGAGCGTGTCCTGATGTATGGATGTCTAAAAGCTTTGAGTTGTATATTTCATCCACTTGTCTGGCAATGTTGTCTTGAAGTGATTGGACACTTCTCTCGTTTCCTGGAACTACGGATGAGGAGAATATAACTGTGTCACTTCGTTTTAAACTCACTAATCTGTGTTCCCTGTTTACGATTCTCATAAGCCCTGCATTTGGTTCACCTTGTGAGCCTGTAGTCAGGATGATGATTTTTTCATCTTTGTGTTTATGAATTTCTTCGAGAGGAATGACCAGGTCTTTGGCGTATTTAACGTAGCCTAATTGTTGAGCAATGAGGAAATTGTCTTTCATCGATCTTCCGTTTAGGGCTATTTTGCGTCCTAGTTTTTCTCCGATTTTAATAATCTCAAAGAGACGAGTTAGGAGCGAAGCGAAGGTTGCAACAATAATGCGTCCTTTTGCTTGCGCCATGAGTTCGTAGAGGTTGTCGCCAACGTTTTCTTCTGACGAAGAGAAGCCTGGTCGCATGGCATTTGTGCTGTCCATAAAAACGGTGTGAATACCTTTTTTGCCTGCGATTTCAAACGCTTCTAAATCAACCGGTTTACCTTCTTTATTAACTTTAAGTCGGAAGTCGCCGAAGCTGACCATGTTTCCAACCGGTGTTTCGAGGATAAATCCAAGAGCATCGGGGATTGTATGGTCAACGGTGAAAAAATCAGCTGAAAAGTATTTACCAACTTTTACTCTGCTTCCGTGTTTAACGACTTCAAATTTTAGTTTTGGAGCGTTTATAAATTCTGCATGGCGTCTTTGTACCACTGCTTTTGTAAAGTCAGCAGTGTATATGGTTGGATTACCGAGTTTTTCGATGAGGTAATGAATAGCGGCGATGTGGTCGTAGTGACCATGAGTCAAAAATATCCCTTTGATATTTTGCTTTTTGGATTCTAGATAGGAAATGTTTGGGATGATGTAATCAATACCCGGTGTTTCTTCTTCTGGAAATTGTATACCAACATCTACTAAAACTATTTCATCTTTGTATTCGAAGAAGTAGCAGTTTCTGCCAATTTCTTCTAGTCCTCCGAGTGCAATAAATTTTACTGCATCATCTGACTTTTTTTCTGTAACTTTTTTTTCAGATTCTATAGGCGGTTTTCTTGTAGAAATTCTTTTTCGTACTACTGGCCTTCTTTTTCTTTCTGTTTCTTGCATATCTTAATTTTACTTAATAATTTTTTAAAGTTGCGCTTTAAACCTTTAATTTAAATCGACCTACTAGGTTTTTTTGAACGCTACTTCTTACTTTTTAATTTTGGATTATATTTTTATATTTTTATCCAGTGGGCAGAGAGGGACTTGAACCCTCAAGCCTTTGCAGGCACAGGCTCCTGAAGCCTGCGTGTTTGCCAATTTCACCACCTGCCCTAAGGTTTACTTAATAACTCTTTTTGTTTTCAGGTACCATTTTTCTATGTGATCAAACCTATTTGATGGGGATGGTATTAGTTTTTCATCGAAACCACCAAGGTTTTTTGTAATAGCGTATAGATAAGTTGGGGAGTATAGGAAGACAACGGGAAAATCGTTTCTGATTAGCGTCTGAAGTTTCTTTATATCATTTTCTCTTGACGGACCGTCGAAGTTTTTTCTTATTGATTCCAGTAATGAGTCTACTGTTTTGTTTTCATACATGGCAAGGTTTAGGCCAGGATGAAACCTTTCCGATGAATGCCAAAAAGAAAATATGTCAGGATTTCCTTTTAAGATGTTTCCAAAGAGAATCATGTCGTAATTTCTTGTTTTGATTACATTACCCGTTATTTCACTAGGGCTTAAAGTTACAAGATTTATGTGTATACCAATTGATTCCCAGTTTTTTGCAATCCTATCGGCTGTCTCTATCAGAAAATCTATATTTGGGACAACTAATTCAAATTCCAATTTTGATTCTTCGCCGCCAAGTTTTTTTGTTCTGACCCCATCTTCATTTTCTAGCCACCCCGCTTCATCAAGGATTTGCTTTGCGTCTTCTGTGTTATATTCGGTTGGCTTTAGATTTGAGTCATACCCTTCGATTCCCGGGTATATGGGGCTGTCTACTTTTTTTGCTTCGCCATCGAAAACTTCGGATATTACACTCTCTATATCAACTGATTTTGTTAGAGCTTCCCGGATTGCTTTGTCTTTTAAGATTGGGGCAGTGCTGCCATTGAAAAATACTGCGTAATATCTTGGGATGTCGAGTTTTAGCAGATCGTGACCAATTTTTACGTTCTTCGCTTCGCTTGACGTGATGCTTCCGAGGCCATCTATTTCACGATGATTGAATGCGTCAATAGCTTCGCTCTTATTTGAGAAAAATTTTATGTTCAAGTTTTTAATAAATGGTTTTTCTCCGATGTAGTACTCATTTTGAGAGAGGTGATACTCTTCAATGAAACCGATTTTTTTTCTGTCATATCCATTAAATGCGTAAGGGCCACTACTTACGGGTTCGAGGTTGTAATCAGATAATTTGAGGTTTGCTGATGGGATTCCTTCAAAGATGTGTTTTGGGATTATTTTGAGGGTTTTAAGGTTTTCTAAAAAGAATGCATACGGGGTTTTAAGGGAGAATCTTACTTCCATTTCGTTTATCTTTTCAACTTTAACTCCTTCCCATGTTATCGTGTACGGTGAATTTGTTTCCGGGTCTTGTATCGTTTCAATTGTGAAAACAACATCGTCGCCGTTTAGCGGTTCGCCGTCGCTCCACTTTAATCCATCCTTTAATTCAATAGTCCATGTGCGATGGTCATCGCTTACGCTGTATTTTTCGGCTAGTTCTGTTATATCGCTGAAAAGTATCTCCATTAAGTCTTTATCGACTTCATTATTTGCGCTAAGTATCGGGTTTATGACAACAGGTTGACCAATAAGACCTTCGATAAAGGTGCCGCCTTCTTTTGGGGTGATGCTTGTTTTTGTGTAATAAATATACAGCCCATTAACAATAAGAGCGATAAATAAAACAGCTAAAGCTATCTGGAATGAAAGCTTCTCGCGTTTTGTAAATGAGTTAAAGATTGCTTGTAATTTTTCGAGCATGAAGCGTGCTATCTTTTGCTATCAACCCAAGTGCTTTTTTAGGAAAGAAGGCTTATGAGCGAGAGCGCAGCGAAAACTGCTATCAATACGAGTGTTACAATAAAAATGATTTTTTCAAATCCACGTCGTGTCTGATAAAAACCGCCATCAACTCCGCCGCCAAAAAGGCCGGAACTACCAACCGCTCTTTCCTGTATTAAAATAACAGCTATTAGAGCCAATGATACTATTGCTTGGATTATATTAAGTAATGACATTATTTTTTCGTCGTTCCTCTCAAAATTATGTTAATTGCTGTAATAATCAGGGTTGCGTAGAGGAGCGGTAAGAACCCCCTAATTGTAAGGCTTGTTGACATAATGTCAAGTATGTAAAGGATTGCGCTGTTTATAACGAGGGAAAAGAGCCCTAGGGTGAGAATGATAACGGGTGTCAAAATAAACTTGATTACGGGCCTTATAACAAGGTTTACGGCGGTCAGGAGGGCGCCTACTATCAAGTATCCCTTTGCTGTAGGGGTTATTTCAAATCCTGTCACAAAGTATACAGCCGCGAAGAGGGCTACGATATTTACTATGTAGGTGGTTATTATTTTATACAGCATGAACTTTTATGCTAACCGATGGAGTAAACTTTCTCCAGTCATATCTTTTGGTTTTGGAATCTCCATAATTTCGAGAATTGTTGGAGCAACATCGGCTAGTATACCGACGGCTTCTTCTTCTATTCTATCTATCTCTGCTTCGTCTTTTTTTCTTTCAAATCCACTACCTATCAGGTGAAGCGGTACGAAATTTGGATCGTGGGTTGTCTGGATTCTACCAGTGTATGGATCTAGCATGCGTTCTACATTGCCGTGATCTGATGTGATGATAAGGATTGAATTTGTTTCGAGGCAGGCCTTTGTGATTTTTTCCATTTCACCATCAATTATTTTTATCGCTTGGAGGGCGGCATCATAGTTTCCGGTATGGCCCATGATATCGGGATTTGCATAATTTGCGACAATGAAATTAAAACCTTCTTCTGATAGTGAGTCCGTTATTCTTCTCGTAATCTCTTTAGCCATCATTTCGGGGGCATCATCTTTTTTAGGTATGTTTTGTGATGGGATGATGATTCGATATTCGCCTTTAAATGGTTTTTCTTTGTATCCATTTAAAAAGAATGTGACGTGGTTGTATTTTTCTGTTTCTGATATATGAAGTTGGAGCTTGTTTTCTTCTGAAAGGACTTTTGCAAGGGGGGTGTCGACCGTGTCGCTTGGAAAGGCGACAGGAACATCAAATTCGTTTCCGTAGTGCGTCATTGTTCCGACATATAAATTTTTAAGTTCTTTGATTGGAAACTCTCCAAAATCTTTAATGCAAAAAGGTGATGCAAGTTCACGGATGTTGTCTTCTCTAAAATTAAAGAAAAGTACTGCGTCATTATTTCCAATGCATTTTGCACCATTTCCTACTCTGGCCGGTTCAATGAATCTGTCGTCGAGACCTCTTTTGTAATAATCATCAATAAATTCATCAAGATTTTCTGTAACGAGCCCCCCGCCTGTAAGGACTTCATAAACTTTTTCGGTTCTTTGCCAATGCCGTTCCTGATCCATGGCATAATAACGTCCTGATATGGTGGATATTTTGCCAATGCCAAGATCGTCCGATAGATTTTTTACTTTTTCCAATCTAGTTTTGACGCTTTTTGGTGGGCTGTCTTTTCCGTCGCTTATGAAATGAAAAGTGATATTTGATACATTGTTTTTCTTTGCGGCGGAAATGAGGGCAAAGAGGTGTTCTTCTGATGAATCTATATTGCTTTCTGATAGAGTGCCGATGAGGTGCAGGGTACTCTTTTGTTTTTTTACGTGATTAAATGCTTGGAGAAATACGTTGTTTTGGAAGAAGCTTCCGTTTCTTATGCTTAGGGTTATCTTTGGGTAGTGTTGATATATTATTTTTCCGGCGCCTATGTTGACGTGCCCAACTTCACTATTTCCTTCTTCTTCCCACGGAAGACCAACTGCTATACCAGATGACTGTAGGGCGCCATATCTGTAGTTTTCTTTAATATATTGTATGAATTTTGGCTGGGCTACATGAATAGGGTTTGAATAATCTTTTTGCCCTATTCCCCAACCATCTAAAATGATAAGTACTACAGTTCTCTGCATAGTTTTATTCTAAAGTGGCTTTGTTTTATACACTAGGGGATAGAACTCCACAGCAACCAATATTGACGCTCTAGAGTTAGAGTAATATAAAGGTATTATACCTTTATATGAGCCGAATTATGTTATTAACTAATATTTTTACTTTTTCCAGCGTGTTTTCAGGGAATATTTTCACTAGACCCTTTTTTCATGTTAGGAAATTTCTTTCAAAAATATGTCAGAAAATATATTCCCAATTCTTGGAGCTTTACTCGTTGGTCTTCTTGTCGGTTACGTTATACGTAGGATTGCAGTAGGTCAGAGAGCGAGTTCTATTGAGCAAAAATTAAAACTACAGGTTGAAGAAGCGAAGCAAAATGCTCAAGCCGTTCTTTTGGAGGCGAAAGAAAAAGCAGCAGTTTTTTTAGATGATGCAAAAAAGGAGGAAAAGGAGAGACAGCAGCAATTGGACAAATTGGCTGATAGATTAATAAAACGCGAGGAGCTTATTGAACAACAAGTAAGACAAGTGTCTTCTAAGGAAGAGCATCTCGAAGGTGAGTTGGCTAAATTGGCAAAGCTAAAAACCGAAACGGAAGAAAAACAGTCAAAATTGGCTGGGGAGCTGGAGCGTATAACGGGGTTAAGTCTTGAGGATGCAAAGAAAGAGTTATTTTCAAAAATAGAGGATGAATATAAACAGGAATTACCATCGCTTGTACAAAAACTCGAAAAGGAAAGGAGGGATGAGATAGAAAAGAGGAGTCAGGAAATTATAACCACTGCTATACAACGGTATGCCCGTACGCATGTTGCTGAAATCACTACATCAGTATTTCATCTCCCAAATGAGGATTTGAAGGGTAAAATTATAGGACGTGAGGGAAGAAATATAAGAGCATTGGAAAGACTTACCGGTGTTGAAATTATTGTTGATGAAGCGCCTGATAGCATAGTTCTTTCATCTTTTGACCCTTTGAGGAGAGAAATTGCAAGAATGACTTTAGAAAAACTTATTAAAGACGGGAGAATTCAGCCGGCGAAGATCGAAGAAAAGGTAGAGGAATCACGACAAGAGTTAACAAAAAGAATGCAGGCCATTGGGGAGCAGGCAGCTCTCGAGGTTGGTGTTGTAGGTCTTTCTAAGGAACTTCTTCAGCTTTTAGGGAGATTACATTTTAGGACGAGCTATGGTCAGAATGTTCTTGTTCATTCAGTTGAAATGGCTCATATATCAGCAATGATTGCTGCGGAGTTGGGCGCTAACATTGAGGTCGCGAAAAAAGGAGCTCTTTTGCACGATATCGGCAAAGCGATAAGTCACGAGGTTGAAGGAACTCATGTTGAACTTGGGAGAAAGCTTCTTAAAAAATATTCTGTTGAAGAGCCGGTTATAAGAGCTATGGAGTCTCATCATGAGGATTATCCATTTTCTACTCCGGAGTCATATATTGTTGCAGCTGCTGATGTTTTGTCGGCTGCAAGGCCTGGGGCGAGGAGAGACACTGTTGAGAGTTATATTAAAAGATTGGAGGAGTTGGAAAAAATCGTTAATCAATTTGATGGTGTAAGAAATTCTTATGCACTTTCGGCAGGGCGTGAGGTGAGAGTTTTTGTTGTTCCTGAAAAAATAGATGATTTTCGTGCGCTTCAGCTTGCAAAAGATATTGCTGCTAAAATTCAGTCGGAGATGAAGTACCCCGGTGAGATAAAGGTTAATGTTATTCGCGAACTTAGGGCTGTGGAATTCGCAAGATAGCACTTGTTGGCGTAAACCCCTTATATTTGCTATACTTTCGTCAGGTATTAGGAAAAGGTCGATGAGCTACTATATGGCTATTTATTGTATTGCTTATGAAAAAAGATGGACTCGTTGACGCGGTAATGAATGCCGCGGCTATCCCAACAAAAAAACAGGCACAGGAAGCCGTTGAAGCGGTGTTTGATACCATTGTTAAAACTATGGGCCGCGGAGAAGAGGTTGCTATTGCCGGTTTCGGCACATTTCGTGTCGCAAAGCGTGCAGCTCGTGAGGGGCGTAACCCAAAGACAGGTGAAAAGATTATGATCGCGGCTTCAATTAAGCCAAAATTCCGAGCTGGTAAGCTTCTAAAAGAAGCAGTTAACTAGTTTCGACTTTCCAAATAAACAAAGCACCCCCCGCCGAAGCGGGGGTGCTTTGTTTATTTATTGGGTTTTGATTATCAACAAGAATCCTTTGTAGGCGTCTTTTAGTGATGAGATTGTGTTTTCTATGTAAGTTCTTGTTGATGGTGATGGTGTCGGGGTAATTGATGTTGGTGGCGTTGGTGTTGTTGTCGGTGTGGGGGATGCGAGTGGTGGTGTTGCTGATATTAGGTTTGTTGGAGATGGTTTAGTGGATGGTGCCGGTGATTCGGAGATTTTTATAATATTCCATTTTTTTATAAAAACTTCTTTTGCCAAGGCGCTGTATTTTTCAGCTTCTTTTATAGCATTTGAAGAATCTTCGAAAATTTTTGATTTTTCCTCATCTGTTTCAATGATTTTTTTGTAAGCAGATGATATTTTGTCGAGTCTGTTGTTTGCGATGTTTGTGATTTCCTGTGTTTGCCAAACAAGTATTAGGTTAAAAATATTTTTTGCTTCTAAATTATATTTATCCTCTCTCCAGTTTTTTATATCTGATGCGATTTTGTAAATTGTTTGTAGGTCTTTTGCGTCTTCTACTTCTTTGTAGGTGTCAGTAATATACTGACTAAAAGAGTCTAGATCTTTGGAGATTTCATCTTTTATGATTTCCAAATCTTCTGATGGTTTTTCTATTTTGGAAATTTTTTCATTGAAGTTTTTTATTTCGATAGTTGAAATGTCTAATACTCGCAGTAGTACGCTGCGTTTTAGCTCGAGTTCGAGTTCTTTTTTTGCTGTGACTGATTTAGTTATGTTTGCTTCATTGGCGTCGGTTTTTAGGGAGATTTCTGGTGATGCTGTTTGTGCGTGAGCATTATTTACTGCAAGAAAAAATATAAGCATCAGAGTGCTTATCAGCATTGAGTAATATTTTTTTGCCTTTTTTAGTTCCATGTTTCCTGTTCGGGTTGTGTGTTTTTTGTGTCGTCTATTTTATCGAGTATTGACGCTACCTCAGCAGCAGATTCTGAAAAATATTGGGCGTCTTTGAGCTCAATTCTAAATTCAAGATTTTTGGCTTCTGCTTGAAGAGTTTCTCTACTTGTTGTGTTGCCTCCGGTAAATAGTTTTATATAACTAAATGTTCCTAAACCCACTATAAGAAAGGCCGCAAAACCAATTGCAAAGGGTGAAAATATTAATCTCGGTTTTTGTGTGTATGCTTTTTCTGATACATCGAGATTGTTTTTGCTGTTTAGTATTCTTTGAAGTGAATATTGTTTGAAATTTTCTGAAATTTCAATTTGTTCAGCGTTGGTTTTAAGTATTTTTGAAATTTGTTCTTCCATATTGCTTTAAAGCATCTCTTGTATGTTGGGAAAAATTGATTTTGTTTTTGGTTTTTTGCTCGAAAGTTTTTTTAGAGTGTTTATTGCTCTGTGTTGCATGAGCCTCACCGCGCCTTCGCTTTTCTTCATAACCTTTGCGATATCTTTGTGGCTCTGATCGTTCATGAATCTCATCAATATAACGTCTTGTTGATCAGGTGTTAGCTTTTGAATAAGAGACTTAACTTTTTCGATGGACAATATATTTTCCAGATCAAGTTCTATATTTGAATCAGACTTCAAGAAGTCTCCTTCGATTTCATCTACAGATGTGTGATTTTTTTTGGTTCTGTAGTGATCAATTACTTTATTTCTCGCTATCTGGTATAACCAGCTTGAAAATGGGAATCCTTTGTCTGTGTATGTGCCAATGCTCTGCCATGCGCTCACGAAGACCTCGTGAGTAAGGTCTTCGGCCTCTTGAGTTTGGCTAACCCTCATATATATAAATCGGTATATTGGGGTGATATAGTGATTATATAGGGCCTCAAAAGCCTTACTTTCACCGGATTTTGCTTCTTGTATTAGGTTTTTTTCCCTTTCTAACATAATAAAACGAATGGCGAGATCTTTAGTTACTGTTATACCTATGTTATCATCATAAACGATTTTCATCTATTTTTGCCACAATTTATATGGACAAGCCAGCTATTCTTACAGTTGAAAAACTCAGGGTCTCTTTTGACCATAACGTCATTTTGTCTGACCTAAGTTTCACTGTTTCACGAGGTGGAACAGTCGCAATCATAGGACCAAATGGAGCGGGGAAGACCGCGCTTTTTAGATCGCTTATTGGGAGCATACCCCATAAGGGATCTGTTACCTGGGCGCCGGGAGTTCGGATTGGTTATGTTCCACAGAAGCTTGGGATTGATAGAAACCTGTCGGTTACTCTTCGCGACTTTCTTTCTTTTAAGAGGAGTATATTACATTTACCCGAGTTGGTTATTCCGGAGGTTCTTCGCTATGTTCATTTGGGAGAAGACAAGCTCAATGTTCCGCTTGGTGGACTTTCTGGCGGTGATCTGCAAAGAGCGCTTGTTGCCCTTGCTCTTATAGGCAACCCAGATGTTTTGCTTTTTGACGAACCAACTGCGGGAGTTGATCTTCCGGGAGAGGAGAGGATATATCACACGCTACATGAACTTCAGGATAGATATGGCATAACACTTATCTTTATATCTCACGATCTTAACCTTGTTTATCGATATGCTGATACGGTTATCTGTCTTAATCGGTCTTTGGTTTGTTTTGGAAGCCCCGAAGAGACTTTAAATGAGGACGTTTTAGATAAGCTTTACGGCTCGAAAATTCATCACCACCTACACCAACATGAATGATCAGGTTTTACAAATATTGTCTTTGGGGCTTATGTCACTTGTGGCTGCTGCTTCTGGTCTCATTGGAGTTTTTGCTCTGACGAGGAGGATGACTTTGGCTGCTGATGCAATTTCTCATATCGCTCTTCCAGGTATCGGCATTGCTTTGCTTTTAAAAATAGATCCTGTAATAGGAGCTGCAGTTATGCTCGTTGCTGGAGCTTTTGTTGTTTGGGCTCTTGAGAAAAAGACAAAAATTTCAACAGAGGCTGTTATAGGAATTTTGTTTACCGCATCTCTTGCGATAGGAAGCATTATCATACCGGTAGAGGAAGATCTTTTAGATGCCCTGTTTGGGGAGGCGGCTATCTTTAACTCTTTGGAGCTTGCTCTTGGGATTCCTCTCGCAATTATTATTATCTTTCTTGTTCTTAAATATAAAGACAAATTTACGCTTTCGTTTATTTCGCCGGATATTGCGAGGACGTCTGGTTTGTCCGTTTCAAAATTAGATCTTTTATATCTTTTACTTTTTGTAGGAACCATTGTTCTTGGGCTTAAATTTTTAGGGGCTTTGCTTATGGGGTCACTTATAATTGTTCCGGCTGCGGTGTCTCGAAATATCGCAAGAAGTTTTTCTTCGGATTTGCTCATATCACTTCTTGTTGCTGTGTTTTCTGCGTTTGTTGGATTTGTTGTTGCTGCGCATTACGGAATAGCAACAGGCCCTGCAATTATCATGGTTGCGGCAGGACTGTTTTTTGTAAGCGTGTTTTTCAGTGAGTAGTTTTATTTTCCTGCTTGATTCCTTTTTAAGTGGAGCGGGTAAGGGGAATCGAACCCCTGTCTTGACCATGGCAAGGTCGCGTATTACCACTATACTATACCCGCGAATCTTCTTAGAAAAAGATACACAGAATTTATTTCGCGCGCAAGTTTTATTTTGTTGGTGGGGGTTCTTTTGGGCCGTTTACAAATGGAGTTCCTTTTGGTCCTGTAAAATCTTTTTTTGATTCGATTTGTTTTTGATTTATGAAAAAAAATATTGCTGTTATTGCAATGACTGAAACTATTGCGGCTATTATTATTTTTTTCATATAGATTGATAATGATTTACTATAATAATATAGGAAAACGTTTTATGAATATAATCGAAGTACGCGAAGATGACAGGGATTTATGGAATTCTTTTGTTGGTGAAAATTTTCCGCCGGTAGGTGGGTTTTTGCAATCTTGGGAATGGGGAGAGTTTAAGGGAGTTCTTAGTCACCCTGTAAAAAGATTTTATATGGAGTCTGGAGGGGGGTGGATTCTCGCATTTACGATAGAAGACCATTCTATATCTTTTGGTTTGCGGTATGAATATGCACCGAGGGGCCCCGTGTTTGCAAAGCATATTTTAGAAAATCCAAAGGAACTGGTTTCTGTGATTAAAGTTTTTAAGGATTATCTAAAGAAAACATATCCGGGTGTAACTTTTGTGCGGCTTGAGCCACCAATTAGTGAACAGTTGTCGTATCTTTTAAAAACAGATTTTAATTTCCCCAAATATTATATCCAGCCTAGATTTAATAGTGTTGTTAATCTAAAAAATAGTGATGATGAAATATTTAAATCTTTTTCGAGGGATATGAGGCATGATATCCGAGCAGCGGAGAAGCGTGGAGTTAATGCCGTCATGAATTCGTCTCTAGATGAAAAAGAAATGAGTTTATTTTTAGGAATGCAGAGAGATACATCGAAAAGAGCCGGCAAAGAGGTTTATCCGAGTAAAAAATATTATGAAACCTTGTTTGATAAGTTGCCTCCGGAAGAAATGAGGGGGGACAGGTTAACTCTGACGGTGGGCGCTTTTATTGCATCTTATGACGGTGAACCTGTAGCGATTCATCTTGTAGTGTTTTTTGCGGATACCGCGACTTATCTATATGGAGCTTCTTTTTCAGGTAAGCCTTCTTCAAAGGCGACATCGTATCTTCATTGGTATGCGATGTGCGAAGCAAAGCGTCTTGGATATTTTTGGTATGATATAGGAGGGATAGATCAAAAACGTTGGCCGAGTCTTTCTTATTTTAAAAGTCAGTTTGGTGGAAAAGTTGTAAGCTATCTTGGAAATATTGATCTTGTTTTAAAACCTTTTTCTTATGATTCGTATAATTTTATGAGACGGATAAAATACCCTGATATGTGATAGATGTGGCCAGTGCTGTATCTTTTTTTACACTGGCCACTTGGCTATTGTTTCCATAGCCTAACTTTCGGTTGTACTCTTCGGAGAGTTTTTTCACATCCCCTGAAAAGTGTTGCGATAACTCCGAGTAGTATCAGAGAGATTGCAAGTGATATTACAAACCCCATGTCACTCTCCTTATTGGGTTTCCGGTGAGTGAAGATCTAATTTTAGTGTAACAGCTTTTTCTAAATTTATCTGTGAGTTTTTTACCTTCTTGATTCTTGGTGTGGTTTTCGACACAATACTTAAGGCATATTAATACGTCCTCGTCCCGCAGTAACGGGACTCGGGATTTCACGCCCTCGTCGTTCAACGGATAGGACGCAAGATTGCGGATCTTGTAATAGAGGTTCGATTCCTCTCGAGGGCACCA